>Ga0180007_10000340_pt1 | contig 82511 bp, 61 predicted proteins | sample MM_PC_MetaG_FD_121122 | JGI IMG/M metagenome (GOLD analysis project Ga0180007, IMG submission 121122) | Groundwater microbial communities from the Aspo Hard Rock Laboratory (HRL) deep subsurface site, Sweden - MM_PC_MetaG | ecosystem: Environmental > Aquatic > Deep subsurface > Groundwater...
AAATGCAGGCTTATCTGGATTGAAAATTATTTCAGTTATTGCAATATCAAAATCTTTGATGCTTATTGAGTTTATTTTGCCAGGAGTTCCGCCAATTGTAAAATTGGAAGAATTCCAATTTGCCGAATCAATAGATGAGCTTTCACAATCAATACGTTCAAGGGATTTCCCACTATTTCCACCCCAAGAGTCAATATAGAAAAGCGAATCAATTATACGATTTAATGAATCAAGTATAATTATTCTGTCACCACTATTATTTAAGTTTGGAATTTCAGCTATTACATAGTTTTTTACTTTTGGATAAATACTAATAAAACTGCTATCATCTGCTATAATATAATATTCATTTGGATGAAGAATTATTTCATTTGGAAAAGCTTGAATGGTATCAATTAAATCTGCTACTTGATAATTTTTAAGATTTATACTTTTTGTGCTTCTGTTATATATTTCAATCCACTCAGGTTCTGGCGATTTTGGCGAGTGCATAATTTCATTTATCACAATATCGTTCCTTACTTCATTTATTACTATTCCAATAAATGAAACAATAGAAATATTATTTTCCAGATTGTCATCGTCATCCAAAATTAAATTTATGATTAAATTATTGTTTCCTTCTGAAAAATCATTAATTAGTTCAATGTAAATTAAACTATCTCCTGCTTCAATAAATGCACCGCTAATGCTTCTAGTTAGTTCTTCTGATTGAGCAACTGAATCAATATTAACATCGTTGTAAATTTCAATTAAAAAATTTTCGATTGCTGAGAGTCCAATATTTTTAACTTTTATAGTAAGCTCAATGCTTTCTCCAACAATTGCATATTTAGGATGAATAATTATTTCTGAAATTGCTAAATCAATATTTCTTGGAGTAACGGAATTTACACCTCCAGGAGTTGCAAAGTATTTACTAATTGAACTTTTCCAATTATTGATATTTGAACTACTTAATTCGGAAGAAACTCTTTCTAGTGAGTAACCATCTTTGCCACCCCAGCTTGATTTATAGGCAACGCTATCAATTATTTTCATTTGTGGATTTAACAATTTGATATCATCATCTGTATTGTTAAGTGAAGGCAAGTTTATCACTTTAACATCAGATGAAATATCAAAGAAGTTCAAAAGATTATTATCATCAGTTAAAATCAAATAATCATTTCCAGCAATAAAATATGTGCTATCATCAATTAATGCTTTTGAAGTTCTATCAGCAATTTTCCAATCCTTTAAATTGATAACATCGGAAGTACGATTATACAACTCAATCCATTCTGGTTGATCGCCTTTGGGATTGTACATTATTTCATTTATAACAATATCGTTGTATTCATTTGGTTTTGGCTGTATATCTATTTGCTTCGAGTAATAATTATTCTGGATATAATCATCAACTTCAAAATCAACTTCAGCAAAAAGATTAAATAAGCCAGAAGTTGTAAAACTTATTTGAGAATTTAAAATCAAGGAATCTCCACTTAATAATAACGGCTCAATGCTTTCCAGAATAATTTCATCACTCTGTGCTGTTGAATCATGATTCAAATCCACAAATAATTTTATTCCAAAATTTGCAGCATCTTTTAGTCCTAAATTTTTGATGCCAAGTGAAAATTCGGTTTCACTTTCTTCCGATATAGTTTCGGGTGAAAAAGTTAAATGTGAAATTGCCAAATCATTATTTTTAGGCGATACAGAATTATTAAACCCTGGTGTTCCGTTCAACAAACTTGAATTACTCCAATTTTCAAAATTATTATCTTCTTCAACTAATATTTTTTCATCAGAATATCCAGCAGAATTATTTGCTGTGTATGTGTAAGTATCAATAGTGTCACCAATTTCATTAATCAAATAAATTGCTCTATCGCTGGTATTTGCCATTCCACTACTTCCATACTTGCCATTATCAATTTGCAAAACAAGAGTCGAATCTGTGATTAAGCTAGAATAAATACCTTCGCTAAAATTGTAATCATTTTCTAATATTACGGCATAGTTTTTGGGCTTAAGAATAATGCCATTGTTAAATTCTACAATTGTATCTGCACTAGAAGTGGAATAAATTATTTTGTATTTCGAAAGGTTGAAGGATAAATTATGCGACGAATTATATAATTCAATAAACTCACCATTTGTTTCTAAAGGATAAAACATGACCTCTGATAAGGAAATTGCAGTTTTGGTTTGAGCGTAGATATAAAAATTAATTAGCAGGAAGTATATAAAAATTCCTTTTTTCATATGTTTTTCTCCGTGGTTTTTTGTGCCTATCGCAAAATAGTAAATTATTCAGTTAATTTTCATAATATATTATTTGATCTATTTGGAAAAATCACTTCTTTTCCTTTTGGTTTAATAAATGAGTAAATTCGTAAATTAAAATGACTTAATTAAGTAAATGGAAAAGAAAAAAGTATTTATACTCGGTTCAACTGGCTCAATAGGAGTTAGTGCGCTTGATGTGATTAGATTACATAAAAATTCGTTTGAAGTTGTTGGATTAACTGCAAATAGAAATATTGATTTGCTATTAAAACAAATTCACGAATTTAATCCTAAATATGTTGTTGTTAAGGAAGAATATTTTGCAAATCTTATTAAGAACAACTTACCAAATGGAATAATTCTACTAGATAGTGATTTGGGCTTAATAACTGCTACTCGAGATGCAGAATACGATATTCTCCTTTCTGCACTTGTTGGTTTTGCAGGGCTTCAACCAACAATCGAAGGAATTAAAAAAGGAAAGAGAATAGCCCTAGCAAATAAAGAAACACTTGTTGTTGCTGGAGAATTAATTACAAAACTAGCACGTCATTATAATTCTGAACTAATTCCTGTTGATTCGGAGCATAGCGCAATTTTTCAATGTTTGGTTGGTGAAAAGGATAAGGAGATTGAAAAATTAATTCTAACTGCTTCTGGAGGACCATTTTTTTCGAAATCAAAAACCGAATTGGAAAATGTAACAGTAGCTGAGGCTCTTAACCATCCAAATTGGAATATGGGAAGTAAAGTAACAATCGATTCAGCTACAATGATGAACAAAGGACTTGAAATGATTGAAGCTCACTGGCTATTTAATTTACCAGCGAGCAAAATAGATGTGATAATTCACCCACAATCAATTATCCATTCTATGGTGGAATTTATAGATGGTTCTATTAAAGCCCAATTAAGCCAACCAGATATGCGTTTGCCAATTCAGTACGCTTTAACATATCCCAATAGAATGGCTAACGCTTTTACAAATACCAAGCTTACTGAAATTAAATCTTTAACATTTCACAAACCAGATTTCACAAAGTTTGAATGTCTTCAATTAGCTTTTGACGTCTTGGAAAGGGGAGGTACTGCTCCCGCAATTCTAAATGCTGCAAACGAAATTGCGGTAGAACGGTTCCTAAAAAATGAGATATCATTTACTGCAATTCCAGAAATGATAAAAAATGCACTAAATGAAATAGAAATTATGTCAAATTCTGATTTAGAAACAATTATTGAACACGATAGTTTAACACGAAAATATTTTAAAGTTTAAAAAAGGAAATACATTTAATGGATTATATAATTTATTTTATACTTACAATTAGCATTCTAGTTTTTGTACACGAGTTGGGTCATTATCTTGCTGCAAGAGCTTGCAAGATGCGTACCGATGTTTTTGCAATAGGATTTGGAAAACGATTATTTGGGTGGAATAAAATCAATGGATTCACTTTGGGTGATCTCCCAAAGGATATTGATATGCAAGGACACACAGATTACAGAATTTCAATGCTCCCGCTTGGAGGCTATGTTAAAATTGCTGGAATGGTTGATGAAAGCTTTGATACTAGTTTTGCAAATAAGAAACCAGAACCTTACGAATTTAGAGCAAAACCGACCTATCAGAAACTAATTGTAATCTCTGCTGGCGTTTTAATGAATTTATTTCTTACCATTTCAATATTTTCTGGAATTAATTATTTTCAAGGGAAGCAAGTTTTAAAAACAACAACGGTTGGAGTTATTGAAGAAAAAACACTGGCATATGATGCGGGATTCAGAACAGGAGATAAAATAGTATCAATTAATGATAGCCAAATTTCTGATTGGCAGAAAGTATTTACTTCTCTTTTTTTGGATGAAAGCAGTCTTGCCAAAAATGTAACAGTTTTAAGAAGTAATTCAGATACTACTTTTACTATTCCAGAAGAAGTTTTGGGAAAAGCATCTCAAGAATCTTATTTTCTTCCAATAGGGAATATTAAACCGTTAATTTCCGGAATTGTTGCTGATTCTCCTGCAAATGATGCTGGAATAAAATCTGGTGATATTTTTCTATCAATTAATAATTCTGAATTACTAAGCAGTAGCGATATAATAAATATTATTTCATCTAATGCTAATGTTGAACTTCCACTTACCATTTTACGTGGAAACGATACAATTAAGACTGCAGTAACTCCAGGTCTTGATGGAAAAATAGGAATCTCTATTGGTGAAAAATACATGGGTCCAATTGAATTTGAAGAATATTCTTTATTTGCCTCAGTTTATTCTGGGCTTGGAGATATGGTTCAATATGTTGTAGTTACTTTTGAATATATGGGTCGTGTAATTTTTGGCAAGCTTGAAGTTAGCCAAGCATTTGGTGGTCCAGTAAAAATAGCACAAATAGCAGCCGAAACTGCAGATCTTGGAATAATCCCTTATCTAAAGTTTTTAGCAGTCCTAAGTTTAAGTTTGGCAATTTTAAACATTCTTCCATTTCCAGTTTTAGATGGCGGACATTTTGTTATTCTTCTTCTTGAGGGAATATTCCGACGTGAAATTCCAATTAAAATTAAAATAGCAATTCAAAATGCTGGATTTATAATACTGTTGATGCTGATGGCATTTATTATTTACAACGATATTATTAATTTGTAGCTTCGACTACGCTCAGCCACCTTGATTAGGGTGGCTTAATCATTAAGAATTTGGTGCTTGATCAGAATGAAAGGTTTTGTTTACATACTGGAATGTGCTGATGGAAGTTATTATACTGGTAGCACAAATGATTTGGAACGACGTTTATTGGAACACCAGAGCGGAGAAGGAGCCAATCATACTAAAATTCGCCAACCAATTAAATTAGTTTATAGCAAAGAATTTTCAAAAGTGAGCGAAGCTTTCTATAGAGAAAAACAGATTCAAAAATGGAGCCGAAAAAAGAAAGAAGCTCTGATAAATAACAATTGCAACAAACTACATGAATTATCAGAATGTCAAAATGACAGTAATTCAAGAAATAATCAAGCTTGATTTACAATCATAAAAATAAGCATGTAATTGTTCATTTAATGTTGGTTTATCGAATCAATTGAAAAATCAACTTAGAATTAGCTTGGTGGTTGAGCAATGCGCTGGAATTAGCCTGGTGGTTGAGCAATGCGTCTGGAATTAGCTTGGTGGTTGAGCGGAGTCGAAACCACCTTCCCATTCTTTATAAAATTGAGTTAGATATTCTTCCATAAATTTATGGCGTTCTTCAGCCATTTTTTTCCCAGTTGAAGTGTTCATTCTATCCTTTAACAGAAGCAATTTTTCATAGAAATGGTTTATTGTTGGTGCAGAACTGTTTTTATATTCTTTTTTTGTCATGTTCAAATTGGGAGGTATTTCTGGATTATATATTTCTCTGTTTTTAAATCCTCCATAATTAAACGTGCGTGCAATTCCTATCGCGCCAATTGCATCTAATCTATCTGCATCTTGTATTACATCCAATTCATGCGATCTAAATTTTTGAATTTCCTTTCCACCTTTAAATGAAATATTTTCTATTATTTTAACAACATGTTCAATTTTTGCATCATCTAGTTTTTCAGCTTTCAAAAATTCTTTTGCAATTTTAGGTCCAATAAACTCATCGCCATTATTAAATTTTGAATCCGCAATGTCGTGTAATAATGCACCTAATTCAACAATTAGATGATCAACATTTTCACTTAATGCAATATTCTTGGCATTTTTCCAAACTCTATAAATATGCCACCAATCGTGACCTCCTTCTGCATTTTCTAGTTTTTGTTTTACAAATAATGCTGTATTTGAAATTATTGTATCGTTATTCATTTTATTTCCAATTTTATTTGAGTTATTCCACCTTACCCAAAATGCATAGTGGATTTTCTTAATTGCAAAAATAAATTAATTAGTATATAATTATACATCATTTCTAATTTGAAAAGGAATAACAATGAAATTTATTATCTCAATTAGTCTAATATTTTTGATGTTTAGTATTTCTTGCTTTTCACAAGAATATGACAATTTACAAAAAGCCAAGCAATTTATTGAAGGTAATAAATTTAAAGAAGCAGTAACTATTCTCAAAAATATTGTTAATAATGATAGTAAAAATCATACAGCATATTATAATCTTGGACGTGCTTATTTTGGATTAAAGAATTATGAAGATGCATCGGAAGCATTTGAAGAAGCTATTGACTTGAATGAAAAAGAGGCAAATTACCACTTTTGGCTTGGGCAGTCATATGCAATGGAAGCACAAGAGGCCAATATAATATCACAAGCTATGTTAGCATCTGATATTTTAGAGGAGTTTGAAAAAACGGTTGAGTTAGATCCAAAACATATTCCTGGCAGAATTGGTGTTATCAATTTCTACATAGCTGCTCCTGGAATTATGGGTGGTGATATTGATAAGGCAAAATATAATGCAAATGAGTTAATAAAATTGGAAGAAAAAAGTGGTCGTTTGGCTTTAGCTCGTATCTATTTGAAACAAGAAAAAATGGATTCGTTAAAAATTCAACTTAATATTTTAGAAAGGAAATATGAGAAAGATAAATCTTCTGCATCCTTATATAATGCCCTGGGCTATTTCTATCTAAATATTAATAAAATTGATGAAGCCATTGCAGCTTTTGAAAAACAAGTTCAACTAAACCCAGAAAGCGAAAACTCATATGATAGTTTAGGTGATGGATATAAAGCTGCTGGAAGAATTGATGATGCAATAGCTCAATATAAAAAGGCATTAGAAATTAACCCAAAATTTAAACCCTCAAGTGAAAATCTTAAAAAACTACAAAAGGAGAAGTAGGAATAATGTTTATGAATATTTCTATTTAAAAGTGTAATTACTTTTGAGTGGCCTTGATTGTATTTCATAAAAAAAAGAAATTACATGTTTTATTTCTTAGATGCAAATATATTTTAAATATTTTCAACGGAATCTCGTATTTATGAGTATATTTGTTATTGAATTTAAATTTAATGAGAATATTATGAAAAGTTTTGAAGAGATAGGAATTGAGAAAAACATTCTTACTGCTATTGAAGAACTGGGTTTCGAAAATCCTATGCCCGTTCAAGAAAAAGTTATACCACATTTATTAAGTGACAACAAAGCAGATATTGTTGCTCTAGCCCAGACTGGCACTGGCAAAACAGCCGCATTTGGTTTACCATTAATTCAAAGAGTTGATACATCCAGCAATAAAACACAGCACTTAATTATTAGTCCAACGCGTGAACTTTGTTTACAAATTGCTGACGACTTAAAATCATATGCAAAATATAAAGAAAAAATTAAAATTGTTGCTGTTTTTGGTGGCGCAAGTATTGAACATCAAATAAAAGCAATAAAAAAAGGGGCACATATTATTTCTGCAACTCCAGGTCGTTTGCTCGATTTGTTAAACAGACGAGTTGTTGATATTAGAGATATTGAAACTGTAGTTTTAGATGAAGCAGATGAAATGTTGAACATGGGATTTCGCGAAGATCTTGAATCAATTTTAAGCGACACTCCAGCAGAAAAGCAAACACTTTTGTTTTCTGCAACAATGCCTACTGAAGTTAAAAAGATTGCCAATAAATTTATGCACAATACAATTGAATTTACAATTGGAAAGAAAAATTCAGGTGCCGATACTGTTTCACATGTTGTTTACACTGTTCAAGCTCGAGATCGTTATTTGGCGTTAAAACGTATTGTTGATTTTCATCCAGATATTTATGGAATTGTTTTTTGTCGTACTAGACTTGAAACTCAAGATATTGCATCAAAATTAATGGATGATGGATACAATGCCGATGCAATTCATGGTGATCTTTCACAAGCGCAGCGTGATGTTGTAATGGGTAAATTTAGGACCAAACATATTCGCCTTCTTGTAGCAACTGATGTTGCAGCACGCGGGCTAGATGTAAATGATTTAACTCATGTAATTAATTATAATCTTCCAGATGAACTTGATATTTATACTCATAGAAGTGGAAGAACTGGGAGAGCAGGAAAAGAAGGTATTTCTATTATAATTTCAAACCTTAAAGAAAAAGGAAAAATTCATATAATAGAAAAACAAATTGGTAAAAAAATTGAACACAAATCAGTTCCACTTGGTAAAGAAATTTGTAAAGTTCAACTTTTTCATTTAGTTGACAGAATGGAGAAAGTTGATATTGATTCTAATGAGATAGATGAATTTCTTCCTGAATTAAATAAAAAACTGGACTGGTTAGATAGAGATGAATTAATTAAAAAGTTTGTTTCGGTGGAATTTAACAGGTTTGCAGACTACTACAAAAATACTCCCGATTTAAATAAACCAGCCGATGAAAGAGGTTCCAGAAGAGAAGATGGATCACGAGGTAGAAATACAAATGCAGGCTTTACACGTTTCTTCCTTAATCTTGGATCAATGGATAATATTAGACCAGCAGATTTAATTGGAATGGTTAATGATTTAAGTGGTGTTCGTGATATTGAAATTGGTGAAATTGATATTAAAAAATCATTTTCGTTTTTTGAAGTTGACAGTGAATATAAAGACCAATTGCTAGATGCTTTTAATCAAGCTTCACACAATGGAAGAAAAATAAATCTTGAAGTGTCTGATAGAGCTGCAAGACCTCAATCAGGCGGTAGCAGAAGATCTGGTGGTGACAAACCATTTAACAGAAGCAATAGAACATTTAGCAGAAGTGATAAACCTTCTGGTGGAAGCGGCAGATCATTTAGTAAAAGCGATAAACCTTCAAGTGGAAGTGGTAAATCGTATGGTAAAAGCGATAAGTCTTCAGGCGGAAGTGGTAAATCGTATGGTAAAAGCGATAAGCCTTCAAGCGGAAGTGGCAAATCATATAGTAGAAGTGATAAACCTTCCGAAAGAAGTGGAAGAAAAACAGAGCGAAAATTTGATAGTAATTCAAATAAAAGAAGAAGTAAATAATACAAAGTATCTAATTCTTTATTAACTTAGTAATGTAAGTTAATTTATGAATTAATCACTTTTAGTTTGGAAGCAATCATGGAAAATAAATCAAATCATACATTTCATATTCCTGTAATGGGATTGAGTTATACAATAGATTCGCCAATTAAAATTGCACATCTTGGTATTTCTTCAGTGATGTCAATATTAGAGCATAATATGATTGAGAAAATGCGAGAGCATTATTCAAAATTATTTAATATTCCATTTGAGCCTATTACTTCTAAAATAGATGACTTTAGAGCTAAACGAATTACATCATACCTAAACTTAGTGGATGTAATTGTAAAAGAAAAAGTTAATAAACTTAGAAATTCGTTTGAAGAAAAAAAGGAAGAACTCGAAAAATATTTTGAGCTGCTTCCTTCATTTTCCAATTTACGTGAACGCTTCAATGAATTGGTTGAAAACAATACAAGCATTCAAGAAATTCAAAAATGGATTAGCGAAAACTTACATGTTGGTGATATTGATGTAAATATTATGACAAAGCTAGATGGACCTAATTACATTGGGAATGAACAACTTCCTGTTGAGCAAAATAATGCCCACGCTGCTCTAAGAGGATTTGCTAACAGCACACTGCAATCATCACTTGTACTTTCTGCAGGAATGAATCCTCGTTTATTTAGCTATATGGAAAACTTTGATGATTTTTATCCAGACAGCGAAGGAAAACTTAAAAAGAGAATAATAATTAAAGTTAGCGATTACCGCTCAGCCTTAATACAAGGAAAGTTTTTTGCAAAAAAAGGTCTTTGGGTTTCTGAGTATCGTGTAGAATCTGGATTAAATTGTGGTGGTCATGCTTTTGCAACGGATGGCTATTTGCTTGGACCAATTTTAGAGGAGTTCAAAAAAAATCGTGAAGATTTACTTACCACAACCTATGAAATTTTCAAAGATGCTTTATCCAAAAAAGGTAAATTTACTCCCAAAGAAATTCCTTCTACTAAACTAACTGCTCAAGGCGGTGTTGGTACAGCGGATGAACATCAATTTTTGTTGGATAAATTTAATCTTGATTCAGTTGGTTGGGGAACTCCTTTCTTGCTTGTTCCAGAAGCATCTAGCGTTGATGAATACACAATGCAAATATTAAGTGATGCTAAGGAAGAGGATTTGTATTTATCAGATGCTTCACCCTTAGGTGTTCCTTTTAATAATGTTCGTGGAAGTTCAAAAGATATTGAACGTAAAAATTTAGCAACTGCTGGAAAACCTGGTAGCTCGTGTCCAAAAAGATTTTTAGCTTTTAACGCAGATTACTCTGAAAAACCAATTTGCACTGCATCTACAAAATACATAAATATTAAGATTGAAGAGTTAAAATTACAAAACTTGAACACAGTTGAGTTTAATCAAAAATATGAAAAAATTACTGAAAAAGAATGTCTTTGCAATGGACTAGCAAATTCGGTTCTTTTAGCAAATAGTATTGATACAAAAATGGAAGGCGAAGCGGTTTCAATTTGTCCAGGTCCAAACATGGCTTACTATTCTGGTAAATTTTCACTAAAAGAAATGGCTGATCATATTTATGGAAGATTAAATTTGCTGAACACAAATAATCGTCCAAATATGTTTATTAAAGAGCTTAAAATGTACATCGATTATTTAAATAGCAAAATTGATGAGGCATCGTTTCCATTTACAGAAAAACAAGTTAAATACTTTGAAACATTTAAGACTAATTTGAACGATGGAATTGAATACTACAAAAAAATGTTTGCTGAAAACAAAGAAACTCTTAAAGACTCATACGAAAAAATAATATCTGACTTAGAAGAGCTTGAATTAAAATTACAACAATTTTTGTTTGAAACAGAAACTGCTTAAAGTAGATAAAATTAAAAAAAAGCCACATATAAAATGTGGCTTTTTTTAAATTATTTGCCTATCCGTTCTAAAGAAGAGATAGCCAATTTGCCAATTTCGGTATCGGGATGTTTTTTAGATAGTTCTTGCCAAATTATTTTAGCACCTTCTTTATCACCTTTTGATGCGGTAATAACACCAAGATTATATTTTGCTTCTAGATTATTACTATCCAATTTAATTATCTTTTTTGTTACAACTTCTGCCATAGCAAAATTTTGGTCATAATAAAAAGCTAATCCTTCAGCAAGAAGAATGTCAACTCTGGTTGGATCTTTTGCAAGAATTTTTTCATATAATTCCAATGCCTTTTCGGTTTGGTGCGACATTCCTAGCATTAAAGCATATTTTTTCATAGCAACTGTATCTTCTGGATTTGCTTCATAAGCTATTTTAGTGGAATCAAGTTTACTCCAAAAATCTTCTCGTACATTGCTTTTTGAAGGCACACCTTCCCCCATTCCATTCATTCCTTTGTGAATTGAATCTTGGGGCATTCCCATTTCAGCATTTGGATCTGTTACTTTTGTCATTTCCTCATTATTACTTGTGCTGGTAAGAACTATGGTAGCAATTATTATTACAAAAATAATTCCATACATATATAGTGGTTTAATCTTCATTCTTTTTCCATTTATTTAATAAAATTGTCATTCAAAATCTATTACAATAATTGATGAAAATACAGACCTATTAAACAATTAAGCATTTTCTTTTTTGTCTGTATGAACCAAATTCCAATAAAGAATATTTTTGGAAATAGTAAAGATATAAACTTGCCATTACTCATTTTCAAAAGGTTTTGTGATTAGTGATTTTAATTATGTATAACTTTAATACTTTAAAATTAGATACTGATAAATATTTTTCCATTTTTCAAAGATTCAAAATAATGACAAAAATAAAATTCCATTTCACTATTATTTGTTTAATATTATTTAATGTAATAACTTTGACTGTTAATCAATCCACAGAAATTATTGAAAAATTAAGGTTTATATAGTTATGAAAGAAATAGAAAATATAGAACTTACTTATTTAAGTTTGGATGATTATCAAGAACTAAAAGTTGCAATGATTGAGGCATACACTAATATGCCTAATTCGTATTGGAAAGAATCTCAAATTAGTAAACTAATAGATATTTTTCCCGAAGGGCAAGTAGTAATTAAAGTTAACAATCAAATTGCTGGTTGTGCATTATCAATTATTGTTGAATATGATAATTTTGATGAGAACCATACTTATAAACAGATTACAGGAAACTATACTTTTAACACTCATTCACCAAATGGTGATATGCTTTATGGAATTGATATTTTCATTAAACCAGAGTTTCGCGGTTTGCGACTTGGGCGTAGACTTTATGATTACAGAAAAGAATTAAGTGAACGATTTAACTTAAAAGGAGTTGCTTTCGGTGGAAGAATTCCAAACTATCATAAATATTCTAACAAACTATCACCCAAAGAGTATATTGCAAAAGTTAGAAGAAAAGAAATTGACGACCCTGTATTAAACTTTCAAGTTTCAAACGATTTTCATCCAGCTAAAATTCTTAAAAATTATCTTGAAGGAGATGTTGCATCTAATGATTATGCAGTTTTATTGGAATGGGATAACATTTACTATGAAAAAAAATCTAAAAAAGCATCTATAATTAAAAGAATTGTACGTCTAGGTTTAATACAATGGCAAATGCGTCCCTATTCAGACTTTGATGAATTAATGCATCAAGCAGAATATTTTATTGATGCTGTCTCTGGTTACAGATCAGATTTTGCACTATTTCCTGAGTTTTTTAATGCACCACTAATGGCGGATAATAATCATCTATCAGAACCTGAAGCATTAAGAGAGCTAGCAAAACATACTTCTAAAATTGTCTTAAAATTTTCAGAACTTGCCATTTCATACAACATAAATATCATATCTGGAAGTATGCCCGAAGTTATTGACAACAAACTTTATAATGTGGGATATTTATGCAGAAGAGACGGAACTACAGAACGTTATGAAAAACTTCATGTTACTCCAGATGAAGTAAAAATCTGGGGAATGCAACGCGGAACCGAACTTAAAGTTTTTGATACAGATTGTGGTAAAATTGGAGTTTTAATTTGCTATGATGTAGAGTTTCCGGAACTTAGTCGGTTGCTTGCTCAAGAGGGAATGGATATTTTGTTTGTCCCATTTTTAACCGATACACAAAATGGTTACTCACGTGTTCGTAATTGTGCTCAGGCAAGAGCAATTGAAAATGAGTGTTATGTGGCAATTGCCGGAAGTGTAGGAAATCTTCCAAAGGTTCACAATATGGATATTCAATATGCGCAATCAATGGTTTTTACTCCATGTGATTTTGCGTTTCCTGTAAATGGAATTAAAGCCGAAGCAACACCAAATACTGAAATGATTTTAATTGCTGATGTTGATATTGATCTTCTTCGTCAACTAAATCAGTTTGGAAGTGTCAGGAATTTGAGAGACAGACGAACCGATATTTATGAATTAAAGAAATTATAAAATCAATATGAAAAATAAAGGCAATTACATTATTATTTTTGATGGGGTTTGCAACTTTTGCAATGGTGCGGTTAACTTCATAATTAAGAGAGATATAAAAGGAGTATTTCAATTTACACCAATGCAAAGTGATATTGCTCAAAAATTGATAGATAGTTACCATGAATCCAAAAAGGATTTAGATACAATAATTTTAATAAAGAATGGCGTTTTCTATATTCGTTCAGAAGCTGCTCTTGAAATTGCAAAAGAGTTAACAGGATTTTGGTTTTTGTTCAGAATATTTAAAATACTGCCAGTTACAATTAGAGATGTTTTTTATAAAGTTTTTGCAAATAATAGGTATAAACTATTTGGGAAAAGAGAAGTTTGTATGATTCCAACTTTGGAGCAGAGAAATAGGTTTATTTCATAATGATTAATAACAAAACGATTAGTATTTTGGGTAGCGGCTGGCTAGGATTTCCTTTGGCTGAATATTTAATTTTGCAAGGAAACTATGTAAATATTTCAACAACTTCGGAAAAAAGAATTCCAGAACTTGCATTACTAAATGCAAAACCATTTAAAATAAATATCAATTCGTTATCAAACAACATTCAAAAATTTCTTGAATCGGATATTTTAATTATCAATATTCCTTCAAAAGACATTGACGGTTTCATAAAATTACTGGATGAAATTGAAATTTCGCAAATAGAAAAAGTCATATTTATAAGTTCTACATCCGTTTATGAGGATTGTAATAAAACAATTATAGAATCAGACGGGATGGAAATGCAAACACATCCTTTGATTGTAATTGAAAATATATTTAGAAACAGTAATAAATTTAAGACAACCATTTTGCGTTTTGGTGGGTTGATTGGCTACACAAGGCATCCCGGAAGATTTTTTGCAAATGGAAGCACAATTGCAAATCCAAATTCGTTTGTAAATCTTATTCATCGTGATGATTGCATTGGAATTATTAACCAAATTATTTTGCAAGAAGTTTGGGATGAAACATTCAATTGCTGTGCAGATACACATCCAACCAAAAGGGAATTTTACACGCAAGTAATAAAATCAATTGGGTTTCCAGAGCCAAAGTTTGTGGATTCAAGTTCCAATTCATTTAAAATAATTAGCAATTCAAAAGTTAAAGAACGTTTGAATTATGTGTTTTTACATCCAGATTTGATGAAGATAGATTTTATTTAAATTTGGGAAAATCTATTTCCCGGTTTTTCTAATATCCACACAGTCTAAAATATTTTTTTCATATCCATTTAAAGTAACGTTAATCATTGAATTACCTAGTTCGTCCAAAGTACAAACATATTTAGGGATAAATTTTTCCAATATTGGATAAAATGGAGAAAGAAATGTGTAAACTTTATAAGCATTATTTAACCCTTTAATCGGCTGAATATAACCAGGTCTGAACATAAATGCGGCTTTGAATGGAAGTTTTAATAAGTCGTTTTCAGTTTTGCCTTTTACTCGCGCCCACATAGTTTTTCCATTTTCTGTGCTGTCAGTTCCAACACCCGAAACATAAGTAAAAGTAATGGTTCGGCTCCGCTCACCATAAATTCTAACTAAAGTATAAGCAAAATTTAGTGTAAGCTCATTTGTGATACGAATGTATTCATCTTCCTTTTTTCCAATTGATGAAACGCCAGAACAAAAATAACACGCATTGTAACCAGCAAGTTTATCTTCAATCGGGGACAAATCCATAAAATTTTTGTGGATTATTTCCACCAATTTCGGATGCTTTACACCGCACGGTCTTCTGTTAATAACCAATACAGATTCAACATTTTCATTATGCAAACATTGATTAAGTACGCCTTCTCCAACCATTCCTGTTGAGCCAGTAATTATTGCTTTAATTTTCATTGATTTCTCTACTCTATTGATATTGTTGCTTTTAGTGAATTATGATCTGATATGCTAACAGAATCAACCTTTACATCCTCAACTCCAATTGATTTTACACTTACTTTCTTAAAGTTGATTGTAAATAAATTATCATAGGCAAAAATATAATCAAATCGTCTTGAAGGTCTGCGCGAACTAAATGCAAATGTATATTCTTTTTTATTTCCATTAAACTCCATGTGCAAATCACGTGGATTGCCCAAATGCTGTTTCAAACTACTAAATCTTTCAGTATTATAAGCATCACTATTAAAATCACCGGCAAGTAAAACAACTAAATTTTTGGATGAATTTACTTTACCAGAATTTATTACTCCATTAACAGCTAAGTCAATAAAATTCTTAATTTGTTCTAATTGAAATAGTTTATGCTCTTTTGTACCAATAGCTTGAACATGTGTTGTAAATAGGAACAATTGGGTTGAATCATTTATGCTAAACAGTGCTCCGAGTACGGATTTATTTGCTAAAAAATCATTTGTCTTCGACCATTCTTTTTCCAAAACCATATGAATTACACCGTTGGAGTTATTTATGTCATCACCAAAATCAATTCCCGATAAATCCACACGAGGATATTTGCTCATCAAAAATAAGCCGGCATCCTGAAATAAAAACTCTGGGAAGCTATTGTAATCTACTCTTGATATAATAGTTTGATAATTTGAATTGCTTTTTTCAACAATTTCATCCCGCGTACTTTCATCAAACAACTCCTGAAATAATACAAAATCATATTTACCTCTATCAATAAAGGCTATCAAACTATCTACTTCATTTTTTTTCTTATCATAAATTGCTTTAATGTTATAAGTAACTAAACTAATTCCATTTTCGCCGATATTTTTATTATTATCAGAAGAGTTAAAGTTATTTATATAGTCAATAGATGTGCAAGCATTAAACAGTAATACAAACACAAGAAATATTCTTTCAGTTTTATTCAAAATGTAGTTCTCCAAAAAATTCAGGAAGATGAAAATTTGGCTCTGGGAAATCAATTTTGTTCCATGTAAGCCAGTGAGGATGCGATGATGCGTCAGCACACTTGTATAAATTTGCCCGCCACTCAACTCCTATACTGGGGAGCTCAATTCTAGAATACTTTGCTAAAATGTCAAATGGAATTTCACATTCAATAAACCAATTTGTAGGCTTAACTATTTCTTCCTTTATTGAACCAGAAAAAGAAGATTTTACATTCAACTTATCAATGTCATTTATGTCCATTCTTTTAACTTGATTTCTTTTTGATTTCTGATGTTGGAAGTAAACCTTTCCGCAGCAATTTATCTCCAGATTAAAATAGCCATCTTCATTATTAGTAGAAGGAGTGAAAAATAATTCAACACAACTGTCTTCCCAAACATTATCAAAATGATTTTCAGAATTTGCAATTACAAAATTATCTTGTAAATCAAACCGGAGTAAAAGCGATTTTTCGTTATAAGATAATTTAAATTTTGCCTTCGGAAAATGCGTTGGAAAATCTCCCATAAAATTATTTAACTCACCAATTTCGCAACCGTTATTCGAAAAAGAGTCTGCCTCTTTTACTTTATATACCATTTTTATCCAACTATTATTAATTAAAAAAATCTATTTATTCTTCTGTCTACTTTTTGAAAATTATATTACTAAAGATACTAATGCAGAATTATATATTCCGATTTGGTGTGAATTTAATAGCTGTGAATAAGACTAATATGTATTTAACCCATAATAAATTAAGCCACCTTTTTAATAGAATATTATCGAAGTATATTTGTAAACGAAATTTTAGTTTTTAAACTCATATAAATAAAAAGAAAACAATGATAAAAATACCAGAAAATATAGAAGCATTAATATTTGATTGCGATGGCACATTAGCTGATACTATGGCATTACATTTAGATGCTTGGCAAAAAGCATTTGAAATGAATGGGCGGGAATTCCCAAGAGAATTTATTGACAGCTTAAAAGGCGCTCCTGGACCAGAAATTATTAGACTTTACAACGAAAAGTTTAATGATGTTCTTAATCTCAAAAAAGTTGCAGAAGACAAAGCCACACTTACAAAGGAAACAATTAAGTTTACAAAACCAATTCAACCAATTGTTGATATTGCACTCAAATATAAAAATGTGATGCCAATGTCAGTAGCTTCAGGTGGTTCAAAATATAACGTGCATTCTTCGTTAACTTCCATTGGAATTTTAAAATTATTTGACTTTATTCTTACATCAAACGACAAAATACCAGCAAAGCCAAATCCAGATATATTTTTAGAGTGTGCAAAGCTTATGAATGTTGCTCCTGAAAATTGTTTAGTATTTGAAGATGGTGATTTTGGTCTAGAAGCTGCGGATAAAGCAGGAATGAAATCGGTGGATGTTAGAAAATATTTATAGAGGATTTTATGCTGCTTTATAAATAGCACATCAATATTTTACAAAAATGATGTGCTAAATATTTTTCTAGTTTTATAAATTGAATTTTACTTTTGTTAATTCTTCCGAGACTTTCCACAATTTTTTTGCAATTGTTTCATCTTTTGCAAGATTATTTGGTTGTACTTTTACTGGATAACCTCTCCATTCTTGCCAACCATCGGGACCATAATAATCACCACTTTTTGCATTCAAATCGGTTGCGGCTCTTAAAGTTGGTAAAGTTCCTTGCTCAATTGGCATCGCAAAAAATTTATTTGCAAATTCAAAAACTCCAGAATGTCTTTGCAATTCAGTTGCTGTCCAACCAGGATGTGCTGCAGTTACCAAAATATTTTTGTCTTCCAATTTTTTTGCTAACTCTTTTGTAAAGTATAAGTTTGCTATTTTGCTATCACCATATGCACGCCAAGCTTTGTATTTTCTTTTATCCCAGTTAAGATCGCTAAAATCAATATTTCCATACTTATGTGCAGAACTTGCTACATTTACAATTCTGGATTTAGGAGTTTTAATAATTAAATCCAATAATTGCAGAGTTAATGCAAAATGACCTAAATGATTAGTTCCAAACTGTAATTCAAATCCATCTTTTGTTTTGGAGTACGGAGGAATCATTACTCCAGCATTATTAATTAGTAAATCTAGTTTATCAAATTTATTCTTAAATTCATCCGCAAATAGTTTTACTGATGATAAATCTGACAAATCAATTTTCATAACTTCTACTTTAGCATTTTTATTCTGAGCTAGAATTTTTGCTTTTGCATTTTCACCTTTATTTAGATTTCGTACGGCAATAATTATTTTTGCATTTTTATTTGCAAGCACTCTTGTAGCTTCATATCCAATTCCACTGCTTGAGCCAGTTACTACTACTATTTTTCCACTTTGATCTGGAATGTTTTCAGCTGTCCAGTTATTTTTTTGCATAATTTTACCTCAAATTATATTATGTTTTTTTGCAAATGCTTTTATCAGAATTTCATTTGCGTTTTTATTTTGAATACGCTATTTCAGCGTTCATTAAAAGTTCTTCCCACCAAAGTTCTGTATTTACGTTCTCATTAATAGTTATTGTTTCCCCAACTACAGGGGTTGATAACTTTATTCCTGAGCTATCAGCAGCCTTTGTAACTCTTATCATTGGATCATACCAAGCGTGAAGGGCTAAATTGAAAGTTCCCCAATGCATTGGTTGAAGTACTTTTCCTTTTAAGTCCAAATGTGCTTGAACCGTTTCTTCGGGATACATATGCACATAATGCCATTTTTCGTTATATGCGCCACATTCCATAAAAGTATAGTCAAAAGGTCCGTATTTATTGCCAATTTCTTTGAAGCCATCAAAATATCCCGAATCACCACTAAAGAAAATTTTGTGATGTGGACCATGAATAACATACGATCCCCAAAGAGTTTCATCTCTATCAAATATTCCACGACCAGAAAAATGTTGAGTTGGAGTGAAAGCAATTGTGAACCCTTCGTCAATTTTTAATTCATCCCACCAATTTAATTCAGTTATTTTTTCTCGTGGAACACCAGCTTTTTCCAGCTCTGCTCCAACCAACATAGGCACTAAAAACCGTTTTACTTTTGGATGTATCTTATTAATAGTTTCAATATTTAGGTGATCGTAATGATTATGCGATATTAAAACTAAATCAATTTCTGGTAATTCATCAATATTTAACGGAACATCTCCGTTATACCTGGAAGGTCCCATAAATACGGTTTTATTAACATAAACAGGATCAGTTAAAATTATTTTTCCATCAATATTAATTATTTGAGATGAATGTCCAACCCAAGTTACTTTTAGTTCGTCAGGTTTGGCGTTTGTAATTTTGCTAAAATCTACTTTTTGTGTCGGTAAATCAAACTTTGGCATTCTCTCGTTATCTGTTACAAGAAAATTCCACATTGTTGGGAGCATTTTTATGAAATTCATTTCTGGACTTGGAGTGTAGTTTAGGAATTTACTTCCATCGTATCTATCCGATTTATTTATTTTTTTCATCATTATATCCTTTTCACTATATGTTGCAGATGAACAAGATTGCGCAAATAACATCCCAACAAGTATTAAAACGCCAAGAGCTATTGTGCTAATTTTCATAATCTTCTTTATTCTATTCTTCATTGTTAAATTTTATAAATGAATGTTCGTTTAATTTATAGTTAAAAATTTTTAGAGTTTAATTGCGTCCCAAGCTAATTTAAATGCTACTTCAATTGTATTGTCATTTAATTCCAGGCTTTTGCACGTTTTTGAATTAGCTAAATTCATCATTGGATAAAAAATAAAGGCAGCAAGAATATCAAATGGAACATCTTTGATAACTTTTTGCTCAATTCCTTTTTGCAAAACCTTTATCATTGGCTCAAAATGTTTTTCCAATTCCGCTGGATTAACCAATTCAGAAAATGGAGAACTAGCAAATTGCTCCGCATATTGAAATAACGCCTTATTATTTTTTACAAATCTGAATCCATTTTTCCAGAATTTTTCCAGAATATCTCTAAATGGCATTGAATCATCAAAACCATTTAGCAAAGCTTTACTCATTTTCTTCTTAACTTCAATGTAGGTTGAAACGAGTAAGTCTTCCTTATTCTTATAATAAATATATAAAGTTGCTGGAGAAACATTTGCTTTCTTAGCAATTTTTGAAACAGAACACGATACAAATCCTATTTCATTTACAAGTAAAACGGTGGCTTCAATTATTGCTTCTTGTTTATTTATATCTTTTATTCTCATGTGCTAAGATAAACGAACATTCACTTATTGTCAAGAAATAATATTTTGTCTGAGTTATTTCTGGAGTAATTTAATCTTTTAATAAATGGAAAATAATCTCGATGAAATGTCTTTTAATTTATTGTTATAAAAAAATGTAATCTGTTTTGGTTTATAAGTTCAATTCGATCTAAAATTTATTATTAATTTACTGCTGAAGTATCTTGAAGGTTAAAATAATATATTCTTTTAATTTGGAATATTTTAACCTTCAAATTTTCTATAAATATAAATTATTCAATAATATAAATATTATAACTTTCCCGAGCAATTGATAGATTCAATGAGTTTCCATCAATATCAAATTCATTTCCATTAATTAAACTAACCAGTTTATTTGCTTTATAAAATTGAGGAAGCTCAATAGTTCTAAATTCAATATTATTGCTTTTATTTAGAACCACCAAAATTCTTTCGTTAAAATCAGAACGGATGTAAGAATAAACATTATTATCAGCAATTAGTTTGTAATAGTCACCATAACGAAGTGCTGTGTGACTACTTCTAATTTTTATAATTTTGGAAACATCACGCATTGTGCTTTTTTCAAATTCTGAAAGGTCGTTGTTGAAACGCATCATTCTTCTGTTATCAGGATCTGAGGCTCCAGTCATACCAAATTCACTTCCATAATAAATTACTGGTAATCCTGGAATTGTATTCATATAAGCCATATATAAAGTTAACTTTTTGTAATTATCTGGATTGTCAACTTTGGGTGGATTGTTCCAACCTTCTTCTGTCGCAGACCATTGACTTACGTTCAAATCACCATCGGCAAAAGACATAAATCTATTTTTATCATGACTATCCATAATGTTACTCATTAAATGCAAAGCTCCATAAACAGAAAATGTTTTCTGCATTTCTTTATCCAAACCGCTAAATGACATATCGCTATTAATAAATGTTGGAAGTGCAACATCGTAAAGGTTAAAATTAAACTGCGCTGAAAGTTGTCCGTTATTTACATACGAACTTATTAAATCATAACTTCCAAAAGTTTCACCCACTTGATAAATAGGAGTGTTGCGAGGAATTTCAATTTCACGTTTTAATTTATTTGTAAGCTCGCGCCAAAATTCATTTGGAACATGTTTAACAGCATCGTGTCTAAATCCATCAGCACCAGTTTCTTTAAGCCACCAAACCGCATTAGCAGTAACTGCATCTAATGCATTTTTAGAACCAACATAATCAAATGAAGGAAGATAAGGTTCAAACCAAGTAGTTAAACGAAACTCGTCCCAAAAGCGAATATTTTTTCTTCCATCTGGTAAATCAAATTTACCAAACCAATCCTTGTTTTTTTGATAATATGGATGATCTTGATGAACATGGTTAGATACAAAATCCAAAAGAATTTTAATATTATGTTTGTGCGCAATATTAACTAGCTCCTTTAGTTTATTCATATCTCCAAATTTTTCTTCAATTTTTGTATTGCTTATTGGCCAATATCCATGATAGCCTGAGTACCATCTGTGTGGTGCAGGGTATTCGCGGAAAGCAATATTTGGATTATCATAAACAGGTGAAATCCAGATTGTATTAATTCCGAGACTATCAAAATAGCTATTGTTTAGCTTATTGATTACTCCTTGTAAATCACCGCCCATATAATTTGCTTTACTAGAAAGGGAATCGTGTATTACTGGATTATTTAACGAAGTATCCCCATCGCTAAATCTATCAATCATTAGCGAATAAATAATTCCATCGTGCCAATCAAATTCTGAATTGTTGCTTACTGGCAACCCATTTTCTAAAAGAACATTTTGGAAGTTTGTCGTTATTCCATTTTTTGATATTGCAACACGGAGTAAATCTTTTTTTCCTAAGATTTGAGGAATTAAGTATATATCCAGAATATTTGCTTTCACATCAACAAATTTTCCATCAATTTTTCTGTTATTTAGTAAGGCAATAATATTTGTATCATTTACACTCTGGAATGATTGTATGCCTTCAATTTTAAAAGAAAACAATTTTATATCATCTTTCAATAGTTGAATATCATCAGTGTGCAAAAATATTTTTTCAGTAGTGATTTCATCAATAGTTCTTAGCGAATTGAAGCTGCCAAAACCATTTGGAGTTTTATTTGGATTTGCTGGATCAACAATTTCTTCGCCATCGCCAAAGAATTTGTATGGATAAACGCCAGGTTCTAAAGTGGTTTCTGCTTCAAAAGTACCATCGCCGTCTTCATCAGTCATTGCAATATCTTTTCTATTCCAACCGTTGAAACTACCAAATAAATATAATTCATTATACTTTTTATCTGGGGTGAATTGGAATTTATACGCAGCATTTTTATGAATTGTTACTGGAATACTGTAAACGTTATCATCAAGAGTAAAGTCAATAAGTGTCATTCCAACAAAATTATTTTTAGATTTTAGTAAGACAGAATTGGAGTCTTCATTATAATTAATTTCCACAACGGGATTATCAGAAAAAGTTAGTTCATAATTTTCGCTATAAAATAAATCACTTAAAACTATGGTTTTCTCAGTATTAAATTGAAGATTTATGTTGGGGATTATGTCGGTTATTTTATTCTCTTTAGATTCACTACAAGAAATAATGAGTACCACTAAAGTAAAAAAAATAGTGAAAACAAATAGCTTTTTCATTTGAATCCTTTTATAATTTCGTTATTTAAAAATTCTAAAATACGGTTTTAATGAATTAAAGAAAATATGATTTGAATTTATACGTGCAGTTTGCTGAATATGGGTGGAATTCAAATCTAGTCCGATAAAGCCAATCGGACTAGATGGTTTTATCATTAAATTATTTAAATGAACGGAGAACACAAATAGCTCTTTCATCGCTTGAAACATTATACCCAGTATAGTATAATCTAAATTCATTATCTAATTCTATAATGCAAGGATAAAGCATTCTTTCCCATTTTTTAGTAGTTTCATCAGAAGTAATAAATGGATTTGCGTCAAATTTACGCCATTCCATTCCATCATTCGATTCAGCATAACCAAAACCACTTACGTTGGAAACACTATTATTATAAATCATGTAATACTTATCATTATTTTTAATAACTGTGGGATAATAATAGCCTTCTCCTTCCCATGATTGTTTATTAGATAGTATTGGATTTGCACCAGAGCGTTCCCAATTAATTCCATCCACAGAGTTAGCAATCCCAATTTGGTGATCACTTAAATAAGTTTTTCCAGTGTAATACATATAATAAAGACCATTGATAATTTGAATAGCACTTACACCAACTTTTAAATCCCACTGCCCAGTTGCTCCGGTAAATACAGGATTCTGTCTTTTACTCCAATGAAAACCATCCTCTGAAACAGCTAAACCAATATACCAAGGAGAATAATCACTTTCTTCAGTGCTTCGTGCAGTGTAGTACATTTTAAATAAACCATTCTCCAAAATTACTGCTCCAGCGGATACGCCATAGCTTTCCCATGAATTTGCCGTATTAGGACTTAAAACGGGGTCAGTAGAATATGGCACCCAATTTAATCCATCATCTGAAGTAGCAGCATATATATGTAGGGAATTACCTGCTAAGCCAGTATACCACATATAATGTTTATTATCCTTTTTGACTACAAAAGACTGAGATATTCCTTTATAGTCAAAATTGGTGTTTTGCTTCTTCAAAATTGGATTAGCAGGGTAATCAAACCAGTTAAAAATATCATCATTCCAAGTAACAGATATATAAACAGATCCTGTTGAACTACCATTTACTCGTTTAAGTTCAATAGATATAGTTGTTATTTCGTCAACCTTCACTGAAATATTTGAAGTGCCAAAATATATTAAGACACTTTCATTGTTAAATGCACTTACTTCCATTTTCCAATTTCCAACCTCAACTTTTTCGAAGAAGATTTCCCCATTATTACTATTTTGTGGTTCAACTTCAATAACTTTATTTTCAAACTCATCACTAAATAATTCAACTTTTATTAAAACTACTTCTTCAGGTGTATTTTCTTTATCAAGATTTAGTAAAATACCACCTCTAGCATTTTCATTTTGTGTTGTAATTTCTTGAGAACATGAGATTGTTAATAAACTAATGATGATAAGTAAAATTATTATTTTCATATTATGCTCCAATGATAAAAAAAGTTAAAAAGAATTGAAGTATACCCATCTCGAGATAGAACTCCTTTTATATCCGCAACATCTGAAGGAGCATTTGACATGTCAATTGCCAAAAACGCTTTACCAATTTTAATGCTATTATCTTCAATATCACTACATGAGTATAATGAAAGAAATAGAAAAACCAGAAAGTAATTTTGAACCTTTTTCATAGTGTCTCTTAAATATTATCAATTATGTTTTAACAAAATTAACTATAATAATGCAAAATTGTTCTAATATTTTCTTAACCGAAGGGGTTACCCAAAAAATTGAATAATTAAACAAATGAAATTGTAATAATTTTTATCGTTATATACTTAATCCAGTTATGATCAGGAAAATTTATGTTAATAGACATTATAAAATTGAAGATGATGATATGACAAACCTTAAACGGAAAGAAAAATTACTGTTGCAATATGTTTACATGTATTTGAGTATATTCTTAATAACCGTTTGGCAATATCTAATATCCATAATTTTAGGATAGAAACTGTCATTTAATTTTCGTCTATCTTTATTTTGAAAAACAAATTGGGTTAATCAAAGATTATTAAGCCAATTTTACTTTATGTTTATTAGTGTAACTTGGATTGGCCAAATAGCGTATTTATAAAAAACAAATGGTTGGATATTTACCTTTTTCTTTTAAACCTATTAGTTAAATCATGAACACCCCTTTTCAAACTACTTATCTCAATTTCCTCAAAGATTGAAGCTTTATATACAATAATTGGAAAAGAAATAATCAATAAAGTTTTAAAAATAAGATTTACCAACAAACCTTTATCTGATAGTAAAAATGAAAGTAAATATAATAGCAAAGAAATTGCAACAATCTTTGAAATTTTCATTAATTCATAAGGTATTCTATAAACTTTTTGACCATAATGGTATGACAAAAACATCATTATTATTGAAGAAATCAACAAAGAGTATGCTGCTCCAAGAAAGCCAATTTCTTTTATTAAAATAAAATTGAGTAGAATATTAATAATTGATGTGATAACAATAATAGTTGTAACATACCCTGTCTTTTTTTCAAAATGAAAACTAAGTGAAAAATTATATTGAAGACCTCTTATCAAAAATGAAAAAGCGATGATTGGAATTACTGTTGATGCAAGCCAATATTCATGATTTTTTACGAGTATTTCAAGAATCTCCTTCCCAAACATTGAAATGCCAAGTACCGAAAAAGCTAAAAGAGTAGTATAATAAGTCAAAATTTTTGAAAAATATCTTTTATCATTAGGAGTACCAAGTTTTTTATATGCAAGTGGCAAAAATCCTAACTGAAACGATTGAAGTATTAACATATTTATAACGCTAGCTATTTTATGTCCCAAAGAATAAACACCCACACTAGCAACACCATCAATAGATTCAATTATAAATCTATCTCCTAAAGTAAGTACAAAAGAAAAAACAGTTGAAAATACAAGTGGATATCCAAATATGAACATTTCCTTCAGAATTTTCATATTTAAAATAAAATTCGAATCCTTAATTAAAATAGGCAACGATAATACAATAACAATTAATGAACCTAAAAATTCACTAATCATAATACCTTCAACACCCATCTTTGCATAAGCTACAAAGTAAATATTTAACAAAATAATGGTTGTAAACCTTAGCACTGAAAGAATTACATAAAATTTAGGTAATTCTTTCAGTCTAATTACATTTAATGGAACATTACTAATAATTCCAGCAGATGATGCTAAAAATAAAAATATAAAATAGTTTGAAAATTGATCTGTTGAAAACCAATAAAGCGAAAATTCTTTACTGAATGGAATCAAAATAAGACTTAAAATTACAGATATTATAGTACTTGAGAAAAGTGTACTAAAAACAATTGAGTTTCTAGTTTTAACATTTTTTTCACTTGCGTACCACCTCATCATTGCTGTTGGTAAATTAAACCCGAAAACCCCTATTAGAATTTGAAGTATTGTTTGCAATATAATTAGTATTCCATAGTCCTCTGGTAATAGATAATTGGTATATAGGGGTAGAAGAATAAATCCAACTATTTTTGTAGATATATTTCCAAAACTATAAATAGCAGTATGCTTAATAGTCTTTTTTATTTCTGAAAACACTATTGTTTCTCCAACAAAACACAGAGTTGATATGGACGCTTTTTAGAAATAATTACGTTAAGTCTATCTAGAACAAATGCAATAAAATTAAACTTATAAGGAATTTCATATTGATGATTACAATTTGGACATGAAGTAGTTCTCTTTTGATTTGGAGTCCAAAACATTGGTATCCAAGCTGATGATGGAACAAATTTGTGTTTTAATAAATTGAGTACCTTATTATAATCGCGGATTTTAGCTCCATACTCGAATGCTAAATTAACCTTATACTCTGGAAAAAGTTTTTTAATCAACTCTAGGTTTATACTTCTTAAATGATAGGATTTATTGAATACATATGAGCATTTTGTACATTCGGTAACTTGTTTTTTTATGTTTTCATCATTTGGAAAGGTCAGGTAAATATATTTTTTGCTAACTCTTTTCATCTCGCTAATTGATTTAGTAAAAATATCATCAGGTAAATGCTCAATCATTTCACTACTAAATACTAAATCAAATGAATTATCTTTAATTGGCAAAAAGTCAGCGGATATATTTATTTTTTTAGTTTTTACATACTTTAATGCATTTAAACTTCTATCAGCTGCCAAAATATTAAAATTACTAACTAATCCATTTGAAATTGTACCATCACCACATCCCACATCTAAAATGCTTTTAACCTCTTTTGGAATTGAATTAATTATTAAATCGATTTTATCACCAATTTTTTCCGATAACGCTGCTTTTTCCCAATTATAATTATCGTAATATTTTTTATTATCCATTTGTCTCTTTTAAGTTAGTAGTGCTTTAGTGAATTATACAAATTTGTTAATTCTTTGTTTGAACAATTAAGATTATATTTATTTAAAACAGCAATTTTACCTCTTATCCCCATTTCGTGTGATAAATCACTATCTTTATAAAGAGTTTCAATTTTATCCGCCAAATCAGCATGATTTTCAGATTCAAAAACAAAACCACATTTTTCATCTTCAATAATTTGTTGTTGTGGTTTGCAATTACTGACAATAATTGCTTTTTCGAAAAGCATATATTGGAAAACTTTATTTGCAATTCCAGATTCATGTTGGTCATTTTTGAAAATAGGAGAAATACAAACATCACTTATAGCAATAAAAGATGGCAACAAAGAAATATCTTTCCAAGGATAGTAAATAATGTTATCCCTTAAACCTGGATCTTCCAGATATGCCTTTAACTTTACTTCATCAGCTTTATCAACAGGTCCTATCAAAAGAACTTTATAAACTGAAGATTTTGCTAAAAGAAGCCTTAAGCTCTCAAGCAGTGTAAATATTCCTCTTCGCTCTGCTATGCCACCAAAGTAAAAAATTATGAAGTCATTCCCTTTATCCAATATTCTATGATTAATTTCATAGCTAAGTAAATTTTCAGTGTTAGGATAGTTTGGATAAACGTAAAATTTACTTTCTAACATAGGATATTTGTTCGTTAGAATTTTCTTGAAATCCTCGCTTAGTAAAATAATTTTTGAAAATTTGGGGAAATATCTTTTTTCTTTGTCAACCCATCGTTGAGGATTCACAAGAATTCTTCCCAAAAAAGTTTTTGTCCATGAATATGTAGCTAAAGTTGCTGGATAGTTTTCATGTAAATCAAGAACGGTTTCTAAATAATATTTTCTGTTTGCCAGAATCACAGATTTTGCCATATAAAGATCATGCGCATGCAAAACAGTTATGTTATAATTTTTGATAAATTTCCTAATTTGATAGCTCCAAATATGTGAATAGATATCAAAAATAGTGTTATTAAAAAACCTAAGTTTATTCTTTATATTTTTGGATAGATGAAAACGAACAATTTTAGCACCATAGAAGTTTTCAATGTTTGCTTTTTCACCATAATTAAAACACAGCACAAATACTTTATAACCTTTTTGTGTTAGAGATAAGACTTCATTTTCCACACGAAGATCGCCAGTAAACTCATTATCTAAAATCATTCCTATGCGCATTTATGCAAGTTCCCTTTTTCTGTAAATCATGTAACCGCCACCAATAATTAAAAGCCATGTTAAAATATCGCCAATCCAAACGGCTGTTACACTTGCGTTGTAAGTTGCTGGACTAAATTCAAAAACTAATTTATGATTTCCAGCTTCCACTTCAACTCCCCGAAGGATGTGGTTTATTTTTTGAATTGGTATTTCCTTTTCATCCAATGTTGCTTTCCATCCATCGGAATAATAGACTTCTGATAAAACTAAAAACTGAGTTGAATCTGAATTTAAATTAAACTCAATTTTGTTTGGAGATTTAAAGTCAATTTCAATTCTCCCTTCACCAGTAAACACTTTAGTTTCTCCAATTCCAACCAATAATGCTTCATTTGCAGGATTAAATTCTAATTTATTCATTTCGAGAACTACATCTTCCTTTGTTGGCAAGGCTTTAAGTTCTTTAACGAACCAAGCTTTCTCAAAAGCATTTGGATTATAATAAAGTATTTCTTTTTTCTCATTATCTACAGCAATTGTTTTGAGGGAATCACCAGTAATTTGTGATGACGAAATAATATACTTTCCACCTAACATATTTATAACATTCCAGTTAATTCTATCAGGAGTATTTGCGTTATAAAGATTGTTTGCAATTATATCCTGGATAACTTGCAGCTTTATTGCACTATAACCACTTATTAAAGGATAAAAATACGCATAGTCATTACTTGTAAAATTATTGCCCAAAACTATTGCTCTATAATTATCGTCCGCACTTGCTAGTATTTTGGTAATTGGAGTTTCTTTGAATACTGTCTTTTCAAGTTGCTCAATATTATCCAAATTAATTATTTTATGGGCACGATTAGAAATGGAAAAAATTTCTGCAGTAGCAACAATTAGTAATAATGCTATAAACATTTCCAATTTAATTTTTTTGAAAAGAAATGCGAATAAAACTGCGGATGCAATTACTAAAAATATAAGCAGCTTTTGTGTATCTGCAACTAAAAACTCTTGACGAATTTCTTTAATTATGTTGAATGTGTTTGCGTCATATCTTCCAATTTCAGAAGGCATTGTATAAGCAAATGAGCTGCTCATTAACAAAATGCCCAAAGTCAAAACAATTCCACCACCAAAAATGCCTGCAATAAATTTCAAATCTTTTGGCTTATAAAGTTCAACAATTCCTTTTAAACCATATCCAGCAAGAATTAAAGTTGCAATAAATGTAATATTTAAAATCATTGAAGGTGCGCGGAATTTTGAAAAGTATGGCACATAGTAAAAGAATAATTTATACAGCTCTGGCAAATGCCTTCCAAAACTGAGCAAAAGTGAGAGCAACACAAATGATGCAACGCCGATTACAAATTTATCTTTCCTATAATAATAAACGCCAAGGAGAGCAAACAAAAACAAAATCATTCCCATTGATGCATAATTTCCGTTAAATGGTTTTTCTCCCCAATAACCAGGTACACGTTGGCCTTTTACTTGATTGAATTTATCCCCATCATATATTTCGCCTTGCAATCCGCCATTAAAACGTGGAATAAAAAAGCTCATTATTTCTTTTGGAGCAAACGACCATTGAGTCGCATACTCAAAACTAACTCCACCACCTTGTGTTGCTGATGCTGCTTCGGCTCCCAGTTTTACTGGATTTCCACCACGTGTTGAATGTGCTGCGTATTCATTGGTTGTAAATAGAGGTTGTGCAGCAATCATAAATGTTAATAATAATGCGACAGCAAATTTTGTGAAAAGTGATAAGATATCGCTAAACTTTTTATCAATAATTAATTTAATGGTTGGATAAATAAATATTACAAATAGTATTAACACACCATAAAAAACAATTTGGAAGTGATGTGTTCTAACCAACCATGAAAAAGCGAGTGCAAAAAGTCCAGCACTGAGCCAACTCTTTTTTTCAAACAAATAACTAAAACTTAATATTAACCATGGAAGAGTCATTATTGCACGAAGTTTGGAATTGTGCCCTTCTCCAATCTGCGCTTGCCAGTCAGGTAAAAGTGTAAAAACCACTGCAACAATTACAGCAGAATACCAAGGAATATTTTTATAACGAAGTAGAAAGAACAAACCTAATCCTCCAAGAAAAAGATAAAGGAATGCCCAATAAGAAATTTTAGAAACATAATTTAAAGCAGAATCTACATGAATTATTTCTGGTGTAATTCTAGAGTAGATTGGCTCACCGCCAAAAATAGACGGATTCCACAACACCTGTTCGCCATTTTCTTTGCTCCACTCAACCCAACGATGCGTTTGTCCAATTGAGCCAAGCGAATCGTTTCCAATTGGTTGCAATCCATTTACAATCCAACCACCAAAATAGTATAGAAGTGGAAGTAATATTATCAATGTGCCAATTAGGTTTTTGTATTTGCTTGGAAGTGAATCCAAAATATTTATTTTTGTTTTTCCAGTTACTTCTTTTTGCTTTTTTACTTTGTTCATAGTTTACATCATTTAATTAAAATTATTAATATGTGAATATATCAAATTAGTTACTTGTAGTTAAGCAATGCATCAACAATATTATTGCCAGCGTTGCCGTTTCCATAATATTCTTTTTGTTCATCAAAATTATTTACTTTAACTTTTTCTATAATCAGCTCTGGATCTGTTCCAACAATAAAATTCCAATTCCCGTTTAAGGTTTCTATCCACTCTGTTTCATCGCGCAATGTGATGCAAGGTTTTTTCATAAAGTAGGCTTCTTTCTGCAAACCACCGCTATCGGTAAGAACTTTGGAACAATATTTTAATAGAAGTATCATTTCAAGATAACTTACTGGATTTATAATTTTAATGTTATCATTAAATTTAATTCCAGCCAATTTTGATTTTGTGCGAGGATGAAGTGGCAAAATAACTGGTTTATCCATTTCCGAAAAAGCTGTAAATATATTTTGGAGTCGTAATCTATCGTCAGTGTTTTCGGCACGATGAACAGTTGCGAGATAATACTCTTTTTCATTTGTGATATTTTTCAATGAAAATTTTTCTTCCGCCATTTTTTGATAAAATAGAATTGAATCGAACATTACATCGCCAGTAAAAATTGCATTATCGGAAAGATTTTCTTTCGCCAGCAATTCCATAGCATTTTGGGATGGAACAAGCAACAAATCAGAAATTCTATCTGTAACAATTCTATTAATTTCTTCTGGCATCAGCTTATTGAAGCTTCTTAATCCAGCTTCAACGTGAGCAATTTTTATATGCATTTTGGTTGCTGCTAATGAACCAGCAATAGTAGAATTTGTATCACCATAAACAAGAACCCAATCGGGTTTTTCTTTAACCAAAATTTGCTCTATTTTTTCAAGCATGGCTGCTGTTTGAGCTCCGTGCATTCCGGAACCAACCTCTAAATTATAGTCTGGACGTGGAATTTCAAGTTCATCAAAAAATATTTTAGACATGTTTTCGTCATAATGCTGACCAGTATGAACTATAATGTTTTGAAATCCACCTCTTTTTTTAATGGCTTTGTCAAATACAGCGGCTTTAATAAATTGCGGTCTAGCTCCAATTATTGATACTATTTTCATTTTGTTTTTTAGATACAAGAATTGAGATGTGAGACTAAAGAAGTATTGCTTTTTAATCAAACTCTTTGCCAGCGGCATCCCTACGGGAAATTCTTAATCCTACTCCTATTTAATTTTCAATTTAGATTTTTAGACGCAAGATTTGAGATGCAAGACGAAAGAATGCTTCTTTTCTTAATCTTACTCTAAATCCTACTCCTATTATATTTTAATGTTTCCGCAAAAACTTCTGCAAGTTTCTCTGTTAAATTTTGTCTGGAAAATTGTTGAACATCAAAAGTGTAAATGTTGTTTCCTGCTTTCCAGTTATTGTACATTGCTTTTAATAAATTATAAGCGCCATCATCATCAGTATAACCAACCATAGCGCCAGAATTTGATTCTTTAAGAAAGCTATGCGCATCACCATCAACGGGACCAATTGCAAACGTTGGCTTTTTAGTTCCCATATATTCAAATAATTTTCCAGTTAAAAATCCCTTGTTGTTTTTTACATTATCAACTACAAGCAAAAGAACATCCGCATTTTGTAAAATTTGAGTGGATTCTTTGTGAGGAACAAATCCTCTTAAATCCGAAATACCTTGAAGATTATATTTCTTGATTTCATCCTCAAATTCTGGACAGTACTTACCAGCAAAATTGAAACGTAGATTTTTAATTCCATCAACTTTAATTAATCTACTTAATGCTGAAAATAACACGTGTGGCACTCTGTCTTTCGAAATAGAGCCAGTATATGCTATGGTGAAATTTTCATTTTTATTTTCTAAATCTTTAGTAAAATCTGAGTTGTCGAAGCCATTAGGAATTAAATAGAACTTTTGATTACTTGCTTTCTCCTTAAACATACGAATCATATCGTTACTAATTGTTACAATAGCATTAGCACTTGTAAATACTTTCTTTTCAAGCATATAATCGATTTTAGTTGTGAGCCAGCTTCGTTTTACATTTTGGTAATAAACTATTTCCATCCAAGGGTCACGAAAATCAGCAACCCACTTAACTCCAGTTTGTTTTGATAGTTTTTTTCCAATAAGTGAAACAGTTTGCGGTGGTGAAGTAGTAAATATTATATCAATATTTTCTTTTTCAATTATTTCTAATCCTTTTTTTACAGCAAAGCGTTTCCATCCAATTTTTGCATCTGGAATAAAGATATTAAGTCTAACCCACTGTGCAATTTTATCTTTTAATGAAACGTTCTTTTTATTAAGTAAAATATCATTAGGAATTTTGGAATCAGACTTTTTTCCAGTAAATTTTTTGTATAGCTCAAAAGGTTCAAGCGATTTTGTTTTATAAACTTTTATCCCTTCTGGAATATCATTTAAAAGCGAAACATCCTCATTAGGTGAATCGGGATTTTGCACAGTAAGTACAACTGGTTCCCATCCAAATTGCGGAAGATATTTCACAAACTTTAAAGCTCGCTGAACACCAGGTCCACCAGCAGGAGGCCAATAATATGTAATGATTAATACTTTTTTCATAATAAGAAAATCGCTAAACTAATAAACCGCAAAGGCGGAGAGGCGCAAAGAAATGTTAACGATTCCACTTTTGCAAATTTCATGTCTATTTATCCCAATTAAAAATTGTTAACAAATCTTTTAAATCCTTGTTTTAACAATGGTACATTGAAATTAATAAGGAAACCTAATCTTTTATCAGCCAACTTTAAATAAGAAATTATTTGTGCTTCGTGTAATGGAAGAATCTGATTTGCAGTCTTAAGCTCTACAACTATTTCTTGTTCAACTAGTAAATCAAGCCTAAACTCCTTGCTCAATTTCTTTCCTTTATAAACAAGAGGCAATTCAACTTGACTGGTTGTGGCTATGTTTCGTAGTTTAAGTTCTTCAATTAAACATGCTTCATAAACTGATTCCAATAATCCTGGTCCCATTTCTCTGTGAACTTCAATTGCAGCATCTAATAGTTCTTTTGATAACCTATTTAATTTCTCATTTTCCATTTTCATGCCTCATCTACTTATTATTCTTTAATTAAATTGCAAAATAGATGTTTTTAAAATCAAAACAATGTTTTGATTCTCATTCCTTTGCGTCTTTCCGTCTTTGCGGTTATCTACTTTTGCTTTGTTTCAATAAGTTCCATCATTCCATTTACAAACTCACTCCACGAATATTTTGCAGCTTCTTTTTTGATGTTTTCCACAAATTCGGCTTCTTTGTTTTCGTTGAAATATTTTAATATTGCGTCAGCTAATTGTTTTGGATTTTCCTTTTCAACTAAATAGCCAGTTTTTCCATTTTCAATTACTTCACTTAATCCGCCAACATTTGTTGAAATCATTGGTTTATCAAAATTGTTTGCAATTTGTACTATTCCACTTTGGGTTGCTGATTTATAAGGAAGCACAACAACATCGCACGCAGAAAAGTAGTACTTTACTTCATTAGTTGGAATAAAATCACTAAATAATTTTACTCTGTTTTCTATTTCCAATTTTTGGATTAAAGAAATATATTGTTCTTGATTAGAATAAAATTCGCCAGCAACGACAAGTGTAAAATCCATTTTATTTTTAATTAAAGCAATTGCTTCAAGCAAAATATCCAAACCTTTGTAATCCCTAATAAATCCAAAAAAAAGCATTATTTTATCACTTTTTAAATTGAGCTTGTCTCTGGAAATTTGTTTGGAAACAGATTCACCAAAATTGGAATAAACTGGATGAAACAGCAGTTTTTGTTTTGCATTTGGATAAAGCGAAATTAAATCGTCTTGAACACTTTTAGATAGGGTTATAAAATATTCAACTGAGTTGAAAAAATATTTTGTAAAAACTTTGTCGCCTGGTTTTTTCTCGTGTGGAATAATATTATGGCAAATAACACCAATTTTAGTTTTTTTGTTTTTTCTAACTATTCTTGAAATGGTACCATAAATTGGAGCAAAGAAAGGCATCCAGTGTTTTATTATCAATAAATCTGGAGCATTACTTTTTATTCTTCTACCAACTTTAATCCAATTAAAAGGATTAATGGAATCCATTTCAATTTTTGTGGGAATTATTTCAAGATTATCGCCAGTTTCCAGTTGGGTTTTGCCAGGGAAAAGAAATGAAGGATATTGCCTTTTAAAGGTTACAACATCCACTGAGTTCGTTTTTACTAATTCTTTATATAATAGACTAGCGAAGTGAGCAATGCCTCCACGTAATGGATAAGCAGCGGAAAGAATAGTAATTTTCATTTAATTACAATTTTTTGTTTATGTCAAATGAAACTCGTTTAATAATCATAGTAACAGATATTTTCCAACTTTTAATTAAAGTACCGGTAAAATTCACTTTTTCTCTTTAATGCTATAATCATTATCATCGTGCGAATTATGAGCCATAAACTCGCCTAAAAGTCCAACAGAGAAAAACTGAACACCAACTACAATTAACAACATACCAAGCGCAAGTAGTGGTCTGTTACTTAAAGGAGCATTGTTAAAAATCCAGTCATATGATAAAAATGCACTAATTAAAAAACCGATAAAAAATGCAATTGCACCCATAAATCCAAAAAGATGCATTGGACGGCTGATATATCTTAGTGTAAAAGTAACGGAAATTAAATCAATAAATCCTTTGAAAAATCTGGAAATCCCAAATTTTGTAACTCCATATTTTCGTGGATGATGGCGAACAACAATCTCAGCAATTTTAAAACCTTTCCAACCAGCAAGAACTGGAATATATCTATGTAATTCACCATAAAGTTCTACATTTTTTACTGTCTCTTTTCTATATCCTTTTAATCCACAATTGAAGTCGTGAATTTTTATTCCACTAAACAAGCGAGTCATATAATTAAAGAATTTTGAAGAGTGCTTTTTTACAAATGGATCGTGGCGAACTTTTTTCCATCCAGAAACTAAATCGAATCCTTCATCCAATTTTGCAAGTAAATTTTCAATTTCGGCTGGATCATCTTGTAAATCGGCATCCATTGTAATAACTGCATCTCCAGTTACTTCTTTAAATGCGACTTGCAACGCTGCTGATTTTCCATAATTTCTTCTGAAACTAATAAATTTAATTTTTGGGTCAGTTTTTGCAAGTTCTTTTATAATGTTGAGAGATTCATCTGTGCTTCCATCATCAATAAATAAAATTTCATAATCTATTAAAATTTTTCTAAGAGTGTTTTTTATTTCCGATACTAATGGTTTAAGAGATTCTTCTTCATTATAAAGGGGAACAACAATTGAAACTTTCTTAAAAGAAAATCTCTTACTGCTAACTTTATTTTTATTATAATAACTGCGTCTTGGACGTTTATTATATGGCTTTTGATTGTTACTTATTGATGATTCTGCTTTCACTTCAGAATTTAATGATGGAGCAGAAGTAACAATATTTGTTCTTGCACTTTTGGGTTTGTTTTCGTTTTCGTTTGCCACTTATATTTCTTTAATTATTATTGTAATAGGCAAAATTACTTTAATATAATGCGAAAATCAATTTACCAATTGGTATAAAATTATTCTTTTATTAAATAAGCGGTATATTTTGATAGGAATTCATAGCAAAATGCTTAATTAACTAGTATTTTTTTTATTGATCTAAGTTGGAGTTAAAACAATGTACTTAAGTGCATCTCGCTTTATCTTCTAAAATGTCCTAATAAATAGCAAAAGACAAAAGATAAATTTCAAACAAATAGCAAAAACGAATTTTTAAAAAAAGCCCAACTTTTACCAAATGAAAACTGAAAAAGCCCAACTTTTCAAAAAAATTGGGCTTTTTAAACCGCAAAGTTTGGATATTAGAAATTGAAATTTGGATATTATTTGGTTTTTGTGGTTTGTCATTTGGTCTTTCAAAACAAATTTTTCGGCTACTGAACTGGGCGAAGTATTCGTAACCAAAACTATGGAATTGCAGTCCATAGTGGTTTATTTTAGAATAACAAATGGTAAATATTTAGTCCAATTTAAGATAAGAAATTTGCCAAATGGCATAAGTTTTTACATTTGTGGGTTGTTGTAAAAATTAAAGATCTTCAATTTCAATAGTGGTTACGTCATCCAAAATAATTGTAGTTAGTAATTCATCTTTCAAATTATAAAGCATTGAAATTCTTTCTTCTTGATTACTTATAGCTTTAAATAATATTTGTTCTGCCAAACGTATGTTTTGATATTTTCTATAATAACGCACTTTAGCTTTTATAAAAAGATCTAAAAGAACTTGAAGGGCGCCTTCATCTAAATTGTAATTGTTGATTTTAGCTAAATCAGCAGTTATGGAAAGCAATTCACGAGGTGAATAATCCTCAAATTGCAATTTAGTGTTAAATTTAATTTTAATATTCTGATTTGTACGGGAAAGAATTTCCATTGCTTCATCTGTTCCAGAAATAATAATTACTAGTCTTCCCAAATATTTATCAGCAAAATAAGCAATACTATCAAAAACCATTTCAGCAATATTTTTTTGGTCAAAAAGAGGGGAAGGATTTTCAACAAATAAAACTCCATCAAGAGCGGTATTAACATAGCTTTCAATTTTATTTCTAGCTTGTTCTCTATCGGCAACAATAAGCTCATTTCCATTTACTTCAATAACATGACCGCCTTTAAGGTAGTGCAGTTCTTTGTAAATTGTTCCAAGATATTTGGCAATTGTTGAAGTTCCTGAACCAGGGTTTCCAATAAAAAGTGAATTCAAATTTTTGCCTAAAGATTTAAGTCCACGTTCAGCTCTTAAATTTCCAACTTGAAGACTTTTTATTTGCTTAATAATTTGTTCCTTAACTGAACTATGTCCAATTAATTGATTTAATTCATTAACAATAATTTTAAGTGAATCCTTCTTTTGAGGTTCAAATTTTTGTGCAATTTTTTCTTTTTCTAAAAATTCTATAATATCAGTAAGAACAATTTTATCTTTATTTTCTTCTGTAGATTCATCAGCAATTCTTAGAAGTTGTTTTTTTCTAATTTTCTCAATAAGAGTTCTGACAATACGAGCATTTCCAAAATGTTTATCGCGCTTTGCGTATATAATATTAAAATGTGTTTTAAGTGCACTTTCTGCTTCATTTGTAAATTCTAGTTTTAGTTTTTTTACGCTGAATTGCGCAATTTTTAATAATTCATCTGGAGTGTAATCTTCAAAGTAAAAAGTTTTTGTAAATCGCGATTTCATTCCAGGATTACTGGCTATAAAATCCTTCATTTCATTTGTGTATCCAGCAGCTATAACAAGAAATTTACCTCTATCGTCTTCCATTCTTTTTAGAAGAGTATCAACCGCTTCTTTTCCAAAATCACTACTACTTTGGCCTGAAGTTAGTGAATAAGCTTCATCAATAAAAAGAGTTCCACCCATTGCCGAACCGATAATTATTGTAGTTTTTTGAGCTGTTTCGCCAACATGCGAACCAACCAAACCCGAACGATCAACTTCAATTAACTGTCCGTTAGGAAGTATTCCAAGAGCGGAATATATATTACTTAAAATACGTGCAACAGTAGTCTTTCCAGTTCCAGGATTACCAAGAAAGAGAATGTGGTCACTAAATTTATCTTTTACATTTACACCCTGCTTAATAAAGTATTTTACAAGTTTTACTAAATCAGCAACTTCATTTTTAATTGATTGCAATCCGAACAGATTATTTAATTCACTTAATGCAGAGTTTAATGCTTCTTGATCAATAGGAAGTTGAACATTAAAATCGTCCTTGGTTTGCAATGTGTTTGTAATATCTTCCATTATAAATGTTGAGAGAAGTTCTTTTGATTTTTCTTTTTCATCAACATTTACAAGACGTTTACTAATTTGGATTTTCAATTTTTCAAAAATTTGCAAAATCAACCGTGCGTTTCCAAAAGATGCGTCTCTTTTACGATAAAGACGTGTAAATTCTTTCTTTAATTCAGCAGCAGATTTTTCATCTATCTGATATTCTTCTTTAGCAATTGCTTTTACGAAAATTTCAGAAAGCTCATCTGGAGTATAATCTTCAAAAGTAAAAGAATGATTAAAACGTGATTTTAATCCAGGATTAGATTGAACAAAATCATCCATTTCCTTTGGATAACCTGCAACAATAACAACAAATTCGCCTTTTTTATCTTCCATTCTTTTTAATAGAATATCAATTGCTTCTTGTCCAAAATCCTGTCCGCTTCCACCTTTTTTTACAAGTGTGTAAGCTTCATCAATAAAAAGAATTCCACCCATTGCATCTTGAATTAGTTTCTCTGTTTTTTGCGCAGTTTCGCCAACGTACTGTCCAACAAGACTTGAGCGGTCAACTTCAACAACATGACCCTTTTCAACAATTCCCATTGCTCTAAAAATTTCTCCAAGCAAACGAGCTATTGTAGTTTTTCCAGTGCCAGGGTTTCCTTGAAAAATTGCATTAATAGAAAAACTTTTTCCTTTATTAAGCCCTTTCTTCTCACGTTCTTGCTGGAATTTTAAATAGTCTATAAATTCTTTAATTGCATGCTTTATACTTTTTAATCCAACAAAACCATTTAACTCTTCAAGTAATTCTTCAAGCGGTCTTGCTGGAGGTAACTCTAGTACATTTGTTTCAACAGGCTCAACAATCTCTTTTGTTGGTCTTTGTGGTTCAATTGGCTCTTCTTTCTTTTGAGGACTTTGAAGCTTAATAGATGTTTCACTAATAACAAACCATTTTTCGCAGATTTTAAAATTCTCTATGTATAAATCAACTTTGCCTTGCCCAAGGTTCCAATTGGTTTCGGCAATTTGTGTAAATATTACAGTGTCCCAATCCATTGGAACTTGAAGTTTGAAATTGTTTTTGTGAACCTCAAAATCGTTTATATACCAAATAGTTTGCGCATTATATTCATTTTCGCTTTTTTCAAATTGAAGATTTTCAAAGATTATTTCTAAACCAACTTTCGACAAATTTGTTATTTCTAGTTGTTCGTAATATGTTCTTTTGCCTTTTGCTTCTTCCTCAGTTTGGTTAAATATTTTTAATGAAAAAACATCTGCTTTATTGTTACCAAAAAATTCAGAATCCACTCGCTGCTTTTTATTATTTTGTTTCTTTTCAACAATTTTGCTTTCGTTACCATCAATAGCACTAGGCGCTAAAAGAGTTTCCTTAAATTCAGATTCTAATTCCAAAGCAATTTGTTCTTGATTCATTTGCTTTTTAATTATTTTATCATAAATAATTTTGAACTGCTCATTATCGCTTAATTTTTTTTCAAGTTTTTTCGCTTTTTCAAGAGCAGGCTTAAACTGGAAGGAATGGAGTAGTCCTTCAAGCTTAATTAGCTCAGCATCGGTATGGAATTCACTTAATGCTTTGTTTTTCAAAATAAAATCGGCAACTAAGCTAACAAACCAAATATCTTTGCTTTTTAATGCTGACGCTGTTTTGTTAAAATAATTTTGAAGTTCTTTGGGTCCTGGCTCTTTTTTACTGTTCATTAATTCTAAAGCCAAAATAATTAATCCCTTTGTATGGCTTATTTCTTCTTTCAAATTAGGATTAATTAAAGCAGCTTTTTCCACTAGGTTTAATGCTTTTAAAAGTTCCCCTTTGCTAGCTTCTAATCGTGCATATTGAAGGTAAGAATTTCCTAAAAAATTTTTTTGATTTTTAATTGAAATCTTAAAATCCTCTGTAGCTCCATCTAAAATATTTAAGCGTAATAAAATTTGTGCCCGCACCATTTTAGATTTTGTACTGCTTCCGTTTAATTGAAGCGATAAATCGGCATATTCAAGAGCTTTTATTGGATAGCCGTTTTCAAGCAATGCCCAAGCAAATATTATTGCGGATTCACTATTACTTGGCTGTAACTTAAATAATTTTTTAGCATTAGATAAAGCAAGTCTGCTTCGTCCATTCCAAAGATGGTTGTAAGTTTCTTCAAGTAATTTATTAAAATCTGTGTGAATCAAAATTTATCCAAAATATTACAAATTGTCTTTTCTTTTTGAAAGATATAAAAATAGACAATAATAATTTAAAATTTATTGCTGTAATTTAATTGTTTCTTTGTTAGGTTAAAATTAATATTAAATATTGGTTTGTAAAATGAAAAATTATAATAACAATGAAATTAATATAAAAACAACAAAGTTGTTTGGAATAAAATATCCAATAATTCAGGGTGGAATGGTTTGGGTATCTGGTTGGAAACTTGCTTCGGCGGTTTCTAATAATGGCGGACTCGGGCTTATTGGTGCTGGTTCAATGAAACCAGATTTACTAAGAGAACATATTCAAAAATGTAAGGCTGCCACAAAAAATCCTTTTGGAGTAAATATCCCTTTATTGCGAAAAGATTCCGAAGATTTAGTTAAAACTACAATTGATGAAGGTGTTAAAATTGTATTTACTTCGGCTGGAAATCCCGCAAAATATATTAGCTTGCTAAAAGACAACAATATTAAAGTTGTTCACGTAGTTTCAAATCTTAAACAAGCATTAAAAGCTGAATTAGTTGGCTGCGATGCAATTGTAGCCGAAGGTGTTGAAGCCGGCGGGCATAATGGCGCCGATGAAATTCCATTAGACAGTTTAATAACTCAATTAGTAAACGAGATAAAAATTCCAATAATTGCCGCTGGAGGAATTGTAGATAAATTTGGAATTGAAAAAGCATTTGCACTTGGTGCTTCTGGAGTTCAAATAGGAACGTTATTTGCCGCTTCTGTGGAATCTTCCGCGCATATAAATTATAAAGAAGCAATTGTAAAAGCTGATGATAATGACACTGCTCTGTTTTTCAAATCCATTGGTTTAACAAGGGGAATTGTAAATCCATTTATTAAAAAAGCAATTGCTCTCGAAAAACGAAATGCTTCAAATGAAGAGCTATTAGAATTATTAGGCTCAAAAAGAGAAATGTTAGGAATCTTTAACGGAAATTGCGACGATGGAATTTTAGAAGCAGGAACAGGAGTTGGAAGAATAACAAGTATTAAATCTGTTGAAGAAATATTTTTAGAATTGACTAAATAATATGTTGAGTTCACTCCAAAACAATATTTTTATGACTGTGTTTGCGAGCATATTCACTTTGTTCAGAGTATTCTCAGCGAAGAAATATTTAGAAATTGGCTTATAAGCGAAAGATTGCCACAAATGGATTCTACACAGATTCGCTAAAACTGCCAGCAATGATAAAAGCAACATTTTGGGAGCAAATTAATAGTTTACTTAAATTAAAAATGTTTCAAATTAAATAAAAATTTATTATATACCATAGTACACTTAAATAATTTTCCAAACTTTTAAAAAGAGGATTATTAACTTGTTAAAACAAAAAATTAAAATTCTTAGCTTATCACTGATTTTTATCTTTGTTTCTACGGCATCATTTTCACAAACAATTCTTGTAATTCCACAAGGTTTTAATACTTCAGGAACCAGTTTAAGTTCAAAAATTCTTTTCCATCCAGATAGTTTAGTTGTTCTTTCTTGGAATGGAAATATTAATTCAGCAAATGTGAAAATAAAAATTGGTACAACTTCTGGCAGCTACAATCTAACTAATTCCTACTTCCCGATGAATGTAAAAGGGGTAAATTTAGGAAATAACGTTTTCCAACAGAGATTTAAAGGAAGAAGTTCTGGACTTTCAACCGGTATGTATTATGGAATTTTAACCAATTCTTCCTCAAACAATCTTAGTGATATAAAAAAGGATGCTGGTAAAGTGTTTTCAAATGAGTTCCAATTTGTGATAACAGCAACTTCTGGTGCGGTTGCAAATAATCCAATTGGTACTATTGTTACTTCAACACCAACATTTCAATGGAGCAGTGTTCCTGGAGTAGTGTCATATTGGTTATTGCTTTCTAGTACACCATTCCAAGTAAAGACAGATGCAAATGGAAATTTAAAAATTGAAGGTGCAAATTTAATCTGGAATTATACAACTAATAAAACTTCAGCACAGTATGGTGACATAAATTTACTTAACCCATATGACAATGGTATTCCAGCTCCTTTACTTCCAGGCGAAACTTATAATTATGTAATACTAAATTTATACGAAGCTAATAATCCAATTTTTGCCAGCTCAGTAATTTCTGGAATTAATGCATTTATTTATGAAAATGATCAATCAAAATTACCTGTACCAAGTTTAATTTCGCCGGCTAATAACTCTACTTTTGATAACGAAGGGACAATTACATTTACTTGGACAGAAGTTGATTGGGCGGTTAATTATTCGTTTAATCTTTTTGAAAGAGTAACTTCGTTTGGTGGAAATGAGCAAACTATTGATATTCCAATATTTTCTACAATTACATCAAATAATTTGATTGATTTTGATGCTAAATTAAAGTTGAATAAAGGGACTTATGTTTGGTTCATAATTCCAATGGGTGTGCAGGGTGCAGGTTCTGTAAGCAAAACTTTTAATTTTTTCTATAACAAAAGACTTGCTGTGTTTAGATTAGAAGCATTTTCAACTTTAAATAATACAGGATTATTAAATTATCAAGGCAGAGCAATTGCTATTGCGGATGGTGTTACACCCACAAATCCTTATTTGGTTTCTAATGCACAGACATTTGTAGATAGTATTGCGATAGGAACCTACCAATTTATTGGAAATAAGGTTGGTTTTAAGGATACAACTCTTACAATTGTAATTACTAAGAATTCAACGTTAAAGAATCCAAAGGTGATTAGGTTTCCATTTGTCCCATTTCCTTCCACCATTTCTGGAAAAGTTCTAGCAAAAAGCACTAATTTGCCTCTTGCAAACTCACTTGTTGAGATTATTAATCGTGTAACAAATGAAAAAAAATCTGTCTTAACATCATCAAGTGGCACTTTTAGTTTGAGCACAACTGTTGGGCAATATACTTTAAGAGTTAGTAAAGCTGGTTATCTTTCAGCAAATGAGCAAATAATAAATGCAACCAGTGGACAAATAAACATTCCAACAATTTCTATTGTTAAGGATGAAGTTTCGGTTTCTGGAAAAATTAGTAACAATTTGGGACAACCAATTCAACTTGCTACAATTCTTGCAACAAAAGGAAATACTACTCAGCAGAGTAATTCTTCTGGAGATGGTAGTTATAGTTTTGTTCTTTCATCTGGTGATTGGGTAATTGAAGCTAGCAAAACGGCATTTATTAGCCCCTCTCCATTAAGTTTAAAATTAGTAACAAACGACAATTTGCAAAATAAAAATTTTGTTTTAATTCCAAGAGCTAATCAAGTATCTGGAATTGTTAGTAAAGCTATTAAAAATAGTGATGGAACAACTTCCAAAATTCCTTTTGGAGATATTTCTGTTGTTGCCGAACCAACTATTGGAGCTTCGGTTACTAAAACTTCAAATTCAACTGGAGCATTTTCATTTAGTTTGCCACAAGGAACTTATAAATTTTCATGTTCCAAGAGTGGTTATACTGCTTCTAGCCCAATGCAATTAACTTTAGGTTTTGGTCAAACGCTTGATAATCTAAAATTTGATTTAACTCCTAATCCATCTTCTATTTCTGGTAAAATAACCACATCAACTGGAGTGGCTGTGGATGGTGTTAAAATAGAAATACTTGGAGTTGCATCAACCACAAGTGATTTAAATGGACTCTATACACTAAGTATTCCAAGTGGAACACATCAAATATCAGTTTCAAAAACTGGTTACATTGCGCCGCTGCCACAAACTTTATCAATAGAGCCAGGTGGAAAGCTTTCTGGAATTAATTTCGTATTATCACTAAATGCTGGTGGTATTTCTGGAAAAATTAAAAGTTCTGGGTTAGCACTTTCGGGAGCTTTGGTAAAAGCTATTTCTGGTGTAACTCAGTTAACAACAACTTCTGATGCTAATGGAAGTTATTCTTTTAGTGTGAAGCCAAATACTTGGAGTATTTCAGCATCCAAAAGTGGTTTTATTGATGCAACACCAAAACCCATTACAATTGGTGCAGGGCAGCAGAGTTTGAATAATGATTTCAGTCTTGTTCAAAATACTGCAACTATAACTGGAAATATAAAAGTTGGCGAAAGTCCAGGTAGAAGTATAAATGTAACTATTTATAATAAAGCTACAAATGTGTTAGTACTAAATACAGTTACAGATGTAAATGGTCAATTTTCAGCGGCTTTAGAAGCAAACATTGAATATAAAATTGAAATATCAAAGAGTGGTTATTCTTCGAGCACTAAAACTACAACAGCGTTAGTTCCGGCAAGCAATACAGCTTTAAGTTTTACTATTTCTCCAAATCCATCCTCAATTAGTGGAACAATACTTTCAAATAATAATACTTTAATAAAGGATGCTACCATAACAATTTATTTGGATGGAAATATAGTAGCAACACTTTTATCAAATGAAAATGGAATTTATACATCAGGTTTATCATCGGGAAATTATAAAGTAGTTGCTAAAAAAGTTGGCTACCTTTCTGATAGTTCTGATGTTTCTTTAACAGTTGGACAGAATTTGCAAAACATTGATTTAACACTTAAAGAAAATTTTGCAACAATTGCAGGGAGTATATCCTCAGGTGGAAGTGGATTATCGAATGTATTAGTTAATTCAATTTCTCCTATCGGAGGTAAAACTATATATACTTTAAACGATGGTACATTTTTAATTAATAAAATTATTGGTTCTACCTATCAGATATCATTTTCAAAAACAGGTTACTCTGATACAACAATTACAAATTTTGTTATAAAAGATGGTGAGTCAAAAACAATTAATCTTTCACTTGATTTATTAAATGGAAAAATTTCGGGAAAGGTTTTAACTGTTGCCGGTGCACCTGTTGAGGGTGTAAGCATAAAAGCAATATCGGATTTAGGAAATGAATATATTAGTTCTTCAAATGAAAACGGGGAATATATAATTCCATCATTAAAATCTGGTAATTATAAAGTTTCGGCATTAAAAACTAATTTTAGAACTTCTTTGGTAGTTGATGTAACTATCTCACCTTCCAATTTGGATGCTTTGGCTGATATTACAGATTTACGAGAAAATATTGCAGAAGTATCTGGAACTGTAAAAGATAATTCAAACTCAGCTCCATTAACTGGTGCCACAGTTCAACTTATTAGTAAGGAAGATTCATATTCAACTATTTCAAATAATTTGGGCGAGTACAAATTTTCAAATATTGCTCCAGGTAACTTTGTACTATCTGCAACTCTTGATAATTATTCAACTATTAGTAGAGATGTTACTGTTTTGGATAATACAACAACTATTTCAGAAAATTTATTGTTGTCCAAAATATCTGGCAGCATTGTAGGAAAAGTTGTTAATCAATTAGGCGAAGTTCTAAAAATTTCAGCAAGTGTTGAGGCTAGCTCAAAATCAAATTCATATATTGTACAGACTGAAAATGAAGGAGTCTTTAATTTCACTGAGGTTCCTCCTGATACTTATAGTGTTAAAACTGATATTTATTCTGAAGGTTATATAAATGGTGAAGTAGCCAATGTTATTGTTACTCCAAATACACAAAAAAATGTTGGAAATATCACTGTAAAAGTAAATAAATCAAAAATTCTTGGTAATGTGGGAGCAAGTGATGTCACAATTACCCTGTTGGATAACAATGGAAATGTTCTTAAAGTAAAACAATCTTCATCTACTGGCGATTATAGTTTTAACTACTTAGCAAATGGAAGCTATGTTGTTAAGCCTGCAAAGGATGGTTATGGATTTACACCAGCATCAACCTCGGTAACTATTGGTATAAATGAAGAAAAGATAATTAATTTTAATGCGGTAACCAGAATTGGAGATATTGTTGTTTCTATTAAGGATGAAAACGGTCAACCTCTTACTCAAGTTGATATTTCAATTGTAAATGCTGATACAAATTATGTTAAAATTGGAACAACCAATTCTTTGGGAATTTCAAAATTCTTAGATATTCCTTCGGATACCTACATTATTACACCTTCTTTGGTTGATTACACTTCTACACCATTAAACCAAACCAAAACTTTAAATAACTCTGATTCAATAAATGTGAGTTTTACACTAACAAAAAATACAGCCCAAATTAGTGGAACAATTTACAAATTGGTTAGTAGTGGAAATAATACTCCACTTGGAAAAGTAACAATAAGTGCAAAGAGTAAAGCTTTAGGAGATGTAATAACGGGTGAAGTTTACAGAGCATTAAGTGATTCGATAACTGGAAAATATCTAATTGAAAATCTTCCTAAAGATGAATTTACCATAACTGCATCACGTACAGGGTTTGAATCCAAAAGTGTTTATCAAAATTTAAAAATTAATGAAAGCGTTATACAAGATTTTATTTTAACGCCATCTATTGTAAGTCTAAAAGGAAATGTGGTTTCAAAAAACATTAAAGACGTAAATAAGCTTACATTAAAAGCAGTTTCTACTTATGGGGAGTTTTACTCTTCAACAAATTCAACTGGAAATTATTCTTTTTCAGAGCTTCCAATAAGTTCTACTGAAAATGACACAACATTTTATCAAATCTCTTTAGTTGGTGAAAATAGTACGAGCTTAACCAAGTTATTGAAAATACCAAGCCAGAAAATAAACAGCACAATTTCTGTCCCAGATTTTCTATTACCAAGCGGTTTATTGCAATTTACAATTACTGATTATGCAGAACCCCTAAGTGGAGTTACGGCTACACTATTAAACCCAAATGGTACAAGGTTAACTAAAATAACTGAAGAATCAGGCTTGTTTTCTACAGACACAAATCTCTTTGCTGGAACATATAATTTGAATCTAACAAAGAATGAATACCTTACTCCAGATAACGCAAATTTGAATTTTATTTTAGACAGCGATACATCAAGTATTTCAGCAACAGTAAATATGCCTTTTAGATTTACTCCAATTAGCGAAGTGCTAGCAAATGCAAACACCGTTGTAAGTGTTCTCTATAAATCAAATGTTAATAAGGAAAATGTTAAGGGAACTTTGTTCTATAAAACTGCTTCTCAATCGTCATTTACCAAAGTTGATATGGTTAAGGGCGATACAAGTCTAGTTGCAGAAATTCCAGCATTAAATGTTCTTGAAGAAATTAGTTACTATTCACAAGTAGAATTTCTTGGAATAAAATATAGTTCAGCGGAATACAAAATTACTCCGTTAGCAGCAGGAATACTTAAATCAATAACTTTAACTCCAGAATTAAATAGTACTGTTCTGCGTGTTGGAGACAACTACTCAATAAAACTTATAATTAGAGACGGTTTGCAAGAATCGTTGTCTGATAAATTTACAGGTGCAAGTGCTGAAGGAAAAATTATTTGGAATTCGCCAAACGAAGTTGAAATTAATATTCCAGACTCAAATAATCCTACTGAAGTTTCAATTATTCCAACAAAAGCTGGAGATTACGTAGTTACTGTTACTGCAAAGTTAAACGGAGTTTCAGTTATTTCTAATATAAGTCTATCTATAAGTGATATAGATATCACCAGCCTTTCGCTAAGTTCACCAATAAATCAGCTATCAAATAGAGCTAGCGGTATTCAGTTTTCAATCTCTGGTTCTGATACCTCTGGCAGAAGTATAACTCTTGGTAATAGTTTAGCTTGGGATGTTGAACCGAGAGCGTCAATCTCTAATGAGGATTATGAGATATTTACAAAAACAGGATTTTATAGACCTATTGATTCAACATTTATTGGAAATATAATAATAAAAGCAGTTGATTTAATTAGTGATTTAAGCTCTGAGACTTCTGTTTCGCTGTATGCTGATATTTATCCAAACACTGCAATTGAGTTATCGGATAAAGCTGGAGCCTTTATAACTATATCAACAAATTCTGTAAACATTCCAATTCAACTTAAACTTAACAACACAAAAATAAAATCCGTCAAAAAATTTGTTACTCCAAAAGGAGAAAAAAATAAATATGTTGTTTCCGATAGAGCATATTCTCTTTCGTATGATGCTTCAACGGCTTTGCCTGGCGATAGTTTGCAAAAGGGTGGAATTATTCAATTGCCAATAGATGCTTCACTTCGGTTTGATGAAGGCAAAAAAGGAATTGCTCTTTATGATTCAAAAGAAACCGAGTGGATTATTGTTACTGAGAATTTAGAAAAAAATACGGCATTGAATAAAATAACAAATACTAATCTTGCTTATAATAAATTAACACAATTTGGTGAATATGCTATTGTAAGTAAAAATGAACCATTAGGATTGCGTTATCTAAGCGTACTTCCAACTCCATTTTCACCATTGGTTGCGCCAGTAAAGATTGGATATTTTCTTACTTCCGATGCACCACCAGCTACGATGGATATTAAAATCTATAATATGAATGGCGAACTAATTAAAACTGTTCTTGAGAATGACATCCAGTTTCCTGGTAGATATGGAAGCAGTTCCTCTCTTAAGGAAATTACTTGGGATGGAATGACTGATAGGAAAAATATAGCAAGAAATGGACGCTATATTATTAGACTTAAAGTAAAAGATGGTAAAAACGAAATTGAAGAATTAATTCAGGTAGTATTAATAAAATAACATACCATATTCCATTTTAAAAATGGAAACTAGTTGGTGTGTATAAATTGTATATCAATTAAAATGCTATAAACAGAGTAAGCAAAAATGAAAAAGACTAAGTATTTTATCGCCATATCTTTGTTGATTATAACACAGAGTTTTGGTCAAGAATTATCGGGCAAAGCTGGAAGTTTTGTTGATATTGGTTTTGGCACAAGAGCCGTTGGAATGGGAAAAGCTTACGTTGCTCTTGCAAATGATGCGAGTTCAATATTTTGGAATCCAGCGGGTCTTTCAAATGCAAAAAATATTGGAATTGAATTTAATTATTCAAAACAATTACAAATTATTCCATATGGAACAGCCTCTGCATCAATTCCTCTTGGAAACAATAACGGAATTGGTTTGGGAATAATTTACTCGGGCGATGATGCTTTGAAAGAGAATACATTTATGTTAGCATATGGACATCAGTTTGGTGACCTTTCTGCTGGATTATCATTTAAATATAGATACGCATCCTTTGGAAACAATGGCTTTAATGAGGACGACTATATAATTTTTGATCCTGATGAAATTGAAGAGGGAAGACTAAATCAAGTTTTTGGCAACGGAAATGGTTTTGGTTTAGACCTTGGTTTGCAATATCATCTTCACGATTATATAACTTTGGGTTTAGTTGTAAAAGATGTTTTTGCACCAGTAAACTGGAGCTCGGACAATAAAAGCACAGAAAACAAACCAAAAGGAAGTTACAATGAGTCAATTCCTATGGAATTGGTTTTTGGTGTTTCCTTAAATCCAACAACAGGGGTAATTATTAATACTGATTACAAGCCAAGCATTTTACCTGGAACCTCTCAAAAATTTAACTTTGGTGCTGAATATCTTTTGTTTGATATTGTTGCATTTAGAGCTGGAACTCAACAATTCTTAAATAGCGAACCAGATGAAAAATATACTGTCGGACTTGGAATTCAATATAAAATTACAACAGTTTTAACTAAAGTGAATTTTACATATTTAATTGAAGACTTATCAAATACTTATCGATTTTCTGTAGGGATAGATTTCTAATGACAAAAACAACAAAATATTATCTGCTAATTATTATACTATTTTCGTCACTAGTTTTTGGACAAACAGACACACCTAAAATGCCATATTTTAGAGGTGGCAATTTAAATTTTAGTGCTGGTTTTGTTACAAATTTTTTTGGTGGTGGAAACGGTTCTGGACTCTCTGGCGGCATTGTTGCTCCATTGATGCAAAACGAGTCATCCTCAATTTTTATCAATCCTTCGGAATTAGCTTTTGTGGATGCTCCGTACTTCAATTTTAATTATCGTCTTGGAATTGGAAGCAGTAGTATAGTCGACCAAGCTTCCATCAATTCATCAACCGATGAATATTTGAAGGATACTACAATGTTCATTTACGACCAATCAGTAATGCCTGAATATACACATATTAACAACTCCGATGTTTCTCAGATTGGTGGATTTTCATCATTGAGCTTTGCATTTCCAATCTGGAAGGATTATGTAGTTAGTTTTGGATATAATATTCCTTTAGCTTTTAATATTGCAATGACTACAAACGGAATAGAAACAAAATTAGCAACAACGCAAGATTTAGGCGGTAACGAAACAACATTTGATATGGTGTTAAATACAACTGTGAGCAATATTACAAAATTGAATATGAGTGAAGTTGTTTTTGGTTTTGGAACATCAATTTTTAACAATGAGTTTGGATACTTATCAACAGGATTGTCCCTTAGCCGTTTTGAAGTTGTTAATAAAATGAATCTCAATTTAATGATTGATGGATTAGTTGTATTAAATGGAAGCAATGAATATTATTTTAATCAACCAGACGATATTTTGTTAGATAAAAATTTAGGCGAAAGAAATGATTTCTATTGGAAAGTTAATGGAGTTTACCGAGATACAAAATATGGCGGTAAAATAGCTTTTTATTATAATCCTTCCAAAAACAGAAGCTCATGGGCAAATTTTTCATTGGTTTATGATTTGAAACCAACATTTGTAATGAGTGATGAAGATGCAACCAATATTTCATTTAGACCAAAATTTATGATGGGAAGATTGCTTGGCGAGGATGAGGATGCGCTTGATTTGAACCTTGATTCAATGAATTTGGCAAAGCCACATTTAACTGTTGAAAAAGATAATATTTCAACAAAAGAGATTTCCCTCTCAATTCCTTCATCTTTAACTTTAGGATTTGATGCCGCCGTTGGTGAACATTCACTTTCACTAAATCTAATAAAATATTTTGGGAAATTGTCTTACGACTATGCCTTTTATAAATTTGGAAAAGAAGCAACCATAGGAATAAAAATTGCTGGCAACTTTAAAATGAATGACAAAATGGAAGGCTGGGATTATGCCTTAATTCCTGTTCGACTTCTGTTTTTAGATATTGATGGTCTTCTATTTCAAGCATTTGCAAATACTACACATTATAAAAATCCTTATTATAGAGTTGGTGCTGGCCTGATGTTTGGTGCAGAAAGCACAGAAGGATTAACTGACAGTTACAGCGATGTGTTTAAAGATATATTTAATCTACCATTGCCAAATGGAATTGCTCTTTCAAGAAAATATACAATTTTTGATAAAATTGACGTTGGTGTTCTTGTTTTTGGAATGCCAAGTTTAGCTCTCAAATTTTCTTTGGGTTATAATTTATAATTAGTGGAATATTGAGCAAATTCCCTTGTTGAAAGTATAAATATTATTAAAATCTAAACATAGCTGTTCTCATGCGATTATTTAACTGAAATCATTGAATAATCTGTTCGGTTTATATAAACGTATTAATCCTACGTTAAAATTTAGAATATTTAATCCTCTATAAAATGTAAGTAACACAAAATTAACGCAAGTAAATTTGCGTTAATTAAACTATCCACCAAAAACCAACTGCACAATATTAGCCAGTCATTTTTAGTTTTATAGCTTAAAATGAAGAAAAAGCCAGCTTTATTAATGGCATATCAATTGAATATGTCATTGAAAAATCTTAAGAGAGAAATATGGCTGAAGAAAATAATGAAGTTAAAGTTGAAAAAAGCTCCTCACCAATTACGAAGATAATTCTATTTGGTGTTCCTGCATTTATTGTCCAGTTAATTCTGGTTTACTTTATAACCGCAAATATTTTGATGAACAAAGCTGGAGGTACTACACCAGCAGTACATGGTGAAGAAGTAGCAACGGAAGAGACATCAAAAGCAGAAGGTGGTGAAGGCGAAGCTGGTAAAAGCGGACAATTTATTTATGCAATTGATGAAATTATTGTAAATCCAGCAAAAACAAATGGAAGACAGTTACTACTAACTTCTTTAGCATTTGATATGCCAAGCGAAGCATCAAAAGCTGAATTAGAAGGGAAAGATTTTTTAGTTAAAGACATGATAATTTCAGTTTTATCTGGCAAAACAACAAAAGATTTAAGTGACATTGAGCAAAGAGATTCATTAAGAAATGAAATTGCAACAAAAATTGAAGGATTTCTTCCTGATATTAAAATAAATAAAGTCTATTTCAGTAAATTTATATTACAATAAAATGGCAGAATTATTATCACAATCCGAAATTGATGCGTTACTGAATAATGTTAAAGACGGTGACACAGATGAGCAAATAGAAGCTAAAATAACCTCAAGAGAAGTTATTCCATTCGATTTTAGATTACCAAATAGGATTTCTAAAAATCAGCTTCGTACAATGCGAAATATTCATGAAAACTTCGCTGAAAGCTTTAGCTCCTTTTTAGTTTCAAAATTACAGACAATTGTAAACATTAATATTATTAGTGTTGATCAAATTTACTATTCGGAATATGTCTTGTCTGTTTCAAATCCTTCATTTGTTTACACATTTGATATTGTAGATACAGATATTAAGGCAATATTGGAAATAAGTCCAGAATTTGGAAGCACTTTAGTTGAACGTTTATTGGGTGGTTCTGGAAGTGGAAAAAAGAATAATGAAACTATTACAGCAATAGAAGAAAAAGTAATGGATGTTGTTGTAGATAGAATAATGTTAGATCTAAAAAAATCTTGGGCAGCCTTTACAAGCTACGAATTTAAGGTAGATAAATTTGAGCCAAACATAGATTTTGCACAAATAACAAGCCCAAACGAGTCTGTACTAATTATTTCTTTTGAAATAGTTTTAGAAGAAAAAAGATTTATGATGAACTTTTGCTTTGCTACTTATGCCTTCGATTCAGTTATGGCAAAGCTAACATCTCAATCGCTTTCATCAATTAGACCATATAAATACAAAGGTACAACAGCTCAAGAGATAATTTCACAAAATTTGAAATTATCAGAAATACAAGTTAAAGTTGAATTTGGGCGGTCAAAAATTACATTTAATGAATTATCCAATCTTAATGTTGGCGATATCATAAAACTTGATACAAGAATTGAAACAGAAAATATAATAAGTTTTGCTGGAAAACCACTATATGCTGGAAGACCTGGCGTAATTAACAACAAAAAAGCAGTTAAAATTACTAGAAAATTAAATTAAAATTTATAGAGTACGAGGAAACAATGAACAATGATAATGATTTTGATTTATCCGATGATAATGATTTACAAAGAGGACCAGCTGCATTCTCAAATCCAGATGAAGCAAAAAATAAAGCAAAAGTTTTAACAAACTTAGCTGATTTTGATGATTTGGACGAAACCCAATTTGGTGCAGAAGGTGTAAATGATTCATTTGAGTTTCTTCAAGATCTTGAAATGAATGTTTACATTGAATTAGGTCGCACAAAAATGCCTATAAAAGACATTCTCGAATTAGAGAGAGGATATGTAATAGAGCTAAACAAATTAGCAAGTGAGCCTGTAGATATTTTTGTTAATAACAAAAAAATTGCAGAAGGTGAGGTTGTGGTTGTTGATAAACATTTTGGAATAAGAATTACCACACTTAATAAAATGAATAATATTAAAGAGTTAAACTAGTGGGTATCTGGGATGTTTTAACCGCAATTTTACCACTTATTTTAATAGTTGGTTTACTTTATGCAACTTTAATATTTGTTAGAAAAAGTGGTTTTACAGTTGGAAAGAGCCAAAATAAAATGTCAAAGATAAAAGTTATCTCTTCTCAGGCAATAATGAACAAAAAATTTATTTCAATTGTGAAAGTGCAAAACTCTTACTTAGTGCTTGGTATAGCTGAAAATTCAATAACTCTGCTAAAAGAACTTGATTCAATTGATGAGGATATTGATGAAAACGAAGTTAAAGAAAAATTAAAATTTTCAGAAGTGCTTAAACAAAATTTAGGAATGAAGTGAAACAACATTTTTTTATATTAATAATAGTTTCTTTGGTTTTATTTTCTGCTACAAATTCTTTTGCGCAAAGTAAACAAACTATTCCATTTCCCAAAATTGGAATAGATATTGGTTCTGCAAGCACTCCAGAAGATGTATCTACCACACTGCAAATATTACTTTTGATGACTATTCTTTCACTTGCTCCATCAATTTTAATAATGACTACTTCATATTTAAGGTTAATAATAGTATTTCACTTTTTGAAAACAGCATTAGGAACTCAATCAATGCCACCAAGTCAATTGCTTGCTGGAATTGCCCTTTTTATAACGTTTTTTGTTATGGCACCAACCTTTTCTAAAATAAATGATGATGCACTTCAACCACTTATGAAGGGTGAAATGAAAATTGAAACTGCTATGGAAAAAGGAGTTGAACCACTCCGTCTTTTTATGCTAAAAAATGTTAGAGATGAAGATATAGCTCTTTTTCTTGATATGGCAAAAATAGAACTTCCAGAAACAAGAACAGAAGTACCAACTTATATTCTACTTCCTGCATTTGCAATTAGTGAATTACGAGCTGGATTTATAATCGGATTTTTTATTTTTATTCCATTTATTATGGTAGATATGATTATTGCAAGTATTCTACTATCAATGGGTATGATGATGATTCCACCTATGATGATTTCGCTTCCATTTAAAATTTTACTATTTATTTTAATTGATGGCTGGAGTTTAATTATTGGATCAGTTATTAGGAGTTTTGGCTAAATGACAGAAGAATTAGTAATAGAAGTTTTAACTGAAGTCTTTTTTACAGTATTTGTAATTTTAACGCCAATACTTGGAGTATCGCTTGTTGTTGGTATTATTATCTCAGTTTTTCAAGCAGCTACTTCAATTCAAGAAATGACTTTGACCTTTGTTCCTAAAATTATTTTTACAGCTGTTGCTATAATATTTTTAATGCCTTGGATGATTGATAAAATGGTTAGCATAACACTAAAATTATTTTCCATTTTAAGTACAGTAGTTTAAACTATGAATATTTTAGTAACTGATTTTGTCCTAGTTTTACTAATATTTATAAGAATTCTTACGGCATTTATTGCCACTCCAGTTTATGGACATGCTAGCATTCCATCGCAAGTAAAAGTGTTTTTATCAATAGTTATTGCATACATAATATTTAGTGTTTCAAATCCAACAAATATTGCTGTTGATTTTAACATTTGGTGGCTGTTTGCAATGGCAATTAAAGAAATTATTGTTGGATTAATAATTGGATTTTCGATTAACCTTGTTTTTTATGGATTTAACTTTGCTGGAACATTTATTGGATTTGATATGGGATTAGCTATGGCGCAAGTAATGAATCCAATTGAAGAAACTAATGGAAACGTAATTGGTGAAGTGATTTATTTTTTAGCACTAATGATTTTTTTCATAATCGATGGACATCAATATGTAATAAGAGCACTGGCATTTTCCTTTCAAGTAATTCCACTTGGGGAATTTAAATCTAATGAAGCATTATTTAATTTAATTATTAAATATTCCTCGTTAGTATTTGTTATTTCTGTAAAGATTGCCGCGCCAATATTAGTGTCCTTTTTTCTTATACATATAGCAGAAGGAATTTTGGCAAGAATGATTCCGCAAATGCAGGTCTTTTTTGTTACACAACCTTTAAAAATTGGCATTGGATTTCTTCTTCTTGTAACAATACTTCCAGTTTATTTTTATGTAATTAAAAATTTGCTGCAAGATTTTGAAAACAAGCTATATACATTAGTAAGAGCAATGGGATAATTGCAAAAATTAAAATTAAAATGAACAAAATGAATAAAGATATTAGGCATGAAGCCATAAAAACTGCAAAAGAAAAAGTAAAATTATTTCTTGATTTATTGATGTTACTCAGGCGGGCTAAATTCCTAATTTGTGCAAATAACAATTCAAGCTCCAATTCAATAATTTGGATTAAATAATGGCTGCTAACGAAGGTCAAGAAAAAACCGAAGACGCCACCTCGAAGAAACTCTCGGATAGTAGAGAGGAAGGACAGGTTGCAAAAAGTCAGGAAATGAGTTCCTTTGCTGTTTTCAGTGGAGGATTGTTCATTCTGTACATTTTTAAAGGGTTTATATCTGATCAAATTGGTGGAATGACTACTTATATTTTTCGATCTCTTGATGTGTTAACCATAAATATTAATATTATACAACTATATTTTTTAAAAGCATTTGGCTTTTTTGCACTAACTATGGCTCCAATTTTATTGGGTTTAATGGTTATTGGTTTCGGAGTAAATGTTGGACAAATAGGTCTAAAGTTTTCAATGAAAGCTATGAAACCAAAGGCAAGCAAATTTAATCCAATTGCTGGAATAAAAAGATTATTCTTTTCGTCACGTTCGTTTGTGGAAGTTGCAAAATCACTTGCTAAACTTTTTGTAATTGGGTTTTTTACATACCGCGTATTAGATGATATGGTAAAAGAATCTGTTGACCTTGTAGATCGTTCAATATCTGAAATAACAACATTTATGATTGACTCATCAATAACACTAATTTGGAAATTAACTTTGGTGTTTGCAGTAATTGCAATAGCCGATTTTATCTTTCAAAAGTTTAAACACAAAAAAGATTTGAAGATGAGCAAGCAAGAAGTAAAAGATGAAAACAAGCAGCAAGATGGCGATCCTGAAGTTAAAGCAAGAATTAAATCAATTCAATTTGAAACGGCACGTAAACGCATGATGCAAGATGTGCCTAATGCAGATGTGGTTATTACAAACCCAACTCACTTTGCTGTTGCCTTAATGTATAATCCAGAAAAAAATGCAGCGCCTAAAGTTGTTGCAAAAGGAATGGATACTTTAGCCCAACGTATTAAACAAATTGCTACAGAAAATGGAGTTCCACTACATGAAAATGTTGAATTAGCAAGAGCTTTATATAAAGTTGCTGATGTTGGCGATGAAATTCCCGCAGAGTTATTCCAAGTAGTAGCTCAGATTTTGGCACAAATATTTAGAGAAAGAAATTCAACAAGGAGCATTGTTTAATATGATGAACCTTGGGAAAAATAGTGATATAGTATTAGCGTTTGGACTAATATTTATGTTGGGCTTAATGCTAATTCCACTGCCAGCATATTTCTTGGATTTTTTCTTGGCTATTAATATTACATTAGCAATTCTTGTTTTAATCGTTTCCCTCTATATCCAATCACCTCTTGATATTTCAGTCTTTCCAGGATTATTACTTGTTTTAACATTATTCAGATTGGGCTTAAACATAAGTTCAACTCGTCTAATTTTAATTGATGGTTATGCTGGACAAGTAATTGAATCATTTGGTTCATTTGTGGTTAGTGGAAATTACGTTGTTGGATTTATCATTTTTATCATTCTAGTTATAATTCAGTTTATCGTTATTGTAAAAGGCTCTGGAAGAATTTCTGAAGTAGCTGCTCGTTTTACTCTTGATGCTATGCCTGGAAAGCAGATGGCAATTGATGCCGACTTAAACACGGGATTAATCTCTGAACCAGATGCACGTAAAAGACGTGACCAAATATCACGCGAAGCGGAATTTTATGGCGCAATGGATGGTGCAAGTAAGTTTGTTAAAGGTGATGCAATTGCTGGATTAATGATAAATGGCATTAACATTATTGCGGGATTTATAATCGGAATTGCAATGCGTGGAATGTCATTTTCAGATGCACTTTCAAACTATACAATGTTAACAATTGGAGACGGTTTAGTTTCACAAATACCAGCGCTAATAATTTCAATTGCCGCTGGTTTGGTTGTAACTCGAAGTGCGGCGGGAACTCCTTTGGACGTTCAGATTAAAAGTCAATTACTTAATAATCCACGTGTGTTGGGTACGGTTTCTGGAGTAGTACTTCTTTTTGCATTTATTCCAGGAATGCCAACAATTCCTTTTTTAATAATAGGTGTAGTTCTTGGAGTAAGTACATATTTCAAAAATAAAAAGGGAAATGAAGTAGTTGTTGAAACAGTTGAAGAAAATGCTGAAGAAGAAACTGAAGAGAATTTTGAAAAATATTTACAAGTAGACCCAATAGAAGTTGAAATTGGATATGGATTAATATCACTAGTTGATGAGGACCAGGGTGGTGATTTATTCCAAAAAATAGCTGCAACCCGCAAATTTATTGCACTTGAATATGGAGTGCTAATTCCTCCTGTTCGTGTTAGGGATAATCTTCAGCTTGATCCGAATAGTTACATAATTAAAATTAAAGGAAATCTCGTTTCAAATGGAATAATTCATACTGATAGATTATTAGCTATGAATCCTGGAGAAGTTGAAGAAACTCTTACCGGAATTGAAACAATTGACCCAGCATTTGGAATGAAAAGTTACTGGATTACTAAAGAAGAAAAAGATAAAGCAGATTTAATTGGTTACACAATTGTTGATGGAATATCCGTATTGTCTACACATTTGCAAGAAACATTAAAAAACAATTTTGATAAAATACTTTCACGACAGTCAGTTAAAGCATTGTTGGAAAATCTTAAAAAGAATTATCCAGCTGTTATTAATGATATTGATGCAGATGCACTTCCTCTTGGCACAATTGAAAAAGTACTTCAAAATTTACTTAGAGAGTTTATTCCAATTAAAGATTTGGTTCAAATTCTTGAAGCCTTAATTGACTATTCAAAAGTGACAAAGAATATTGACGTGCTTACAGAGTACGCTCGGCATTCAATTGGAGATACAATTGCAAGTATAGTAAAGGATGCAAACGGAATTATTCATGCAATGGTAATAGGAGAAAACTTAGAAACACTATTTACATCTACATTGCAAAATCAGAAAGAAGCAACACTAACACTTGGATTAGATCCAATAACTTTAAATAAGGTTAACACTAGTCTGCAAGCGGGTATTGACAAATTTTATTCATTTGGATATAATCCTGTGATAATTACATCCGCAACAATTAGACCTTATTTTTATAGATTAATTGCATCATCTTTCCCAGATGTTATTGTACTGTCATACTCAGAACTACCACCAAATGTAGAAATTGAATTTATTAGCAAATTGGAGATTGGACGTGAAAGTTAAAAAATTTGTGGCACCAACTTTAAAAGAAGCTACTGCTTTAATGAAAAAAGAACTTGGAAATGATGCGTTCATTTTAAGTACTCGAGTTATAAATAAAAGAACAGATTTTGGAATTCAAAAACATTTTGAAATTACATCAGGTGTTGAGGAAGAACTAGATTTAGTTTTAGCAGAAGTTGAGAATCAAATTCCAAAGCATGGTTCATCTTTCAGCGATGAATTAAGAGATTTGCAAAAACGAGTAATTGGAACCCCAAGTAAAAACAGAAATCATAATGATAGCATTGTAATTACACCAAAGCCAAACAATAGAACGCAAATAAGTTCTGAAAAATTAAAAGAATATGTGGATAAATTAATTTATCAAGAAGTATCTAAACCAATTATCAAATTAATTGTAAATCAAATAAAGAAATCTAGTGAATTTATTAATCCATCAAACATTGAAGATTATGTTATTACTGCACTTTCTTCCTTAATTACTACAACTAGTTTTGAGATTAAAAAACGGGGCAAACAAAAAATTGTGGCAGTTGTTGGTCCTACTGGTGTAGGAAAAACTACCTGCATCGCAAAATTAGCAGCAATTTCTAAAATATTAAATAATCTAAAAATTGGAATTATATCAATTGATACATATAGATTGGGCGCTATTGACCAACTAAGAATATTTTCGGAAGTAAGTAATATTGATATGCTTGTTGCTTATGAGCCAAGTGAAATGCCAGCTTTAATTAAAAAATTTAGTGACAAAGATTTAATATTTATTGATACTGCTGGGCGAGCACAAAGAAATATTAAAGAGCTCGAAAAAACACGCGAATTCCTTAACATAGTTAAAGTGGATGAAACTTACCTTGCTCTTAGTGCTACAAGTTCAACAAAAAACTTAAATGACGTGGCTAAAAAATTTGAACTATTTAATTATAGCGCAATTGTTGTAACAAAAATTGATGAGGGAGTTGTTTTTGGAAATATCTTAAATGTAATTGTAAATTCGCAAAAACCACTCATTTATTTAACTAATGGACAAGTTATACCAGATGATATAATCGCAGCCGATTCTGATTTTGTAGCAAAAATGGTGATAACAGGGAATATTTCGTAGTGATTGGGCAGGCAAAAAGATTAGCTGAGTTGGTAAAAAATGAAACTCAATATTTTGATGCCAAAAATAAAACTATTGCAGTAACTTCAGGAAAAGGTGGCACAGGAAAATCTTTTTTTATATTGAATTTAGCATATCAGCTTTCTTTAATGGGCAAAAGGGTTTTGTTGATAGATATGGATTCTAACCTTGCAAATATTGATGTTATGTTAAACATTACATCAGAAATAACCATAAGTGATTTTCTTCAAAACAGAGTTCTATTAAAAGAACTTCCAACAAATGTAAGACCAAATATGGATGTAATATTTGGCGATTCTGGCAGGCTAAAACTTCCAGAAAAACGAAGAGAAATAATTGACTATCTTTTTTTGAGTTTACAGAGACTGGAAAACAACTATGACAAAATATTAATTGATACTGGGGCTGGCGTACAAGCAGATGGATTATACATACTATCCAAAGTAGATATTATAACTCTATTAATAAATCCAGACCCAACCTCCGTAATGGATGGATATGCCCTAACCAAATTATTTTTAAATGAGTATGGCAAAAGAGAAATAGGCGTTGTTGTTAATAAATGCGATAACAAGGAGGAAGGGGAAACGTCATTTAAAAATATAAATACTGCCACAACTCATTTTCTTAAAACGAGCCTTAAATACTTGGGTACAATTAATTATGATAATGACGTTTACCGATCAATAAAGGAGCAAGTAATATTTTCTGAAGAATATCCGGGAAGTGAATTAGTAACCCAAATAAAAAATATTGCTCGCAATTCATTACTAAATAAAAGCAAAGTACTTTAGAAAATTATTTAATCTATTCCGGCCCAATCGCTATATCCGCTTGTATAGTAGTTTCCAGTAGTTAAACTTTTCAAAACCGTAGTAGAAGCAGTGCTAATATTATTTTGAGATCATTTTGGTTGGGGAAAAATAAGCGACTTCAAGAATTGAACTTTGAAGCCGCATTAAATATTAATCTATTATTGTAAAGCCAGTGTATTTTTGTAACGCTTTTGGAACAATAATTTTGCCTTCTGGAGTTTGGTAATTTTCCATTATTGAAACCATTAAGCGACTTGTAGCAAGCCCAGAGCCATTAAGTGTGTGAACGAATTCAGTTCCTTTGCTATCTTTGCTTTTAAATCTAATTTTGGCACGTCTTGCTTGGAAGCTTTCAAAGTTACTGCATGATGAAGCTTCGAGCCATTTTTTTTCCGCAGGAGACCAAGTTTCAATATCGAAACATTTTGCTGCCCCAAAACTTAAATCACCTGTGCAAAGTTCTAAAATTCTATATGGAACTTGCAATTCGTGTAAAATATCTTCAACGTCGCTAACTAAATTATTCAATTCATTGTAAGAAGTTTCTGGTTTAACAAATTTTACCATTTCAACTTTGTTGAATTGATGTACACGCAAAAAGCCTTTTGAATCTTTTCCGTAAGAACCAGCTTCTCTTCTAAAACAAGGAGTGTAGCCAGTGTAATTAATTGGAAGTTGATCTTCGCTTAAAATTTCATCGCGGTGCATATTTGTAATAGGAACTTCTGCTGTTGGAATTGCATACAAATCATCTTTTTCAGCATAGTACATATCTTCTTGCATTTTAGGTAACTGTCCAGTTCCTTCCATTGATTCGCGATTTACAAAAAGTGGAGGCATAATTTCGGTATAGCCATGCTTATCTATGTGATAGTCAATCATAAAACTAATTAATGCTCTTTCTAAACGGGCACCTTTTCCAACATACACAGGAAATCCAGAACCTGTAATTTTTGCGCCACGCTCAAAATCAAGAATATTTAATTTTCTCCCAAGTTCAATGTGGTCAAGAATTGGTTCGTTATTTTCAAATGTAAATCCTTCTGGAAGCCACTGTTTTGTTTCAACATTATCCGCTGCGCTTTTTCCAACAGGAACAGAAGAATGAGGAAGATTGGGTACCCACATCATCAAAGTGTTTAATTTATCTTCTACTATTCTAACTTCATCATCAAGATCTTTAATGCTGTCAGCAACTTGCTTCATTTCGGCAATAATTTCATCGGCATTTTCACCAGCTTTTTTAAGTCTGCCAACTTCAGCAGAAACTTTATTCTTTTGAGCTTTTTGTTCCTCAACTTTTGTAAGAAGAGTTCGTTTTTTAACATCTAGTTCAAGAATTTCATCAACGTTTGTTTTGTCGTTTTTGTTTTCTATCCCAAGTTTTACAATTTCTGGATATTCTCTAATAAATTTAATGTCTAACATTTTCTACTCCAATAATAAGTTACTGATTATCAACAAATCAGTTTGTTATCTCACAACTATATTATAAATTTTGTTTTTTATGTATATCTCTTTTACTATTATTTTCCCATCTGTGTGATTTTTTACTTTATCATCACTCCAAGCTAATTCTTTTACTTTTGCTTCATCAGTATCAAGTTGTAAATCCATTTTAGCTCTCACTTTTCCATTAACTTGAACAACAATTGTAACAGATTCCTGAACCAAAGCATTTTCATCAATATCATACCAAATGGGATTGTCATATAAACCCTTTTCATTTCCAAGCATTGACCAACATTCTTCTGCCATATGTGGAGCCAAAGGTCCAAGCATAACAGCAAATCTTTCCAAAGCAAAAAGCTTCATTTCGTTTGAACATTCCGAAAGCTCTTTCAATCCGTTGTTTAATTCCATCAACGAAGCAACCGCAGTATTAAAGCGGAAATTATCAATTTCATTTTCAAACTTGGCTAGTGTTTTATTTACCAATTGATAAATGCTTTTTTCAATTGGTGATAATTTATCCATTTCAAATTTAATTGTAGCAGATACAGTTTTGCCTAAATTTTCATTGTTTTCAAATAACGTGTAAGCACGTTGAACAAATCTATCAACGCCAACAATTCCTTTATCACTCCAATCGCCACCAAGCTCGTAAGGACCCATAAACATTAAGTACATTCTAAAAACATCAGAGCCATATTCTTCAATAAAGCTGCCGGGATTAACAACATTGCCTTTTGATTTACTCATCTTGGCACCGTTGTTTGTAATAGTTCCTTGATGTATCAAGCGTTTGAATGGTTCGTCAGAATTAACTAATCCAATATCGCGCAAAAATTTATGAATAAATCTAGCGTAAAGTAAGTGCATTGTAGCATGTTCTGCACCGCCAACATACATATCAACAGGAGTCCAATCATCGCCAAGTTTTGTATCAAACATTCCATCAGAAAATTTTGGATTTAAATAACGCAAGTAGTACCACGATGAATCCATAAAAGTATCCATTGTGTCAACATCGCGAGTTGCATGTCCGCCACATTTTGGACAAGTTGTATTTACAAATTCAACATTTCCAGCAAGAGGCGAAGCACCATCGTGTTTAAAGTTAACGTCATAAGGTAATTTTACTGGAAGTTGTTCTTCTGGAACTGTTACTTCGCCACATTTATCGCAATAGATAATTGGTATTGGAGTTCCCCAATATCGTTGGCGAGAAATTAACCAATCGCGTAAGCGGTAATTAATTTTCTTCTCACCATTGTTATTTTCAGAAAGCCAATCAGTAATTGTTGATTTTCCTTCAACTGAATCGGTTCCATTAAATTGAGCAGAATTTATCATAATTCCAGAATTGGTGAATGCTTCTGTTAATTCTGCATTTTCATCAGTTCCTTGTTCAAGAATAACTTTTCTAATTGGCAAATTAAATTTAATTGCAAATTCAAAATCGCGTTCATCGTGAGCAGGAACTGCCATAACAGAACCAGTTCCATAAGTTGCAAGTGCATAATCAGCAATCCAAATTGGCACTTTTTCGCCGTTAACCGGATTTATTGCAAAAGCTCCTGTAAAAACTCCAGTTTTTTCTTTCACGGTTGAAGTTCGTTCAATTTCGCTTAAATGACTTGATTTCTTAATATAATTGGATATTCTTCGAGATTGTTTTTTATTTTCACATTTTTCAAGCACAGCTAAATCAGTATTTATTCTATTAGTCCTTTTTTTGAACTTATTTTTTATATCTTCATAATTATTGTTTGCAACTATTTTTAAAATGCTTCTTATAGTAGTTAAAGGATATTCAAATACTTCACTCAAAAGATCTTGTGTTAACGGAAAATTCTCATATAAGTAGTATATGTTATTTGAATCATCGATAAAATTGGTTTGTTCAGTTTTTATTGAATTATTTGAATGAAACTGCCTAAGGTCTCTTGTCGTTTCCTCCATTAAAACATTATTTGTTTGCAATTTACTAATAAGAGTTTGCTTGTCTTTACTAAGTTGATCTTTACTAAATATTTTATTGCTTTGTTTTAATTCTTGAACCAAATCAAGTTCGGGGGCAAGAACTACATAAGTAACTCCAAAAAGTGTATCTGGACGAGTTGTAAAAACGCGTATTTCTTTATCTTGGTGACCAACAACGCCAAATTTTACTTCGGTTCCAAAACTTTTTCCAATCCAATTTTCTTGCATTGTTTTAGTTTTTTCGGGCCAATCTATAGTTTTTAATCCATCCAAAAGCTCATCGGCATAATCTGTAATTTTGAAAAACCATTGAGTAAGATTTTTTCGTTCAACCATTGTGTCGCATCTTTCGCATGTTCCAGATGATTGAACTTGCTCGTTTGCAAGCACTGTTTGACACGAAGGACACCAATTTACGGGAGCGTTTTTTCTGTAAGCCAATCCTTTTTTATAAAGTTCAATAAAAAGCCATTGATTCCATTTGTAATATTCAGGAACGCATGTCATTAATTCTGCATCCCAATCGTACATACAGCCCATAGTTTTTAATTGTTCGCGTATGTCATCAATATTTTGAAAAGTGCTATCTTGTGGATGAATTCCAGTTTTTATAGCATAATTTTCTGCAGGAAGTCCAAAAGCATCGTAACCCATTGGTTCAAAAACATTGTAACCACGTAGTTTTTTATAACGTGCCCAGCTATCGGTTGGTGCATAATTGTACCAATGACCAATATGCAATTTTGAACCAGATGGATAAATGAACATAACAAGAGTATATAACGCTTTTTCCAAATTGGTTAAATCAGTTTTGTAGGTTTTGTTATCTTCCCACCGTTTTTTCCATTTTTTTTCAACTTCCGTGAAAGGGTATTTCATAATTTGTAAATCCTTTTTGCAATGTTAATTATTTAAAGCAACTTGTAAAAATAGCCAAATAGGAAAGGTTAAGCAAGATAGCAAAGGCTTATATTTAGCTAATACTTTGCGGGTCCATATCAATTATTGGTTTTATATCGCTAAATTTTGATTTTTGATTAAACTCAATAAGTGTTTCAAGAACAGCATTCCTTAGAAATTTTCCGCTATTATCAATCGATTTTTTACTTTTTATCACAATTTTGAATCTATATTTGCCTTTTAATCGGGCAATCATTGCGGGTTGTGGAACAGAAATTGAAAGCGACGCTTCTTTTTTAATTAAAATGTTATAAAAATCGTTCAAAGCACCGCGAGCTTTTTGCTCAGTTTCGTCTTTTGTTTCAACCGTACAAATTCGTGTAAAAGGTGGATAGCCATTTTCTTCGCGGAGTTTAATCTCGCTTTCGTAAAATCCTTTGTAATCATTTGCTTTAACTCTTTGCAAAACAAAATGCGACTTATTTTGAGTTTGGATTAAAACTTCACCTTCAGTTGTGCTTCTTCCAGCTCTGCCCGAAACTTGAGTAAGTAGCTGAAAAGTGCGTTCATCGGCTCTAAAATCGGGAATCCACAAAGTAGTTTCGGCAGAAATTACGCCAACCAAAGTAACATTCGAAAAATCCAATCCTTTGGAAACAATTTGGGTTCCAACAAGAATTTGAGTTTCGCCACTTTTGAAACGATTAAGAATCTCGCCAAGTTTTCCTTTTCTATTAAGAGTATCGGAATCAATCCGTTCAATTTTTACATCTGGAAAATTATAAATTAATTCATCTTCAACACGCTGAGTTCCTGTTCCAAAAAATTTTAACGACAACGAGCCACACTTAACACAAGCCTTTGGAGCCGGTTTTGTATTCCCACAATAATGGCATTGCAGTAAATTTTTATTAATATGATGCACCATTGAAACGGAACAATTATCGCACATTTCAATTTCACCACAATCCTCGCAATAAATTTGTGTTGCAAATCCACGTCTATTTTGGAGAATAATTATGGATTCCTTTTTTTGCAGTCGGTCGTTTATTTTATCAATTAATACTTTTGAAAATGCTCCATTCATCTTTTTTTGCTTGTTTTCGTAAGTAACATCCACAAGTTGAACTTTTGGAAGTTTTGCGTTGTCAATCCTCTCTTTTAATTCCAACAGAACATATTTTTGATTTAATGCATTGTACATGCTTTCAATTGAAGGCGTTGCTGAGCCTAAAATTATTGGGGCATTATTCATTTGAGCTTTTACAACAGCGGCATCACGGGCATTATATTTTGGAATAATATCATGTTGCTTGTAACTGGAATCGTGTTCTTCGTCAATAATTATAACCCCAATATTATTTAATGGAGCAAAAAGTGCGGAACGAGGACCAATTACAACACGGTATTTTCCTTTCACAATTCCGCGCCAAGCATCGTAGCGTTCGCCAAGCGACATTCGGCTGTGCATAACAGTTATTGAATCACCAAGTTCGTTATAAAAACGAGTCGTAATTTGTGGAGTAAGCGAAATTTCGGGAACAAGCACAATCGCATTCCGTCCACTCTTCAATGCGTTTCTAACCAACTCAATATATACTTGCGTTTTTCCGCTGCCAGTTACACCGTGAAGTAAATATGGTTTAAAGGTTTTTGATTCAATATTTTTAGAAACCATCTCAATAATTGAACTTTGGTCAGAAGTTAGCTTAATTTTTTTCATTTCTTCTGCGTAAGTTTCAACAAATCTTCGTTCAACTTCTTTATAATAAATATCAATCAAATCCTTTTTAAATAACGAATTAACAGACGATAAATTTGAGTTTGTCTTTTTCATTAGTTGAGCTAATGGAAATTCTTCTTTTGGTGAAGATAAAAGTTCAAGCAAAACCATCACTTGTTTTGTTGATTTTTTTTCAATTTCTGGCAATTCTGCATAAACGTCATCAACGCTTTTGTTTAATCTTACGTGTTTTACTTTTTTAATTTTAACTTTAGCATCATCAATTTCGGTTAAAAGTGTTAAAGCACCTTTTTTTTCAAGAGTATTTAGAATTGAATAAATCGATTTTTTCTTTACTAATTTTTGCAAAAGAGTAATTGTATAAACTTCCTTTTGGCTAAGCAAATCCAAAATTTTTGCACGAGTTGAGGTTTTATTAGCTTCTTCTTTGAAAAGAGAAAAGCAAAAATCCATATCGGCAACAATTCTTTTTTTCGATTCAATATCTAAACCATAAGGCATAGAATTGCGCAGTGCTTCGCCGAGTGAGCTTATGTAATATTCGCTTACCCATTCGTAAAATTTCAATTCATTTTTTCCAAATGTTGGAACTAAATCAAGTACATCGCGAATTGGTTTTACTTCGTATTTTGAATCCGCTTCATCAGTTTCATCTATTAAATCAACAACGAAACCAGTAAGAGTACGTTTGCCAAATGGAACAACAACGCGAACGCCAATTACAATTAACTCTTCAAATTCATCCGGAATTGAATAAGTAAATGAATTTCTGAACGGAAGTGGAAAAACTACTTTAGCGAACATGGCAAGAAGTGAAAAGTGAAAAGTGAAAAGTCAGACGTGAAAAGCCAGACGTGAAATGTGAGACATAAGACACAAGATTAGAGACACAAGATGTTAGGCGTAAGACGAAAAACGAGAATCGTGAGTCGTAAGTATAGAATCCAGAATCCAGAATCCAGAATTGAGAATCTTTGATGGATAAATTTTTCACAAAACCGCCGGTTCGGTTAGAATTAGTGTCTGATTTTGGACATCGAGTTCCGCGTTAATTCCAAAAGGAATTGTGTATTTATTTTCTACATGACCAAACGACAATCCATAAATTACAGGAATTCCCAAATCGTAAAGTTTATCGTAAAGCACTTCTTGAAGCGAAAGTGTTCGTTCTCCTTTTGCTGAACCTACTTTTGAATCGCAATCGCTAAAAACACCCAAAGCAATTCCCGAAACTTCTTCCAATTTGCCAGCTTGATAAAGGTGCGTTAGCATTCTATCAACTCTGTAAGGCTTTTCGTCAACTTCTTCGAGATAAAGAATTTTATCTTTGTAATCAACGTCATATTTTGTTCCAAGAAAAGTTACCGCAATGCTAAGATTTCCGCCAATCAACTCGCCTTTAGCTTTGCCTTCTCTAATTACATAAGTTTTGTAATCGCTTCCTTTTTCGCTATCATCTGCGGGAGTAAAAACAGTTTTAGCTTCTGGATTCATTACAGTTTTTACAAAATTGTTAACCGAAAATTCATTAAAAGTAGAAGTTGCAACTGGTCCGTGGAAAGTAACTAATCCCGTTTGCGAATAAATTGCGTAATGCAAAGCTGTAATATCGCTATATCCAACAAGCACTTTTGGATTTGCTTTTATTGCGTCGTAATTTATTTGGCGTAAAATTCTTGCAACGCCATAACCACCGCGGATGCAAAAAATTCCATCAACTTTGTCATTTTCAAACATGTGATTTAAATCTTTTGCGCGAACTTCGTCCTCACCAGCAAGATAGCCATATTTTGATTTCACATTTTCTGTGTAATATGGCTTAAATCCAAGCTTCTCAATATTTTCAATTGATTCTTGCAAAGCCTTTTCGGAAACATAACCAGCGGGAGCGATAAGCCCAACAGTATCGCCAATTTTCAAACGATTTGGTTTAATTTTGGCAATTTGTGTTTCAACTTTACTTTCTTTTGCGGCAATTTGGTTAATTCCAACCAACGAAATTGAGCCGGTAAGTAACGTGCTGTTTTTAATAAATTTTCTTCTGTTCATATATTTTACATTTGCTAAATAATATAAATGCTCTTATTTTTAACTTCATTAAATTAAAAAATAAAAATACTAAAGGGAGAACTAGAATGCAGAAATATCTTGTAATGTTTGCTTTTACAATTTTACTAAGTGCAAATTTAATAGCAAAAGATGTAACAAAATACGGAAAAGAAATTACAGCAAAAGAAAAAGTAAAGGTCTCAGAAATATTAGAAAAACCTGATAGTTTTGTTGGAAAGAAAGTGTTAGTTGAAGGTACAATATTAAATGTTTGCGAAAAAAGAGGTTGTTGGATTGAACTTGCAAGCGATAAAGAATTTGAATCAATTCGTGTAAAAGTTGAAGATGGCGTAATTGTTTTTCCTATGGAAGCAAAAGGACAAAAAGCATTAGTTGAAGGCGAAGTTGTTTCTTTTACAGTTGAAGCTGATGGAGCAGAATGTTCTGGAACAGATTGCAAAGATGAAGAAAAAGAAAAAAAGGAAGATTGCAAGTCTGAGAAAAAACATGTTAAAACAGTTTATCAAATACAAGGCATTGGCGCTGAAATTTAAATTAGATTTTATATTTAAAATTTAAACCCAATTATATTTTTAATTGGGTTTTTTTATGCTCGCACAATACCAAACTCAATGCTGTCAACTTAAGTTTGGGTCAAACCAACCATTCACCAATTAGAACAAGATTTTGGAATCCTTATTTGATTAAATATAAATCTTTAACTAATTTCTAAAAGTTCTTTTAATAATTTTGATAATAGAGTGGCATTTTGAAAGATTCCTCTTACCTTGCCACTACAGAAAATAACAATTATGAAGAAAACATGGAATGTTACTAGAATACCTAATAAAATAAAAAGCCATGAATAATTTTAACAAGTTGATTTCATCTATTCAACAACTGCATAAGCAATTACAGCAATCGGCTGTAAATGCGGTTAATCAAACGCTTACTATCCGAAATTGGCTGATTGGCTACTACATTGTTGAGTTTGAGCAAAATGGAAAAGACAGGGCGGAATATGGCGACCGGTTAATTGAAAGTATTGCTGTTGAGTTGAAGCAAATTAAAGGCATTGATAAACGTTCGCTTTTCAGGTTTCGGCAGTTTTACCTTTATTATCCTCAAATTGCAGAAGCAATTCGGGGGTCACTGCCCCCCATTTTAGCAAACATGGAAAAAGTGGGGACAGTGACCCCACTATTACCTGGTTCAAAAATTGTGGGGACAGTGACCCCACAATTGGAATCAGAGTTGTATGTGCCAGGTGAAAAAATACTTTCAAAACTTTCGTATTCACATTTAGAACTTTTACTTGGAATAGAGGAACCCCTCAAACGTTGCTTCTACGAAATAGAATGTATCAAAGGCGCCTGGAGTGTGCGTGAATTAAAAAGGCAAATCAACAGCTTGTACTATGAACGAAGCGGATTATCCAAAAATCCGGAGAAACTGGCTAAACTGGTTCAGCAAAAAACAAAACCGCGACAATCTACCGACATCATAAAAAATATTTATGCTTTTGAATTTCTTGATTTGCCCATAAAAGAAATTGTTGAAGAATCGGATTTAGAAAAAGCTTTGCTCGACAACTTGCACCATTTCATTATTGAAATGGGATATGGTTTCTGTTTTGAGGCTCGGCAAAAACGCATTCTGATTGGCGAAAAATATTACTTTATAGACTTGGTATTTTATCACCGTATTTTAAAATGCCATGTTTTAATTGACTTAAAAATAGGCGAGTTCGTGCATGGCGATATAGGACAACTAAACACTTACCTAAATTACTTTAATGAAGAAGTACATGAACAGGGTGATAACCACCCTGTAGGTATTTTGCTGGTAGCAGAAAAAGATCATGCTTTGGTTAAATATCAACTGCCGGCATGGACAAAAATCTTTTTGTGCAGCAATACATGTTGAAACTGCCCGATACCAAAATCTTGCAACAACACATTGAAAAAGAATTAAAAGCGTTTTAGTATGAAACTGTACGCAGCCAAAACCATTATAACCAAAGTTTGCGAAAAAAAGTTTAAAACAGTTTATCAAATACAAGGCATTGGCGCTGAAATTTAAATTTGATTTTATATTTAATATTAAAACCCAATTATATTTTTAATTGGTTTTTTTATGTCCACACTTTTACCAAAACAACCATCCAATAAAAAGCAGCGGATTTCAAAATACTCTTTTGATTTAATATAAATTTATTTAACTTCTAAAAGTTCTTTTAATAATTTTGATAATAGAGTGGCATTTTGAAAGATTCCTCTTACCTTGCCACAAAAAAACGACAATAGCATGATGAAAATTCAAGAATACATAAATGATAGAAACAAATATAACGTAGATTATACATATCAAAGACCTGATAATGCATGGTCAAAGGAAGATAAACAATGTTTAATTGATACAATATTAAAAGGTGAGCCACTTCCGATATTTTTTTTAAATTACAAATCAGTAGAAAATATTTTTTATATAGTTGATGGTCAACAGCGGTTAAGTTGTATTTCTCTCTTTTATGATAATAAACTTAAGTTAAATGAAAAATTTTCAGGAAAACAAAATGATGGAAAAACATTTAATGGTGAAAACCCATTAAATGATACTGACAAAAAAAAGTTTTTAAACTACAATTTAAAGTTCCACGTAATGGAAAACTATGATGATGCGAGAGTAAGATTAATATTTTCGAGATTACAAAGAGGTAAACCCTTAGCTTTAGGTGAGCGATTAAATGCTGAGCCAGGTACAATTGTAGAATGTATGAGAGAATTGGCAAATCATCCTTTTTTGTCTAGATCTATAGGTGTAGCTAAAAATCGTTACGGGGTTTATCCAGATGCCGCACGAATTCTGTTCTATGAAAAATTTGGAGCAAAACAGTGCGGTTCTGCGGAGATTTATGATTTTTTTAATAATTTTTCAGATATAAACAAAAATTCAAAAGAGTTTAAAAATGCTTTAACCATCTTAAATTATTTGGAAAAGTGTTTTCCATCAAGTCCTGGTGATTACAAACATTTAGAAAAGCATGCATGGGTTTTGGCTGTTTATACGATGGTTAGAGACCTAAAACTTAGTTATTCATTGACGGGTCAAGAAGAAAATATTAAAAAATTCATTATAGATTTTCATAGCAAAGTATACTCCCCACTCTTCCGGGGTTCAAATTCCACATATCAAGAATTTTACGACAACGTCAGAGGTGGCTGGTCAGAAAAAATAATAGCTTTACGTAGAGACATTTTAATCAAAGAATTTATTGCAATTTATCCGATTCATATACTGGCTAATAAAAGACAAATTGCAGATAAAGATAAAATAGCAATTTTTGCAGCAAAAAAAACATGTGAACTTTGCAATTGTGAGTTTAAAGACTATAAAGAAGCGGAATATCACCACAAAGACAGGTATACTGATGGGGGTAAAAGTACAATTGAAAACATTATGATACTATGCACTAAGTGTCATGACAGAATACACGGGAAAGCAATAATTGAAATACCAAGCGAAGACGAAGTAATTGAATCTGAAGAAGAATAAAGATTTAATATTTAACGAAACGCTAGCAAAAGCTATAGGCAACAAGGATTCAGTTATAATTCAAGCATTCTGTGCCACTCAAATAGAATACTGTGGAATAGTTAAAAAAGTAAATGACATAGTGTGCAGACAAGAATACCACAAATTAAACTTGTAACCTCTAGACAATAAAAAATAAAATAGAAAAAAACAGCATAAAGCGGATAAGCTTTATGAATAAAAAAAATAAGGAGAAGATTATGAAAAATGAAAAGATTCAAATACCATGCCCTGGTGGTGGTCGACCCGAAAATATTACTTATAGGGAACTTTGTACAAAAAGCAACATTAAAACCCAAAAAGGCGAGTACAAATTTAAGTCCACCTATCAGAATAAGTTAAGCCGAAGCATAGATGATATAGAAAGATTTCAAAAAGAGCATGAAAATAAAACAAAGAAGTTGATTGAAAGTATGCAGACTTGTGTGCAAGATTTATTAAAAAATGCTGATATTACAATAAAAAAATAATATAAATATTAAAGTGTAAAATTGGTGCAAGCTATTGATGAATATAGCAGTGTATTGTTTGATAGTACACTGCTTTTTTAATATTATCGCATGTTTATTTAAACTAATTTATTCAAAATAGCCATTTTTGCTAAAATTACCGTGAAAGATTCTTTATCAAGCAATTTGTAAAGGTTAAAAGTAAAACTTGGTAGCGATATTTTTAGAATATTATGTTTTTATAAAAAAGAAAGAAATTGATAAAATAGAGATTAAGTAATATGGAAGAGAATAAATCCCAAATAATTATATACCAAACTGAAAACGGAGAAACAAAATTAGATGTTCGTTTTCAGGACGAAACAGTTTGGCTTACACAAAAGCTTATGGCTGAATTGTTTCAGACAACTTCTCAAAATATAACCATCCATCTTAAAAACATATTTGAAGAAGAAGAATTGGACGAAGAGGCAACTTGTAAGGATTTCTTACAAGTTCAAAAAGAAGGAAACAGGGAAGTTAAACGCAAGCAAAAATTTTATAATCTTGATGCCATAATTTCAGTTGGTTACCGAATAAAATCACACGTAGCCACGAAATTCAGACAATGGGCAACCCAACATATAAAAGAATATATTGTAAAAGGCTTTGTGCTAGATGATGAACGATTGAAAAATCCGGATTTACCTTTCGATTATTTTGAAGAACTCGAAAGACGAATACAAGATATTCGTACATCGGAAAAACGATTTTACCGTAAAATAACCGATATTTATGCAACAAGCGTAGATTATGACCCAACATTGAATATTAGTATTGATTTTTTCAAAACTGTACAAAATAAATTGCATTGGGCAATTACAGGACAAACTGCAGCCGAAATAATTAGCCTGAGAGCCGATAGTACAAAAGAGAATATGGGCTTAACCAATTGGAGAGGTGATAAAATAAGAAAAACAGATGTTGCCATTGCCAAAAATTATTTAAACGAGAATGAGTTATCCGCACTAAACAATTTAGTTGAACAATACTTAATTTTCGCTCAAGGACAAGCACAACGTAGGATTCCAATGTATATGAATGATTGGATTGAAAAATTAAACGGATTTTTAACTTTGAATGATAGGGAGATTTTAAACAATGCAGGCTCAATATCGCACTTATTAGCAAAAGAAAATGCGGAGCAAGAATATGAAAAATTTAAAGATTCTGAACAAAAAATGATAACAGAAAGTGATTTTGAAAAAGCAATAAAAAAATTAGAAAATAAAAAGAAGAAATAAAATGCTTACGCTTCAAAACCCAAATATAGAACAGCTATTTTTTACAAAGATTACTTTGAAAGATTCTTTATCAAACAATCTGGAAAGGTTTAGAGTAAAATTTGGTAACGATATTTTTAGTTTTTTTTAGGTCAAGGAAAATTGATAATTATTGCAAATGGATTTAACAAGAAAACTCAAAAGACTCCAAAGAAAGAAATTGAACAAGCACTAAAAATTATGGAGGAATACAAAAATGAATACAAAAATGAATACAAAAAATAACATGACTCTTAATGAATTCAAGGATAAACATTATGGAGTAAAAGGAACTAAATCAAGAGACGAACTTGATAATGATTATGAGAACTTTAAACTTGGAAGTTTATTACATGAAGCTCGACTTGAAAAAGGAATGACTCAAGCTGAATTGGCGGAAAAGGTTGGAACCACAAAATCATACATTTCAAAAATTGAAAATAATATCAAAGAAGTTAGACTTTCTACTTTACAGAAAATAGTTCAATTAGGATTAGGAGGTCAATTAGAGCTATCAATTAAGTTGTAAAAATAACTTGCGGCAACAAGTTGTAAAAGTAAATATGACCCAAACCGCTATTTAAAATTACCACGTTTTTTAATTTGCACAAGCACAGCACCAAAAGCGGCAATTGACATTCCAATTCCTTCCTTAAAAGTGATTGTTTCGTCAAGAAAATACCAAGCTAAAATGGCAATTTGAATTAGCATTGTTCCATTAATTATGCTCGATTCCATTGCGGTAAGCGTGCGAAGCGTTAAATTCCACAAGGTAAAAGCAAATGCAGTATTAATAACAGCAAGCCAGAGTAAAAATCCCCAAGTTTTAAAACTAATTTCTGGAATTCCGTTCATTGAAAATCCTATTATAATTAAAATAATTGCACCAACACCCATGCTGATAAATGTAATAACCAATGGACTAATATCTTTGTTTCGGTTAATATCGCGACCAATAATTGCGGAAATTGCGTTTGCCAAAACTCCTATTAGCATAACCAAAAGTCCTATTGCTTGATTTGCAATTAATGAAATTGGTAGGAAATAAGTAATAATTCCAACAATAAACAAAGATGAACCAATCCACTGAATGGTAGTGGGTTTTTCGCTTAGCAGAAATATGGCCATTATTGCAACAATTATTGGAGTAAAATTTAGCATTAAACTAACCGTAACCGATGGAAGCAAAGATAAACCCAAAAACTGCGCCCCTTGAGTAAAAGTATAAAATACAAATCCCAAAAGGATTAACTTTTTCCACTGAAACGGTTTTAATTGTTTAATTTCGGCAATATATTTTTTGCGAAAAATGAATGGAATAAAGCACAAAAACGCGATAAAGTAGCGCAAGCCAGCATAAGTTATTGGAGGAATTTCAATAAGTCCCCACTTAATAATTATAAAAGATGTTGACCATAAAAAGGTAACCAAAAGAGCTTGAAAAATAGAAATTATATGTGTGTATTTAGTTTTCATCTCTTTTCTCACTTCTTAAATAAAACCGTTTTCATGAAAATTTAACTACTGCTATATTAACTAAGTAATGTTATAAATGCTAAGATTGTCATTTCGAAGGAGCGTTTTGTGTGACTGAGAAATCTCAATATTTACGGGGCAAGATTTCTCACCCCGACAATCCCGACACGTCGGGACAGGATTCCCCCAAAGGGATTCTTCGAAGAAATGACATTACAAATGTAAAACAACACTACTCAATTTCAATTACTACTCCATCGCTTTCGTTGTGCAATCTATCCAACGAAGTTATAACATAAACCGAAGTTTTGTCATTTTCATTTAGATTAAAAAAACTGGTTTTTTTATTTAACACTTTAGTGATAATGTTTTCAGATTTGTTCAAGTCAATTTCGCTTTTGGAATTAAATTTATAAACCAAATAATAGTTTGGAAATTCGCTATCAGTTGCAGCATTTGGCAAATTCCAATCGATTAATAATCCCGATTTTGTTTTAACAATATGCACATTTTCTGGAGCTAATGGAGGAGTTGAATCAATCCATTCCATTGTTGGGGGAATAGCAATGTTTTTATACCAATTGCTTTTCATTGAATCAGCAAGTCCATTCCAGTTTCCATAAATAGATTTAGCTGAAAAATAAACAGCACCAAGAACGTTTGGAGTAATTCTGTTTAAACGAATTTGGTCTCCAAGTTCAGATTTCTTGCCAGTATAATCCTTTGCCGCCATTCTGCTTGAGAATAGTCCTATGTATAAATGTCTTTCTGTTGTAAGGGTTGACCACCAAGGAACTAGTTTTGCATAATCAGCTTTTTCGTGTCCAATTTCCCAATAGACTTGTGGAGTAATGTAATCAACAATTTTATTATCCAACCAATTTAATGGATCGCAGTAAATTATGTCAAAAGAATTAAATCCATTTGTGCCTGCATATTCATTGCGGACAATTCCAAAAGGCGAAATTCCAAATTTTACAAAAGGCTTTTTTGATTTTACAATTTCATGAATCTCTTTCATAAGAATGTTAATATTATCGCGGCGCCAATCGTCAACGTTTGTAATGCCTCTGCTGTAATTTAGGAAAGTAAGCGAATCTTCGTTTGAAATTTTTGGTCCGTAAGGATAGAAATAATCGTCAAAATGAATTCCATCAATATCATAATTTTCAAGAACATCATTCATTACATTTAATATGTGCTGCCTTACTTCTGGCAAACCAGGATCGAGCATTTTAAATTTTTGGGAAGTGATTATCCATTCTGGATGTTGAACTGCAACGTGATTTTCATCAAGCGTGTATAAAGTTGTATCGCGAACAGCTCTGTAAGGATTAAACCAAGCGTGCAATTCCATTCCGCGTTTGTGCGATTCATCAATTGCTATTTGCAAAGGATCGTAAAATGGTTCTGGTGCTACGCCTTGTTTTCCAGATACATAATAAGACCAAGGCTCAAAATTGGATTTGTAAAGCGCGTCACACTCGGTTCTAACTTGAAAAAACACAGCATTAATTCCAGCAGATTTAAGTGAATCTAATTGATTTACTAAATTCTTTATTTGAACTTCACTGGTTGTGTCTTTGTTAAGAGGCCAATCAATATTTGCAACGGTTGCAATCCATGCGCCTCTAAGTTCGTATTTAGAATTTTGATTTTGAGTAAACGAAGTGCCAACTAAAAAAAGCAATAAAAATAGGGCTGTTTTTTTCATAATTATAATACCAAGTAATGATTGATTTGCAATTTTAAAATAAGAATAATCTATGAATAAAGTTATTATTTTAAATCTAATAACCCATAATTTATGAATCAAATTTAGATATATTTTCATCTTATCAAATAAATACAAACACAATTTAAAGTTATATGTATATTTAGATATAAAAGAAGAGGAAAATAATATGTCAATTGATTTAAATAAGTTCACTGTAAAAGCTCAGGAAACAATTCATAATTCCATTGAAATTGCACAGAATTATAATAATCAAATTGTTGACCCCGAGCATATATTAGCGGCACTTTTGCAGGATAATGAAAGTGTGGCTGTTTCTGTAATTAAAAAAGTTGCCTCAAATTTGGATACTTTGCGTATAAAAGTGGGAGAATCTCTTGAGCGAAAACCCAAAATATCAGGCGCTGGAGTTGGTAATCAACAATTATCGCAAGCAACTGGGCAGCTTTTGGATGAGTCATCAAAAGAGGCGGATAACTTAAAAGACGAATATATTTCTACCGAGCATATTTTAATTGCTCTTTCCGAAGGTAATAATGAATTAAAAAAGTTGCTTAGTACAAGTGGAATTACGAAAAAAGCAATTCTTGATGCATTAAAAGATATTCGTGGCAATCAGAGTGTTACGTCGCAAAATCCAGAAGACACTTACCAAGCATTAAATAAATATGGAAGAAATTTAACCGAGCTTGCAAAATCTGGAAAGCTCGATCCCGTTATTGGACGCGATGAGGAAATTCGTCGTGTGTTGCAAGTGCTTTCAAGACGTACAAAAAACAATCCAATTCTAATTGGCGAGCCTGGTGTTGGAAAAACAGCAATTGCCGAAGGTTTAGCTCACAGAATTGTTTCGGGCGATATTCCAGAAAATTTGAGAGATAAGAAAGTAATTTCACTTGATTTAAGTGCTTTGGTTGCTGGGGCACAATTTCGCGGACAGTTTGAAGAGCGATTAAAAGCTGTAATTAAAGAGGTTCAAAAATCAAATGGAGAAATAATTCTTTTTATTGATGAAATTCATCAACTTGTTGGTGCTGGGAAAACAGAAGGTGCAATGGATGCTGCAAATATTCTAAAACCAGCTTTAGCACGTGGCGAATTACACGCTGTTGGAGCAACAACTTTAAAAGAATATAAAAAATATATCGAAAAAGATGCTGCTCTTGAACGCCGATTTCAGCCAATTTTAATTCAAGAACCAAATGAAGAAGATGCAATTTCAATTTTGCGTGGATTAAGTGAACGCTATGAAGTTCATCACGGAGTTAGAATTACTGATGCTGCTCTCGTGGCGGCTGTTCAACTTTCCAATAGATACATTACGGATAGATTTTTACCAGACAAAGCAATTGACTTAATTGACGAGTCTGCTTCTAAATTACGAATTGAAATTAATTCAATGCCAGAAGAGATTGACCAACTTGAAAGAAAAATTAAACATATCGAAATAGAAAGAGAAGCTCTTAAACGCGAAAAAGATGAAGTTTCAAAAAAACGAATAGAGGAAATAAATATTGAGTTTGCTGAGCTAAATGATACGCGAAATGTTTTAAAAAGCCATTGGCTGTTGGAACGTGAAAAAATACAGAGGATTAGAAAGCTAAAAAGCGATATTGAAGAAACAAAAGTTTTAGCCGATAAATATGAGCGAGAAGGTGATCTTGGCAAAGTAGCTGAAATCCGTTACGGAAAAATTGTTGACTTAGAAAGCGAATTAAGAAAGGAAAGCGCACGTTTAACCGAAATTCAAAAGGACAAAAAACTACTTAAAGAAGAAGTTGACGCCGAAGATGTTGCCGAAGTGGTTGCAAAATGGACTGGAATTCCAGTAAAGAAAATGCTGGAAAGCGAAAGAAGTAAACTTGTTAGACTTGAGGATGAACTTCACAAACGCGTTATTGGACAAGATGATGCGGTTGAAGCGGTTGCAAATGCAATTCGCCGTTCGCGTGCCGGTTTGCAAGATGTAAGCCGTCCAATTGGTTCGTTTATTTTTATTGGCACAACTGGCGTGGGAAAAACAGAATTAGCACGTTCTTTGGCTGAAATTCTTTTTGATGACGAACATGCTATGATTCGCATTGATATGAGCGAATACATGGAAAAATTTTCCGTTTCGCGTTTAATTGGCGCTCCTCCTGGATATGTTGGTTACGAAGAAGGTGGACAATTAACCGAAGCCGTTCGCAGAAGACCATACTCGGTGCTGCTTTTGGATGAAATTGAAAAAGCTCATCCCGATGTTTTTAACGTTTTGCTCCAAGTTTTGGATGATGGAAGATTGACCGATAATCAAGGAAGAACGGTCAATTTCAAAAATACAATAATAATTATGACTTCAAATATTGGCTCACATTTAATTCAAGAAAAAATTAGTGGATTAAACGAGGACAATTTGGATGAAATTATGGGTGATTTGCGTGTTGGATTAACAAATATTTTACACAATACAATCCGTCCAGAGTTTTTGAACAGAATTGATGAAATAGTTTTATTCAAACCTTTGCTTAAAAATGAGATAAACAAAATTATTGATATTCAATTAAATGGACTTTATCAGTTGTTGCATGAAAAGAATATGAAAATTGAGTTTACTGCAAACGCAAAGGAATTTTTACTCGAAAAAGGATTTGACGCAACTTATGGCGCCCGACCAATGAAACGAGCAATCCAAAAATGTGTGCTAAATAGATTATCAACAGAATTGCTTCTAAATAATTTTGAAAGTGGCGATACCATTCTTGTCGACTATAAAGGAAATCACAAGTTGGAGTTTACTAAATTATAAATTCACATAAAGTTGAATATCTGGTTTTTACTAATTCAAGGAAATTGTGTTTAGGTAATATTTAGATAAAACCTCGAAAAATTAACGTTTTCGGGGTTTTTGTTTATTCAAAATTTACAGTTTGCATTTTTTTTAGCTTTTTGGGCATTAAATAAGTAAAAACCAATTCAAAAAAAATCTGCTTGACACAAACAATAGTTATCCCTATTTTGCCATACACAAAAAAACGGTAACTTAAATTTATTGAGGCAATTTGAAAGTAGGCAATTCAAATATAAATAATTTCCCAAAAACAAAATTCTACTTTACAAGAAAAACGAACAGTGTATTTTTCGACTATCGACTATCGACTATCGACTATCGACTATCGACTATCGACTATCGACTATCGACTATCGACTATCGACTATCGACTATCGACTAATACGTTTCTATATATTAACCCAAATACTAAACAATAATTAACTATTCTAAAC
>Ga0180007_10000341_pt1 | contig 82136 bp, 66 predicted proteins | sample MM_PC_MetaG_FD_121122 | JGI IMG/M metagenome (GOLD analysis project Ga0180007, IMG submission 121122) | Groundwater microbial communities from the Aspo Hard Rock Laboratory (HRL) deep subsurface site, Sweden - MM_PC_MetaG | ecosystem: Environmental > Aquatic > Deep subsurface > Groundwater...
CATATAACCGATCATGATATCGCCATAAAGACAGAATCCCTTCTGTGTTGCATAGATATCCCGGTAAAGCTCGGCATACACGCTTTGAGGCAATAATACTTGAGTACGCAGCATATCAATGTCACGGCTTTCGTTATATAAATTGATAGGTATTTTCATTTTACCCACCCGCAAGCCCATCCAGTCCCTGAAATGATAATCCGCAAGCGCCCAGTCCACGACAACCTCATCATTCCCGTTTTTACCCAAGTCTCTTGAAAAAAACTGAATGCCCAGGCGCAAGTCATCTGTCAGGGAAGTATTGAAATTAATGCCCATTTCATTAAACTGAAATGACCCGTCTTCTGTTTCTGACAGAAAATTATTGTTATCGGATTTGAGATATCCTTGAGAGATAAATCCATGGATATCCACGGAACCCAAAATCTCCTGAGCAAGGGAATGGTTTTTATCTATTAAAAAAATAATGATGATTAGCAATACCATAATGTAAAATTCTCTTCTTGTCATTCTCTTACCCCTTATTTGTCAGAGACAGTTATGATTTTTACATTCTGAATGGAAGCAGACGCAGAGACATAGCCAATGGCACCATCGGTTGTTTCAACAAACTCTATCATTTTCTGCTCATCTTTACACATCGGGGGCATTCTCCTGTTTCCGGTAAACAGTTGATACCGCCAGAATATTTCAAATTGACCGGATGTTTTTTTAATATATTTTCTTGTAAATGCTTCATGAAGGTCAACATTGGAAACATTTGGCAGTAATGTGGCAAAATGTATATTTTTCTGATCCGGCCATTTTGACATTACACCTGTAAAAATATTTTTTATCTCTTCTTTGGAAAGAGAATCTGTATGGACACTATTATTTGCGATTATCAATACTTCCATTGCAGATTCAAAATTTGAAGGAATAATAAATAACATGCTGAAAACAATCAGCATGATGAAAGTATCCGGAAATTTCTCACGACGCATATCAGCACCCCTTACTATTTTGATCTGTATTTCCATCGAGATAAAAAACGGCCAACTTCGGCAGAAGAATATTTTGAATTTCATTTATGACTTAAGCACAATTTTAACATATTATCAACAAAATCATTAAGACCGGGGCATTTGCCCGGCACTGTACTCTTTGTGGCTGAGTCTGATGGTTTGAAAGTACTTTTTAGTCAGGATATTCATGGACCTATTCATCCGGAACTTCTTTCCGTCAGCGAAGACTACCTTGAATCGCTTCAGGAAATCAGGTCCTTAAATGCAGATATTCTTTGCGAAGGGCATTCAATTCTTCCGATGTGATGATCGTTAACAGTTCTTTAACTTCTCCATGTGTAGTGGTTACAGAAAATATTGTCTCCTTTGAAAATAGGCCAAGGCTGTCCAAATCTGAATATATATAGCATTCTCAGTGGTTCCCACAAAAATTTTGATCTTCAGATTTTGTTTGATGGCCTTAAAAAACAATTCGATTTGCCAACGATCCTTATATATAGCGGATATGGTTGTTGCTCCAAATTCCAAATGGTTTGTGAGAAGTATAATCTCTCTTGAATTTTTTTCATCCTACACCACTACTTTTCGTAAGAGATGGGGATAATTTTTCTGAGCATAATAACCTGTCAGCCTTATTATTTGGTCCGACAAGATATTTCTGTTTTTAGGTATTACCCGGCTCTCGATAATATCGTAATCTGCATTACTTTTAAGCCGTGTTACAAAGAAAATGTTATTCAAGGTCCAGTCTGAAATTTGGCCCATGGGAAAAGTGACAAACATAACGAGATCGTTGTACTATCCAATGAGAGCAACTTATTTTTAAATCGGAATTTATGCTTACCGACTCCTGCATTTTTACAGAATGCAAGTGTTTCGTAAAATAGTTCTTCATACATTTCCCATGGTCTGACACCATTCACATATGAAAGGGTCGATTTTTTCGGTGCTTCAGTCATTCCTATATGACGAAGCTTGCCCATACAGCATGATAATCCACTGCAAATTTCTCTCAGGCTCTTGGCCTGTGCCAGTTGGCAAAATAGCATTGATACAAATTGATCCCAACTGCTAAAGCCCTTGGAATACCGTTCAGAATTATGTTTTGTAACCAATTTTTTAAATTGATTACGATTGAAAAAAATACCAGTTGACTGAAAAGACTTGCATGTCGTACCATGATTAAAATCTTCCTCTTATCGTGGGTTTCTGTTTTAGGGCAAATAAAACATTCCCCACAGAGAGGATTTTTCAACTATTTTTTAAATCCGTTTTTGGACAATAGTGATAATTCTGTATAAAATAGTTCCCCAAATTTATATTAATTATCATCATCAAACTACATTTGACTTATGTTTCTTTTATAAATATATAAGTGGCGAGTGCATCGTTCCATCAAGGATAAGCAAGCCCCATCTGTTCAAATAAACCTAAATTCATCAGGCGGGTTCCAGGACCTGAGACACAAGGAGAAATGCAATGGAGCATTACAAGCTTTTTATTAACGGTGAATTTGTAGAATCGGCAAATGGCCAGACATTTGAATCGGTTGATCCTGGTACTGGACAACCCTTTGCAACCGTGGCCAAGGCAGGCTCGGTAGATGCTGAAGCAGCCATTAATGCGGCCCGCAGTGCCTTTGACAGTGGTGCATGGAACAACCTGAAAACTGAAGACAGGTCCCGGATGATCAATGCACTCGCCGACCAGATCACCCAACAGGCATTACGTTTGACGATAACGGAATCCATGGACAGCGGACAAGTCATTCGCCTGTCAAAATATTGGGGATTGTTGGGCCCCCAGTTGTTGCGTAACTTTGCGCATTTCGCCGCGACAAAATTCCCCTGGACAGAAGACATTCCCTATGCCGGAAACGTATTTGCACCCGGTCGTGACTATATTCGCCGCGAACCCATCGGCGTATGTGTAGGCATCATCCCGTGGAACTTCCCATTGAGCATGGCATTCTGGAAAATCGGCCAGGCCATTTCCATGGGAAATACAATCGTATTGAAGCCAGCTTCAGCAACCCCTTTAAGCGCATTGATTTTAGGCGAGGCTGCCAAAGCTGCGGGTATCCCCAAAGGGGTCATCAACATTATTACCGGACCGGGCAGTGAACTGGGAGATACCCTCTGCACCCATCCGGATGTGGACAAGATTGCCTTTACAGGAAGCACCCAGGTAGGAAAACAGATCATGAAGCTGGCATCTGACACTATCAAAAAAGTGACGCTGGAACTGGGAGGAAAATCCGCCAATATTATCCTGGATGACGCTGATCTGGATCTGGCGGTTGAAGGGGCGATTTTCGGAACCTTTTTCCACCAGGGGCAGGTCTGCGAATCAGGAACACGGGTACTTGTATCAACTCAAATTTATGAAGAATTCATAAAAAAATGAAGAAAAGAGCCGAAAGTCTCCGCGTCGGCTACCAACTGGATCCAAACGCGCATATGGGGCCCCTGGTCAATGAAAGCCAGCTTTCAACGGTTGAAAGATATGTCAGGCTGGGACAGGAAGAAGGTGCAGAACTGCTGACCGGCGGGTCAAGGGCCGAAGTGGCTGGCATCACCGGTGGCTTTTACTATAAGCCCACGATCTTCACAAAAGTAAAAAACAACATGCGGATTGCCCAGGAGGAAATCTTCGGGCCGGTCGTGTGTGTCATCAAATATGACAGTGAGGAAGAAGCGGTGTCCATTGCCAATGATTCCATTTACGGTTTGGCTGGTGGCATATTCTCCCGCAGCAATGAACGGGCTGAACGTATCGCAGGGCAGATCAAAACCGGTACGATGTGGATTAATAATTATCATGCATTTGGAGACTTTTGTCCGTTTGGGGGATATAAACAGTCCGGCGTTGGAAGGGAGCTGGGGCATGCTGGATTGGCGGAATACACCCAGATCAAGCGGGTTCATGTAACTGCCAGTGCCGACCATACAAGCAATTTCACAATGAAAGTTTTCTCCGATGATCCCAGGGTGCCCTTTATACAATACTGCACGCCAACAGTGGTGATATCCGGTCATGGCAGCCTGTCTTCTGCCTGCAGAGAAGTGGTTCGCCTGGGAACGTCTCGCGTATTGATCATAACCGATCCCGGTGTCCGGAAGGCGGGTTTAACCGAAAAAGTACAGGAAATTCTGGGGAAATTCTGTGTGGGTATCTTTGATCAGGTGGCCCAGGACAGTGATCTTGATACCGTGGATGAGGCTGTTCACGTGGCCAGAAAACTTTCAGCCGACTGCATTGTAAGTGTCGGGGGCGGGAGTGTGATAGACACGGCCAAGGCTGTTTGTGTCACGCTCAAAAATGGCGGAAAGGCTGATGACCATCTGGCATTGATGCGGTTGACCAGCACAATGTCAAACCCCATTTGTGACGGGCATGCCCTGCAGGCGATTCGACTGATCCATGAAAATCTGCCAAAGGCCATAGAAAACGGCCACAATGAGTCTGCCCGGATCAATTTGCAGCTTGCAGCAACCATGGCAGGGTGGGCGTTCACTATCGCCCAGGTAGGTCTGGCACATGCCATGGCCCACACACTGGGAACCCTCTGTAACCTTCCCCATGGAATGGCATGTGGTATTGTCCTTCCGGCAGTCATGCGCTTCAATATTGACCACGCGAGTGACAAACTTGCGTTGGCCGCTCAGGCACTGGGAGTCAATACGTCTACCATGAAAAAACAGGATGCAGCCATGGCCGCAGCTGATGCTGTGGAAGCATTGATGAAAACTGCCGGACATCCCATGCGATTAAGCGAGGCGGGAATATCTGAAGAGTCTCTGGCTCTGGCTTGCTTCCATGCCATAGCAGATACAGCAACCCTGTTTAATGCCCGGCCCGTGAATGATCCTTCTGAGATTGATGTCCTGTATAAACAGGTTTTTTGAGTTTTTGGGGTCTTGAAGAAAGACTGAAGTTGAGATGTTGGGAAATTGTGAAGATGGGAAAATGAAATGAGAATTGACTCAACTTCTCAACCACTCAGCATCTCAGCTTCAGGTTCTTTCACCCCTTGACCGTTTACCCTTCACCCATTTTTTATAAATACTTCCCCCAGAGCCAGTACAGGCCCATACCGACAACGACCGTGCCACCTAGCGACCTGGTTTTCATGGCAAACAAAAATGTGGGGAAGGCAATAAAAAGTTCAGGACGAAATATATCGAACACCCGGGGGGTTCCGGTTGTTACAAGGGCAGGCAGGAGAATCGCGCTTAAAATCGTAACCGGGATGAGATCGAGCCATTCAACGAACCAGCCAGGGAGTGTCTTTCCGGACAGAAAAAATATAGGAAACCATCTCGGGATATAGGTCACAGCCCCCATGCCCAAAATAAGCATGAAATAATCCGGAAGGGTCATGTCTTTTTCCCCCTGATCAGGAACTTTCGTTTGACACCAACACCCACAGCTGCTGCAACCATTGATGCAATGACAATATAGCTGTTTCCCGGGACCCGGATGGACAAAAAGACGGCAAGCATACCTGACAGCACTGCGGAGATCACATAGATATGCCCCCTGAGTTGAAACACCAGAAGACAGATAAACATGGCAATCAGGGCATAATCAATGCCAAAGGCTTTTTCGGGAATAAACTGGCCACCAAACCCACCTGCAATCGTGCTCAATATCCACACCAGATTGGCAGTCTGATTTAATACGATCGCCCGGTCAAGATCCCAAAACCCTTTGGCAAATTTTGAGAAATTAATCGCAAAACTTTCATCCGTAATACCGTAGGCGAACAATGAGAGCCGCAGCTTCCCTGCCTTGCCCGGAAATACGGATAATGATGAACTCATTAAAAGATGCCTTAAATTGACCATAAATGTCGTAGCAATAATGGCGAGAGGTCCTGCCCCTTCGACAATCATGGAAACAGCAATAAACTGGGAACTTCCGGCAAAAACAAAAATACTCATGATCCCGATTTGAAACGGGCTTAAACCTGCCTTTCTAGCAAGGACGCCAAAGGCAAGACCGATGGGAATATAACCAAGACAAATCGGCCAGGCGGATTTGACGCCTTCGTGCAGAGTCTTTTTTCCGGTTTGCTCCGGCCTGGTGGTCATAAATAAAAAACCTTTCTATCCACTGATTGCAGCAGGAAATTTCGACTTTTTAAAAGCCATGAGAATCCTTTAAGTAAACGGTCATAGCTTTTTTTCACGCTGATTGTCAATGGATAGAAAGGTATGGAATCAGCTGACGATCCACACCGCCTGATCGCATGCCCGGTGAAGCACTTTTTCGGAAACGCTTCCGATCACAAACTCTTCCACTGCAGAATGTCCTTTTCTGCCTAACATGATTGTGCCGCACCCCTTGTCTGCGGCCTCGTGAATGATTGCCAGAGAGCGGCTCATGTATCCCTGAAGAATGCGGATATCCACATTGGCTTTTGAAAAACCCCCATTTACAAGCATATCCTTTGCTTTTTCGATTTCCGCATTAATCGCGCCTTTGTAATCGGACTTATGCGTACTTCCTTCGTTAAACCCCATTGAGAGACAGGACTGAAACAAATCAAACGATCCTTTTAATACATTTAATGTGCGCGACACATAACATAGATTTACTTTTGTATTTTCCGGATTTAAAAAAGTCCGGATCATCTTGACACACCTTTTCGCTCCTGAAGAACCATCAAATCCGACCACTATGCCACTGGTTTCCGGTTTGCTGCCGACGATCACAAGAGTCGTATCCGAAATTTTGGATATCAATCTGGAGGTAACATGCCCCAGCCCCCCCCCCGGTTGATTGGAAAGCCCCGTTCTGCCGACGATAATGGCGTCGTAACCTTCTTTTGCTTCGCGGATAATATCCCTGGTAATGCCTGTCATTCTTTTCTGTTTCCGGATTAAAACAGTTTCAGGATCAAACCCGTTTGCCACAAATCTGACTCTGGCTTCATCCAGTTTATCAGAAAAAAACTGATGCTGTTTTTTTATCCAGGCGTTGATATCCTCCAACTTCCCGGATTGCTCTGGTTTTGCTTCAGTATCCCAGAATGTTTCAGGCATATCGTCTTCAACCATAAAGAGCGTTATACCGGTACTTTCAGGGGAAAGCATGGTTGATGCATAATTGACAGTCTGAATGGACTGATCAGAACAGTCAAATGGAATCAATATTTTTCGTTTATTCTGACTATTTGTCATATCTGTCTCCGTTAATTATCCTGTCTATATCTTTTGTTATAAAAAGCAACCGTTTGTATGATACTGCATTGGATATGCCAGGCGGAGAGATGGAATAAGACATAATAAATTATAAAATAATCCGTATGTTATTTTATTTTATTTTATTTTCTAAATTTCGATTTGGCTTTAAGGAGGATGTCACACGAATTGACAATCTGTAAAAAAAGCCGCTTCTGTTGAAAAAAGCGGCATTTATATCGCTTTTCAATCATCGGAAATGATCACGGCAGGCTTGCCAGCTTGTTGAAGTCTATTGCGGCTGCATAATCTTTTAAATCTTTCAGATCAACATTATTGCCTTCTGCACCCACCAGAAACCGGTTGGCGATTATAATTTTGATCTCGCCGCTTCGGTTTGACTCGTCATATTTCACGATGGCTTTCTGTCCATTGATTTTCTCGAGTTTGCCACCATCTGACGTTGCAAACATGGGGTTATTGAACATCATCATCAGCCCCTGAAGCATGGGGGAATCTGTGATAATATTCACCTTAACCTCACGGTCATCTTTTGTGTAAGTTCTTTCTGCCGTGATTCCGCCGCCAAACATGGCTGCACCTGCTGCCTGAGATGATGTTTTTTCAGCATTCCAGCCTGCAAGCGGTTTCGGTAAAACTGTTTCCAGAGCCTCTCCCTTTTTCTGCCCAATCAGTTGGGATGCATAATTAAGGCTTCCAATGGCACCGGCATATTCACCTTTTTTATACTGGTCCAGCGCCTCATTAATGGAATCGGTCACATCATCTGCCAATGCCGGAAGCGACAGGCACATGACGGCAAACACGGTAACAATAAATTGAATCATCCTGATTTTGGGGGTATGTATCATGGTGTACGATATCTCCTTCAAATTTAAGGTAAAAAATATCAGGCCGCCCCATATTCAAATGGGATATCCATTTTTCCGGGCACCTGGAACAACAGGCTATCTATAAACGAAACCCATAAAGCCTTCAATAAAATTATGATGCAGATGCAAAAATCATTTTTTTATCGATTACCTGTTTTGATTATGATAGCGTCATCTTTTTTAGCGAGCTTCTATCAAACGCTTGATATGTCCGTTTCACTGTTTTTTTAAACCAAAAGAGAGGTGCCATTCATGTATAATAATCTTTTCAGTCCGATTACCATCAATCAGCTTGAAATTAAAAACAGAATCGCTTATCCCGCACTGGGCCTGCTGTACTCGTATGACGGGCAATTAAACGACCGGTATTATAATTATTTCAGAGAAAAAGGTGCAGGCGGTGCAGGCATTATCACGGTTGGACCGGTTGGAATTGATTATATCGGCATTGGCGCCATTGGTCTCAGGCTGGATTCGGATGATAATATCCCCTCTTTTCAAAAACTGACATCCTGCATAAAGGAAGGCGGGGCAAGGGCATGGGTGCAGTTGTTTCATGCCGGGGCATATTCCCATCCCATTCTTATCAATGGTGAAAACCCAATCGCGCCATCACCGGTTTATTCCCGATATTCAAAAGCAACCCCCAGGGAAATGACCATAGAAGACATCAAAACCCTTCAAAAGGCTTATGTGGATGCGGCATCAAGGGCTGTTGAAGCCGGTTTTGACGGAATTGAAATTCTTGCCTCTGCCGGCTATCTCATCACCCAGTTTCTGTCGCCCATAAAAAACCGGCGAACAGACGAATATGGCGGTAGTTTTGAAAACCGGACCCGGTTCCCCAGGGAAGTCCTTACCATGGTAAGGGCAAAAATCGGAAAAAACGTTCCACTGACCATTCGAATGGCAGGAAATGATTTTGTTCCAGGAAGCAACACCGATTCGGAAACACCTGAGTTTGCAAAACTCTATGAATCCTGTGGCGTGGATGCCATCAATGTCACGGGGGGTTGGCATGAATCTCCTGTGCCCCAGCTGCCCATGGAGGTACCCCGAAGTGCTTACGCCTATCTGGCGCTGAATATTAAAAAAGTCGTTTCCTTGCCTGTCATGGCCTCAAACCGAATCTCGACACCTTTCGAAGCAGAAAAAATTATCGCTGACGGCTATGCAGACATGGTCAATCTGGGAAGAATTCTCATCAGTGATCCACAGTGGCCAAACAAGGCCAAAGAAAACCGTGCAGATGAAATCAGGCCTTGTGTGGCCTGCTCGCAAGGATGCACAGACCAGATATTCAGCGGACAACCCGTCTACTGCATCACCAATCCGAGAGCCGGATTTGAAGGGGAAAGAAATGTTGTAAAAACCGCTTCACCAAAACGCCTGATGGTCATAGGTGGTGGACCTGCAGGTCTTGAAACGGCCGTCACGGCGGCTCAGGCCGGTCATACGGTGGACATTTATGAAAAATCAGATGATATCGGCGGTCAGCTGCGGTTTGGCGGGAACCCGCCGAACAAACAGGAAATTTTCGCCATCATCCGGTACTACAAAGCCATGATTAAAAAGCTGAATATCCCGCTTCATCTGAATACGGAAGCGACCACAGATCTGATAAAAGAAAAAAATCCGGATCATATTGTTGTGGCTGAAGGTGCGGAAGCGTTGATTCCCCCCATCAAAGGGGTTGATGACAAAAGTGTGGTTTCCTCCTGGGATGTGCTCAAAGGGGGCATCAGGCTGGGTAAAAAGGCGGCGATTATAGGCGGAGGGGCGGTAGGACTTGAAACCGCATATCTCATCGCCTCAAAGGGCACCATTACACCGGAAATTCTTCACTTCCTTTTTGCCTATGAGGCTGAATCACCGGAGCGCCTACGGGAACTCATGTTCAAGGGGGCCACTGAAGTCACTGTATTTGAAATGCTTCCCAAAGTAGGAAAAGATGTGGGGAAATCCACCAAATGGGTGCTTTTGGGAAACCTTGACCGGCATGGGGTAAAAATCTTAACCCATTCAAAAGTGACCGGAATAAAAAATGGTGTGATCACATATGTACAAGGGGACAAGGAAGTCTCTGAATCTTTTGATACCGTCATTCTTGCATCCGGATCAAGGCCGGTTCAAAAACTGTCAAAGGAAATCGAGAAACTGGGAATTCCCTATACGACCATAGGTGACTGTACAAAAATAGGAAAAATTGACAATGCCATCCATGGAGGATTTCTGACAGCGATAAATCTTTGAGGTTTGTTGGGTTCATTGAGTTTATTGAGTTACTTGGGCTTAAACAGTTAAGTGGTTAAATAAAAAAAAGGCCATGGACAGATCCTCTAAAAACCGTCTGATGCAAAGGCATCAATCGTTATTTCAAGGGGAAACACTATTTGAAAAAATCGCCCGGGCTGTATGCCGGGCGGAAGTCCTTCCCAGAAAAGAACTCTATGAATCATGGGAAGTGGCAAAACGCGCACGCAGAGTTTTCAGAGGCGGGAGGGTCGTGGATCTTGCTTGCGGCCATGGCCTTCTTGCCCATATCATGATGATACTGGACAGCACGTCTCCTGAAGCGATTTCTGTGGATATGAACATCCCCAAAAATGCAGTCATTCTCTCACAGTCCCTGATGGAAACCTGGCCCAGACTGAAAAGTCACGTCCATTTTCTGGAAGCACCTATAGACGATATTCCCGTTAATTCTCAAGATATCATTCTCTCGATCCATGCCTGTGGCAGTCTTACAGACAGCGTTATCAGAAAAGCCATATCCGGAAATGCCAGATTAGCCGTACTTCCCTGTTGCCATGATCTTTCGGTGTGTGACACCGGGGGGCTTGAAGGATGGATCGACGGCCCCTTTGCCGTTGATGCCACACGAGCAGCAAATCTTTCTTCACAGGGGTATACCGTAATTACCCAAAAAATTCCTGAAGATATAACACCCAAAAACAGACTGCTTATGGGTTATCCAAACCGATATGATTGATTTACGCCTTATCCTTGTTAAGCGTTTTCTGGTATTTCCGTATATCCTTCCACTTTTCCTTTTCAATTCTATCAGCACTTTTCTGCTTTCTTTCCTCCAGATAATTCACTTCTTTTTTCAATTTCATAAAGCTTTTCACCCGCTTCAAATCGATAGTGCCGTCTAAAATCGCTTCCTGAACAGCACATCCCGGCTCATTATGATGCGTACAGTCTTTAAACCGGCACTCGCTTGCAATGGACTCAATATCACCAAAAACGGATTCTGTCGTTTCCCCATCCACCCAAAGCTGAATCTCACGCATGCCGGGATTATCCATAATCATACCACCTCCGGGCATAGGTATCAATTCTCTTGTGGTGGTTGTATGCACACCCTTTCCTAACTGTTCGCTGACCGCATGAACCTTTTGACGTTCCGTTCCCAGAAGGGAATTGATCAACGTGGATTTTCCTGCACCTGATGATCCAAGGAGCGCCACGGTATGCTCTTTTTTGAAATATACGCGTAAACTGTCCACGTCATCTTTATCAATCGCACTGATCACATGAACAGGTACGCTTAACGCAACCGATTCAACTTCCAGTTTCTTCGAATCTGAATCCGGGCAGAGATCTTTTTTATTCAGGACAATCACAGGGGATGCCCCGCTGTTATAGATTAACGTCAGATACCTTTCAATTCGCCTCAGGTTAAAATCCCGATCAAGTCCGCATACAACAAAAATCACATCCACATTGGCGGCAATCAGCTGCTCATCCACAGGACCTCCGGAGAGTCTTTTACTGCCACCTGAGACCTGCCTTGAAATACTGTTTTTTCGTTTACGTATGCCGTGAATCATTGCGAAAGACCGGTCAGGTAAAATTGACATATTCACAAAATCGCCGGTCACAGGAAAATCCCTTTTCATCTTTGACTGATGCATGAATTTTCCGGACACCTTTGCCAGCATCTCTCCATTTTCAAACAAAACAAAAAAGGCATTTTTCTGAACGCTTATAATTCTTCCAACAACATATTTTTGATATTCTTCCTTTTCAACCATATATCCCATTCTCTTCCCGTATTGTACCGGTTTAATTGAACTTGCATTACAAACGATTATTGGGTATTTAAATGAACGATATTCACTTCACCTATGGCATTTAATTCTTTGATCATAAAGCCCAAAAGGAGATCCCTCTCATGGCACAACGGATCTGCAATTATTGCACCAAAACATTTAACGGCTCCATGCGTTTCTGCCCGTTTTGCAATGGGGAACATTTTAAAGAACCCACAAATACCTCCCCGATATGCCCCCGATGCAAAATAGGCCTGGAAGCCCATGTTTTCAGAGGAAACGAAATCGATATCTGCCCGAAATGTGCCGGAATATGGCTGGATACAAGAGAGTTCAGAAGGCTTACTACCGAACGGGATGTATACAGTGATCAATCCGTTCCCTATGGATTTTTAAGACAACCTGTTAACGTTGAAGACGGATTTCTTCCTTGTGCCCGTTGCGACTCCTTTATGGTCCGAAGGAATTTTAAACGAATATCCGGCGTCATGTATGATGAATGCCGGGACCATGGCGTATGGCTGGACGCAGGCGAAATTAACCTGATCAGAGCCTTTATCGCCTCAGGCGGGCTTGATAAAGCCCAGGATAGAGAAATATTCAAGAACAGTCAGGATATTCAATCCCTGGCAAGCCAGGTGAGTGAAGTCAGACTCCTGCAGAAAATTCTGCATAAATGGGATTTTAAAAGGTGGCTTTTTCAAAATTTTTAACGCCCCATGAGTATTGCCGGGATGCCAAAAAATTTGACATCCCTTCCTTTCGATTCAATATTCCCGACCATCACTTTTTCTTCTGGAAAAAATCATCCATCTGGTCGCTTGTACGCACACTATTAACAATCCACTGTTCCATGGGTTTATAAAACGTAAAGACCCATGCCACGGCATGTTTTTCATATTTAACGAGATACACCTCCCTGTAAAAGGAATCACCGATTTCAAATGTTTCCGCCCGTTCTATGGAAAGGCGCTTTCCAAATCTTGAAATGATCTGATTCCGCTGATTTTCAAGCTGATACACAATAACGTCTATCTCTTGTTCAGGAATGGGCCAATACGGTTTTATTTTGTCAAATACCTCCTTGATCTTTCCCTGAACGATTTCCGTAGACAGGCTTGCAATAAATCCGGACACGTCTTTTTTGGATTTAAAAGTTTCCGCCATCAAAACAGACGGCATGGCAAGTAAAATTATCGCCAGGCAAATTAACCCTTTTTTCATCATGCCTCCTTTTCTTTTTTGGGTAGCAAGGATTGAGACGTATAAATTCCGCTTTCTCTTCTTTTTTCTGAAAGATCACTTATCCGTGTCCATTCAACCAGATCAAACCCGGCCTTCTTCTCAATCAGATCTTTCAGGTAATCGAGATGCGGACATTTGGGACCATGAATACTATCTTTTACGATGAAAGTTGACAGGTCATATACTGTTTGTCTTTCACCGTTATTCCTCTGATCATTCATTGATTCAGGCAGTTCATACGATCAGAAAAATATTTATATTTCAAGAAAAATAATCGTTTAACATAAAATTACGGTTGCAAATCAAAGGGGATTATTATATTTAAATTATGGTCGACCATTCATAATTTTAAATGATCAAACCCAATGGTTACAAATACGTACTTGCGGATCACGTATATAGAAAGGTTAAAAAATGAAAAAATTTATAATTTCAGTGTCGCTTATTGTCGCTTGGTCAACGGTTGGCGAGATAATAATTTAAGGAGTCAGAAGTCAGGGGCCAAAAGGGGGTGGAGTCGCTTTGCTCCTTCCTGTTGATAAAAATATAACCCCAAGGTGGACTTCAATCCTGGGTTCTGACCCCTTTTAAAAAACTATCCATTTATCTTTTTAAGCGTCCAGGCGATATTCTGGCCCAACACCTTCATGATGTTCATCCCTTCCTCATCCTTGTTCACATCACCGGGTTCAAGCCCGATGCCCATATTCCAGTAGCAGGAGCCGGGAACGATCATCTGACCGTATAAGAAAAATCGGTTCATGGCATCAAACGTACTGACACTGCCGGCCCGTCGAACAGCCACAACGGATGCGCCCACCTTTCTTTTTAACAGCCCGCCATTGGCCATGGCAACCAGCCCGCACCTGTCAATCAACGCTTTTATTTCTGAAGTGACATTTGAAAAATATGTGGGAGAGCCCAGAATAATCCCGTCTGCAGAAAGTATTTTTTCAATACAGTCGTTCATGTCATCATTTTTGACTGCGCATTGTTTGTTCATATTCTTAAAGCACTGATAACAGGCGATGCAGCCTTTTATCTTCTTCCCGGCCAGTTGCACGACTTCTGTCTCAATGCCTTCCTTTTTGATTTCATCCAGAACCCGATTGATCAGAATATTCGTGTTCCCTTCTTTTCTGGGACTTCCGTTAATTGCAACGACTTTCATGTTATTCTCCTTATTTTTGTAAATTTTAAACGATCTTCCCAGGATTTACTATGAAAAATGCCCGAACCTGTATCCGGGCATTTTCTAATCTGAAAAAACGGTTATCTTCAAGACACGTTACCAGTTTTCAGCCAGGACTTCAAAATGCGCCTTTGGATGCGAACATGCCGGGCACATCTCCGGTGCGTCTTTGTCATCATGAACATAACCGCAGTTACGGCAACGCCAGGTTGTGCTGTCGTCTTTTTTAAATACTTTGCCGTTTTCAATATTGGCGGCCAGATCTTTATAGCGCTTTTCATGCTGTTTTTCAGCCACGGAAATTTTGTCAAATACCATACCGATGGCATCAAATCCTTCTTCTCTGGCGATATTGGCAAATTCAGGATACATGGAAGACCATTCATGATGTTCACCTGCTGCGGCCGCTTTCAGATTTTCCAATGTGGTTTTTACAGCACCGGCCGGGAAAGTACCTGTGATTTCGAGATCTCCACCTTCCAGGAATTTGAAAAACCGTTTGGCATGTTCTTTTTCCTGGTTCGCTGTTTCTTCAAAAATATCGGCGATCTGGACATAGCCTTCCTTTTTTGCAGCACTTGCAAAATAGGTATATCGATTACGTGCCTGGGATTCGCCTGCAAATGCGGTTAAAAGATTTTTTTCTGTCCGTGTTCCTTTTAAACTGGCCATAATATAAACCTCCTTCTATATTTAGTAATTATCATTTGACCAAACGCGATTTAAAACAGCCCTGCGAATGTTATCAAAGCGGCATTATGCCTGTTTGCTGCAATTTTCGCAGAATCCTTTTAAATAAACCCGTTTACTGACTATCGTATACTTTTCTTTAATGGCTTTCGAAATTTTGATTTGATTTAACGTCTCATCATAAAAATCGACAATGGTGTTGCATCCCAGACAATAAAGATGATGGTGTTCATCCAGATTTGGATCAAAACGCCTGGCATCGCCCTGGCCTTCCACAATATCGATGATACCGACATCGGCAAATGTTAAAAGCGTCCTGTTAACCGTATCCAGAGAAATATTCGGAAACGTTTCCCTGACCCTTTTATGAATTAAATCCGCTGACGGGTGTATCGCTGAATCACTCACAGCCTCGTACACTGCGACTCTTTGCGGGGTGATTTTCAGGTGATGCTGTTTGCATATGTCATAAAATCGTTTCAAAAACAACATCTCCATTTGCAGGATGCTTAAAAAACATGGCATTTCTTTCACGCAAAACCTTAATTCGTTCTTGGATTTAAATAGGATTTATTCCTATTTGTCAATATTTTTTTAAGCAAAGTTATTGCGATGGCCAAAGCGGACACTGATTCCGGATGCATTCCTTATTTTGGGGAAATTGACGGCAGACTATTGTTTGATCAACGATCAACTGTTTGCCCCGAATGTCCTTCATGAGTCGCGATGCCTCCGTAAGGGCCAACCAGACATCCCGCTGGCAGCATCGAGGTGCGTTGTACGAGGATATCTTTCCCAAAACCTGATGCGTCACCTGCTGAACAGCCTGCCGTTCATCGCCTTTGTATGGATCTGCCTGCAAAAGAATCGAAAATGCGATCCCCACACCGACTGCCGCACCACAAATGCCCAGAAATGCACAGGAACCCCCGGCAATTGTTTGCCCACGCTGAATTCCTGTCAAAATATGGTCATGCGTTATAGTGTCACCTGAATTTCTCAACGCTGTCAGAATAACGGCAGGAACCAGCGAATGATGTTCCGGCCCATGAAGCCCGAAGTGGGGATGGGATCGAATCATCTGCATGAGATTTATGGCATCCTGTTCCTTGTTGTGCAGACAAATCTGCCGGATAATCTCTACGGCATCTTTGCTGTGACAGGCATCGCAAACGAAATGACCATTATTCGCGCAACGGCCATTTGATGGTTTGACCTGCTGACAGTAATAACACGCCTTGTCCTGGCTGGTTTCATGATAGACCAGTTCCGAACCGCAGACCATGCATCCGCCCCTGTGTACTTGGGTAACTATCGGATCGGTCGTCCCTGTTTCCCGGGGTGCCAGGAAACAGGCACACGTGGGTTCTGTCTCTACTTCAGCCAGCAAGGGCTTGAAGTCCGGAAACGTATATAAAACCGGTTTTTGGCCTGCTAAAGGCTTGATTGCCTGATAGGTAACGGAATAGAAATCAAATCCTTTGACCGAACGGTACAGATATCCTTTTTGGATTTTGCTGTTTGAAAATCCGATGTCATTCAACAATCCAAACAGTTCATCGTATCTTAAGGCGCCACCGATACACTCGCCTCGCAAGGTTTCATTATATTTAATCTCAAGGGGGAGATCATCATCATAGGTGATGTCTGAAACGACAAGCCGGCCTTCTGGTTTTAAAACCCTCATTATTTCCTGAAACACCTGACGTTTGTCTGAAGAAAGGTTCAACACACAGTTGGAAATAATGACGTCAGCGACCGAATCTTCAAGGGGAATGAATTCCAGAAAGGCTTTTCTGAATTCTATATTGTCGTATTGAAGATTTTTAATGACCGCTCTTTTGGACTGGTTGGCCACACCAAGCATGGCATCGCCCATATCAATCCCGACCACACGGCCCTGGGGTCCGGTTATCCTGCTTGCGATAAAGCACTCAATGCCTGTACCACTGCCCAGATCAAGCACGGCCTCCCCTTTCTTTATATCCGCATCAAGCACAGGCGAACCGCACCCATAGCTTCGAAACCGCATGGCCGCAGGGATATGCGAAATCCATTTTTCGTCATAGCATATTGGATTAACGATATCCTCCTTGGTTTCCAGGGCCGCTTCCGAGTAGAATTGATTCACCTGATGACGGGTATCATGTCCGGGCAGACTGAGCACACAATTGGAGTGGGTGAAGAAAACCGTGCCGCTTTCAACCGGGCATTCGCCTATCCGTTCCCCCATTTTCAGTTTGAAGGCAGGGTATCCGTCGGTACTGAACATCCGGGATTCATGGGAGATGATCCACTGGATGACCAGGTTGTAGAGTGCCACATACGGATCATGGCCGGTGATGTTTCCGGAATGAATGTAACTGTGATCGATATCACCGCCACCGACAAGGTACCGGAACGGATTTTCCCGGTAAAGATCGCTTTGATTCAGGGATGCGCTCCGGATGCGTTTTAAAACCGGGCTATTCTTCCACACGTTTTCCAGCCCCTCATGGATGTGGCCACACGCCATGTCTTCCGTATAGATCAGTGCCGGTGTGGGGTAGATGGTTCCATCGGGTGCCACTGCAATGGATTGCCAGCCTGCGTTGCTCAAGTCGTACCGCGTTCCCGGGCAGGAAAACACCTGGGATTTCAATATTTCAATATTGTCTATGGTAACCCCTTTTTTTGCAGCGTTTTCCTGGGCAGCAACCAGTCTGGGGAAAATCTGCGCCGGTTCCGCAAAAAGCGCGTCATCGGCATTTCCCTTCTTAAAAAGCCAGAGAAAATGAACATTTGAAATGCCGTGCGTGCTGGCCAGGTCAATAACCGCTGCCATTTCATCCCAATTTTTCCGGGTAACTGTCATGGAAAGCGTCACCGGAAACCCCAACCCCTGAAGCGTATGTAAGTTTTCATCCAGATGATCGAATGCCCCATCACCTCTTAAATCATCATGATTATTTTTTAGCCCGTCCATGCTGACCTGAAAATGGAACCGGTCTTGAGGCAGACTGCGCAGACTGTCCTTTGCCCGTGATATAAGGGACAAGTTTGTGAGCACAACCACATGGGTGTCGGGAAACTGAAAAGCATGACGGACGCTTTTCATGAATGCCCTTGAAATAAAAGGCTCTCCTCCGGTGAAGTAATAGATCCGGCAGCCCAGTTTATAACTTTCATCAATGACTGCCATACAATCGCCTGAAGACAGCTCTTCCCGGGAGCGGGGTGAAGATTGAAACATGCAATGCCCGCACTGCATATTACATGTATTTGTGATATGAATCCAGCACTCCTTAAGTCCCTTGAGATTCATTTTTTCTTCGCGCGATTGATAGGTTAAACCGGACAAGCCTCTCAAGCGCTTCAATAAAAACCGGATGTCCGCCGGTTCTTTTTCATGGGTGGCCAGATCAACGAAAAACCGGTCCGCAGATTGATTGGGCACAAACCAGTCCGGTCCATCCGGACGGATATATATTGGGGTGTTTTCGAATTCGATACGCTGCCACTCGTTCTTAAATTCAGACGACATCTCACTATCCTTCATTCTTCTATATTCACTCAAAAACCGTACAAATGGTTTTCCAGGGGCATTTGTTCTCGCAAAATGGAAGCGGTGCCTTCTCTTCTAACAGTTTTCGCCATTCCCCGGTCATTTTTTCATCTCCATAATTGATACCCAACCCCCTTAAAATATGTCCATCCCATTTTCTGACAGCATCCTCATTTCCAAATGCACTCTCACAACGGCCATCCCTGATATCAGGGCAAGTCCGACAGATTCCATCCGGACCCTGAACCACTTCAACACGACGCATATCATCTTTTTCAAAAACGTCTCGAACATCTCTTTCGGCTTTTTCAAATGCTTCTCCGCGATCCGGAAGCTCAACCTTGAGAAACCGTCCGCAAAACAAATGATGGGGGCGAATTTGTAGTTTTTTCATGGGGTCTTAGACTCCTTCATGGTAGTTACCTATCACAACCATTTTTCAAAAGCGGTGAAAAAATATAAACACCACCGAGGGCCACAGAACAAATCTTTTGATTCCTTTATGAGCCTCATGACACACGAACGCGTTACTTGTAAACCACAAAAACAAACTTAATTTTTTCTCTGTGGCCCTCTGTGCACTCTGTGGTTAAACAATGAAATGTTCCATCATCACTTAAGGGTCATCGCTTTTTCAGGGCAGATTTCCTGACAGCAGAAACAGGTGATGCACCTATCTGCATCCACCACAGGCAAATCGTCTTTCATGGTGAGTGCGGATACCGGGCACTGATCGATACAGGCGCCACATGCGGTGCAAAGATCGGGGTTCGCCTGGGGCCTTACCTTTGTTTTGGTTTCCATGAATTCCTGAATCACCGGGTTGTTTAAAATAAACTCCCCACCCAAAGGTGGCAGTTTGAAGTCCTTCAAAACCCGCATTTCACCCTCTATATCCACCTTGTCAGCATCAAATTCTCCAAGCCCCATTTCCTTTGCTTTTTGAAGAAAACGCAAGCGTGAAGGATCAAGCCCCATCATTCTTGCAATGACACCATCCAGGGCCACGGCATTGTTTGATGCCAGAATCAGGCCGATATCTCTTAGGTCTGGTGAGGCCGGGCCATTCCCTTCCATACCCACCACCGCATCCACAATAAAAAGATCCGGCACCCGCAAACGAAAAACCGCCACGATCACATCATGAAACCGCTCGGGCGAACCGGCTATCCGGTGCAACCTTGCCTTCTGGGCACCGGGCAGGATGCCGTAGCTGTTTTTAATGGCTCCGGTCATGACGGTAAGGCCATGGGTTTTAAACTTGGGCAGGCTGATTAAAATATCTGCGTCCAGAATTTCTTTTGAAACGCCCACTTCAGACATGAAATCCGGGTTAAAGGGAACGTGTTGGGGTGTGTTGCCGAGGTTTTTGTAATATCCTCCGGCTGCAGCCATCAAGCCGGTTTGCTCGAAACTGTTCTCATTGTCGCCATAGTTGAACAAACCGGGATTGTCACCCACCACAATCTCGGCAGGCGACATGGTTTCAACTTTTTCGACAACCGCCCGCAACAGAGACGGATGCGTCACAATGTGTTCATCTGCTTTGGACGTCCTTAGTACATTGGGCTTGATCACCACTTTTTTCCCGGCAATATCCGGAGGGAAAAGTTCAAAAGCACGATCAACTGCATTCCGGCAGTTATCGTATGATGCCGGATGTATCATGACACGGTGCATGGGTACTCCTTTTCATTAATAAGATGATAGGATTCATCTGATCATCTTAATCATGGTATCCCGGGTGTCAAGTTTTTTGATCAGGTCACACGCATCTGGACAATTCAATTATGATTTCTTTCAATTGATTGGGCATGCCTGAATCACTGCATCCAAATCTGCTTGGTCACCCGCACCGCTGTTTCGATGCTGAAAAACGATCTGATTCCCGGGTCCGATGACAAAAACCCCCCCCTGTTGCCAGAGATCGCCTGCATTCCTACCCTGACGAAATCCCTGTTTCAAGGTTTTAAAACCCCGGGCAAGAGATGCCGGGCCCAGGGTTCGCCAGAATCCCCTTTCAAGTTTGAACGCTTTATAGGAACGAAGCGCCTGGTCCAGGTAAATTTCCCCCTGGAAGTTAAATTTTTCAGCAAAATCCCTTGCCTGCTCAGGGGTCCCACTGCCAATCGCTACGATGGTTACACCATGAGACTCGGCCTGATTCTTTACTTCCATAAGAGCAGCAGCCTGCTGCCTTGCAAACATTCATCCAAAATGACGCAGAAACGTCAATACAATGCGCCTGTTTTTCCAGAGTGATTCGAGTTCCACCGCTTCTCCATCAAGATTCTGAACCATGATTCCTGAAATATCCTGGGTCACATTCTGATAATCCATATTGTTCACCTCTTTATGTTTTTTTGTTGAACATCCGGCTGCCATCACCAGAAATCCGGTTAATAAAATAATACCGATTAAAGGTATCAGCCGACACCGAAACGCTTTCGCCATGCTCCCTCACTTTCTTTTTTATGATAATCATTCCAAAGGTCCCACATCCACGAATCGGCACTCAGGTTATAGTTGAGAAACCGGGCAAAACAGCTTTCGAGAACGGAAACAGTCTAACCGATGCGGAAAAGTATCACGAATGTGTTACACATGTATGTCCCTGAATGTAAAAAATTATAAACAAATGTAAACGTTCTTTTACATCATCAAAAAAGAATGCGAGGTCGCTCCGAAAGAATCCGTTCAGCCGCCCTTTTGGCCTGTTCGAAATCATCCACACCGGATTTTTCAGAGCGATCCTGACCCAAATCGGTCAGGTTAAAATACAGAGACTGAACAAGGAAAAACAGCCATATGCTCAAGGCCCAGGTGACCGCTGAATGGGGCATAAAACAGACAAGGGCCGCTGCACCGGGAAAAAATGTAATCATCTCCGCGATTAAAAAGCGTCGCCCTTTAAAACAGATGCCACTTCGAACCCAGCTCAGGACGCCCGCACTCATGACAATGAAACTCAAGTAAAATTGGCCTGAAATGGATAGCAGAAACAATACGATCAGAGGAAAGAAAACATCGGTCATTTTTTTTCGGGCGATCCTTGCAAGCAATATACTGTAAACGGCGACAAAAAGCCATAATGTAATGGCAAACGCCCTGGGAAAGTAAATAAGAATACTCAAGCCTGTTGATAAAGGAATAAATGCCAATCCGCAAAACAGGCCAAAAACAATTGTCGTTCGCACAGGTCTGTGATTCGTATCGGTCATTTTACACCCTCCCTTTCAGGGTATCTTTTCTGATCGTCAGCTCAAGATCGATCTCCGCTTCGGAAATTTCGGAAAAGAAATGCGCTGTCAGCCCCTTTGAAAAATCATCCTCCATTTTTTTCAAATCTGTCATGTGAAAATATTCATCTGCTTTCAATTTCAAATGATCGTATTCCAGTTGTCGTTTTTCAATGTTTTGCTGAAATGCCAGAATTTCAGAGTTAAAAAGGTCAATGTTTCTTTCAAAATTGCCTCTTAAACCGTTCATGCTTTTCAATTTCCGGATCAGGAGCCTGGCCACATCATCCTTTTCTTTCTCAATAGAACGTGTGATTTCACGATCAAGCGTTTCTTCCTCCTTTTCATAAGAGGCCTTTTCCTTGATTATTTTTTCTCTGGCACCAACACTCTTTTCAAGATTTGACCGCTCATGAAGGAGGGCATCTTCCATTTCTCTCAGATGCTGCTTCAGGAGAAGACGCTTGTCTTCGAGTTGATCCATGACGCCGTGAATATCTGCCTTGAATATTGTTACGAATCGTGTAAATATACCCATTTTGAACTCCTTTTTATTTGTCAGGTTTGATTGTCTTCTTTTATGCTTATTTCCTGTCCCGCTTACCTTTATATGCCTCAAACTGAAGTGATTTTGAGTATGTCTTCTGCTTCTTTTCAATTTCACATTGGGGACCGTTAAAAGTATCATTCACGGTTTCTTCAATCGACCGGAGATCCTTGTCGAGATTTTCAGAAACCATGTCAGAACCCACCACAGCATTGACGACCTGCTGCTTTTCACGGTACATATCGATCTTATTCAGGGCATCTTGTTTTTTTCCCCGTTTTATATCAAAGGCCACCTCTTCTTTAAGAGAACTGTAGTCGCTCTGAAGCACTTTTTGTTCCCATTCATTTTTATTGATCGAGGCAAGCGCTTCATCACGATCATTCACACAATAAACGCTAAAGTCTTCCCGAAGCCTTGAATACCATGTTTTATCCTTGTAACGATAACTGGCCTCTATACCGCTGATTTTAAATGACCGTTCTTTTTGCGCAGGAACCCTGAACTGCAGGAAGAGTCTCCGCGTGGCACCTGAAAGAAGCTCTCCAGGGCAAAAGCTTGCATAACCATTTTTCAGTGTCACCGGGTACCCACCGGCACTCTCGAGGATTACGTCATCTGAAAGCGGGATCCGGATTTCAATTGAAGAGGCAACGATCCGCTTTGAATTGTAGAATTCCTTGGAAAATACCTGAAAAAATGAGTCTGGTGTCTCAAGAAAGTAGTATCCCCCCATGCCTCTGTCTGCAATGCCGGTCATCAACATTTCATTAAAATCAGTCCCCACACCCACCGCACAGACCGGAAATTCCTTTCTTGCAGCATTTTCAGCCATTTGGGTCAGTTTTTGAGGATCGGTGATACCCTGATTGGCCAGCCCGTCTGATACCAGCATGATTTTTGCGGTGTTGCCGGCTGGATGAGACGTCTCAAGCATCCGGAGGCCCTGATTCAAGCCCTCTCCCAGATTTGTGCCGCCGTCCGGTTGTATGGACCGGACAATTGATTCAAGATGGTTTCTATTTGCCGGGGTGACATTCACGAGTCCTGAATGGATCTGGGCATAATTGGCATATCCCACAAGCCCGAACCGGTCCTGATCAGACAATGCAGAAAGAAGTTTTATTATGGCCTGTTTGGCATCGGAAATTTTCTTTCCGGACATGGAACCGCTCTGATCGAGAACGATAACCATATCCACGTTCCTCTCATCAGGGCAGACATTTTTAAGAACATTGTCAGCATCAAGAACAAGGGAGAATCCGAACCTGCCATCGCCTTTGGTAAATATTTTTTCTTCTGTCAGCGCACCAGAGAGTCTGACCACATCCGGATATTTCAGCTCTGGAATTTTATTTTCTCTCATTTTTGTGTATCCGATGGCCAGAAAAGTGATGACAATCAGAAATGACGTAGATAAAACGGTTTTTAAAGATTCTTTTTTCATGGTCATGTCTCCTTTTTTAATATGTTTGGTTTTTTCGTGGATGGAAACATTCTATCCAATTGAATTTATATTACAATTCAAAGAAATGTAAAAAAGGGACCTGAAAATTTTACATAACTTTTGCTTTGAAAATGACCGGCAATGGGTTACATCTTATGCCATAGAAATATGGAAAACGTTTTGTCGTGTAATTCTAAAAACAGGATACTCAAATGACCAGACAGCCAAAAGCCAGCATACTTGTCGTTGAAGATGACCCTGCCATATTGGGCGGGCTCCTGGATGTTCTTGTGTTCAACGGATACCAGGCAAAAGGCACTGATGACGGCGGAAAAGGACTTACGGCAGCACTTGAGGAGAAATTCGACCTGATCATCCTTGATGTGATGCTTCCTGTCATGGACGGATTTACCATTTGCAAAAAAGTTCGAGAAGAAAAACCGGATCAGGCAATTATCATGCTGACGGCCAAGGGTGCAGAGGATGATGTTATCACCGGATTCAGGGCCGGTGCAGATGACTACATCGCAAAACCGTTTTCGTTAAAGGAACTGATGGTCCGGCTGGAAGCAATTTTAAGGCGGGCAGGAAAAGCGATAGGTGACGAAGAAGTGATCATGGATGGCATCTGCTTTGATGGAAAAATGCTTGTCGCATCCTTTAACGGAAAGTCCCTGGACCTGACCCGAAGAGAAATGGACATTATCGTTTACCTGAATCAGAAAAAAGGACGAATCGTCACCAAAAAGGAACTCCTCACCCATGTGTGGCATTATAAAGATGCAGATATTGAAACCCGCACCGTGGATATCCATATGCTGAAACTCAAGAAAAAAATTACTACCCTGAAACCTGATTCAACCCTCATCCAGACCAAGCGAGGCGAAGGCTACAAACTTTTATGAAAAGACTTCGAACTTATATGTTCCTTTTCTGCGTTGCCATTTCATTGCCGATCGGGTACTTCGTGTTTAGAACCTACCAGAGTCTCAATCAGGAAGAAACCGCTGAACTCCGGTTTTTTGCCGAGACCATTTTTCAGGAAATGGAAAAAGACCTTGCCGATCTGGTGATCAGGGAGGAAGGTAGAGCCATTGACGAATATAACTTGTTTTACACCCCCAGGGACAGCCAGCAAAGGATACGCTCACCGCTTTCAACCCTTTCTGATAAACCCTTTATTTTAGGCTACCTCCAGAACAACCCGGACGGGTCTTTCCAGACACCCATGGAAGAAACACTTGGAAAATCCACAGACGACCTGTCATATATTGTCGGAAAACTGAAAGACGTCAACCAGGCCTTTAACCTGAAGCAGTCAACTCTACAGTTAAAGGAAGGCATGCCCAAAACGGAAGCACCCATGCTGTCAGAAACAAACCAACGGCAGCAGGCGCCGGTTTTTGCGGATAAATATATCGATACCCAAAAGTCGCGCAAAAAGAAATCGAGCCTGGGCCAGGAAGAGAAATGGCGGGAACAGGTAACGGCCGAACAGGCGTTAAGCCTCGCACAGTCTGACAAAAAAAACGACGCATTGGGTGACGATAAGGATACCGGCATTAAAAAAGAGAACGCCTCCTTTTTCGATTCCCTTCGTTCAGGCAGACTGAATGCACCCAAAGGGAATGAACGCGCTGTCGTGGTTTCGGAAAGTGAAGCACATACAGATGCGGCCATCCACCTTTCCAAAAAAATTTTTGAGGCTGAGGTGGCCCCCCTGCAATCGATGTTTATCAGCAAAAATGAAATTTTTGTATTCCGCCGGGTCATGATCAATAACAGCATCTTCCGGCAAGGGTTTGTTCTCCTTGTCCCCCAATTTTTAAAGTACATATCGGAAACCCATTTCGACCATCAACCCATGGCGAAATTTTCGAACCTTCATCTTTCCGCCATGGAAAAAGGAAAGGAAATCTGCGGACATACCAGCGGATCATCTTCAGGATCATCAAAAAATTTCCTGATCCGGCAATTCCCGAGACCTTTTTCCTTTCTGACCGCCAGCCTGAGATTTGAGAATATCCCCCCGTCTGCAGGAAGAAAAACCCTTGGCATCATGCTCACACTAACGGCCCTGGTCATATTGGCAGGCCTTTTTGCCATTCATCAAAGCGCAAGGACAATAAATGACATGTCCGAACGAAGGCAGGCGTTTGCCTCGTCCGTAACCCATGAACTGAAAACGCCGTTAACCAATATCCGGTTGTATATTGAAATGCTGGAAAACGGCATTGCCAGAGACCTGGAAAGGGAGCAGGAATATTATCGGATTCTGGGGTCGGAAAGCAGCAGGCTTTCCCGGTTGATCAATAATGTATTGGAGTTTTCAAAACTGGACAGAAAAACCCGGTTGTTTAATCTGGAAAAAGGCACGTTTGACAATGTCATCAAAGACGTTCAGGATGCCATGCAGGAGAAACTGAATCAGGAAGGATTTACACTGAACATTGAAAAAGAACCGTCTCTTGAATTCCAGTATGACAGAGAAGTCATGGTCCAGATCCTGATCAACCTGATCGAAAACAGCCTCAAATTCAGTAAACATGCGGCCTCCAGGGAGATATTGATCCTTGCAGACAGACACCACCATGGCAGGGTAACCATCAGTGTATCGGACAAAGGACCGGGAATCCCTGAAAAGGCCCTTAAAAAAATCTTTGATGACTTCTACCGTGTGGACAATACCTTGACACGGACAACCGGAGGCACCGGCATCGGCCTGTCCCTTGTGAAGAAATTCGTCACAGCCCTGGGTGGCAAGGTCCATGCTGAGAATAACAATGACGCCGGCTGCCGGATTGTTATTGAACTGCCGCCTGAAAGCCCAAGAAGTTGAAGTGATCACCCATTTGCCATAACTAAAATCGGTTCCAGGTGGATAGCGATCCATACGTCAAAAAGTGAATGGACCGCAATAATAGTTCATTGGCAGCATTAATGATAACGGTTCTGTCGTAAAATAAATGTACGACAGGACCGGTTTATTGGACTGGTTATTTATCAGAAGTCCACATTGACTCCCATGATCAGGAAATCGTTTTCAAACGCATTTCCGGTTAATTCAATGTCCGGAATGGTGAATCCTTTATTTTCAGGAACCTTTACTTCCACGGTCGCACTGATCATATCATTTGCAATCCTTTCCGCTATATTTAATCCCAGATCTATAAGGGGATTCAATAATGATGCAATGCCTGGTTTTGAAAAATACAGTACGTTTACATCAAGTTCACTCAAGTCCGGCAGGGCGTTTCCTTTTATTAGTGTGCCATCAATATCAATACCAATAGCAGCGGTTATATCTATACTAAACCTTATGGTGAGAGGGTCAGGATCTGATGCCACATTAATGTTTGAAATCTCGATCACCAGATTCGGAATTATAAATGTGCCGAGAGGCTCGGTTCCCGAGTGCACCAGTCCTTCTCCTGAAAAATCACAAACAGGAGGTGTGGTCACCGATGCCATGACTTTCAGGTCTAGTTGATCCAATCCCAATTCATCCAGATTGATACGCTCAGCTATTTCTGTCAGATTAATACGGATTGGCCCGATTTCCAAAATTACTTCCTTATCAAGCGGGTTGTCACGGCGGGCGTCACGAATCGCAGTGAGGTTAATATCCGTCAACAGGCCGGCCTGAACCAGTGTAAATGCGGATTGATTGATAAGATCATCCGAGACGGCTATAACAAGATCATTTTCTCCCGGAGCGGCATGTATTTCAGGCATATCACCTTCGGTGACGATAAAGCGGTCTGAATCCGGATATAGTGCGCTATGATAGAAATCGTCAATTGTCATGCCAATACCCAGTTCCATTGACAGAGAATTTTCATCTGTTGTGAAAAAAGAATCGCTACTCATTGTCCATAAGCCGATATTCACGTTTGCAATCTCCAGTGTCAACGCGTTTGCATCCATTATCGGATAATCATTAATCTCGAATTCAATGCGCCTCAATACACTTTCAACCGCTTCTATAACACTGGTAAGAAGACCATCGGGTATTGTTATCCTGCCATATGTTATTTCAGGATTCTTGATGGATAGACTGATATTGGACATGTCTATTGACGCAGTAATCTTGTCATCATTATTTAAACCCAATGATAATATTAAACCGCCAACGCTCGCTTCGTTTGTCGATACGCTGAAATTTGTATTGCCTAGCAGATCGATAACATGAGTCTGGTACCCCTGGACGTATAAACTGGAGATACTCAAACCCACCATGATCCCGTCCCCTTCAAGACAGTCAACTTTGTCAATATCAATATTCCCGATTTCAAGTCTTCCAATATAGGAATCATCTTCGCGACGCCCTGGCACGTAATCGGGATCAATGACAATTTCACCAAGAAGATTGCTGTTTTCAAGGACATCCCTATGGATAGGCAGCAATGATTCTATAATGTCCGGCATCACCTCGTTTATTTTATCTTCAACAATTTCAACCAGGCTATTAATTAAATCTTCTGTAATCGAGATACCAAGTGCATTATCGCCTCCGGAAGGATCACCCGTGACTGCCGAGTCTCCGACATAAAAACAAATTCGTTCCTGATTGGTGATATTTTTTGTGTCACATACCTCAACGGTGCATATTGAAACGGTTTTTGAAGGATCAAGCGCAAAATTGTAATTGAATTCATAAGTATCTGCACTAAATGCAAGTGTCTGCGTGCTTGTACCCTTTATAACCTTGAGAGATTTTACCGGATCTGTTCCCGGTATAATTTTCCCGGAAATGGTAACGGCGTTTGTCCCAAAGGGAAAAACCATTCCATTGGCCGGACTGATAAATTCGATTGTTGCGGGTTCTGATGGCCCACTATTCGTATTTCCAAGATCACACCCTGTCAAGCTTACAAAGGAGATGGGAATAAGAAATGCGATTGCAAGACAATAGATTTTTTTTATCATGATGTTCTCTCCGTCAATTAAGTTTGGTACCAGACAACATACACAAGGTCATCGGATGATATCCAACAAAACATCTGCCCATGTGTTTCAAAATGATAAATATATTTTCAACCGGGGGAAAGTTTCTTAACAGCAAAACCACTGTTATCAAAACTGTATGAATGGTGTTTAGCATGCTGGACAAAATTCGTCAACACAATTTTTGATTTTACATAACACAATTAAGGTAAAAGAACCTGGTTCCTTGAAGCCATTTCCACCATTCTGCCTTGCCCTTTGGCATCACGGGTCAAGCCGGGCTTTAACTGGGATCTCGCAAGCCGGATATTAGAAAAAATATTTGACATCAACCGGTATAAAAGAGTAGTTTAAAAACCAAGGTACACGCCAATGAGATTCCGGCCCTGATTATTTCCCGTTGTTGATAGCATACTGCAATCTCATCAATCTCATATCTTGCAATATAGCCTGTATTGCCGCTTTTTTTCTGACACGCGTATTTACGATCTCAACCCAATTTTGATGGTTCATCGCAACCGGTAAATACTAAAGGAAAAACTGGCCCTAATTTCATTGTTGTAAAAAATTACAATCACCTGGCTTTTCCCTCAAAAAGGGGATGCGTATCAAAGGGAGGATACCATGACCATGCACTTAAAAACTTCAAGTCTATCGTTCATGAATCTTGGATTCGGCGGATACACCTGCAATTGGGGTACGCATTTCTGCGGACTATATGAATCGGACGCTGAACGGGACAAGATTATGTATGGTTTTCTTGCCCAGGGACTTCGGGAACAGGAACTTCTCGTATGCTGCCCCGAAGAGCAACATCACGATCATGCACTGGATAGCGTTCATGCGTTATGTCCGGATGCCGCTCGCCCTGATCCAGACTCTTTCAGACTTTTCCGATCCCGGGACTTGTACCATCCCCAGGGATTCTTTTCCCCTTATGACATGATAACGGCCCATAATGATATCTGGGATGAGAACCTGCGCACCGGGACAAGAAACGTTCGGGGAACGGCTGAAATGGGTTGGGCCCTTGAAAAAATTCCAGGGGTGGACCATCTCATGGCCTACGAATCACTTCTCAATACCTTTATATGGGGAAAGGCCTGGATCAGTATCTGTCTCTATGATGTCAACCGTTTTCCCGGCGCTACGATCATGAAGGTTCTGCAGGTCCACCCCTTTGTCATCACAGGTGGGGGAATCTTCGAAAACCCCTATTTTATCCCCCCTGAAAAATGGCTTGCCAAATACGCACCGGAATTCCTAAAAGCCCTTTAAGAGTTTATAATGAAGCTATCCCATGAAGTATTACTGGCTCTTGCATATGTGTCTCAAATATCCGATCCCGATTCAGTGAGGTCCCGGTTTATCGAATCTTTGAACGAACTTGATAAGGCGTTGACCTTCGAGTTTGTTGATCATTTTCCTGCCGGGGTTACGGAATACCGCGTTATTCCCATTGCAACGCTCCGTTCGTCCTTCGGGTATGCTGTAATGACCGAAAACGCGACAGCCTTGGGGGACGCGCAAGCTGTTTACAGAAACGCCTTCAAATTTCTGGCGATTATTCTTGAAAACAGAATGCAGGCGCGCGCGCTGGAATCCAAGAATCAATCCCTGTTGAAAGAAATTAAATTGGAAAAATCACTGGTTCGTACCGTCCTCGACACCCTGCCTGTCGGGGTTTGGGTTGCGGATGGTGACGGCACAATCCTCATGGGAAACGCTGCCAACGAAAAAATAGGGGCTGGCCCCAATGATTTTGGCAAAGCGTGGTGGTCCGACACAGGCAAACACATTGAACCGGAAGATTGGGGCATTGCTCGTGCGATCAAGGCGGGCGAGACAGTTATAGACCAGGAGATCGACACGGAATGTTCCGATGGCACGCATAAGGCCATCCTCCATTCGGCAGCACCGCTTCTCAATGACGAAAAGAGAGTTATCGGAGCAGTTGGCGTCAATCAGGACATCACCGAACGTAAACAGGCTGAAGATGCGCTACGGGAAAGCGAAAAAAAATTCAAACAGATCTTCGAAACCGCAAATGTCGGAAAATCACTTACATCTCTGACAGGAGAATTAGATGTCAATAAGGCATTTTGTGATCTTCTGGGATATACTCCGGAAGAATTAAAAAGGAAGACATGGCAGGAAATCACCCCTCCGGACGATATTGAAAGCATTCAGAACCAATTAAATCCACTTCTAAAAGGCGAAAAGGATTCAGCGCGGTTCAACAAGAGATATATTCACAAAAATGGAACTTATATCTGGGCAGATATCAGCGTGGCCATGCGATATGATTCTGAGGGAAAACCAGTAAATTTTATAACAACAATTGTGGATATCACCGAACGTAAGCAGGCGGAGGATGAAAAAGAGAACCTGCAGGCTCAGTTGATCCAGGCACAGAAGATGGAATCCGTGGGCCGGCTGGCCGGGGGCGTCGCTCATGATTTCAATAACATGCTCAGTGTGATCATCGGTAATACAGAGCTGGCCATGGATAACATATCCTCAAATGACCCGTCGTATGATGCCCTCCAGGAAATCCTGAAAGCCGCCAGACGTTCGGCGGAGATAACCCGGCAACTGCTGGCTTTTGCACGCAAACAAACCATCGCACCCAAAGTACTCGACTTAAACGAAACGGTCGAGAGGATACTCAAAATGCTCCGGCGCCTTATCGGCGAGGACATCGACCTGGCCTGGCTGCCCGGAACAAAAGTCTGGCCAGTGAGAATGGACCCGTCGCAAATCGATCAGATACTGGCCAATCTGTGTGTGAATGCCCGGGACGCTATCTCGGGTGTGGGAAAGATTACAATCGAAACGGGCACGAGGACCTTTGACGAAGCTTATTGCAACGACCATGCCGGGTTTATGCCCGGCGACTTCAACCTGCTGGCGATCAGCGACGACGGCAGCGGCATGGACAGCCATACCCTGAACAATCTGTTTGAACCTTTTTTCACCACCAAGGATGTAGACAAGGGTACCGGGCTGGGTCTTGCCATGGTTTACGGCATTGTCAAGCAGAACGACGGTTTCATCAATGTTTACAGTGAAACGGGCCAGGGGACGACCTTCACAATCTACCTGCCCCGACACAATGCCCCGGAAGAACCAACCCGTAAAACAACCCCGGTGACTGCCGACTCAATGGGAAGTGAAACCATCCTGCTGGTAGAGGATGAACAGGCAATTCTTAAAATGACCGCAAAAATGCTTGATCGGCTGGGCTACACGGTGCTGACGGCAAACTCGCCAGAAAAAGCCATCGAGATCGCCCGTGAGTATACTGGCGAGCTTCATCTCCTGATGACTGACGTGGTCATGCCTTTGATGAACGGACGCGACCTGGCCCAAAACATTTTATCACTTTATCCGAACCTCAAACAGCTGTTCATATCCGGCTATACAGCCAACGTTATCGTCCATCGCGGTGTGCTTGACGAAGGAGTACATTTTATACAGAAACCGTTCTCTGTTAAAAATCTGGGTGTCAAAGTCAGAGACATACTCGATCAAAAATAACTGGGTCAGGCATTGAGGCATCGAAACTTCGCATGAAAATTGATAAAAAAACGGCAGGGTCAACTTAAAAACTCGGTACTCTCAAGTATCTGACTGAGTCAGAAAATTACGGTACACTTGGTGAACTCTTTGAACATCTGGTGGATGATTCCGCAGCAGTCAGCTATGCTGGCAGATTGTGGGATTTCTTCCGTGGTCTTTTTTATATTGAATTTTCAGTGATCTTTAATCTCTTCAAAATTGAAGAAGATTTTCAGTCCTATTTCGACTGCTTAGAACAAACTTTAAACCAGTTTGCACCCGGTTTTTGCGGTTGCTGCTTTCATCCTTCCGTGTTCCTAAAAGGAGAATAACACTACCATGATCTCTGACAATACTGTCAATTGCTTTTCGTGAGGGTCTGATTTTTAAATAACTGGTACACCACCTAAACCAACGGGTCGGTGATGGGTAACCTTTTCCGATCAATTTGCACCAGAATGTATCCTCGGTCCTGGGTTTAACGTTGATAATTTTTATTGGTAATTGTTTGTCATCGATATTTCTTTAAATAAGTTCAAGCGTTTGATAAATATAATCTTTAATTAACGGCGGCTCAACCAGCGTGTCTGATAATAAAATAAATACAGGTTTGTATTGACTCGGTTCAAGGCGTTCGAAAAATTCATAAACAAGCTGCAATACCAGAGTAGAATCTTTCCCACCTGAAAAAGCAATGACCCATGGGCGTTTATCAGAAAAATATATTTTCCTTAAATTGTCGTTTGCGACTGCCGATAGTGTTGTGTTTTTATTACTTATCATTAAATTCACGAAATTATTTTATTGAACAGAATTGAAACTTTTTATCATAAAAACATACACTTATAATTAATGAAGTGTATAGTCAACTGTTGTGTTTAATTTCTGAATATTTTATACTCAATATTCAAGTTTTTATATGGCTGAGGGAAAAGGGATGGTAGCTGAGTCTATCAATATACTCAGGATTCAGTGCCTACCGAACCCCTCATGTGGCATTGACAGGCCAACACCCTGTTTATAATTCAAAAACAGAAAAAGGAGTCCTTCAAAAGGAAACCGTTTGCGTGTAAACACAGACAATGCCGTTTTGTTTCTTCTGTTCCGCGTTTGTCAATTCGCCGTTTGCCACCTGAAGTATTTTTTTCTGATATTTGTGCCAAGGTCTTCAATGCTCAAGCCGTTTACGACTTCTCCAGCATTAATGTCCATATCATTGGTCATTTGATGATACATGGCAGTGTTGCTGGCTATCTTGATCACAGGGCAGGCAGGATGGCCGATGGGGTTGCCACGGCCTGTTGTAAACAAAATAATATGGGCGCCGGCAGCGGCAAGGCCTGTCAGGGTCGAGGCCAACAACCAATTGATCAACCGGAAAAGACACCTGTTTCTGGAGGCTGACCTTTTCTATGAATTGTTTTGAAATGGCGATCCCTTTGGCAGACGCTTTTTGAGAGCTGCCTTCCTTTTGAATGATGATATGTTCGACTGTTTTGCCGGCCTGGACAAGAAATATGGCCATCATCTCAGCATTGATCAATTCGCATCCCAGACCGACCACCAGTACGGCACCGATCACTTCGCCATATTTGACAACAGACGCGCCCTCTTCCAGATCAGCAAGAAGCACCTTGTGACGGCTCATGATATCTGTGCAGGCGATAATGACGTCGCAGTCCCTGATCCGGATGTCTCCTCCCTTTTTAATGGGCTCAAGGACGATGGCCACATTGTCTTCCAGATGGTTGAGAATGGCATTGGGTTTCATGTATTGACCTTTATTCTATTTGCTGAGACAATACTTCCCGAAGTTTAATGCAAAATCAAGTAACAATTTGTTTGACATTATAATACGCAATACGATAATTCAATACAAAATTAATTTTCCCATAACCGATTTGGAGGGACTGCCATCATGGCAAACATCAATCGTTGCTATTCAATTGAAGATTTAAACAAAAAAGCCAGAAAAGCCCTTCCCGGAGTCGTCTATGATTATATTGCAGGCGGTGCCGAGGATGAAATTACGGTCAAACGAAACAGGGATTCTTTTTCTGCTTATGAATTTGCGCCAAGGGTGTTAAGGGATGTCCGGCAAATCGATCTATCGGCGACCATGCTGGGAAAAGCGTATTCAATGCCTTTATTTTGCGCCCCCACAGGCATGTCCCGGCTGTTTCATTATCAGGGAGAAAAAGCTGTCGCCCGGGCGGCGTATCAGGCGAATATTCCGTATTCCCTATCCACCGTTTCCACCTGCTCGATTGAAGAGATTGCAGCGCTTTCCCATGGATCAAATTTCTTCCAGATCTATGTATGGCATAATCGCGATCTGGTGTCCGAATTTATCAATCGATGCAAAACGTGCCGGTATGACGGGATTATTTTAGCCGTGGATGTGGCCGTCTTTGGAAACAGGGAGCGCGATCTGAGAAATGGTCATGGCCGGCCGCTCGAACTGCAGATAAAGACAGCCCTGTCAGGACTGACAAAGCTGAAATGGTTTTTCCGTTTTCTTACGTCCGGTAAGCTGAAAATGGCCAACATGGTAGACCACCTGCCCTATGGCGGTGATGCGCAAAAAGCCATCGATACGGTGAATGAGCAGTTTGATGCATCTGTTACATGGGATGATGCCAAAAAATTAAGGGATAAATGGGAAGGGAATTTCATTTTAAAAGGGATTCAATGCGTCGATGATGCGGTAAAGGCAGCAGACATGGGCGCAACAGGAATCGTATTGTCCAATCATGGCGGCAGACAGCTCGATTTCGCGCCGCCGGCCTTGGATATTTTGCCTGAAGTGGTAAATGCGGTAAAAGGTAAAATTGAAATTTTCATTGATGGCGGCATCAGACGCGGGTCTGATGTGATCAAAGCCATGGCGCTTGGCGCAAACGGGTGCATGATCGGTCGTCCCTACCTTTATGGACTGGCCGCTGCAGGTGAAGAAGGCGTTAAAAAGGCGCTTGACATACTTAAAACAGAAATGGAAAGGGTGATGCGGCTGATCGGATGTGACGCCATTAAAAAACTGGATTCAAGCTATATCAAAAAAATCTCATCCCTATGAGCCCGGCATCGACATTCTAAGAAAGACAAGGAGGAAGAAAATGAAAATCACATTACCCCGGCATTTATGGTATGGAAACTCCCTGTTTGATATCGATCTTCCTGACAACTGGCAGGTAGACACTTCTAAAATGAACGGTTATGATAAAAAACCGATCTCTTTGGAAGCTATCGAGAACACCATCAAAAACCCGATCCATGCGACGCCTCTCTCCGAAATGGCCAAAGGGAAGAAACGCGCGGTCATCATATTTGATGACATGACACGCCCAACAAGAGCCTATGAAATCGCCCCCTTTATTGTCAAAGAACTGCTGAAGGGCGGCGTAGAGGAAGACTATATCGTTTTCGTCTGCGCGCTGGGAACCCATGGCGCCCTGTCTTTCAATGAATTCAGAAAAAAGCTCGGCAAAGATATCGTAAAAAAATTTCGCGTCTTCAACCATAACATCTACGAGAATTGTGTGAGTATCGGAAAGACCAGCCGTGGAACGGATTTAATGATTAACCGGGAGGTAGCGGAGGCAGACATAAAAATCGGCATCGGATGTGTGACCCCCCATGTTCAGGCCGGTTTCAGCGGTGGCGGGAAGCTGATACTTCCGGGCATCGCCCATATAGACAGTATTTCCCATTATCATCTGAAGGTCGAAAGCATGGCCAGGGAAACCACCGGCATGGGAAAATATGAAAACAACATCCTTAGAAACGAGATCGATGAAGCGGCAAAAATGGTGGGAATCGATTTCTTTGTAAACGTGCTGGTGAATGGCAGAGGCGAGACCACAGACGTATTCGCAGGCGATCTTTTGGCTGCCCATATAAAGGCTGTGAAAAAAGCAAAAACGCACTATGCCACGGAACCGATCCCGCTCGCAAAAGATCTTGTCATCGCCAATGCGTTTGTAAAAGCAAATGAAATGCCCATCGCCCTTCTTGCCGGTATCATCCCGCTAAAAAATTTCACCGGCACCATCATCATCATCGCCGATTCACCGGAAGGCCAGGTGGTCCATTACCTTCTTGGAAGATGGGGAACCGGATTCGGGGGGAGGCAATATCCCATCTCAACAATACCCTCAAGCGTGGACCTGATCATCATGGCACCCTATCTTGACAAAACATTTGGGGATTGGTTTTCAAACCCTGAAGTCATCACCTGGACGGAAAACTGGGAAGAGACCCTTGAAATCCTGAAACCCCAATTTGGTGCCGGCACGAAAGCGGCAGTCATTCCCAATGCGACCCTGCAGTATTACAAAATGTAATGATTAATTTTTTTCAAAAAAATTATCAAAGTAAGTCAGGGCATCGGTCACCGTGACGCCATTTTGATGAAACGGCCGTTTCAGTCTTGCCAGAATCTGCGTTGTTTTCTTGGGCTTCAAACGGTTTGAGTAGTAGATAAGCGATTTTGAAATCTCCTCATCGGAATACTTCACTTCGATAAGTTCTTCGAGCACGCCTTCCTTCAATATGGCGAAATCGACTTCCCGCCCTTCCTTATCCCTGATATATCGCAGTTCACAACGAAAGCCATCCCGGTCTTCTAAGAAATGGATTCTTTTCAAAAGGGCAGACGCTACAAGGTTTTCAAACCGCATGCCTTCATTTCCAATCACATCCGCATTATCAAAAAAATAGACTTTGGGGGGTTTGACCACTGCACGGGAAAGTGACCGGGTAAATGGCCTGACACTAAAGACAAGATACATCCTTTCCAGGATTTCCAACCATGATTTAGCTGTCTTTGGTGAAATCTCAATTTCGTTTGCCAGATTGGACAGGACAACAAGCCCCCCAACCCTTTGCCTCAATGCATCCAGAAACAAACTCAGGAGTTGAATATTTCTGACAGGTTCGAGATCTCTTACGTCTTCCCGAAGCACCCGGTCAAATCGTTCCCGTCGCCATCGTCTGGCTTCACGAGCATCATTTTCAAGAAATGGTTCCGGAAAACCGCCCAAAGCCATCAGTCTTTCAAAAGCATCTTCTCTGGAAACGCCCTCTGGAATTTCATCCAGCGTAAAAGGATGCAGTCTCCAATAGTGATAACGGCCCATCAGGGAATCCCCGCCTTGCCTGTATACATCGAGCCTTGCAGAACCGGTAATCAAAAACGAATGAAGCCCTCCCAATGTATCGAATACGCCCTTAATCCATGGTTTCCATTTGGGATATTTATGCAATTCATCCAAAACAATCAGCGTATTTTCCTTTGACCATTTTTTTTTCAGGATATCCTGACGATCTTCATCCAAATCCCAGTTTAGATAACGGCCTTGAGGAAAATGCCTGTCCAAAATGACTTTAGCCATGGTTGTTTTACCGACTTGCCGCGGCCCGCCAACGAACACCATTTTTTTCAGAATGTCTTGGTATATGTGAGGTTCAATGTATCTCATGAGGCTATTTTATCCCCTATTCCAAAATAGTCAAGGCTATTTTGGAATAGGGGGAATTCTGGCCAGAATATCCCCTATTTTCAATACATGCCCCAGGATCCTTTCAGATAATAGCGGTAAAGGGCAGGATTGATCTGAGAGTTGACCTGAATGGTTTCAAGATAGTCCGCTTCCAGTATGCCTTTGCCAAAATGAAGCATGGAGATGATGGCATCGTGGTTCAGGAATCTGGTGTCGATATCTGAAAAATCGAGTTTGGACAGATAGGTTTTGAGATTCGCTTCATCCAGATCTTCTTTTCTCACACCAAGAACCCAGCCCCATTCGCCCATGGTGGGGATCTGGTTGTGGTAGGGAATGGCTGAAAAACCGGCATGACGGACGGTCTTTAAGATACACAGGAATGCGTCTTTTGAAAAATAGGGGCTGGTCGCCTGGGCCACCATGACACCGCCCTTGATGAGACGATTCTTTATCAGACTGTAAAACGTCTGTGAATAAACGTGCATGAGATCAATGGAATCCGGGTCCGGCAGGTCGATAATCACCACACCGTATAGTTGCTCGCCCTCTTCCATAAATTTAAAGGCATCCCGGTTGACTACCGTCAGCTTAGGATCTTTCATGGCGCCCTTGTTTATCGACAGCAGTACTTCATGTGTGGTTGAAAGCTTTGTCATGGCAGGATCGATATCAACGAGTGTGACCGTTCGAACGTCTTTATACTTCAATACTTCCCGAAGGGCCAGCCCGTCGCCTCCTCCCAGAATGAGAACGTTTTCCGGATTGGCGGAAAACTTCATGGCCGGGTGAACCAGTGGTTCGTGATATTTTTCTTCGTCAAATGTGGCAAACTGTTCCTGGCCGTTTATGTATAACCAGTAGTAGGACTTCCACTGGGTCAAAACGAGTTTCTGATAAGGGGTCTGGGTGGCGTAGATGATTTTATCCTTGTATTTCCGTTGTTCGCCATATTGAATAATGGGCTTGGCCAAAAAGCCAAGAGTGATCAGAAAACACAGTGTCATGATAAAAGCCGTCACAAGCATTTTTTTCTGATGAACCAGACTGAAAAACTGCCACAAGAGATAAGCGGCCACAGAAAAATTGATGCTTCCCAGAATGATCGGTGTATAGGTGAGCCCAAGGTAAGGCAACGCAAAAAAGGCAAAGATGAGGCCGCCCAGAAGGGCGCCGTAATAGTCCTTCTCCATGATGGCGGAAATATTTGTTCGCAGTTCTTCATATGCATCATTCAGGCGGGTGACGATGGGGATCTCAAGGCCGATGAGAATGCCGATGATAAACGCCTGAAGATAAATCACAAGCCCGATATAACTGGTGTAGGCTGCCAGTCCATAGGCCAGTTCTGCGGATACGGCACACAGAATGGACAGGAAAAATTCAATAAGAATAAAGACATCCAGCAGGTTTTCGTTGTAAAACCGGCTGATACGGCTTCCCACCCCCATGGCAAAAAGCATGAGAGACATCACAATGGTCCATTGAAAAATGGCATTGCCGATCAGGTAGGTGGCCAGGGTAGAGAGTACATATTCGGCAACAATGCCCGCGCATCCCGTGGCAAACAGGGATACTTTCAGGGCCGCGCTTTCGCGGCTTTTATCCGAAGTGGTCTTACACACACCAGAAAATGATAAAGGCGGCGGCAATATAAGAGAAAGCCTCTATATAGGCTGCGCCGACATTGGGTTTTTCCTGGTCTGCCGTGCCTGCAATAATCTCATCGGTCAAATTGACGGTAGGGAGAAGTACCTTATCTGTCAAAAACCGGATTACAGGAAGAATGAGAAGACCCAGAAGTGAAAATGCGACAAATGAGGGGAGATCTTCTCTGAATGACTGAAAATCACCTTCTGCAGAAAGGCCTATGATCAGGCCCATGGCAATCATGGCGCCTGCGAAGCTGACCCCTGCGGCCACATTGTCTTTTTCTATCTCCGCATGAATATCAAAGGGAACCATCCAGTTGTAGATCAGCCCGGCCATAATCAAGATCACCTGGCCCATGGCCCAGAAAATAACCGCTGTCCAGATATTCCCTCCCTCGCCCGATATTGAACCATAAATCACCAGCCCGGATGCGATTGAAATACCGAACGAAACCACCCCGGTTCCCTGATTGTGATCTCTCACCAGTTCCTCACTGATTTTAAATTTATATAGAATCAGCTTGTCGCAAAGAAACCAGGAAATATTAAGAAGGACAATACTTAACCCCCCATAGATCACCAGATCGATCACATCGTCTATCACCCCGTTGCTGGGTCCGGTCAATGCGCCGCCAATGCATAAAACCAGTCCGGCATAATATCCCACAAGGGCAAGCGCCACAGCAGGATTATCCTTTACGACCAGCTCTTCTGTGAGGTTATATTCATGATGCAGAAAATCGTTTACCACTTTTCCAATAAAAAAAATAACATATGAAGCTGCAACCAGCACAGCGCCTGTGATGATATGATCCATATTGATTATCATAATATTATTTCCCAAACCCGCCTGCGCGGCTGCGATAACTTGTCCTGGAGCGCCCCACCCGCTGGGAGACCTTGTCAGAAAAAGATGTTCTTGACGTATTTGCTCTTCCCATATGGCGTTGATAAAAGTCAGGTTTCTTCTGTTTTACAATAGATCCTCCAGAACCATATTCGTTGTTTTTTCCGAAATAAGGTCTTCTTTGATTTCTGTAACGGCCATAATCCGAATAGTCTGTTCTGTAAATCGGACGATACCATCCGCCGAACAGACTCGAGAAAAATGCATATTTTCCATAAAATTCCCAGAAGGAGCCGCCCCGGCTGTCATTCACCCAATGGCCATATTGCGTGTTTCCCACATAATTATACCCCGGCGGTGATACAGCATCATTTTCAACACCTTCCACTTGTGATGCCAGCGTCATGCCCAGATAGTTTTTATTCTCCTCATAAAATTTTTCAGGAACTTCCTCCCAACCGGTCACCGTGCTTTCACTATCCCTGATCACCCTGTATTTATGATAATACTGTTTTGAAAACATGCCCTCTTCTTTCATATCCTCGAGGATAATCGAATAGGATGTTGCACTGGCAAGGTCTTTTTTCATTCTGTCAATCGGCGGTTCCGGTGTGCTGCATTGAGACAGTGAAAAAATGAGGATAACGCCCAAAACACAAGCTAACTGAAAAACGTACGGTTTCATAATGGTCAATTAGAACCTTTTTTTTCATGATGGTGATTTTAAATGATTGCATTGGAGACAGCATTTTTCTTCATGTCTGGCAGAACCATTTTTTCTGCCTGTGCTGTTAACCTCAGCATATTGAACACGTCGTAACAGAGCGGTGTAAAATGGTCAAGGAAAGAGCCATATATTCAAATATTTTTCCTGTCACGCGTTTTTTAGGGAAATGACAAAAAGCAGTTAATTGTGAATGACGTTTCTGAGATTACTCTTGATGTAATATCTTGATTCTCTGGGCTCAAGATAGAGTTTGACATCAGCGGTGGCAAAACCGGCCTGATAGGTAATTGTGCTGATCTGCGCGCCTCTTAAATAGGCGTTGGCCTCGATCATGACCTGATCCAGCGAAAGAGAGTTGTTCCCCACACTAGACCGGGACTCGATGATCATGCCGGCCAGCCTTTCTGCAAGCTGACGATAACCGTCTATCACGGCAGCTCTCTCTGCCATCAGTTTCTTTTCGATCGGTGTGCCATCTGCCGGTTCAACCCCCCTTCCCACAACCCGGATAACTATTTTTGAAGGCGCCTCCTCAGGCTCGATGCCAGGGATCAGATGATTGGCGTAAGCCAAAGGGGTTTCATACCGAAGAACCTGATACGGTGTTGTGGTACAACCTGAAAACAGGGTTGTCATTCCCGTCCAAATAAACAGAACACATATCAATCGAAAGAAAATAGGTAATGGCATCCGGCTCCCCCGAACAAAGGCTTTTTTTTGGGTATTCAGTAATGGTGATCCACTGCAAATTCACGTGGAGCGATTTAAAGTACTGATCGGATGAACTATCTAAAATCTTTAGACCATTTGAAAACAATTCCGGTTACATTGTTTTTTGTTTGAATTTAAGAATCACTTATTGACCAACCCCCGCCAAATTCATTACATACATATAACAAAACGGTGACGGCAACTGATCCCATAAAAACCATGATTATCCGGCAGGACATTTTTTATATGAGAATGACATTCTCGACCATCTACCTTATTATAATAACGACTGCATTAGCCACCTTTCCTTTATCCCTGAATGCCTCAGATGAAAAATTATTTCATATCCGGTATGATATCGACACGGAAAACGGTCAATTCACAGGAAGCAGGCTAACCATGACACCTGCAGACAATGAATATCGGGCCGAGGATTTCCGCCTGCTGAAAATTACAGGCCAATCCGATATATTGCCGGAAACAGACAGCATATCTTCTGCAAAAAATAACGCCCTTAAGGATCTTCTGATATCTCATGGGCTGAAATCAATCAGCAGCAAGCATGGGCTCTTCAATATGATTGCTTCCGATAAATCGATGATGTCTTACGAAGGACTCGTCAAGCATCCCTTTCACATCATTCATGAAGGGTATCTTGAAGGGCAGGACAAATACAGGATTGAAATGGAAGTATGGTTCAGTCCGGTTTCATTCCCTGACAAATGGTCTTACCTTTATATCAAAAAAAAAATGAAGGATGCTTTTTCAGACATGATATCTGTATTCCGGTAACAGGTCAGATGGCAGGAATGTCCATTAATACAGTTTTTCAATTTTGATTGAAGCTTCCTGAGGCAGGGCCAGATCAGCCTCAACCTCAATTGTTTTTAAAATTCCCGAAGGGACAATACACGAAGGATGGGGGAGATGCTGGCTTGCCACATCACAGGTTCGGGTAAGTTTTAATGTTCTGAAAATTTCATCATACGGATCAATTTCATCCATTTCTGCGGCCAGTTTTTTGATGTTTTCGCAATTGCTGCTGATTGTCAGCTTGATTCTGCCGTTTCCCCGCTTATGCGCTTCAACAACCGTGATCAACCCGCACACCCCACCGCTAATAATTCCTTTTGTCATATAATATGGATTCCTGAATCTTTTGAACAAGACAATCAATGTCCTGATGGATGAACACCCGAAAAAATATTTTTATTTCAGTTCCTTAACTGGGTATATTAAAAAATTTGATGAGTCAATAAAAAATAACAACGTTCATACCTATAATCAATTGGTTAACGTTCTAATTTCCCATGCAAAAAAAATACAGTTCCAACCTTAACCCATTATTCCTGTTGACAATCTATCTATTTTAGGATAACAATGTTGTTAAGCAAAACCACTGTTTACAATAATACTATAGGTGAAAAATGACTGGTCATCGTTTGATAGCAATACAAATACTGCTTTCTATCTTGTTTATTGGCTGCAATATTTCAGGAACCGTTACAGATCTGGACACCCCTATAGCCGGCGTGACCCTGACATTATCCGGCAATGACATTGAACGGACAGTTGTGACAGGTGAGGACGGCAAATATACCTTTAAATCAATCCCTGATGGTGAATATCAAGTGACACCCAGCATGGACGGATATGTATTTTACCCCAAAATGCAACCGGTCATTCTTATGGGGGGAAATATCTTCCAGATTAATTTTGAAAATTTTGACACCGCTTTTGAATCCATCTCTCTATTGTCAATCACTGGGGCCGAATTTGTAAAATCAGGGGCTGATTTGAAAATTATGGCTGTGGGAACCTATAAAGACGGGAAAGATATCATTGTTTCCGAATTTTTGAGATGGCAAAGTGAAGATGAGGGTGTTTGTACAATTAATGAGTACTCACAGTTAACAAAACTGGCCACAGGGGTGAGCCCTGGCACAACAACATTGATTGCCGGAACAGACGTTCACCATGCGGAAATGTCCCTTGAGGTCAGGGATAAATTTTATATGGATACCGATATACTGATACCTGATATTCCGCCTCCGCCAACGTTTCCTAAAGGCTATATAGCCGGGTGCTGCATTGAAACCTGCTTATGGGCTGTTCTTCATGCCAAAGGTATGGATATGAGCATAGAGGAAATCACTGCCACAGGGAATATGCACCTGGACGGCTGGGGATTGAGTTCGATTGAAATCGTTGACGTGTTAAAGAAGCTGGGGGTTAACCACAAATTCACCTATGCACAAAAGATTGAAAGTTTCTTGTTTATTTGCGCCCAGACCTATGAAGACATCCTGAGAGAAAAAGTCATTGCAAGAGTGAAGGAAGGTGTTCCGGTAATGTTTGGTTTAAAATATCTGCCTTACTTCTATAATTACCTGCCGCTTCCCATGGATCATTTTGTACTGGCAGTCGGGTACAACGAAGAAACAGATGAAATTATCTATAATGACATCAACCAGGTAAACAGAACAACAGTGACAAAACTCATTGATGCATCCTTTGGCTACACTGCCCTCAATTTTTATGACGTCATCTGGGTGGTCGAATTCCCGGATTATAAAACACCCTGATCACACGACACCCCTTTTTCGATTCCTCAAAAATCGAAAAAGGGGAAGGTGTTCGCCAGTCTCCATGCTCTCAAAAAAATGGGTGGCATTGCCATATCCATATTTACATCCTGCATGAAGTTTTGTTATAGTACATTCCATATTTTTCATCGCCCGTAAATAAATTCAGACATCGTGCCCCTGGTTCCAGGATATTTGATTTAAAACGCTTCACCCATATAAAAAAACGTTCGTGGTAAAGGAAAAAAATCATGTCCAATCGATTCATCAATACATCCTTAAGGAAAAATCCTCATCCCATGTTATCTCCGCTTACGCCCATGAAGGCCAGAAAAGGGAAGGTCGTCACAGCCGAGGAAGCGGTCAGCGTGATTCAGAATAACGACACCATAGCCTTTGGCGGGTTTGTGGGAGTCGGATTTGCCGAAGAAATCGCCATCACCCTTGAAAAACGGTTTAAGGACACCGGCTCACCCAAAAATCTCACCCTTGTATATGCGGCCGGCATGGGGGACGGGAAATCAAAAGGATTGAATCATATCGCCCATAAAGGGCTTCTCAAAAAGGTCATCGGCGGCCATTGGGGTCTGGTTCCAAAACTGCAGGAACTTGCCGTCAATAATGACATAGAAGCATATAACTTACCCCAGGGCGTCATTGCCCATATGTACCGTGATATTTCCGCAAAAAAACCAAGAACCATAACAACGGTCGGCCTGAATACATTTGTAGACCCAAGACTTGAGGGTGGTCGCTTAAATTCCAGCTCAACGGAGAATCTGGTTGAGTTGATAGAATTCGACGGAAAAACCTATCTCTCCTACAAAACAATGCCCATTCATGTGGCGGTTATCAGAGGCACTACGGCTGATATGAACGGCAATATCACCATGGAACGGGAGGCACTGACCCTTGAGACACTCTCTCTTGCAACCGCTGCAAAAAACTCAAACGGGTTTGTCATTGCCCAGGTGGAACGGATTGCGGAGAACGGTTCCCTTAATCCCAGACAGGTCAAAATACCGGGCATTCTTGTGGACTGCGTGGTTGTCTCCCATCCTGAAAACCATATGCAGACTTTCGATTATCAATATAACCCGGCTTTCAGCAGCGAAATTCATGTTCCCATGCAATCCATAAGCCCCATGCCTCTGGATATCCGAAAAGTGATTGCACGCCGTGCCGCATTTGAACTGGAGGCAAACAGCATCACCAATCTGGGAATCGGTATGCCTGAAGGGATCGCCCAGGTGGCCAATGAAGAAAAAATCCTCGATTTCATCACCCTTACCGCAGAACCGGGGCTTATTGGCGGAATCCCGGCAGGGGGGTTGAGTTTTGGGGCAGGCACAAACGCAGATGCCATTATCGATCAGCCGTATCAATTTGATTTTTATGATGGCGGCGGTCTTGATATCGCATTTCTGGGCCTTGCCCAGGCAGACCAAAAGGGAAACCTGAATGTCAGCAAATTCGGCCCGAAAATCGCAGGCGCAGGTGGATTCATCAATATCAGCCAGAATGCCCAGAAAGTTGTTTTTGTAGGCACATTTACGGCCAAGAACCTGGATGTCACCATTAAAAACGGGCAGTTGCGGATTTTAAAGGAAGGCGATGTCAAAAAATTCATTGAGGAAGTGGAGCAGATCACGTTCAGCGGTAACTATGCCATCGAGCGGGGCCAGCCGGTTCTTTTTATCACGGAAAGATGCGTATTTTCGCTTGGGGCTCTGGGTATGGAACTGATTGAAATCGCCCCGGGCATCGATCTTCAAAAAGACATTCTTGATCAGATGGCATTCAAACCCGTTATAAACGGTCAGCCCAGGCTGATGGATGAACGGATTTTTTTTGATGAGCCCATGGGATTGAAAAACGAACTGCTTGCCATATCCCTGGATGACCGCCTGAGCTATGATCCGGAAAAGAATTTCTTCTTTGTGAACTTTGAAGGTCTTTCAGTGAATTACGCTGAAGATATTGATAATATCAGGAAATCCGTTGAAAAAGTGCTCATGCCGCTTGACAAGAAAGTGTATACCATTGTCAATTACGACAATTTTTCAATCAACCCTGAAATCATCGACGCCTATACGCTCATGGTCGATGAAATTGTCAAACGGTTTTATATCGGGGTCACCCGATACACCACCAGCACATTTTTAAGAATGAAACTGGGTGAAGCCTTGATGAAAAGAAAGGCATCTCCGCATATTTACGAAAGCAGTGACGAAGCAAGAAAAGCGTTGCTCCGGTCAAAATGACACCTGGCCTGGTCCTCAAGGACCAGGTTTTCGGTATTAAATAATATTTGTTTTTTTTAAAAATAGGGATTATCGGCCTGCTTTTCTTGTATTCTGATAACACGCGAATCTTAATTTTTTAATCCTGAAAAAAACCTCCTCCAAAATCTACAAAACCACAGAACCAATCGGAATTCTTTCAAAAAATTCTGTTTGACATATGAAGGGTATTCTGTACTATTGTGTCCTTCTTGGAAATTTTTCAACCATTTTGACCGAACGAATGGGTGATTTTCAACACAAAATACCTTCTGGTCAATTTAACAAATATAGTAAGAAAAAAAGGAACACAATTATGAAGGAAAAACGAATTTACAATTTCAATGCTGGCCCGGCATGCCTGCCATTACCTGTGCTTGAAGAAATACAGGCCTCTTTTTTGAATTTCAATGGCAGCGGCATGTCCATTACCGAGATAAGCCACAGATCCAAGTGGTTCGATGATGTGATCAATGATGCGATCGCAAGAACCAAAAGACTTTTAAAACTGGACGACACCTACCATGTTCTCTTCCTTCAGGGCGGCGCAAGCATGCAGTTCTGCATGATCCCCATGAACTTTCTTGCAGATGGCCGCACAGCTGATTATGTCAATACCGGGACGTGGTCCACCAAAGCCATCAAGGAGGCTGAAATTCTGGGCAAAAAAATAAACGTGGTCGCATCATCAGAAGACAGGAATTTTTCATATATTCCCAAAAATATTCAATTTAATTCAGATGCCACCTTCGTGCATATCACCTCCAACAATACGATAAAAGGGACCCAGTGGGCCTCTTTCCCGGATACCAAGGGCGTTCCGATCATTTCAGACATGTCATCGGACATCATGAGCAGGCCCCTTGACGTGAAAAAATTCGGCATGATTTATGCCGGTGCCCAGAAAAATATCGGACCGGCCGGTGTATGCATGGTAATCATCCGGGATGACATGCTGAAGCTGATTCCTAAAAATCTGCCAGCCATGCTGAAATACACGACCCATTCAGACAAGAATTCCATGTACAACACCCCGCCCTGTTTTGGCATTTATACGATTCAACTGGTGATGAAATGGCTGGAAGAAACCATAGGCGGCCTTGAAAACATGGAAAAGTTCAATCAGAAGAAAGCAGCCTTGCTTTATGATTTTATGAACGGCAGCGATTTCTATAAGGCAACCGCAGACCCGGACAGCCAGTCGCTGATGAATGTCACTTTCAGACTGCCCACAGAAGCGCTTGAAAAGGAATTTATAAAGCAATCAATTGAAAACGATTTTGGGGGACTGAAAGGGCATCGTTCCGTGGGGGGATGCCGGGCATCCATTTACAATGCAACACCTGAAGGTGCTGTGGATGCGCTTGTGGATTTCATGAAAACATTTGAAAAGAAAAACGGGTAGGCAGCGCTGGCTTTCTTGCGTGCAAACGGATTTCAGACCGGCTGTCGACTGACGTGAATGATCAACATAAAAGGAAAGAAAAATGAAAGTTTTAATCAGTGATAATTTAGGAGAAGCAGGGATCAAAATCTTTCAGGATGAAGAAGGCATTGAAGTTGATGTCAAAACCGGCCTTTCCCCTGATGAGCTTAAAAAAATAATAGGCAATTATAACGCTCTGGTCATCAGAAGTGCCACAAAAGTAACCGAGGATCTGCTTGAATCAGCCACAAACCTGAAAGTCGTGGGAAGAGCAGGCATCGGTCTTGACAACGTGGATATTCCTGCAGCGACCAAACATGGCGTTGCCGTGATGAATACACCGGGCGGCAATGTGGTGACCACTGCTGAACATGCGATTTCCCTGATGATGGCACTCACCAGGAATATTCCCCAGGGAACCGCATCCATGAAAGCGGGCAAGTGGGATAAAAAGAAACTTCAGGGACGGGAAATTTTCAACAAAACCCTCGGCGTCGTCGGTTATGGCAATATCGGGTCGATTGTGGCGGACAGGGCACGGGGCCTTAAAATGAACGTGATCATCTATGATCCCTATGTCACGCCCGAGACCATCGAAAAGGCCGGATATGAAAGCGTAACGCTTGAAACATTATACCAGCGTTCAGATTATATCACGATTCATGTACCCAAGCTGAAACAGACCATCAACCTGATCAACAAGGAAGCCATCAGTCAGATGAAAGATGGCGTCATGCTGATCAACGCCGCCCGTGGCGGTATTGTGGATGAAACCGCCCTTTACGATGCACTGAAATCCGGAAAAATTGCAGGCGCAGCCCTGGATGTATTTGAAACAGAGCCCCCCAAAGATTCACCGCTTCTGGAACTGGACAACCTCATCTGTACGCCCCATCTGGGTGCCTCCACCAAAGAGGCCCAGACCAATGTGGCTGTGGCGGTTGCCGAGCAGATTATCGCATATCTCAAGCACAATACGGTGATCAATGCGGTCAATGTACCTTCTGTAACAGGCGAGCTTCTTGAAAAACTCACGCCTTATATTTTCATTGCAGACCGGATGGGAACCATGCATGCCCAGCTCGTAACCGGTCCACTTGAGGAAGTGAAAATTGAATATATGGGTAATTTCCAGGGACTTGACATGGCACCTGTCACCACAGCCGCCATAAAAGGGCTTTTGACCCCGCTTATCAAAGATGACGTCAATTCTGTGAATGCACCCGTCCTTGCAAAAAAAATGGGCATTGCGATTACGGAGACAAGCAGCGATGAGTCCCATGAATTCACAAACCTGATCACCATCAAAGTAAAAACGCCTGAAAAAGAATCTTTGCTCTCAGGAACCGTATTTGGCAAGAGTGATCCCAAAATCGTCCGGATTAACAAATTCAGGCTTGAGGTTCACCCCAAAGGCCATCTTGCCCTGATTTACAACGACAACAAACCCGGAGCTATTGGAAAAATCGGTACCATTCTGGGAGACCTCAATATCAATATCGCCCAGATGACGGTGGGCAGAAGGGAAATTGACGGGGATGAAAATATTATTTTGCTGAGCACGGATCAGCCCATGAGCCAGGAAGCGCTTAAAAAACTCTCCGAACTTTCCCTCGTGAACAATATCATTCCGCTTGAATTGTAAAACCTATCTGTTTTAATATTAAAAAAGGGCGAACAGGTCATCACCTGGCGCCCTTTTTTATTTTTCGTTATACTGAAAAATCTGGCATAAAATCTTGACAGATTTCAGGGGCTACAGCATAATATCTTTAAAAAAAATAGCTCACAAATTCAGCAAGATGATTCATGTTATGGACGTGATGGGTAATTTAATCAGGTTCGTTAGCTTTATTAAGGTCTTTCCGTTTACTACTAACTATTAAAAAGGATTAAAAAGACATGTTTCCAGAAGTGAAAATCAAAAAAATTCTCTATGCCACGGATCTTTCGGAATATGCCAGAAAGGCATTCGCCTATGCAGTAAGCCTTGCCAGTAAATATGATGCCAGTATTACCATTCTTCATACGATCATCGACGCGCCCAATATCTATTCAAGCGCTCTGGGTTATGTGGGCAAGGAAAAATGGGAGGAAATCAAAAACGAACACATGGAAGAAGCAAGGGGTGCATTAATCGGCAAAAAGCGGGAAAATGTACCTATCCGGGAGATCCTGACCCATTTTTACGAAAACGCCAAACAGAAGTTCGAAGATCAGCCATTCATGATGGATGAGATTGTCATTACAAAAGGCAATCCGGTTGAAGAGATACTTCGCCAGTCTGAAGAAAGAAACTGTGATCTGATCGTTATGGGCTCTCATGGACATGGCGGAATATTGGATGCCATGATCGGAAGCATTTCACAGAAAGTACTCCGGCGTTCAAAAAAATCGGTCTTTCTTGTGAGACTTCCGGAAAAATAATTTTCAGGTTCGCATGTGATCCGTTGCCATTAAAAAATTAGAGGCCTAATATGAAACATACGAATTATATTCAGGTATTTCTTGCCTTTCTTCTGCTGGTAAGCTGCAGCAGTTCCGGTGGTGGCGGAAAAAACAGCGGCGACGCGCCAGTCGCCCAATTCTCATTGTCTTCAGAAGGCGGAAATGCACCTGTCTATATTATGGCCAATGCATCTGAGTCATCTGATCCAAATGGCACGATCGTCAGTTATGCATGGGAATTTGGCGATGGCACGGATTCAGAAGGCATCACCGCATCTCACATTTATACAACAAGTGGCAACTATAAACTCTCCCTGACTGTTACGGATGATGAAAGCAAAACATCCACCTCGTCAAAAACCATTTCCGTGACAACAACAAACGAGACATTTACGCTTACAGGCGCCATCAGCATTATGGCGGGTACGGAAGTTGACGGGGATGTGAATGATCCGCGTGCGATTTACACGGCAAACAACGATATGGATCATGCCCAGGAAATATCCAACCCAACCGTGGTTGGCGGTTATGTCACCTTCAAGAACAACGGTGAGGAGGGGCCCTTGCATGAAGACGGTGATGAATCGGATTTTTATGAAGTGACCCTGGCAGCAAATGAATCCATTACCCTTTATATTGCCAATGCGGATGACGGCGATCTCGACCTTTATCTCTACGATAAGGATGGGGACTTGACCGACTCATCCAAGGATGACAAATCCAACATGGAATATATTCAGGTAACTGAAAACGGAACATATTTTATCGAAGTCAAGGCGTTTTCAGGCGCCTCAAACTATGTGCTCAACATCGGTCAGAACCAGACACCCAGTCAGTCCAGCCAGCTCAGTTTGAAAGGTGATTTTGTTCCGGGTGAGATCATTGTCACTTTTGCGGATAATTTTATTCCTGCGGGCAACATCGACCGGGTCGCTTTCTATGAAAATGCAACCGGGCTTAAAAGAAAATCCGGCGCACCCGGAAGAGCCATGCTTTTCACGCTGGGAGATTCGGAAGATTCGAAAAATGCACTGAAAAAACTATCTGCCAACAGGCTTTCATCATCGATCAAAAAAGGCATTGAAAACTTACCACCGGAAACCAAAAGGAAATTTGATACCCTTCTTGCCGTCAAAGCATTGAGAAAACGTGCGGACGTGATCACTGCCGACCCGAACTATATCCGAAAACCATTCAGCACAAAACCAAATGACTCGTCCTACAATTATCAATGGCACTATCCCCTGCTGCATCTTCCCCAGGCCTGGGATGTCACAACCGGTTCTGCGGATGTGATTGTGGCCGTGATTGATACAGGTGTGCTGATAAATCACCCGGATATAAGCGGTAAAACCGTTCAGGGTTATGATTTTATCAGAGACCCGTCAAATTCCCTCGACGGGGATGGCATTGACAGCAACCCGGATGATCCGGGGGACAAGGCATATGGCAATACCAGCAGTTTCCACGGCACCCATGTGTCCGGAACCATTGCGGCTGCAAGCGATAACCATAAAGGGGTATGCGGTATTGGCTGGTCTGTAAAAATCATGCCCTTAAGGGTCCTGGGGAACATAGGCGGCACAGATTATGATATTATCCAGGCAATCCACTATGCAGCCGGCCTTTCGAATGATTCGGGAACAACACCTTCAAAAATTGCAGATGTGATCAATTTAAGTTTCGGGGGCCCGGATTCTTCCCGTACTGCAAAAAATGCCTATCTCCAGGCCAGGGAAAAAGGGATCATTCTGGTGGCAGCTGCTGGAAATGAATCCTCCAGTTCACGCTCCTACCCTGCTGCGCATGAGGGCGTTATTTCGGTAAGCGCCGTCGACATGGCGAAAAAGCTGGCCCCCTATTCCAATTACGGGGCGAGCTATGACAAATGGATTGATGTGGCTGCACCTGGCGGGGACAGTTCTGCTGATTTGAACGGAGACGGTTATGCAGATGGCGTATTGAGCACCGGTGCCAATGATGCAAGCGGCACCATTAAATACGGGTATTATTTCATGGAAGGGACATCCATGGCAACACCTCATGTGGTGGGGATTATTGCGCTGATGAAGTCCGTCAAACCTGATCTGTCACCGGATGATATCCAAACCCTTCTTGAAAACGGAGACATTACAGAAGACATTGGATCGGATATTTACTATGGAAACGGCCTGATTGATGCCTATCTTGCCGTGACAAAAGCGCAAGAGCTTGAAGGAAGCGGGACAACAACATCCAGTGCCACGCTTGTTGTTTCCCCATCGTCCTTGAATTTCGATACGTCTAAAACATCAATCACGATTTCAACCACAAACGGCGGGAGCGGAAACCTATCCATATCAGGTGTTTCCGCAGATGAAAGCTGGATAACCATCACAGAATCGTCCGTTGATTCAAACAAGCTGGGCTCATATAAGATATCTGTGGATCGCACAGGACTTAGCATAGGCGCCCATAACGGGAACATCACTTTTTCTTCAACATCCAATTCGGTTTTTATGCCTGTACTCATGCAGGTCGCAGGGAGCACCGACACACTGAATGCGGGTTTGAACTACCTGGTCATTGTCCCCTTTGGTTCCAGCCCGGATGAAACATTTACGGCCTTTCCATTGTACGCAGAAAATGGTGTGTATGGTTTTACAATTACGGATGTTCAAGCAGGGCTATACAATATTTATGCGGGCACTGACCAAAATAATGACGGTTATATCTGTGACTGGGGTGAATCGTGCGGTATTTATATTACCATGTCAGCCCCCAAACTCATTTCTGTGAACAATGATGTGAACGGATTAAATTTTTCAACCGGTTTCAGATCAGTGATTTCTGACCAGACATCTCTGGGTACAGATACGTATTCCTCAAAAGCAGGGATTGCAAGAGTGCACCCCATTAAAATCAGAAAAGAGCCGACACAAAAGAACATCTATTCTTACACAGATAGCAACTGATTCTTTTTCTCCTTTATCTGTCCTGCCCTTTTTTCCTGAGCGCGAGCCATGCCTCCAGGCGTTGTTTGACGATTTTTTCATAGCCTCTCTCGGTCGGCAGATAAAATCTATCCCCTTTAAGGGATTCCGGCAGGTGTTCCTGTGCCACAAAACCCTCTTTATAATCATGGGCATATTTATAGCCCTTTCCATATCCCAGGTCTTTCATCAAACCGGTGGGGGCGTTTCTGATATGATGGGGCACAGGAAGCGACCCGGTATTCCGGATAACGTCTTTTATTTTATTATAGGTTGTATAGATGCTGTTGCTCTTCGGTGCTGTTGCAAGATAGACAGCCGCTTCCACAAGGGCCAGTTCGCCTTCAGGATATCCCAAAAACCGATAGGCTTCCATGGCATTCAAGGAAACAATCAAGGCATTTGTGTCAGCAATGCCTATATCTTCTGTGGCAAATCGCACCATTCGTCTTGCGATATAGAACGGGTCCTCTCCGGCTGAAAGCATCCTTAAAAGCCAATAGACAGCGGCATCCGGATCACTTCCCCGAAGGCTTTTGTGCAGGGCGGAAATCAGGTTATAATGTTCTTCTCCTGACTTGTCATAGAGAAGCACTTTTTTCTGAAGAATTTTTTCGATTGTGTCAAGCTCCACCCTGATTCCTTCTGCGGCGCCATCTTCAACCGATTCATCAACTTTCGCCTGAAAGGCAACCATCTCAAGACTGTTCAGCGCCGCCCGGACATCACCGTCAGCCATCTTCACAATGCACATCAACGCATCGTCCGAAAAAGACACCGCTTCCTTCCCAAGGCCCCTTTCTTCATCCTTCAAAGCCCTTAAAAGAACGGTCTTCATATCTTCCGGAGATAATGCATTTAACGTGATGACCCGGCATCTGGACATCAGGGCGGGAATGACTTCAAAAGAGGGATTTTCCGTTGTGGCACCAACAAGGGTGATCAGGCCGCTTTCAACATGGTGAAGAAACGCATCCTGCTGGGATTTGTTGAACCGGTGTATCTCGTCCACAAATAAGATGGTTCTTTTGTCAAACAGGTCCTTTTGCTTTTTGGCATCATCAATGATGGCGCGGATATCCTTCACACCTGAGAGTACCGCTGATATTTGAACAAAAAAGGACCGGGTTTCATTTGCAATGATATTGGCAAGGGTTGTTTTTCCGCAACCCGGAGGCCCCCAGAGAATCATCGAAAAAAGACTGTCTTTTAAAATAGCGTTTCGAATGAGCGTCCCCTTGCCTGCGATGTGGGTCTGCCCGATAAATTCATCAAGATTTTGCGGTCGCATTCTTTCGGCAAGTGGCCGGCCAATGTTCTTTTTAGCTGCCCTGTGCTCGAATAGGTCCATTACTGTTTTTTCTTTCTCTGTTTTTTACCTCTTTCCTGTTTCTCATATTTGCTAAAATCAATTTTACCCGTTCTCTGTTTAAAAATCAGCCGGATAGGTGTTTTATCCAGTTTCGCCTGCTCTCTGATCTGATTTATCAAATATCTTTCATAAGAAAAATGAACTGATTCCGGAAAGTTTACAAAACAGACAAATGTCGGTGGTTTGGATGCCACCTGTGTGGCATAATAAAACTTCAGCCGCTTCCCTTTGTGAAGCGAAGGTTCGGTCCTCTCGATGGCCTTCTCAATAATTCTGTTTAACTGGCCGGTGCCGATTCTAAAAGAATATTGCCCGTACACTTCGTCTATCAGATTGAAAATTCGATGCACCCGTTGACCGGTCAAGGCGGAAATTGTCATGGCAGGTGCAAAATTCAAAAATTTCGCCTCCATCCGTAAATGCTCATAATAGGCTTTGACCGTCTTGTCATCCTTTTCAACCCGGTCCCATTTGTTCAACAGGAAGATAGAGCCGCATCCCCGTTCATGCGCATAACCGGCAATGGTGATATCCTGTTCTGTAATCCCTTCTTCCGCGTCAATAAGAATCAAGGCAACATCGCATCGATCAAGGCTTTTCAAGGATTTTATTACGGAAAACTTCTCTATCTTTTGGGACACTCTGGCCCTTCTCCTGATGCCTGCTGTATCGATCAGGCAATATGCTGTTTCACCAAACGTGAATAAAGAGTCCACCGAATCCCTGGTGGTGCCGGCCACATTGCTCACAACCAACCGGTTTTCACCCAAAATCTTGTTGATCAGGGATGACTTCCCCACATTAGGCCGCCCCACAACTGCGATCTTAACGATTTCATCTTTTTTTTCCGGGATATCCGACAGATCTTCAACAGGCATATCTTTTTTGAAATGATCCACCAGAGCATCCAGAAAATCCATCATCCCATAGCCATGTTCTCCGGATACCGGGAATAAGGCTTCAATGCCCAGGGCATGAAATTCATAAAGGTTCTCTTCCAGATGTTCACCGTCAATTTTATTGACCACATAAAAAACCGGTTTTTCAACTGCCCTTAAAATATCCACAAGATCTCTGTCAAAAGGAGATATGCCTGACTTGGCATCGAGTACAAGGACAACCACATCTGCCTCGGCAATCGCCTGATTCACCTGAAACCGTATTTCATCTGCAAAATCATCTGCATCTTTATCTATGAATCCGCCCGTATCTATCAGCATGAATTCAACATCATCAAAAGTTGCCTGCCCATAATGGCGGTCTCTGGTAACGCCTGGAAAATTATCAACCAGCGCGTCCCTTCTTTTTGTAATTCGGTTAAACAATGTGGATTTACCCACATTGGGGCGCCCTACCAGGGCAACAACTGGTTTCATATGTAACACGCCTTTATGCTTGGTTTGGTTCAAAGTTATTATTTTTCAAGTATTTTCTATAAGGCTTTATATTAAATATCAAATGAATTCGCTTTTTATCAGATAAATATCATCTTGCCCGGCTTTCGGATTTCATGCTACACAAATATATTAACAACTTTTTAACGACAGGTGACAAATGGCCTTAAAAGTCAATGAAATATTCCACAGCCTTCAGGGTGAATCCACTTTTACGGGAATGCCTTGCGTTTTTGTAAGGCTTTCCGGCTGCAATCTCAGGTGCTCCTACTGCGATACAGGGTACGCTTATGCCCATGGCACGCTGATAGATATAGAAGAGATCATGGACATGGTATCCCATCACGCATGCAGGCTCGTTGAAATCACAGGTGGAGAACCTCTGATTCAGGAAGAAACGCCTGCGCTGGTAAAAACCCTTCTTGATAAAGACTTCACTGTGCTCATGGAAACAAACGGAAGTATGCGAATTGATCTGGTCGATGAGAAATGCATCAAAATCGTTGACATGAAATGCCCTTCAAGCGGCGAATCGGAAAAAAATGATACAGAAAATCTAAAACGGCTTTCTGCAAAAGACCAGCTCAAATTTGTCATCGCGGATAAAAATGACTTTCACTTTGCGGTAGCCATGGTTAATCAGTTAAACCATAAAATTCCCGGCGGAAATATCCTGTTTTCTCCTGTCGCAGGAACCCTGGAACCTCCCCGGCTGGCAGCCTGGATTCTCGAAAATAAACTCACTGTGAGATTCCAGATTCAACTCCATAAAATTCTGTGGCCCAATATCGATCGGGGTGTGTGACACATGGAATCCGACAGGAAGAAAGCGGTTGTTCTATCAAGCGGGGGTCTTGACTCCACTACGGCAATGGCTGTCGCTAAAAATGAGGGCTTCGACATTTTCAGCCTGAGTTTTTTTTATGGACAAAGACACCATCATGAACTCAAAGCAGCAGAACGCGTAGCTGCTTTTTTCAATGTGAAAAAACATCTTGTCATCCATACGGACCTCAATAAAATAGGTGGATCTGCCTTGACAGATGATATTGATGTGCCCAAATCAGACGACTCCGTTATCAAAAACGAAGGAATCCCTGTGACGTATGTGCCTGCGAGAAATACCATTTTTCTGGCCTATGGGATGGCGTGGGCGGAAGTTCTGAATGCATCGGATATTTTCATTGGCGTCAATGCAGTTGATTACAGCGGCTATCCGGATTGCAGAAAAGAATTTATCGATGCCTTTGAAAAAATGGCCAGACTGGCGACGAAAACAGGGGTTGAGGGGACCACGGCCCTCTCGATCAGAACACCACTCATCTCTCTGACAAAAGCGGAAATTATCAAACTGGGAACCTGGCTTGGGGTCGACTATCAAATCACCCACAGTTGCTATGATCCATCGGAAAAAGGACTGGCCTGTGGCAGATGCGACAGCTGCATATTGCGGCGAAAGGGTTTTATGGTAGCAGGTGTAAAGGACCCCACCCCATACATTTCAAAATGAGAGGCTATTCCTTCCAGAGATCCACATCAATGAGACCCAGGCGGGCCGCATACCGGACAAGCTCCATCGTGCTGTGGATATCGAGCTTTTTCATAATGTTCGCCCGATGATTTTCGACGGTTTTCGGACTGATAAACAATTTATCGGCAATTTCCTTGGGTGCTGACCCTTCGGCAAGAAGACGCATGACCTCCTGCTCTCGCGGTGTCAGGGAACCATATTCGGCATCGGTAATTTTCGCTTCTCTCACAGGGAGCTTCATCAATTTTTCAACCACCTGATGGGACACGGAACTATCCAGATAATATTCGCCTTTCAAAACGGATTCAAGCCCCTGAACCAACCGGTCAGAAGCAGAATCCTTGGCCACATACCCTGTGGCGCCTGCCTGAAATGCCTCGGCAATGTAATCAATTTTTGAATGCATGCTGACAATCATCACACGTGTGGAAGGAACTGTACTTCTCATTTCACTTGTCACCTGGATGCCGTTTATGTCCGGAAGAGAAATGTCAATAACAGCCAGATCCGGTTGCAACTGTTTGGCTTTTCTCAATCCCTGACGGCCTGTACCGGCTTCTCCTACAACCTGAAACCTGCTGTCTCTCTCTACAATCGCTTTCAGGCCTTCCCGAAAAAGTGGATGATCATCAATAATAAGTATACTGTTTTTCTGCGTCACGTGTTGTCTCCTGAACACCCTTCATGATGAACAATTGTGGAATAGGAGATTTACTATGAAATACAACGATTTTCCTGTCAATGAAAATTTATTGACAAAAAATCTTGAAAACTATTCATTTCATAAAGGAAATGCTGAAGCAATATGGAAAAAAATGATGGATGATGGTTTCATAACCACGATTTGGTTCATAAAAAAAACTTTAATAACCGTTTCAGTGAAGCACCCGCTTTGTCACTTTATAACCAAATTCTTTTTCCAGTATATAGATGATCAACTCAAAGCAATAATCATCGATAAGCGAGGTTTCCCATCCGATCTGCTCAAGCTCATAATTGACAGTTGCCACTGTAAAACTGCCACCTTCTCTTAAGAGATTGAACACATCGTAAATCAGATGCTGGATTTTTTTGGGTGGAATCCCTTTTGAAGACAATCGCCAAAACAGGCAGGTACACACGTTTGCGGTATCATATATTTCTTTTTGCATGAATAACTCCTGTATTCTTTCATAAATTCTTATTTGCATAAAAATTTACCGAAACCCCTACAGGAATAAAAAGCCGCAACTCTCCTCAAAACAATTAGGTTCCGGATACATATCACATCGGCGAAAATTACTTTTAAGTATTTAAAATTCCCAACATATTGTCCATAAGGGAAAAAATTCATTTTTTTGGGGCGAACCCCCGGTATGCGGGATTAAATCCCGGCCATTTCTTGCTGATTTAAAGACAGAAAATAACCGGCATACAAATTTATTCATAATGATTTTTTAGCCCCTTGACACCCATTGCCAACCTCTATATAATGCGAAAACAGGATTAAGGGTAAGGGGGGTTTTGAAATTAGCATCAAGAAGGTTTGACCGTATTTCCGAATTTGATTCAGTGCTCAATCTCATCATTTTCGAATAATCTTATAACCGATGCCGTAATAAGGCTTAAATCAGGCCCATTCCGGTAGATTCACCATTTTCTGGCTATTTTTATCGGGTTCTCAGGATGCGTACCGGAAATGTTATGCGGATACACCTTTTTTGTCCAGTAAAGACATATGATGGTAGATGATTCCAAGTATTTAAAAAGCGATTAACACTATTTTTCCGACCGGCTAACTTTGTATCAGCAACAAACCTCATCCCTGTCTCTCAACGGAAAATAAACAATTATCAACCAATTATCGGAGGCGATCATGAGTGATTTTTTAAAAAACCTTAAAATGAACAAAGACAGGACCAACGACTCGCGTCATCATCAGTCATCTTACAGAGATAATTACCATAACAATTATGACAGAAGAACTGATGCAGACAGAAGATCAACCTACCATCGAAAATCGAACTACGAAAATCCAATGACATCCATGTCCAAAATGTTACCGGATATTCAGAAACTCTTGAGCGCTATCGCTGATAACCAGAAATCCCAGACTGATATTTATGATCGGATTACAACAGCAGAAGAAAACGTCAATCGATGTCTGTCTCAAATTTCAATGGCATTAAATATCATCGCCGCCAAAATGGCCCCTGAATCAGCAGACCGTCTCCTGAAAGGAGAAGAACCGGTTCCATCTTTCAGTGACAACACCGGTGAACCCAACCCTGCAGAATTTACAAAACATGACAAGGACAACGTGATTGATATCATTGTTCACATGCGGGATAATGGCGCCACATTCGAAATGATCGCCCAGCATCTGGATAATGAGAACATCGCCACATTCTCAAACAGAGGGAAATGGCATGCCCAGACCATTCACCGATTATACAAGCAAAACAAAAAAAATGATGGATTGACAGACAACAATGACCAAACAGATATGATAAATGAAGAAGATGAGGATGAACTGGGGCCTTCATATTAGCCGATAAAAAATAATACCGTTACCTGGATTCTCACAAGACAGTTGTGATAGAGAAGCATTTTATTTTTTTTCAAGCCTGGCAACGGATTCAATATGGTAGGTATGCGGGAACATATCAACCGGCTGAACCTCTATCACCCTGTAATCATTTTTCAGGTGAAGCAGATCCCTTGAAAGCGTCGCGGGATTGCAGGACACATAAACGATTCGCTTTGCAGCCATTCTGACAACCTGGTTTACGACATCCTGATGCATGCCGGTTCTTGGCGGGTCGATAATAATCACATCCGGCCTGACCGTCAATCGGGATATCCCATCACGAATATCTCCCTCTATAAACCGGCAATTGTCAATCCGGTTCCTGAAACAGTTTTTACGGGCATCTTCAACAGCACCAGGAACAATTTCCATCCCCACGATCTCTTTTGCCGCATCCGATAAAAAAATCGGAATGGTGCCGGTTCCGGAATACAGATCAAGCACCGTTTCACGCCCTGAAAGTTCAGCATAATGTTTTACGATTTCATAAAGGCGCTCTGCCCCTTTTGTATTGGTCTGAAAAAATGAATTGGCCGAAATTTCAAATGTGTATGGACCAAGGTCATCAAGGATATAGGCATCGCCAAAAATTTTTTCCTCATATTCTCCGACAGCCACACCCGCTTTGCTTGATGTAATATTATTCACCACAGATGTAATTTCCGGATAAGACGTTACAAGGCATTCCGCAAGGGGTTTGATGACATCCGGCCGGTTATCTGAAGTTATAATATTGACCATCCAGGTATCCTTCGCACTTGAATGGCGAAGCATGAGGAAACGATAATACCCCTCATGGGTTTTCAAATTATATACGGGCAGTCCGGATTCCCTGATATACGATCGCACCTCTCCCAATATCCGGTTGCCGAGTTCGGGTTGCAGGTGGCAGGTACGGATATCGATAATCTTGCTAAACGTTCCGGGAACATGAAGGCCAATACCAAAGCCCCTGTCCGTATCTTCATTTTCAAATTCATCCGGCAGAAGCCACCTTCTGTCCGAACATGAGAACTCCATTTTATTTCTGTATTGGAAAACTTCAGGAGACGGGATGACGGAATGGACAGGGATATCCTTCAAAAGACCGATATGCGTAAGGGAATCTGACACATGTTTTTTCTTGTATTCAAGCTGGCGCGCATAATCGAGAAACTGCCATTTGCATCCCCCGCAATACCCGCTGTAATCACATAGGGAATCTATTCTATAGGAAGACGGTTCAAGAATTTCAACCAGCCTTGCTTCTGCATAGCTTTTTTTCTTTTTGTAAACCCTGGCCAGTACCTTGTCAAACGGCACAGACTGATCGACAAATACGGCAAATCCGTCAACCTTTGCAAATCCTTTACCCCCAAAAGCAATATCGGTGATGGTCAGTTCAACAATCTGTCCTTTTTTCAGCCCCATACGTTTTATCCCTTAAAAAAAATACGTTTCAATAAAAGTCGATTTGCTTATTCACAGTCACTTATAGTATGGTATAAAAAAACAAAGCTCATATTCATACAGCATATGTGCAAAAATACAAATTAAATAAATCTGACCATGGCAGACACCCATCAGCCCGACATTAAAAAATTCGCCAACTGTGAACCGGTTTCATTCCTGTCAGACGGTTTCAGGTTAAAAGGCATGCTTCATTTGCCGCCTGAAGATGCGCCACCCTGTGTTATCGGTTCACATGGCTTTCTAAGTGACGGCAATTCTCCGAAACAGATCGCGCTTGCCAATCACCTGAATCAGAAAGGGATTGCCTATTTCAGATTTGATCACAGGGGGTGTGGCACAAGTGAAGGTGTCTTTAAAAATGACATGACTTTTGTTGGGCGGTCAAACGATCTTGAAAATGCCATCCTTTTTATCAAAAACCGTCCGGATATGGGTGAAAGGCTGGGTCTTTTCGGAAGCAGTATGGGAGGTGCATCCGTGATTTCTGTTGCCCCCAGATTCAATCCTGCCGCTATTGTCATACTGGCGGCGCCTGTCAGTCTTTCCACCATCAACACGAATCCGGAAAACCTTGCAACGCTCCCTCTTTCCGATCCTTCCTCACTTGAAACCAGATTCGACTTCGACCTGACAAAGACACTCCATCATCTGAAAAACATCCTCATCTTTCATGGTGAAGCAGATCAGGTCGTACCTGCATCCAATGCAGATGAAATTTTCAGATGCGCCCAAAACCCAAAAAGATTGATCATTCAACAAAAAGGCGACCACCAGATGAGCGGCGTTCCCCATCAGCTTGAGTTTATCCGGGAAGCGACAAAATGGTTTTTCGAAAGGCTATTATAATTTTTTTAATGCTTTAAACCGGAAGAAGAGGAAAGTATGATTACGGAAAAAGGCTTTACCCTTGTTGAAATTATCGCCGTCCTTGTCGTACTGGGTGTGCTTGCAGCATTTGTCGTCCCGAAATTTTTCGCCATGCCGGAACAGGCTGAAATCAAATCCCTTCATATCGCTTTAAACGATATGAAAACAAAAGCCAAGAATGCCTATGCAAAATCGATAATAAATAGAGATGGAAAGGCAGATACAGATGATTATGACACATTCCAGGAGCTCGGGCTAACGGATATCACTGAAATCCAAAGCACATACAAGGATTTTGCCGCAGGAGATGCGGGATGGGCGTTCCCGAATGATACCCATATTGAATACACCCTTGCAAACGGCAGCAAAAATACATGGGAATTTGTCCTGACTGTCAGCGACCCTGACAATCCACCGGAAATCGTTCTTCAGAAGCAATAGAAGCGCTAACCGGTTAGGCCGCAAGCTTTCTTCTTAGCGTTTCAAGGGCAATCGCCGCAAACATCTTTTTATTCATTGATCGATTATCAAACGTAAAACAATATCGGGCCGATTCTGTAATCCCAAGCGATGCAAATCCAATGCAGACGGTCCCCACGGGCTTATCTGCCGTGCCTCCTCCTGGACCGGCGATACCGCTTGTGGCGATACCGTATGTGGCGCCGGAACGTTTTCTGACGCCATCCGCCATTTCGCTCACAGTTTCCTCGCTCACCGCACCAAAAGCCGCAAGTGTCCTTTCAGAAACGCCAAGCATATCTGTTTTGGCCGGATTGGAATATGTCACGGCTGATAAAAGAAAATAATCCGAACTCCCGGCCACATCGGTCAGCATATGCGATATCAGCCCGCCAGTGCAGCTCTCGGCAACCGCAAGGGTCGCGTTCCGGCCTTTCAGTAATTTCCCGACGGTCTCCTCAAGTGACCGGCCCTCCCTGGAAAAGATAAAATTCCCTATCCTTGTTTCAATCCATGACAGGGCGCTTGCCATTTTCTGATCAAGGCTTTCCTTTTCTTCACCTTCAGCATGCAGTTTCACCTGAAGGGTGGGGAAAACCGCTCTGAAGCCAAGCCGGATATCCGGGAAAATGCGGGCAAACCCTTTAAGATGCTCGCTCAAAGATGCCTCAGGCAACCCAAAAACAGACAGGATACGGACATCCTGATTTTTCCTGTCCTGACCTTGAAGCTTAAGGATGGATGGCATGACCAACGAGGAAATCATGGTCTTCATTTCATGAGGCACGCCCGGCATGAAATAAAACATGCATCGGTTGATACGAATGGCAAAACCGGGCGCTGTGCCCACATCGTTTACAAGACAGATCGAACCTATCGGCAGCATGGCCTGTTTATTATCGGAAAGTGAAAGATTGAAGCCCCGTTTTTCAAACCAAGAGCGCATGGAGGATTGGGCCTGATCATTCAGTTCAAGGGATACGCCTGCTGCTTTGGCCACGGCTTCGGCAGTGAGATCATCTGTGGTGGGTCCAAGGCCGCCTGTGACTATGGCAATATCTGCGCGATTTGAAATTTCCTTTAGCATACCGGCCAGTGATTCAAGATCATCCCCTACAGCCGAATGCCGTTTCACCCTCAATCCACTATCCAGAAGGAAATTTGCAATATAACTTGAATTTGTATCCACAACCTGGCCGGAACTGATTTCATCGCCGGTGGATAATGTTTCAACGTGCATTATACCCATACTCCTTTAGACAAATAATAAAGGGCAGATCTAAATCTGCCCTTGAGTTAGTTACATGCTGGCGGTTATCTGATCGTTATCAGAAAACATAGGTCATCTTGGCTGCGAACAGCACTGAATCCTTGCGGGGATTAGCCGGATTTGATACTTCCGAAAAATCGATATTCATCAGGCCATTAATCGAATGAACTTCAAATTTGGCGATCCAGGAAGCATTGATATCAAACCGGGTGAAAACGGTCACATCCTCCAGCCAGTATTCTGCACCATCTCCGCCTAATAATACCTTCTGAGCGGTACCATCCTGATCGTTCCGATCGGGGTAGAAAATGGAGTAATATCCGCCGCATTCAAACCAGTCAATGAACCGGTATGACGCCATCACATACCAACCCTCACTATATCTTTTTATATTAAAAATTGAAGCCCCATTGTTCATAATCTTTAATTTATCTTCGCCATAGGTCCATTCTGCAGCCAATAAAAAGTCATTGTATGTATACTCCACAGATGCATAATATCTTTCACCAAAAGGCTTAATATCGGGCCCTGCAGTATATAATAGAATAGAATAATCGCTTGCTATCCCCCCAATCCTGAGACCTTCCAGTGGCGTATTCCAGAAAAGAGAAACCATATAACTGGCATCTATGTCAACACCTTCTGCAACGCCTCCAACCTCAGAGGCTGTCCGGGTAACTACCGACCCGTTTTCAGGTATATTAAGAACGCCATAACTGAAGTTATATTCAACATTAAACGGCAGTTGACCATAAATGCCGATGCCTTTGTGGGAAAGCATAGACTCACGGTTATTTTCATCATAAATAGCATGGGGAAGGAAAATGCATGCCCGGGAAGTGTCCACATCCCTTCCGGCATTATAAATCGCTCCAGTCAACTTGAATTTTCCCACCTTGATACCCAGCCAGTTTCGATACCTGTAGTCGGCAAATGCCCAGTCAATAACAATTTCATCGTTTCCAAACTCCCCCAAATCCTTTGCAAAAAACTGCATCCCCAGCCTCAGATTGTCTGCAGGCTGTGTTAAAAAATTTAGACCCATATCATTAAACTGAAACGTGCCATCCTCGGTTTCAGCGAAATAATGATTGTACCGGGTGGACTGTAAATACCCTTGTGAAATAAATCCGTGAATATTGACATCACCCAAATCGGCCATAGAACTTATCGCACTAAAGATAATTCCCAAAATGACTGCAACGAACACCGCTGGTTTTCTCATCATAATATCCCTCCCTGCTATTTCACAGTAATTGTATTCACATTCACAGGAACTGTGCCTGAGTCGATGTAACTCACTACCCCTGGCGTATTGGCCACATATTCCATTAATTTTTCCTCAGAGTCAAAACTTCGAGGTTCGATGCCATTGCCTGTGAACAGCATATTTCGCCAGTAGGCCTTGTACTGGCTCGCGGTTCGCTTAACGTAGCGCTTCAGAAAATCTTTATGAATATCTTCATTTTTTGATATCACAATTATAATATGGGCATTATTGCTCCATTGCACATTTTTACCCAGAAAAATTTTTTTTACATCATCACTGGAAAGGGTTGTATCCGGGACATCCTTATTCGCAATAATCAAAACATCTGCAAAAACTGTTTCCGCCACACCCAGGATCAGAAACACGAAAACAATAAAAACCGACATGTTTTTCATTCAGACCTCCTGTTGATTTTTGTCATTTTAAAAGCCATTAAAGAATTGATGATTTTTTCCAGATCTTTTCTGCGATCATATCGGTCATGTCAAGGATATCCTGCCGGCTCAATACATCGTCGACGTTGTCGACGCCACAGGCGCGGATCACATACGTGTCGTCAAACCCATACCATTTCAGAAAGTGCTCGTATCTCACAAAAATATCCTGGAATTTGCTTTCTTCTTTCTGCCCCTGTGACAGGATGAATACCAGTTTTTTTCCCGGATCAAGCCGGCTGTGTTTTTCCTTTCGATAAAAATGAGGGGTCAAAAACGAATAGGTCCGGTCAATAAACGCTTTCATCTGTGCAGATACCCCCCCAAAATAGATGGGGGATGCCAGGACAAGAACATCTGTTCGGCTGACATCTTTTAACACAGACGTCAGCCCATCATCCAAAACACAGTCTTCACGGGTGGTTTTACAGGCCATACATGCCTGACACCCCTTGAACTCAAGTTCATTTAAAAGATACACCTGAACATCTGAACCATTTGACCGGGCTTTATCAACAAACCGTCTTGCAACAGTTGCACTATTGCCATTTTTCCTTGGACTTCCAAGTACACAGACAACTCTCATAACGATATTTCCCTCACCATGAAATGTTCCGGATAACGGACAATTTATATGTTTTACGCATATTCAAAAAAAATCAGGGGATAAAAGCCACATCTATAAGCAACGGCGGAAAGTCTGCTCATTTTTAACGAGCAGGTGTTCATGCGGGAATCATAATCGTTTCTGAGTGATTTTTCAACACCTTTTATGGGATCAATCACGAAATGCCGCTCCATTGATGCGATGGTATCCTGCAGATTCAGGATCAAGAGAAAATTGCGGTTCAAAGAAAAAACCTTACAACTAATTATCTGATTTGACAAAGAATAAATGGAATACTATAGTTCCCAATGATGATTTGCCAAAAAACCTTAAAAATATATCCTGGTCAAAGAAAACAAATTCAGTCTATCGATCAATGATAAAATACTGCAGGAGGGCATGAATGCCGGAATTCAAAAAACGGATTGAAACAGGGTTGGAGCAGTTTGCTTATTTTATTTACAGAAATCGGTTTATCACTCTTCTGATCATGTTGATGATCCTTGTCTTCCTTGCAGCCAATGCAACCAGACTTCACTCGAATACGTCCATTGAGGGTCTGTTGCATGATGAAGATCCCATCCTGCTTGACTATAATACGTTCAGGGATCAGTTCGGCCGTGAAGAGCTGATCGTCATCGCGATCAAAACACCGGACATTTTTAACATGGCCTTTCTGGAACGTTTAAAAGCACTTCATGATGAACTTTCAGACAAGGTACCGCTTACAGAAAAAATTAGCAGCCTGATCAATGCCAGACATACCTATGGAAACCAGGATGAGCTTATCGTAAGGGATCTGTTTGATCCATGGCCCACCTCTTTAACAGATCTTGAAATCATCAAGAAACGTGTGTTGGGCACCCCCGCCTATTTGCACACACTCATATCGGAAGATGGGACATACACAACCCTACTTATTCAAACCCGGCAGTTCGGACAATCCGGAGAACCGGATGTTGCCATGGACGGTTTTCAGGACACCCGTGAATCCATGAACGAACAGCATGAAAACGCAAAGTCAGCCCCCTATCTGACTGATGAAGAAAACAGCATGATCGTAGAAGCTGTAAACGGCATTATCAAAAAATACGACGCCCCGGATTTCAAAATTTTTCTTGCAGGCTCCCCTTCGGTAACCCATGCCCTGAAAATCGCCCTTCTAAGAGACATGACATTTTTTACCACCCTTTCCATTATCGCCATTTCAATATTTCTTTTCTTCATGTTCAGAAGGGTATCCGGGGTCATTATTCCGCTTGTTATCGTTGTCTTTTCGCTGGTTTCAACATTTGGCACGATGGCCCTCTCACATGCCGTAATCAAAACCCCTTTTACCGTTCTGCCCTCCTTCCTGCTTACGGTAGGCGTTGGAGATTCGGTGCACGTGCTTGTTTATTTTTTCAGATTTTTCAACAAAACCGGGGATAAAGAAAAGGCCATCGCCCATGCATTAAGCCATTGCGGCCTTGCCATTATCCTGACAAGTATCACTACCGCAGGCGGCCTCCTCTCTTTTGTCACCGCAGAAATCGCACCTGTTGCTGACCTGGGGCTTTTTGCAGCCATTGGCGTCATGCTGGCCCTTTTATATACCATCATTCTTTTACCGACGCTTCTTGCTATTTTTCCCATGAAAGTCAAAACCGTGACCCGTGAACAGACAATGCCCCATATATCTGAAAGAATTCTTAAAGGCATCGGAAATATTGCCACCAACAGAGCGGGGGGGGTTATTGTCATATCAACGATTATTCTCATTGTTTCCATAGCAGGCATTACAAAAATCAGATTTTTTCATAACATCGTGCAGTGGTTTCCCGAAAACGACCCGATCCGCATCAGCACGGAAACCATCGATCGCGATCTCAAAGGTTCCATTTCTCTTGAAGTGGTAGTCGATGCCGGCAAAGAAAACGGCATTTATGATCCCTTGTTTCTGAAAAAACTGGATGAAACTGCACAAAAACTGGAAACCTATGCATCTGGTGATCTTTTTGTAGGCAAAGCATGGTCCATCACAACCATTTTAAAAGAAATCAACAAGGCACTCCATGGCAACAATGATGAATATTACACGCTTCCGGAAACCCGGGAATTGACCGCACAAGAGCTTCTTCTGTTTGAAAGCAGCGGCTCAGAAGACATGGCGGACTTTACCGACAGCCAGTATGAAAAAGCCCGTCTGATTATAAAAGTCCCGGCAATTGATGCCATGCAATACAGTGAATTCATCAATCTGGTATCTGATCATTTAAAAAAAGTGTTTCCCGATGAAAAGATAACCACTACCGGCATGATGGCGATTCTCTTCAAGACGATTCACAACCTGATAAAAAGCATGGTAAAAAGCTATGTCATTGCGCTCGTTGTAACCACAATCCTGATGATCCTTCTCATCGGGCGTATCCGGCTGGGGCTCTTGAGCATGATTCCCAATATTTTCCCTATTGTTGTCATGCTGGGCCTGATGGGATGGCTGTCTATCCCCATGGACATGTTCTCCATTCTTGTAGGCAGTATCGCCATAGGGATTGTGGTGGACGACACCGTCCATTTCATGCATAATTTCAAACGCTTTTCCGACCAGACCGGCGACGTAAAACAGGCTATCCTTAAAACACTCCTTAATACGGGACCGGCAATGCTTGTGACAAGCCTTGTCCTTTCCACGGGATTCTTCATGTTCATGTTCTCATCCATGACAAATCTGTTCAACTTTGGATTGCTGACAGGCATTACCATATTAATTGCGCTGCTTGCGGATTTCCTGCTTGGCCCGGCGTTGCTCGCCATGGCAGGTAAAAAATTTTAACTTTTTAACCTACAAAAGGACTTAGCTGATGAAACATGTGATTTCAATCTTTCTTGCAATGATTGCCATACCATTTCTGTGCCCTTTTTCTGCCTTATCCGCAGATGACAGAGATGCCCGAAAAATCATGGAACTGGTCGATAACCAGGATGATGGCGACAATATGGTCAGTGAAATGGAAATGACCCTGATCGATAAGAATGGAAATGAACGTATCCGCAACATGAAGTCGTTTTCAAAAGACCAGGGTGCGGACACGCTGAGAATCATGTTCTTTCTCTATCCCGCTGACATTAAAGGCACCGGTTTTCTGACCCATGAATATGATGCACCGGGAAAAGACGATGATCAGTGGCTCTATCTTCCGGCCCTGAAAAACACGAAACGGATTGCCTCAACCGATAAAAGCGAAAAATTCATGGGTTCTGATTTTACCTATTCGGATATGGGTTCCATAGAGCTTGAGGACTATGACTTTTCATTTTTTGAAGATCAGAAAGAAATCGATATTGAGGGGAATAAATGCTGGATAATCTGGGCCATCCCCAAAACAAAAGATGTGATCAAAAAAACCGGATATGAAAAATCACTCCTTTTCATCCGGCAGGATAATTATTATCTCATCCGGGGTAAATTCTGGCTTGAAAAAGGCGGGTATATCAAATTTCTCGAAGTCACGGAACTTAAAAAAATAGACGGTATATGGACGGCAACCGAGCTTTATATGAAAAAGACAAGAAACAACGTGCAGGAACATAAAACGATTCTCAAGTTTATAAATGTCAAATATAACCAGGACCTGGACTATGGCATGTTCACGGAAAGGCAACTGGAGAAAGGGATATAATTGAAAACGGCTGAACCGGGAAAAGATGTAAAAATTCATCCAAACCCTCTTAATAGATGGAAAATATTCCTGATATATGGTACGCCAGTGCATAATCATTAAAAGGCGACAACACGAAAAGCAGCATGGATTTTTTTAATGCCAGACGGAAAATACTGACCTATGAAATGTGTGGAGATCTGAAATGAAAAGAGAGAACGCCCCCATGAAATTATTCCGGATTTATCTTGTTTCACTCTTATTCCTGTTTTTCTTCTTGAATTTTACTGAACCGGCATCTTCTGAAAACCTTTTGGACCAGATATCCGGCGTGACAATTCTTGATAGTGGAACGAACGACGCGCCTTCTGACTGGAAGATTATCAATGGATCTCTGGTTCAGAAAAGCAATATCTGGGGGGGAAGCACAACAAAAGAAGACCCTGTAAAACCGGGAACATATCTGATATGGGGGCAATCGGACTGGACCGATTACACATTTACCCTTGATATGAAAGCAAAAGATGACGATGCCTTTGGTTTCCTTTTAAGATATCAGGATGACAACACCTATTACAGATTTTCTCTTGACAAGCAGAGAAACCTTACCCGCTTTATCAAAAAATCCGGCGGATTTGTATCTGTTCTGAGCGAAAAAGAAGAAGGATTTACCCAGAATAAATGGTATCATGTCAAAGCAGATGTCCAGGGCAACCGGTTTAAAATCTATTTGGATGACCGGTTAATTCTCGATATATCTGATTCGGCCATCTCATCCGGAAAAACCGGCCTTTACTGCTGGGGAAATGAAAACACCGAATTCAAGGATATAAAGGTGGTTCCTGTCTCCGGCACGCCTGTTGTCATGATAGATGAAGTCCTGAAAAAAGCATCCTTTATCACAACGGGTATCATACCGCCACCACCTGAAAAAAAAGAACAACACACAGCCGAAGTTAATACATCCGAAAAGCCATTTATTTTCTCCAAAAACAATTCCGTTTCTCTGGATATCTCGGATTGTGCAATCCACGATGAAGGCCGAAACGATGGCCCGTCCTCCTGGTACGCATTTGACGGTGTATTAAGTCAGGCAAGCAATATCTGGGGAGGAAGCGTAACTGCGACAAATCCTGAGAAACCGGGAACCTATGCGATTATTGGCACCAAGGACTGGAGCAACCATGCTTTATCCGTGGATTTCAGGTCCCAGGGTGACGGGGCCATCGGCGTCATGTTCAGATACAAAAACGAAAATAACTACTACCGTTTTTCCATGGACAACCAGAACGGCTATCGACGGCTGATTAAAAAACTGAATGGCAGCACTTCTGTCATGTCTGAAAATAAAGGCGATTATCCCGCTGGCCAATGGAATAGCCTTCAAATCAAAGCGATTCAGGGTAATATTACCGTTTTTATTAATGATAAATATGCGCTAAGCGCAACAGACAACTCATTTACTACCGGGAAAATAGGACTCTATTGCTGGGGAAATGAAAACACCGAATTCAAAGCGATAAAAGTCACCACAGACATGTCTGGCATTGAAACGTTAAAGCCCGCAATTGTAAAAGAGCCTCCTCCTCCCCAGCCCGTGGCCGCTCAAAAGCCCAAACCACCTGAAACAAAAATTGACGACAAAGGGCCAATTCCTTCTGCAAAAGATAGTGGCCTATTAAAACCGGAAGTGGCGCCCACCCCTCTGCCAAAAGTAAAAGAGCCTCCCAAAAAGGAATACGTCATCAAACCGGAAGAACAGATCAAAAAGATAGCGCCTGTGGATCAGCGCGTTCTTGATGCCGGCTTTGAAATTGTTGATGAAGGGCTGACGGATGGCCCATCCACGTGGAAACTGAAAGACGGTATTCTCATCCAGTCCAGCAATATCTGGGGGGGAGACAACACGGCATCAGATCCGTTTAAACCAGGGACCCTGGCCATTATGGGCGGGCAGACATGGACGGATTTCAGCCTGAACGCCGACCTCCGTTCCACAGATGATGATGGCATAGGCATTGTATTCAGGTACCAGGATCAACATAATTATTACAGACTGTCTCTTCACAAACAAAGGAGTTACAGAAGGCTTATAAAAAAGGTAAACGGCCTGATTTCAATTCTGGCGGAAGACAACGTCCCCTATCAAACCAATCGATGGTATTCCGTCAAAATTAACGCGCTTTCTGACACCATAAAAATCATGATAGACAACAAACCGGTTTTCAGTGTGGTTGACAGCTCCTTGCCCAATGGCAAAGCAGGTTTGTACAGCTGGGGCAATCAAAACAGTGAATTCAAAAATATTAAAGTTGATCATCTCGTCATTCCCGTACCTGAGCCAGACGACACACCGGACATAATTGACGATGCCTTGAGAGGAATGGCCTATCCGATTGATATCAGGAATCCGACCATCATCGATGAAGGCACCAGCGACAAACCCTCTTTCTGGAATGTAAGAGACAATATCCTTATCCAGACAAGCAATATCTGGGGAGGCAGCATTGCTTCCGCTGATCTCTACAAACCGGGAACCATGGCATTGTTCGGTAAAAACAGTTGGGATAACTATACGATTTCTGTGAAATTAAGCTCCCGCGATGATGACGAGATAGGCGTTGTTTTCAGATATCAGGATCTGGACAACTACTACCGGGTATCCATGAACAGACAGCTTGGGTATTTAAGACTCATCAAAAAGGTGAATGGCAGGACAGCCCTTATTGATGAAATTAAAAACGCATATGAACAGAGCAGATGGTACAGATATAAAATTGCCGTTACAGGAAAGACGATTAAGGTTCAGCTTGATAACAAACTGATCTTTGATAAAACAGATGAATCGATCACATCAGGAAAAATCGGTTTCTACTGCTGGGGAAATGAAAACAGCGAATTCAAGGATATCCTGGTCATTCCTGATGTTTCACCAAAGCCGTCTGATGTTAAACCGTCTCCGGAAAAGGCAGTGCCATCCGATTTCGCAAAAACAACCCTTGTTGACCTGGAAGACTTTTCCATTGTGGATGACGGAAAGAAAAATGGCCCATCCTCATGGTCAGTGGCAAACGGTATCTTAACACAATCCACAAACATCTGGGGGGGGACCATTTCAGATGCAGATCCGTCCCAGCCAGGGACTTACGCCATTTATGGCGATATCAGCCTGACCAACTACCAGATGTCTGTCGAACTCAAATCAGGGGATGATGATTCCATAGGCGTTCTGTTCCGGTACCAGGATCAGGACAACTACTACCGCTTTTCCATGAACAGGCAGCAAAGCAAAAGACGCCTTGTCAAAAAAGTGGATGGAAAAGTGACGATTTTAACCGAGGATTCCGTAAGTTATGACACAGACCTCTGGTACAAGGTGAATGTCCGGTTGCAAGACAACGCCATTTCCGTTTTTGTTGATGATCGGCGTGTGTTCGATGTGAGGGACAGTTCACTGGGTGCAGGCAAAATCGGCCTCTATTGCTGGGGAAATGAAAAAAGCAGTTTCAGGAATATCATGCTCACCCCCTCCTCTGATGAGCAACCGAAAATGTATGAGGTATCCAACCCGATTGAACAGGCCATTCCCGAACCGGTCATATCTGAAACGACTCCAAAACAGCAGCCCCTTTCCCCAGCGCCACCTTTCGGTATCGATACAGGCATACCGTTATCTCCAAAAGTGGATTTGCCAATGACATTTGAAAGAAAAGATTCCCCCCGTGATCAATCTGTTGAAGAAAAAGCAGCCCCTGTTCTCCAGACACCGCCGGCCGCAAAACAACCTGCCATGGGTGCTTACCACTTTAAAATTGTGGATGAAGGATCAATAAACGCCCCATCCACCTGGGCCGTATATGACAAAGTTCTTCTCCAGTCGAGCAATATATGGGGAGGATCTGATGATGGTAAAATTCCTGCAAAACCCGGAACCTATGCGCTTCTGGATATAAAAAACGATATGATGGCATATGAAATATCGGCCGATCTGCGTGCCCAGGACGACGACAGTATTGGTGTCATATTCGGTTATCAGGATGACAACAATTACTACCGGTTTTCCATGGACAGGCAAAGGCGCTTTCAGAGACTTGTCAAAAAGCACGATGGTGTATTTTCCATTCTCGCTGAAAATAAAACCGGATTCGACCTTGCAAAATGGTATGCTTTCAAAGCCAAAGTGATTCCCGGCAAAATCAGAATTTATCTGGACGATGCCCTTGTATTCACCGTTAGCGAGAATTCTTTCAGTAAAGGCAGCATAGCCATGTATGCCTGGGGAAATGAATATGCCGAGTTCAAAAATATCCGGATAAACCCGTTAGAAACAGAACAAACCGCTGCCGCCATTTTACCGGAACAGCAAAAGAAAGTTCAGACAATGCCATCGGATGTTTCTTTGGAATCAGAAAAAAATGCGGCAGAAGATCGTCTGATTGAAGAAAAACGGCTTGAAGAGGAGGCCAGAAAAGCCGAGCAGTTCAGGCGGGCTGAAGCCCTGAAAAAGGCCGAAGAAGAAAGAATCGCTGACGCTAAGCGAAAGGAAGAACAGGCAAGGATAGACGAACAAATCAAAAAAGCCGAAGACGCCAAAAGAGCCGAGCAGTTAAAAAAAATTGAAGCGGCCAGACAGGCTGAATTGATACGGCTGGCTGAAGAAAAACGAAAAGCCGAAGACGCAAGACTTGCAGCTGAACAGGCAAAAAAGGCAGCTGAACTGAAACGGGCTGAAGCAGAACGGCTGGCTGAAGAAAAAAAGCAAGCTGAAGAAAAAAAGAGAGCTGAAGCACAAATCAAGGCCGACGCCCAGAAAAAAGCGGTTCTCAAACAGGCGGAAATCATCGTGCCTGAAGATATTCCTGCAGAAAAAATACAGGAAACCTTGACGGATGTGAATAAAAGTAAATATGTCATTGTAGATGAAGGAACCCAAAACGGGCCTTCTTCATGGTCAGAAACAGAAAATGGCATGATTCAGCACAGCAATATCTGGGGAGGCAGCACAGCAAAAAATGACCCTGAGAAACCGGGAACGTATGTCATCTGGGGGGAAGACTGGAGTAATTACATCGTAGAGGCCAAAATCCGGTCTCTGGATAATGATGAAATCGGCATCATCTTCAGATATCGTGACAACAACAACTATTACCGGTTTTCCATGAACAGTCAGCTCAAATATCGACGATTCATCAAAAAGGTGGATGGGAAAGTCATCGTTTTGGCCAGTGATGACTTTGCCTATAATCAGGGCCAATGGTATTCAATAAAAATAAAGGCGATCGGGAAAAACATCGAGCTGTATATTGACAATTCCCTTATTTTCACCATTACGGACATATCCCATAAATTCGGCAAGATCGGTTTATACTCCTGGGCAAATGATCATAGTGAATTCAGCGATCTTTCCGTACTTCCAATGTCTTCAGATGCCCCTCCTTCCAAAAAAAGCAATTATGAAACCGTTGATGAAGGGACCAAAGACGGCCCGTCCGATTGGACAGTGGAAAATGGTGTGCTGATTCAGAAAAGTAACATCTGGGGAGGAGAGAAGACCAAAGGGGCGATTTTAAAACCCGGAGCATACGCGATCTGGGGAGAGAGCTGGCTTAATTGCACCATCGAAATGGATCTGCGGTCAAGGGATGATGACTCCATCGGCATCATGTTCCGGTACAAAGACAAAAATAACTATTACCGGTTTGAAATGAACCGCGAATATAATTACCGCAGGCTCATTAAAAGAGTAGATGGCAATGCCTCTGTTCTTGCTGAGGATACATTCGCATACGATATGAACACGTGGTACAAGATAAAAATTTCCGTGTTTGAAAAAGATATCCGTGTCTATTTTGAAGACAAACTCCTGTTTAACGTCATGGATGATTCCGTCAGTTATGGCAAGATCTGCTTTTATTCCTGGGACAATCAGGGCAGTGAATACAAGGAGGTGTCCGTTCTTCCGCTACAGGAAAAATCTGAAGCCATCCCTCCTGCCATACGAAGTGATTATCAGGTCATTGACGAAGGTGAAAACGAAGGGCCGTCAAAATGGGATGAACATAAGGGTAAACTGGTTCAATCAAGCAACATCTGGGGCGGTTCAAAGGAAAAGGATGCATATGAAAAACCCGGGACCTGTCTGATATGGAATCAGGGGGGAGATAACTATACGCTTGAAGCAGACCTGATGTCCCATGACAATGACGACATCGGAATCCTGCTGCGTTTCAGGGACAAAAACAACTACTACCGGTTTTCCATGAACAGCCAGCAAAGTTACAGAAGACTCATCAAAAAGAAAAACGGTCAGACAAGCCTGCTTGCAGAAGACAATATTCCATATATAAAAGACCAGTGGCAATCGGTAAAGGCCATACTTTTCGGCGATAGAATTCTTGTCAGTATAAATGGGGAAACTGTTTTTGATGTGACAGATAATGCCATTCATGAAGGAAAAATCGGCTTCTACTGCTGGAATAATGACGGGGCCGAATTTGACAACATCGAATTGACTCCCCTTGTCACGTCACCCTTCAGAGCAGACAATCTGACAATCGAATTCATGAAAAACAACGCCAGAAAGACAGATACATTAAAATGTGAACCGGTTTTTCTTTTTGCAGGCATAGCAAATGCATTTCCATCGAACACCGGAGAAAACGTTACCAGAAAGCTTCTCAACACGGAAATCAACTGTGCAGGATATACACTGGTAGATGAAGGAGAACATGAGGGGCCGTCATCATGGTATATTTCAAGTGACGGTGTTCTGATCCAGGCAAGTAACATCTGGGGGGATGATGATCCCCAAAATCCCATCAAACCGGGCACATATGCATTGGGAGGCAAAACCTGCTGCAAAAATTACAGATTTTCATGTGACATTCGTGCACAGGACGATGATGCCATGGGTATCATGTTCCGATATTTAAACAATAAAAACTATTACCGGTTTGCCATGAACCGGCAGCAGAAATACAGAAAACTTGTAAAAATCGTGGATGGCAAATACACGGTGCTTGCAGAAGATTTTGTGCCCTATGTGCAGAATCAGTGGTATCAGGTGAATATAAAAGTCGTGGAGAATACCATTGAAGTCTATCTGGACGGCGCCCCGATATTCAATGTTTATGATGATTCACTGATCCAGGGGAAAATAGGGCTTTATTGCTGGGGAAACGAAAACAGCGAATTCAGAAATCCTTACATCATCCCCCTTCCTGAAGGACCGCCGGAAGCAGAAAAGCCTGTCTCAAAGAAAACACAACCGGTCACGGAGATTAAACCGGTTGCGGCACTGATTGAAGCGGTGCCTGAATTCTCACGGGTTGCCCATAAAAGTTACACCATCGTTGATGAAGGAACGAACAAGGGACCGTCCTCGTGGGCAGTGATTGACGGCATCCTGAAACAAACGAGCAATATCTGGGGGGGGGATCTGAACAATACCGATCCGGACAAACCCGGAACCTATGTGCTCTGGGGAGACAACTGGGGAAACTACACGGTTACGGGGGATATCAAATCACAGGATGATGACGCCGTGGGGGTCATGTTCAGGTATAAGGACAATAACAATTATTATCGTTTTACCATGAACAGGCAGCTTAAATGCAGGCAACTGGTAAAAAAAGAGAGTGGAAAGTATAAAATCCTGGCTCAGGATGACATTCCCTTTGACCAGAACCGGTGGTATACCATACAGATAACAGCCATTACGGACACAATTGCTGTCAGGGTAGACGGGAATGAAATATTCAGTGTCAAGGACAGTTCACTGAAAAAGGGCAAAGTCGGACTATACTGTTGGGGCAATGAAAACAGCGAGTTTGATAATTTCATGATCACCCCCTATACCCGAAAAGAGATCGCAGAAAACAGTATTGCTGCTGAATCGTCAGTATATCATGTTGATCCTGAAAACTACTCTGTTGTTGACGAAGGCGAAAACAACGGCCCGTCCTCATGGTCTGTTGAAAATGCCATTCTGACCCAAAAAAGCAATATCTGGGGAGGAAGCATAGATGGAACCGATCCTGACAAACCGGGGACATATGCCCTTTATGGTAAATATCTCTGGAGAAATTATGGTGTAAGCCTGGATTTGCGATCAGAAGACGATGATGGCATAGGCGCCATGGTCAGGTACCAGGATAAAAATAACTATTACAGAATTGCCATAAACAATCAGGAAAAATACAGACGTGTGATTAAAAAGGTAAATGGCGTGGTCACTATTCTTGCCCAGGACAACATCACCTATACACCCAACATCTGGTTTACCTTAAAAATTGTCTGCGTCGAGGACAAGATCAAATTTTACCAGGACGGCAAACTGATTTTCAACATCACGGATAACAGCCTAAGGACAGGTAAAGTCGGGCTGTATTGCTGGGGCAATACCGGAAGCGAGTTTAAAAATATTTCTGTAAAACCCATACAGACAAGGCATGGCGCACAAATGACCGAACCGTCTGGAACAGATTCCTTTAAAAATATTCTCTACGGATATGCAGAGGGCGCACCTCTTCTTTTTCCTGAAGTGTCATCTGAAACGCCGAAACGGATTCTTCTGACCCCCCTTGCCATGGCTGAATACAATTTCTCCATTGTTGATGAAGGAAAGAATAACGGGCCATCAAACTGGATCATGACAAATGGGATCGTCAAACAGACCAGCAACATCTGGGGAGGTAACCGCTCTGGCATCGCTCCTGTAAAACCCGGCACAATGGCTTTATGGAAGGAGGAAAATCATCTTTCAGATTATACCATGACCGTATCCTTACGTTCCAGCGACAATGATGCCATAGGTGTGTTGTTCGGGTATCAGGACGAAAACAACTACTATCGTCTTTCCATGGACAGGGAGCGGCAATACAGACGGCTGATAAAAAAATATAACGGCATTGTCACGATCCTTGCGGAAGACCGGTTTGCTTATGAAAAAATGAAATGGTATGATTTAAAAATCGAAGTGGCCGGAAGCAGCATCAAGGCATATATGGGCAACAGCAAAATATTTGATATATATGATCAAGGCGTTAATACCGGAAAGGTTGGCCTGTATTGCTGGGGAAATGCAGACAGCGAATTTAAGGATATTACCATTACGCCGTTTACGCGGATAGAAACTTCGGTTGCAGACATCACGGATGACAAAGGTAAAGCCCTTCAGGATCCCCTGTTTGAATCATTTATGAAAGGCTCCCAACATGCCAAACCGGAAAACAAAACTGACCGGATCTCCTTTGAAAAAATCACACCCTCCTGGCAGGAAAAGCCGTTTATCGAACCGGAACATCCGCCAGACCTGAATTATCGTGCAGGTACGGCAAACAAATCCCAAATTCCGGATGTTCCTTCTGACAATCCGGATATAGCGTCAACAGTGCCTGAACTTCTGCCAGACCTTGAATATCGTGCAGAAAGGTCGACCATAGCGCCCATGCCCGATGTGCGTGTTGAGGGACCTGTTTCGGCCAGCGCAACAACCGAAAATGATCTGACTGACCGTGTATTGGCAACAACAGAACTGACAAAAACAAAAAGCCCCCCCCCCTTGGAAAAAACACCATGGGAGGCGTCTGAAAGAAAACTTGAAGATGAACTCTTTGCCTCATTCGATGGTGACACGGAAGATAATCACCCCAAAGATCAGGACAATGTGAAAACCGAAGAAGACCGACATCTTTTATTGGGATTTAACGGTGTTGAAACCCATCAGGCCAATACAGGCCTTCTTGATGGATTCGGGGAGGGAGATATTCAAAAATTCCCTGCCACATCTTCATCCAGGAGCCTTTCCTTTACCGTGCTTTTTGAACTGAATGGTTACTTCAAGCTGAGTGAGGCTTTCAATTTCGCCCACCAACCTCCGGAATCGGATCAGGCTGACGGGCAACGCCTGACAGAATCTGATCAGACCGACTGGCAAGGGCTGTCACAACTCCGGGCCGAAACCCAGCTTGAAGTCAACGCAAAATTCCTTGAAAACTGGAAAGGATATTTTGCAGGAAAAGGATATTATGATTTTGCCTATGACATCAATGGTCTTGAAAAATATACCGAGGAGGTCCTTGACACCTATGAAAGTGACGCAGAATTAAACGAAGCCTATATCGAAGGGGAACTGAATGAGCAGCTGGACATTAAAATCGGAAGGCAGATCGTTGTATGGGGAAAATCCGAAAATATCCAGGTAACAGATATTTTGAATCCACTGGATATAAGGGAGCCTGGCTTGACGGACATTGAATATTTAAGGCTCCCGGTCTTTATGTGCCGACTGGATTATACAAAAATCCCCTGGACATGGACATTGATCACGATTCATGAAAACCGCTTTAACCGTATCCCGGCTTACGGAAGCGACTTTTACCCATACGACATTCCCCCGCCTGAGGATGATATTCCGGACAAACCCGAGTTTGCATCTTCCGTGAGTGGCTCTTTCAGGGGGATGGATTTGTCTTTCTATGCTGCCAATGTGCTCGACGATACCGGCTATATCACTATCAACCCATCCGGCCTCACAATAAAACATCCGCGCGTCACCATGTTCGGTGCTGCGATGAACTATGCCCTGGGTAATTTTCTTGTAAAAATGGAGGCTGCCCAGTTTTCAGGTATCCGTTACACGAACGCCGATCAGAAATTTTCAAAAACAAATGTATTGGCCGGGCTCGAATATTCAGGATTCACCAATACAACCCTTTGTCTTGAAGCGGCCAACGAATACATCAGCGACTTTGACCGGAAACTCGAGGATATGCCGGATGAAGCAGAAGAGAATCTTTTATTGACAGCGTTTCGCCTCACAAAAACGTTTATCAATGAAACCTTGACCCTTTCCATATACGCCCAGGCCTATGGCAATGATTTTGAGGGCGGATCATTTGAACGTTTCATGGCTGAATATGATCTTTCAGATGCCATCCAGTTATCCGGAAGCCTTATGCTTTATCAGTCCGGTTATTATTCACTCTTTAAATCAATCGGCGATAACGACCGCGTTTATTTTGACATCAAATACAGCTTTTAACCCCCCTCCTTTTTTTAAATTTCCCGACAATTTATCATCTTCATTAAAGACTGAATCTGTATGATTTATTTGGATTGAAGCCAGTCATACCCGTGAATACACCTGATTCTAAAAAAATGTTTACAAAATTAACTCATTACTATATAGAATTCGAGGAAATTTTAAATTAATCGATCATAACATAAACGCCTATACGATACAGAAACAAAGAGGAACCCATGGCGCCCAAGAAAAAAGCTGCAAAGAAAAAAGCTGCTGCAAAGGCCACCCCGCAAAAAACCGCTGAGAAAAAAGAATCCGCATCCGAAACAGCCGAAGAGGCTAAATTAGCGGAAGAAGCTAAAAAAGCCGAAGAGGCAAAAAAGGCTGAAGAAGCCCGCAAGGCTGAGGAAGCAAAGAAAGCCGAAGAGGCAAGAAAAGCTGAAGAAGCCCGCAAGGCCGAGGAAGCAAGGAAAGCCGAAGAGGCAAGAAAAGCTGAAGAAGCCCGCAAGGCCGAGGAAGCAAGGAAAGCCGAAGAGGC
>Ga0180007_10000342_pt1 | contig 81955 bp, 83 predicted proteins | sample MM_PC_MetaG_FD_121122 | JGI IMG/M metagenome (GOLD analysis project Ga0180007, IMG submission 121122) | Groundwater microbial communities from the Aspo Hard Rock Laboratory (HRL) deep subsurface site, Sweden - MM_PC_MetaG | ecosystem: Environmental > Aquatic > Deep subsurface > Groundwater...
ACATCTCTAGCTTCGGTACCTGACTTAATCCTCGATAAATTTTCGGCGCCCTCTTTCATCGACCAGTGAGCTGTTACGCTTTCTTTAAAGGATGGCTGCTTCTAAGCCAACCTCCTGGCTGTCTATGAAAAAAGACTTCCTTTCAAACTTAGTCAGAATTTAGAGACCTTAGCCGAGAGTCCGGGTTGTTTCCCTCTCGTCACACGAGCTTAGCCCCGTATGACTGTCTAGCCGCGATTTATGGGTTATTCGGAGTTTGGTTGAGTTATCTCACTTACGTTCGATAACCCATCCAGTAGCTCTACCACCCCATATTTTTACACGACCACGGTGCCTAAACACCTTTCGGGGAGAACCAGCTATCTCCAAGTTCGATTGGCATATTGCCGCTATCCACAAGTCATCCCAGCCTATTGCAACAGACACGGGTTCGGGCCTCCTTCTGATTTTCATCAGAATTCACCCTGCTCATGGATAGATCACTTGGTTTCGGGTCTACCACCTAGTACCTATAATCGCCCTATTCGGACTCGCTTTCGCTGTGCTTTCACCACTAAAGTGGCTTAAACAAGGTACTAAAGGAGGTAACTCGCCGGTTCATTCTTCAATAGGCACGAGATCACTCTAATAAATTAAAGCTCTCTCGGTTTGTCCGCAAACAGTTTCAGGTTCTATTTCACTGGGCGTTCCGCCCTTCTTTTCGCCTTTCCCTCACGGTACTAGTTCACTATCGGTTCTTATCATATATTTAGCCTTGGAGGATGGCTCCCCCGGATTCCCACAGAGTATGTGCTCCGTGGTACTTGGGATACTCCTAGAGGTTAATTTGGTTTTACGTACAAGACTTTCACTTTCTTTGGTCAACTATTCCAAGTTGTTCCGCTACCTTATTAACTCCCACATTAGAGTCCCGCAACCCCAAAAAAATTCCGAAGAATCTTCTTGGTTTAGGCTTTTGCCATTTCGCTCGCCGCTACTGAGGCAATCTCAATTGATTTCTCTTCCTCGCCCTACTTAGATGTTTCAGTTCGGGCGGTTCCCTACTTTTTCGTGCATACAAACCGAAGTCTGCATGTTAAGAAAAAGCTGACTACAGATAAATGTAGCCGGGTTTCCCCATTCGGACACCGCCGGGTCATAGGATTGTGGCTCCTAACCGGCGATTATCGCTGCCATATGCGTCCTTCTTCGGTAGATAAGACCAAGGCATCCACTGTCTGCGTTAGTAGAATTTTGCGACCTTTCCCTTCAGATGTCAAAGAACAAAGTGGACCTGACCGGGCTCGAACCGGTGACCTCTACATTGCAAATGTAGCGCTCTTGCCAGCTGAGCTACAGGCCCGAAAAATAATAATATTAATTTTTAAACTAAAAAACCGGCCTTGAAGCCGGTTACATAAAAGAAGCGTATAAACTATCTAGCCACTATCAATGCCCCCAAGGGCTTGTCTTTGGTTAAATGTTGAGCTTCTCATAAAGTAACTTGCCTCAATCGGCAGAGACTATTATATATAGTAAGAAACAAAGAGTCAACAGAGGAGAAAGTAGAAGTGTGTGGGTCCGGATGGGATCGAACCATCGACCTCTTACTTATCAGGTAAGCGCTCTAGCCACTGAGCTACGGACCCTGGAGCAACCAATAATTTACCATAAATTAGCCTTAAAAACAAACTATTAATATCTGCTACATTTTCAGAAAGCTACCATATATAATAGTTGTATGACGAACTTAACAACGCTTCTTTTAAAACTTCCACGAAATACTGAAGTTACACCTGAAGCAGCTCAAACATTCCTCTCTGCATTAACACAAATAAATTCAGTTTCCTCTTTAAGAAAATTATTAGGCACAAAATCACAAGCCTTAGCTTTGGAAATTGTGCTTTTCGATCAACAAATAAGGTTTCAAATAACTTGCGACCGCGACCTGGTTCCTTTTCTTAAAACACAAATTCAGTCTAACTATCCCCTTGTCCTAATTGAGCAAACACAAGACCCATTAGTAAATAAAAGGCTTGAAATAAAAAAACTCTGTCTTGCTAAGGGAAGTTATTACCCAATTGCAACTTTCGAATCATTTCAAGACATTGACCCTCTCTCCTCTGTTCTTTCTGTTTTATCAAAAGGCAATCCTGATGAAGTCGGCCTTGTTCAGTTCGCCTTGGAGGCAACAGGTTCTTCTTGGCAAAGAAAAGGGGCTCTTTATGCAGAAAGAGGTACAAAGAATGAAGATGGTTCTTATTCCCCAAGATCGGACGCAAACATAATAACTGAGAAAATTTCTTACCCAGGTTTCAAGGTCACAATAAGGCTTGCTGCAAACACGAAACAAACCCTTAGAGAACTTATATCTAGCTTTGGAGTATTCACAAGAGCTGATGGAAATAGGCTCTCATCGAAGAAAACTTCACAGCTAAAGAAAAAGTCTGCTCTAGCTTGCCTTTTACAAAGAAAGGTCGTAGATAACCAAATATTAAACATTCAAGAACTGGCAACTATTTGGCATCTTCCAAGCGATAAGATAAAAACCACCTCCATTGCTTGGGGAACGTCTGTTCTTTCAGAGCCCCCCGAAAATTTACCTATCGCAATCGATAAGTCAGAAGATGAAAAAAGGGAAATAAACTACTTTGCCAAAACTCATTTCAAAAACAAAGAAACAATATTTGGTATTGAGACTCCAGACAGAAGACGCCACATATGGACCTTAGGAAAAACAGGTACCGGTAAATCCACTCTAATTGCCAACATGGCCATCGATGATCTCAAGAAAGGTCGTGGTTTAGCCGTTATAGATCCCCATGGAGATCTTATTGAAATACTTCTTGATTATATTCCGAAGAACAGAATTAACGATGTCATTTACTTCAATCCCGCAGATAGCCAACCTCCAACAATTAATCCTCTTGAGGTTAGAACTCGTGAGGAAGCAGAACTGGCTGCTTCCGGTCTTCTTTCAATATTCACAAAAATTTGGGCCAATGTCTGGTCCGCACGGATGGAATATATCTTAAGAAACTCATTCCTCACTTTAGCGCAAACTCCTAACTCTACTTTGGCGGATGTTTTGAAACTTCTGGCAAATAGAAAATTCAGAGATCAAATCGTAGAAAAAATTGATGACCCAAATCTTGTCCACTTCTGGAAAGAAGAATTCGATAAAATGCCGGAAAGACTTCAAAAGGAGGCTATTTCCCCTATTCAGAATAAGGTAGGCCAATTTGTCCTATCACCTATGATTCGCGAAATAATCGGTCAACCAAAAGGTTCTTTTAGAATTGACGAGATCATGGATGGCGGAAAAATATTCCTTGCCAATTTATCACAAGGAAGAATCGGAGAAGATAATGCTAATTTACTTGGCGCCATGTTGATAACGAAAATCCAACTTGCGGCCATGCATCGAGTCGAGATAAGGGAACAGGAAAGACGCGATTTCTATCTCTATGTCGATGAGTTCCAGAATTTTGCCACCACATCATTTATAAAAATCCTCTCAGAAGCCAGAAAATACAGACTTAACTTGATGCTTGCAAACCAATATATTGCTCAAATTCCCGAAGAGGTTCAAAAAGCAATATTAGGAAATATCGGAACAATGATTAGTTTTACCGCCGGTGCGGAAGACGCGCAAATTCTTCAAAAAGAGTTTTCAGAAGTCTTTACCGAAAACGACCTTGTCAACCTATCACGCTTCCAAGTGGCCATTAAACTTACTATAGATGGGCAATCCAACAGACCCTTCTTAGCTCATACTCTGCCTCTTCCTGTCTCAAGAAACCAGAACAGGCCAAAAGTTATTACGGCCTCAAGGGAAAGATGGTCAAAAAGAGAAAAACCACAACAAGACCTGGAACAAAAGCCATATACACCTAAACAGAAACCATACACACCCAGACATCGACAATACCCACGTAGGAGCAAGTCCCATCAAAGATAATTATTAACTTTAATAGTGCTTCCTCTCTTGAATAATCCCATAATCTTGCAATATTGCGCATATTTGTTATAATTTTCTCAGTCTTTCCCTTCTGGCCTATCGCAGGTGAGATGTGGGAAAGATGTAAAGTTCTTTAATAACGGGAGAATATAATCTCCTCGGGACGCAATGGGTACTTAAAACCTTTTTTGAGTATCTTTTGCGTCTCGGGGGCAAAGGGCAGGAGACGTAAAAATCCAACCATTCTTATCAAAAAGGAGAATAGCAACTATGAAGCGTTGGAAAATTGTAAGTTTGTTGGCTGTTTTCGCTCTTCTGATCACCGCTGTACCAGTATTTGCCATGGCAGAAAACGGAGCTCCATGGACCGGAGATCCAGATCCATATGCCTGTAACGTCTATCAGGACTGTTTCTACACAGTAACTGTCTGCATCGATGGTACAACCTACGAAGTAGGTATCTACTACGACCCAGCGACTCAAACCGCTGCGTACATGGAAGCAGACGCCTTAGGCTGGTCGGATATCGTCCTTACAATCGGCGCCTGTCCATATGTATGCGAAGTGAGACCGCTTTACCGAATGGTCACTCTGGTTGATAACGACGCACCTGACTGGTATTTGTATGATGGTCGTTGTTACATTATCATGCACGAAGACGGAACTGTCCCCTCAGTTGATCGCCAGGCCGAAGTTTGTAGTGTTTGCGAGCATCCTGATTTCATCTATGAAGGAGATGGTCCCGCTCTTTACGACTCCTATGTCGGTGTGGATTGCTATGGCAACTACGTCTATGCAGATCCTCTGTGGGATCCTGAATGGATCAATCTGGATCCTGACAACATCTGTCACGAAGAATCCTGCATTACCAAATAGATCCGAGGAAGGTGTCTGTACACTACTGCCCAAAAGGCACCTTCCTGCTCTACCCATTATTCTCCCGTTTTAATTTTTTTTAGATACTTCATGAACCTATAATTTGTAATTTTTATCATTTGTGCTATAATTCTTCAAGAAATTTCCTACTCGCTTATTGTAAATGTAGTATGGAAAAATTCTAATTAAATTTTGTTCTTTAACAACAAGATAATACCTTTTTGCGCTTCTTGCGCAAAAAAATGTAAATTGTCAAAAAACTCATAACAAAAGGAGGAAAAGCATGACAAAAGGATAGCCGCGTCTTCTGTCCTATGGGGCTACTTCCCCAAATAGACGTAATCGTTTTTCAAAAAAGGAGAAAGTACGATGAAGAAACTTTTTGTTATCGCATTGACACTGTTACTATTGTTAGTAGCAGCGGTCGCCGTATCAGCGGCCACTCCCCTCCCAGTATGTCCAGAAAGTGGAGGCGGCTGGACCAGGGTTAATAACGGAAATTGGACTGAAGTCACGGGCGCGACTAACTACTGCTTTAAGTTCGGGAATGGTGCAGCGCCTGGAGCCGGACCATCATGCGCACCAGAACCTGCGCTCTACGGCTCGAGCTACCCGGGAGCAACACCCGCAAGTCGGTGTCCCCTAAATCACTGGGCATACTTTGTTCCCCCGGAACCTCAGTGTGGACCGAACGAGTGGTCAACTGAAGAGGGGTGTATACCCAAAACCGACATCTGTCATGCAACCGGTAGTTGGATTCACCCATTCCAACTGATCTCCCCTTCCAATATCGGCATTCTCATGGGGCATGTTGGTCCAGGCCATCAAAGTGGTGAGGACATCATCCCGCCGATCCCCTTCTATCTGCCAGCAGGTCAAAATTGGAATACGGTTGGGCAGGCTATCTTCAACAACGGATGTGAATTGCCTGAGCCTCATGACTACGAGCTTGTGTTTGACTATCGTAACGAATGCGATGGTAATAATTACTATCGCATCATGCTGACGGATTTTGGTCAGTATGTCACCACTCTCTATCACAGTGGTTACTTCGTATGGTCTGAGCCGTTCTTGCTCGAAAACAAAACGTTTGGACCGTTTGATCTTGGCGAGTTTGGGACATTCCCTGCTGTAACGCTGGATGAACCCTTGGATTGCCAAGTCGAACATGAACTTGCGTTCGTGTATACGAATAAGTGCGTCGGTTGGTCCTATGGGTATGTACTCGATGGCGTCGAAACAATCATCGCCTCTGGTGAATGGGTTGATCCATATGGTGAGCCGGAAAAGATCTTTGTAAGTTTTGAGGTCTTCCTACCCGCAGGTGAGATTGCAAATCGCAGTCCCATCTTCGGCCCGTGGTACCTTGTGGAACCAGCCGATTGCCAGATCTTCCGCACGTACAAGGCTCATCAAGCATATCTTGCGGATAGTTGCGAGGGAATCCATCGAGTGATCAACTTGTACGAAGGCCCAGCCAGTGATCCGTATGATGTATTGGTTGGCACTCTCTACAACGAGACGGTTCTGTTCTCGGATCCTTTCAATCTCGAGACCATTCCGGCCGTCACCGTTGATGTCCCGGCAGCGTATGGCCCAGACTACACCTTCGCCGCTATGGACGAACCATCAACCTGTTACAGCACCTGTGATCTGACCACTCCGGTGGTACAAGATCCTGTTTGGAACCCGTGGTCACCATGGGTATACAATCCTATCAGCGGTCTTGAGGAAAGTTTCCACACAGGAACACAGACAACCTTATTCATGGACAGTGTCGATGAAGGGTATGTCTGTGGCTCATCGGTTGAAGAGTTATTCGAATCTCGAACACGGGAAGTGGATTACTCGCTAACCGTCGTTGGTTCCGGAGACTGCTTCAACTGGGAGTACGTCCCTGCTTTCACCAAGGGTGGTGAAATGACCGTCGTTGGCGATCTGACAGGCGAATGGCTGGACATCTATGGGCCTGAAACCGCTCCAGTACCAACCGTCACTGTTGTATGGCCAAGCGGCTATGCTCTGACAGTTACACCTGAAGCCGTTGTCAAAGATGTTGGCTGTATTCAATGCCGAATCACGCCTTACTACCCACAAGCGTCATACCATGACGCAGCTGCTCCTGGCGTTTACTGGCAAGGTCCATTCGGTCTAGGAGCTGGTGTGTGTAGCGTTATTCATCCTGAAGGCCAAGTACCTTCAGCTGAGCGCGTAACCACGATCTGCTCCCTCTGCCCCGATGTGTTTGAAGGTGGTTATATCTATCAGGTTAACCACATGTTCTATGACGGCTGGGTCTACAAGGTCCAGTGCTACGGTCAAGAACCTCACTACACGTACATGGGGTACAACTGGGACGCATACGTCAGAATTGGCGAATACACCACAGAAGGTGAACGCCTCTCCTGCCGCGTTCAAGGTTGTGCGGACTGGATTCACGAAAACATGGTGGAATAGCTCTGAGATAGCTTAGCCATGTGTGAGGTGTCACTCAACTATGTACAACCGAGTGGCACCTCATTTCCAAATTACGACAATTACATTCAAAATCAATACAACAAATTATATTTATCGCAAATATGAATATTTGTTTTTTGGTTTTACGGTATTATCTTGTTTCGCGTCTACTGAATATCAGTACTGAAGAGTCTTCCAAAAGGCAAGACGAAACGCAAAAACCCGCTTTAAAAAAGCGGGTTTCTTTGTTTTAACAATCAAAATACGACTAGAAGCGGGTTCGGTTTTTTTACAGTTTAACCGTGACCTAAAAGCTGGGTGTATACCTACCCTCAGATAAATCTGAAAGCAGTCGTGATACTCCTTAGAAAGGAGGTGATCCATCCGCTCCTTCCAGAACGGATACCTTGTTACGACTTAATTCTTGTCGCTGGTCTCACCTTCCCCCGATTCAATCGAGGTTCGGGTGCTTCCAACTTCACTAACTTGACGGGCGGTGTGTACAAGACCTGAGAACGTATTCACCGCGGCTTGGCTGATCCGCGATTACTACCAATTCCACGTTCATGAGGGCGAATTGCAGCCCTCAATCCCCACTGAGAAGCCGTTTGATGGGATTAGCTCCGTGTTACCACTTGGCAACCCATTGTCGGCTCCATTGTAGCATGTGTGTAGCCCTGGACATAAGGGCCATGCTGACTTAACGTCGTCCCCGCCTTCCTCCCGAGAATGACTCGGGCAGTCCCGTATGAATATTCAACATACGGCGAGGGTTGCGCTCGTTACCCCACTGAAGGGAACACCTCACGACACGAGCTGACGATAGCCATGCAGCACCTGTTCTAGTACCTTCGAAAGAGTCACCATTTCTGGTGATGTGCAACTAGTATGTCAAGTCCAGGTAAGGTTCTTCGGTTCGTCTCGAATTAAACCACATGCTCCACTGGTTGTGCAGGTCCCCGTCAATTCCTTTGAGTTTTAGTCTTGCGACCGTACTCCCCAGGCGGCTCGCTTAACGCGTTAGCTTGCGAGACGGAAAAATAAATTCCCCATCCCTAGCGAGCATCGTTTACGGCTAGGACTACAGCGGTCTCTAATCGCTTTCGCTACCCTAGCTTTCGTTCCTCAGCGTCAAGAAATGCCTAGTTACCCGCCTTCGCCCTTGGTGTTCTTGTCGATATCAACGGATTTCACCCCTACACCGACAATTCCAGTAACCCCGACATTCTTCAATTCTGGTAGTATTATGCCCCTTCCCGAGGTTAAGCCCCGGTCTTTGAAACATAACTTACCAAAAAGCCTACGAACTCTTTACGCCCAATAAATCCGGACAACGCTTGCACCCTACGTATTACCGCAGCTGCTGGCACGTAGTTAGCGGGTGCTTATTCTCCAGTCGGTCTCCCTTCTGGCAAAAGAGGTTTACAACCCTAAGGCCTTCATCCCTCACGCGGCGTCGCGGCGTCAGACTTTCGTCCATTGCGCACGATTCCCGGTTGCTGCCACCCGTAGGTGTAAGGCCCGTGTCTCAGTGCCTTTCTGGGGGAACACGCTCTCACGCCCCCTACCCGTCGTAGCCTTGGTAGGCTATTACCCTACCAACAAGCTGATGGGCCGCAGGCTCCTCCCTCGGCGGGCAGTTACGCCCTTTCATCCTTGGATCTTATGCGGTATTAACTACTCTTTCGAGTAGGTATTCCACACCAAGGGGTAGATTCCTACGTGTTACTCAGCCGTTCGCGACTTACTATCCGAAGATAGCTCGTTCCACTTGCATGCCTAAGGCACGCCGCCAGCGTTCGTCCTGGGCCAGGATCAAACCCTCAAATAGTGACGAGTTTTGAACCTAAACATGCATAAGCACGAATAAGTATTCGTCTTACGCTTCCAGTCATATTTTGATTGTCAAAGTGCGCACATTTTTGAGACTAAAAAACCGCCCAGATGGACGGCTTCACAAGGCTTTTTAAGCCATCTGGTATTTCGTCTTACATCATGTGCATCGTTATTATAACACACGATTCAATGGGGTCAACGAGAAGTAAATAATTGTTTTTGCAGCCCTCCAACCCTACTTCTTTTCCATCACTTTGGTCATCATAAACTCGAGAAGATCGCTCCTAGAGATTAAATAGACACTATATTTTATTCAGCAATAACGAAGTTGACTTGTCCTATTTTCTTTCATTAAACCTCCCTTAACTCCATCCCCTCTTTATGAAGCCACTCGGCAAGAAAATCTGATACTTTAGTTCCGGAAATACCTTTCTTGGTATAAATTTGTATTACAGAAGGATTTTGTCCAGAAATTATCTGGGCATTTCTTTCAAAATTTCCTAAACCCTCTCTTAATCTTTCGGGAAGATTGTCCGTAAACTCAATAACACATCTATCACTGTCAACTGGAACTATTACTAAATCGATTTCTCCTTCTATTAACAGCTGAGGAACATCTTTCCAAGGTACATTCGTAGAATATCTTATTCCTTCTTTTTCAATCATATAATAATCGTGTAATTACTTTCCTGCAAGATAAACTAGACAAAATTAAAGGCTTTCAATTCACCTTTCTTCCATCACTTTAGACATCATGAATTCGAGGAGATCACTCCTGGAGACTAAATAGACGCCGTATTTACCGGCCAGTTTTGTTGCACGAAGTTTTTTCTCTCTAATCCAACGCCTAATCGTATCAGGGTGTTTTTTGAGATATTTGGCAGTTTGTTTAACTGTCAGATAATCCTTCACAATACCTTAGTATATCATAATGTATCAGTGGTACCTAGGGAGCACAATTAGGCCAAATAGAAGCATGGCCTATTGAATAAGCATAGGCAGCCGTTTGAACTGCCTCTTCGGCATTAAGACGCAAATCAATATCAGTATCCTCCCCCATTAATAGTCTGTATTTAATCCATGTATTGGGAGAGAACTGAAAAAGACCAGCATAATTGAGTTTTATCGCCAAAGGATTAAACCCAGATTCACAAACAGCCAGATGTCTCAAAACATTAGGGTCAACACCATATTGACCAGCAAATCTTTCAATAAATCCATGAATTTCCTCAGAACTGAAAACAGGTTGCTGAATTGGTGTAGGACTAGGTGAAGGTGTTGAAGTGGGCTTTGGTGTTTGAGTTGGTTCGGAAGTTGGTGAAGGCGTAGGGCTAGGTGTCATCACTAAAGAAGAATCATGAGTTAAACTACCATCTCCGGCAACATAATATTCTGAAAGAACCTCACCTTTTAAAAAAAAATCCTCCCCAAAAAAACTCATACCAAAATACCCAAGCAAGAAACCCATCAAAAGAGGGGCAACAAGAAATATTTTCCTGAACATATTAACGCCCCTCATTAAACCACAATGTAAATAGATTAGAAAGCGAGCAGAGTGTTTCAAAAAATGATGAGCATGCCGATCTTGGCCTTTTTGCTCCTATAACTAGATGTTGTACCTGCAGTTATAATCCGAAAAAATCATTCATACGGGTCTGAGCCCTATCTATCCCTAGAAGTGTTCCAAACTAAAACTAAGCGCAATAAATAGAATACTATAGAAGTGGTCGACCGCGTTCTTTTATTATGTGTGAATCATAAATATCAACACAATACGATTAAGCTTTGGATAATTCATATATACAACATTGAAATAGGTTTTGATATCAAGAAATATTTAGACATCTCTAAATACACCCCAATTTACAAGTAAATTATTTCAACCTTAGGGACAACTCTCTCTTAAGAGAATTTAAATTTTGTAGCGTCTCTGAAATTTCAAGCGTTCTCCACTTCCATTGTTTGGCCTTATTCAGGTTTTTGTCTGACACAATATTGACAACAGAACACACAGAATACTTTCTGTCATTAAATCCTATCTTTATATATTCATCTTGATCTTCTTGGTCAAAGTCAAAACCAACTAATATATGTACGCCATTTTTTTCGATAAGGGTATATCTATCTTTAAAATCATAATGTTCCTCAATAAAGTGATAAAATGGAGCAAGCTTCGGATCGAGGTCCCACATAATTCCTCCAACGTTCTCTTCCATCGAGTGTGCACTAGAGTCAGAATTTTCTTCAACCACTTTTGTTGTAATCTCAAAAAACACTTTGTTTCTCAAATTATATAAAATGTCCTCAATTCTCTCTGAATAATTTTGTACCTGACTTTTCCTTTCGGCTCGAGGTTTTTCCTTCTTAATTTTGTTTGCCAAAGCTAAATACATAGTATGCTCATCTACATATTCTTTAAATGAACTAAGCCCAGAAGAATCAATCTGGGATTTTGTCTTATCAAGTTTCTCAAACCAATCCAAAAATCCTTCTTCATATTTTGTTTTTAAAGTCTTTAATCTCACGCTCTCAAGGTCGGGAAAACTAAATTTATCCTTTAAAGAATAAATACACACACTTGTTTCAAGTTCTTTGCCGTCTTTATCTGTGGCTTTCCGTTTTTCCTCTTTAGAATCAATTATTCCGTACATTTCATTCCTTTCAGCCCTCAATAGAAAATCCTCAATTGCACCTGCAAAATCTTGTCTTGATGCCTCATCAAGATCATCCAATCTTAATCTTTTTTGTATATCTTTTGGCAATATGCCCAAGAAATCGTCTTCTTTTATCTCGATTGATTTGTTACTTTGTAAAATTCCGCACACCTCACGCATAACCAAATATAATTTTTCATTGGTCTCGTATTCTCCTGGGTATAATTTTTCATCGTAAGATGCATTTAAAAACACCTGTAGGGCGGCACAGGTCTCCCAGTCCTCTGGTATATTGCCCTTGGATAATCCCTCAGCAGAATACACTTTTACCGAAGGTGTTTCATCCTTGTTAAAATTAATGAAATTCTCTATCAGATTATGTGTGTCAAAAATGTGGTTTTTAGCTTGCCAACTAACAAAAGATATAAATTTACTAAAAGACTTTGCATACTCCTCCGCAATATGGCCTTTTACGTAACTCATTACAATATCTTTAATGTCTGCATAATACATTGGCGAAAGAAACAGTCTGTCTGTGAACAAAGTGTACACATTTGAATACGGGTCGGTTTTCCGTTTGTTTTCTAAAATATGAAAAAAGTCATCGCTTCCCACAAATACAAAGATTGAGTTTGATAAAGTAAACAAATTTTTTAGCGACTTAACAACTTTGTAAATTGTATGGGTGGCAACAGCATCCTCATTTAATTCTTCTGCGCTATCAAGTTTGTCCAATTCATCTATCACAAAAACAACTTTGTAGTCCTTGTTCAGCTCCACAAGCACTTGATTTAAACCAAACTCAATTGTATCGGATGACAAGTCGTATTTCGCGATACCTGTTTTTCCAGTTTTTTTATCTATTCCTGATTCTTCTCCTTCAACCGATCCATTTGTGAATGTAAAATTCAAATTAACGTTTAACAGAATCAAAATAAAGGCAGCTCCAATCAAAAACAAGATAATCATTACCCAAGGATTAGGATTTGGGTAAAATCTAGTCAACATGTCCGCAAGCAGCCAAAAGCCAAAACCACCACTCAACCATTTCAAAAATAACTTCACCGATGATCCTATGTCCCACTTGATGATGGTTTCCTGTGTTTCTTTTTCTTCGTGATATGAAGATTGTTTTTTAACTAACTCACTTATATTTTTATCTTTGAACTCAGAATAATAACTTTTTTGATATAAACCTTCCAATATATCTTTTGTGTTTGACTTAACGCCTTTCCACTTGCTTTTATTTAGTGTCAAATACAAAGATCGAGTAAGAGAATTTAATACTTTTTTCCTAATACTACCCCCTTTGGCAATACTTGCTAGTGTGGCCTCAAGAACAATTAATGACTTTTTGTTTTTTGAGTGTTTTATCTGTCTTAGAACCTCTTTCACGAATGACGTTTTGCCAATTCCCCTGGCTCCTCCAATCAATACACATGCGGCCTTACGATTTAAAATAACGTTTTTGAATTTTTGTATCAATTCGTCCCGACCTTTAAAAACGCTTTTGTCACTATCTACATCAATAGGGTCCCGATAATTTGTTCTTATATCAAACTTAAGTATTGTTGCCATAAAAAACCTGCCTTCAGGCAGGTCAACTGATTCGATTGTATATCCCTTTTCCTACAGAAACAAGCGGAGCGCTCTATACAACTGTTTTTAAATTTAACTGTTAGGCAGCTTTTGGAACTATACCCAAGAATCCTGCCTATCCTGCTGCGGGACAGGGATTTGAACCCCAATTTCCGCTTCCAAAGAGCGGCGTGCTACCATTACACCATCCCGCAAGGAAAATGTGAGCCCGGAAGGATTCGAACCTTCGACCATCAGCTTAAAAGGCTGTTGCTCTGCCACTGAGCTACGGGCCCATGTGTATTTTTGTTGTGACCCCACAGGGACTCGAACCCTGGTTCCAGGCCTGAAAAGCCCGTGTCCTGGGCCACTAGACGATGGGGCCAAGAATACAAAATAATACACTATTCCAATTCAAGGCCATAGTATTTTACCAAATAACCCCATGGAATGCTACAATATGGCCTAGTTATGGTCAAATTAAACGCCCAGCAATTAAGAAAATCTGAGCCTAATATAAAGGAAGTTGAGAAAATAGAAAGAAATCCAATTTACCTTGTGTTAGATAGAATCATTGATACATACAACACAGGCTCTCTTTTTAGACTGGCTGATGCTATTGCTGTTGAAAAAATGTATCTCTGTGGCGAAATGGAATATCCACCATTGTCCCGAATACATAAAGCAGCTGTAGGAACCGAGAAGTGGGTCCCTTGGGAGAAAAAGAATTCCACACTTGCCGCGGTTAAAGAACTAAAAAAGAAAGGTGTCCAAATAATAGTCGTTGAACAAGATAGCCGATCTGTTTCATACAAGAAGATTGAGCCTAACTTGCCCGTTGCCATTGTTGTCGGGAGTGAAACTGGAGGTATTGAAAAAAAAGTGTTAGATGAGGCAGATATTATCGTTGAATTACCAATGCTTGGGATAAATAGATCTTTTAATGTCTGGGGGTCAGCGGCCGTTATCTCGTACAAAGTGCTAGAATTTATTGAGAAATGAAAAACTTGCCCAAAAGTATCTTTTCCCTGCTAATTGCCCTTCTTTTGGTTGCAGTTTTGCTTATCCTCCCCGATGCAGACGTCACCTTCAAAAAACAGCTTGATTTTCTTACTAAAAGTGACAATGCGGCCATTGCCTTTGGCTATTATCTTCTTCAAAAAATAATATCTGGCGCTTTAGTTATTTTTCTAACAATAACCATTTCTATTGCCGGTCATAGAACATATAAGAAATATAGAAGCGAAATTTGAAGTTATTGACTTTGAAGGGCTACGTCTATTGCCTGCTTCATGGAATCAAAAGGAAGTGCTCCCGGTATAAGCCAAGCTTCACCTTTATCATTTAATATAATATTTCCAGGCGTTCCATTAACTCCTGCGGCCATTCCACCTTGATATTGGTTTTCAACCTTCTCATCGTTGTTACCAGCCTCAAGACAATTTGCAAATTCACTTGCGTCAAGACCAATATTTGCGGCCACTTTCTTAAGTCCGGCATCAGTAAGGTTCGTTGTTTGGTCTGCAAATACTCCACCTATAAAGGCCCAAAAACTTTCGTCTCCCCCTTTCTCTGCAGCGCACTCGGACGCTATGGCAGCGGGACGGGCTCTATCATGAAATTCCAGAGGAAAATGCCTATACACCCAAGCAATATCGTCTCCATATTCATCTTTTAGCTGTTGCGCCGTGGCATGGAAAGTCGAACAATACGGACACTCAAGATCTGAGTATTCAATTAGAATAACCTTTGCGTCTTTGTTTCCTTTAATATGGTCTTCGTCGCTTATGGGTACAATATTTTTTACCTGATCCTCTGTTAGTTTGCCATCTGCTGGGGGCGGCACAACATCGGCCGGCTGAGCAACACCCTCTACTTTTCCTCCCTCAAGAGTGCTCACTTTTTGCCAAAGAATCCCAACTGCAAAAGCAAGTATTACTGTCGCCACAAGAAGAATCGGGGTCAATTTTTCAAAGGTGCCTTCTTTGGTGGACTTTTCTGGCATATGGAGATATTGCTCGAAAAAGCCCTATTTGTCAAGGGTTGTCTCTTGCTTCTTATTCCCCTGTTTTTCGTCCAAATACTTTAAGGCTTCCATCCCCGCCATACAACCAAAACCTGCGGCCGTTATCGCCTGACGGTAATGATAATCATGAACGTCACCAGCGACAAATACTCCATCTGTGCTGGTTTTAGTATGATCATTAACAACAATATAGCCTTTTTCATCAAGCTCGACCTTGCCTTTAAAAATAGCGGTTGAAGGGGTGTGCCCTACGGCTACAAAAACTCCGTCTACTACCAGTTCGCTTTTTTCCCCTGTCTTGGTGTTTTCAAGAAGTATTTTTTCTAGTTTTTGTTCTCCAACAAACTCTTTTACTTGAGTATCCCAAATTACTTTAATTTTTTTATTATCTTTCACCTTTTTCTGCATGGCCGCCGAGGCCCTAAATTCTTCTCTCCTGTGGACAATGGTTATGGAATTTGAATATTTCGTAAGAACCAAGGCTTCTTCCATTGCAGAATCCCCTCCTCCAATGACAGCCGTGTCTTTGTCTTTAAAAAATGGAGCATCACATGGAGCACAAGATGAAACTCCTCTTCCACGCAATCTGTCTTCACCTGGTACTCCAAGCCATTTAGTCTCTGCTCCAGTGGCGATAATTACCGATTTTGCTAGGTATTTTGTTTCTCCAACTGTCAATTCAAAATATTCTTTACTAAAATCAACGGCCTCTACATTTTTCTCGATGAATTCCGCTCCAAACCTCTCACTTTGCTTCCTCATTTTTTGCATCAAATCAGGACCCTCAATTCCTTCATGAAAGCCTGGATAATTATCTACTTCTGTTGTTAGCATTAATTGACCACCCCACTTTTCTCCTCCTAATATCAAAGTCGAAGCAGCTCCTCTTGTTGTGTAAATAGCGGCTGTCAATGAAGCGGGTCCGGAACCTATTACTGCGACATCCCAAGGTTCTGTGAAGTTTTTCGGTTTTTGTGCAAATTCAATCTTTTGCTTTTCATCCATACTAATATTTCTACAAAGCCAGGCAAGCCTAATGAATCATTAGGCTGCCTTCTTCTTTTTTAACAAATTTATACTGCAGGAGGTGTTCCTGCTCCAGGTGTTCCTTTGTCCTCCTCTGTTATTGGCGCGGGGACTGTAGGTGCTGGCTCCGGAGTTACTACTTCTGGTGTTTCTGATACAGGTTTGTCTATTGGCTCCGGAGTAACCGCTGGTTCCACTGGTTGATCCATCGGTACTACTGGAGGAGTTTGATCTCCAACGGTAGGCTGATCAGTGCCTGTAGGTGTAGGAGTTGTTACTCCTGTGTCATCTGTTTTATCTTGTTTAGGATCCAAATTACTCACCCCCTTCTAATTAAATACCTTTTTTAATAAGGTCTTCAAAAACTTTTTTTCCTGCAAATCCAATTTGACGTCCTATTTCGTTGCCGTCTTTAATAAGAACTGTTGTCGGAATAGACATAACATCATAATCGGCAGCAGATTTTTGATTCTCATCTATATTGAGTTTAACAATCTGAATCTTACCTTCGTATTCCTCAGCAAGTTCATCTAATACAGGACCAGCCATTCTGCAAGGACCGCACCAAGGAGCCCAAAAATCAACCAAAACAGGAATCGTCGATTTTAAGACCTTCTCATCAAAAACTGCATCTGTTATTTCCATCGTTGCCATACGGTTCTCACTATACCCAGCAAAACCACGCCCAGTCAATACGCAAAGCACACGGCTCTGCCAAGATTAAACTACTTATAATACGAAACTCAACAATAAAAGAACTAAAAACATTATTGACCAATAAACTTTTGCTTGATTTTCGCTTATTTCGAAATTATATCCCCCGGTCCAATTGTCCATATTGCCCGTTTCTACTAAATCTACTGCCTGATCAACCAAAAGGTGCAAGAAAAATGCTAAAACGACTCCTCTACTAAACAGGCTGCCTGAAGAAGTAACCACCAAGAAAGCAAGAACAATAAAGACCAACTGGAAAAGGCCCGAATGAAATACCAATTTTGTTCTTTCGCTCCGAGTTTCGGCTAAAAGACGGAACGACTTTGAAAGATTTCTTTTCCCCATCATATAGCCCACTCTTTGCGAAGTAAGTTCGTGAGGTTTTAGAAAATATACATATATAAAATGATCTAAATCAGGCAGGATATTACCAAATATTCCCCCTATCCAAAGGGGCCAATAAGAAAGGCTCATCCAGCCCTTGGCAAGAGATATAAAGATAAAAAGGGAAATTAAGAACGAGTAATGTATGAAAATTTCTTTTTTCATTACGGCAGTTTACTTAAGAATACTTTAGTTACCTCTCAATTTCAAAGCCTGTATGCTCCTTGGTCGCCTTTTTCCATTTAACTTCTACGTACTTAACCCCCGCGACGCTTGGTCCTATTTTGCATTTATTGATTATTTCTTCTATTTTATCTTTTGGCCCTTCAAAAACAGCCTCCACTCTACCGTCAGTAAGATTTTTTACCCAGCCGGTTAAACCTAATCTTTCAGCCTGAGTACGAACCCAAACGCGATAGAAAACACCTTGAACTTCCCCTTTGATAAATACGTGTGCGCTTGTGTTCATTTAACCATCTCTTTCTTTTTCTACTTTTCTCAGTCCGTAAACACCTGGACAAACATTTTGCCGTATATTCCATTATCAATAACTCCAATGCCAACTTTATTAAACTTAGGCTCTAAAATATTTTCTCTGTGCCCCTCTGAATTCATTAATCCTACGTGTGCCGATGACACAGTCGGAGCTAGAGCTAAGTTCTCCCCCGCATAATCGTAATTAATTCCTGCTTCCGTCAATCTATCTCCAGCATCTTTTCCCTCAGGCGAAACATGGCCAAAATATTTTCTTTCCCACATGTCAGTGGCGTGCACCCTTGCTACCGAAACAATTTCTGTATCCCAGCTGAGCTTATTCAAACCGGCCGCCTCTCTTTCTTCATTCACCAATTTGAACATTTCCCCTTCAGACGCTTCATCAACTAGTAATTCTTGGGTGGCAACTTCAAGAGCAACTCTTTCCTTGCTTTCAGGCTTAATGGTGAAATAAGTAAGAGAATCTTCTATTACTCCCCCAAATATTTCGTTTATCTTACTTTCAATTCCCGCTGTTTGTTCTAAGATGTACCCACCTATCTTTGACTCTGTCGTGCTTAGTTTAATCTTGGGCGAAACAGGAAGACCAAGAACAAGAGTTAAAATAAAGGCAACAATAATTAACCCTTCACCCAAGGCAGGTAAAATTGCCAATATTTTTTGACCTTTTATTTTTCTATATTTTTTAGGGAGCTTTGTAATCGCATGACCAAATAAATAACCCAACAACGCTTCTGTCAATATCGCTGTTATTAAAAAACCTAAGGCATTTGAAGCTGATGGAGAGAGCGAAAAATTAGCTCGAAGCAATCCGGCTGTAAATTGATAGGCTCGGAAAGAAATGAGAATCGAGCCCAGAAAAGAAAAGAAATCTGCAAGTATTACCCAAAATCCATGTCTTACTCCTTCGGTTACAAAAAACAATATTATGGCGATTATGAGTAAATCAACCCAGTTCCCATTTAGGCTTAATATATTCATTTTTGTTTCTTTGCTTCTGCTTCTTTTTTAAGTTGTTGTAATTTCCACATAAATAATCGTGGTTTACTTTTAACATTTGCCGCATCTTTAACAAAATTTTTTGCCACCTCCAATAATCCACGAGGGGTTTCTTTTGCCAGTTTTATATATAAAGATGTGTTTTTTAAGTCCCCCATTTCCTTAGCAAGCTCATAACCATATTTTTGAAACTCGTGAGAAATATATTTGTCCTCGTCAATCTTAAATCTTTTCAATACATCCCCAACTAATGAAAATTCTTTATTTTTGCCTCGTTTTTTTATATTTTTTGTCATTTGTCTTGAAGTTTTCTCTTATACACAGCAATCAATGGCAGCGTGCTCAAAACTGCGGCAATTATAAAACCTTCTTCCAATCTGCCACCATATAACATCCAGACAATAAGTAATATTAAAGACAACAGCCCACCTATTGTAATGGCTGTTTCTCTAAAAAGAATCGCTCTCGCGGACCCGCCTTCAACTCCTTTTTTATAAGTTAAGGTATTTAAAGGCAGTTCAACCATTCTTTGACCGAAATTCCAAACACTGTCCGCTAAGATAAAGATTGGTAAAGATTTTTTAATAATCCTAATAATCCAAGAGAGTGTAACCAAAGGTACTCCGATAGAAATAATCTTTCTTTCCCCTTGTTTATCAACCCATCTCCCCAAAACTAAAGAGAAAATCGCTGCAAAAAATATTGATACCGACACTACTGCTCCCAGGCTGATGACCTGCCCAAAAAATCTAAACAGAAACACAGGCCAAATAACCATATAAAGAATAGTTTCAGCTGATGATCCAATATAGGCAAGTGAAATGGATTTATGGCTCTTTATCAATGAAATCACCTCAGAAAACTTAATGTCTCTCCTTTGCCTTCTTTCGTGATCTTTCCCTAATAAAAGAAGGGCGATACCCATAAAAACTCCTGAGAATATATATAGAGAGTTAAAGCCCAAAAAACTGATAAGTAAGGCTCCCAGGAAAGGAGATAAAACAGCAACGATCGTTTCTAAAAACCTCGCTTCACCTATATTAAGACCAAAATGATCACCATCCCCCTCCTTAATAAAATACCCGTGATATCCCCACCAGAAAAAGCCGACATGAATCCCCCAAAAAATTGCCGCTGGGATAAGTAAATACGGACACAGAGATGTAAAAACTAAACTTAAGATAAATATAACAAAAGGCACAAATGATGCCCAAATCATGCTCTTAAAACCAATCTTCTGGCTTAAATTTTCAGAAAAGGAAAGACTGATAGTCTTCGACAATATGGCAATTACGTAATACAAAAGGACAACAATAATCGCATAACGTGAGTCCAAACCATATTTTTGCCCAATTTCATAGATATATATTGGAGAAAAAATAGAAATAAGTGTAACGGCCACTCTTCGCGCCACACCACTTAAAAGAAGAGGCTTTAATTCATTTTTACGATAATTAAAAAAATTAAAGTTATTTGGAAGATGCCAAGTAAGCATTATTTGTTTTTAACCATTAACGATATAACTTCTCTATTTATTTTAACAATCACGGGAGTAATAATTTTGACTTCTTCTTCTGTAAAATCTTGCAAAACATATGCTTCTCCGGAGATCTTGTTCTCCGCACTTCGGTTATCTACACCAATCCTTACCCTCCAAAAATCAGTTTTCCCTATTTTATCCTCAATTGACTTGATCCCTTTATGAAGTTTCGGACCTTTTCCTTTTTGAATTTTATAGTCTCCCAAAGCAATATCTAAATCATCGTGAATAACCCATAAGTCAGAGCTTTTTATTTTATACTGATCAATTAATTTCTTCACAGCTTCGCCTGATTGATTCATAAAAGTTTGAGGTTTGGCCAACATAAATAATCCTTCGTGTTTGATTATTAATGACTGAAATTTCTTAACCGAGGACCATTCTTCTTCAAACAGTTGGTTCGCCATTTCATCAACAACTAAATAACCGCTGTTGTGGCGATTGTTTCTGTGTTTATCCCCCGGATTACCTAGGCCTACTATTAATTTCATCGGTTTAATTTTAGCACTTACTTCCTTACGAAGGGAACGAAGTGAAAAATGCCATGTTCTTCTTTTTTAATTTTTCTATCTTCTCCTTTAAAAAACTTGGTCATCATCTTATCACTTCCTTTACCTACGGGTGCGACAAGAACACCCCCCTCTTTTAATTGGTCAAATAATACTTGAGGTACTTCACCCTCTATCCCTGCTGTTACCAGGATTGCATCAAACGGCGCCTTCTCGAGCCACCCTACTCCCCCTGTCCCTGCTTTTGTATACACATTCTTAAAATTCAGTTTTGCTAATTTCTTTCGCGCTTTTCTGGCCAAATCCTCAATTATCTCTATCGTAAAAACTTCTTTAGCCAGAAGAGAAAGAATTGCTGCTTGATAACCAGAACCCGTTCCTATTTCAAGAACTCTTTCTTTGCCTTTAAGATTCAGCAAATCGGTCATAAAGGCGACTGTATACGGCTGAGACATTGTCTGGCCGTGTCCTATGGGTACAGGGCTATCCCCGTATGCAGAATGCCGATACTCTTTGGGGGAGAATTTATCACGAGGAACCTGAAGCATGGCAGAAAAAACACTGGGCGAGTCAAGGTCATACCTTGTCTTTATCTCCCAAACCATCTTCTCTCGGGGATTCATTTTTCTATGCCTTCTCTGCTAATTGCTTTGCAAACTTTCCAAAGAGAGGGACTTCCCATTTTTCTCCTTGCCAAGCTTTATATATTAATAGGAGCCAAAGAACAAAAGAAACAATCCCGATTAGTGGTACTAATGGCAAAAGGAAAATAGTTAACCCTAATATAAACTGCAAAATAAATAGTCCAATAAAGACCACTATCGATTGCATTGCGTGGAAACGGACATAGGCATCTTTCTCAATAACCAAGAAAATAACACCAGTAATTGGACCTAATACATATGCCATCGCTCCAGCAGTATTTTTATTTAAACCTGTACCTGATTTTGTCGCCATCTCTATCACCCCCTCTTTTTATGAAACAAGTCTGTTTCTATGATTTCAAAAGCAACAAGATTAGTCAAGGTCTGCAAAATATAAAAATATCTCCTGGGGATCATTACGCTACAAACTAATATCTAAATAATGATTCTCAAACAAAGGTGGCAAGAAGAAAAAGGAGATAAAGAAGGAGGAGAATGCCAGCTTCCCACCTGTCCAGCCTGTGCTTGCTCCTTATAAAATACCAAAAAGTAATAAAGATTAATAAGAAAGCTCCTACGGCAATCATATACTCGCTTCCCGAAACTACCTTAATGGGGTAAATAACCGCAGCAATGCCGATTACAAGGGTTGAGTTGGCAATAATCGAGCCCAGCAAGTTTCCAAAAAACATGGATGGCTGGCGATCTTCTAAGGAGCGCAGAGAAAACGCAAGCTCAGGTAAAGATGTCCTGGCTGCGATAAGAATAAGTCCAATAACAAACACCTCGACTCCTGCGGCCACGGCCAACTGAGTTGACAGTTTCACAATCACGTCTGCAGAAAAAAGAAGAACTGCAATTCCAACAAAAAGTTTGCCAAATTCCTTTGTTCTTGCTCCATTAATATGATTTACTTTCCTCAAGAAACGGTAATAAAAACTTTCTTTTTTATGCTCCTCTGCGATTTCAAGAAAACGTCCTTTAAAGAAACCTGTAGCATAAGCTCCATACATAGCCAGTAGAACAAGGCCATCTACGCGACTGAGTTCTCCGTCCAAAACCAAAGCAAGGGGCATAATTCCGGCAACTAAGGCTATTAATGCATCGCGCTTCAGAAAATCTCCATGAACATTTACTTTGCCAACAATGAAAGCAGTTAGTCCCGCAACTAAAGAAATGTTAGCAATATTCGAACCAACAATTACACCCAAGGTGATACTTGGCGTTTTTTCAATTGCTGAAGTTATAGAAACGAAGAGTTCGGGAAAAGAAGTGCCTACGGCCAGGATAATTGCCGAAAGAGCAAAAAGGCCGGTTTTTGTCTGTTTGGCTATCCTTCTTAAGGCAACAATTGCCATATCGGCGGATTTAACAAGAATAAACGAAAATAGAATTAGTAATAGTATTAACCCTGGAACCATTCTGGTTTTCCTCTAAATAATACTTTAGCAGTTTCAATAATGATAAACATTAGTATTGATGCTGAAAAAACAATCGCCCATTGCAGAACGGTCAAGGGAACAATTCCCAGAAAATCTCGCGAGAATTCGAAAAGAAAGGGGGCTACTTGAAGCACCAGTCCTGCCAATACAGCTATATTTAGCCATCGATTAGCGAACACCTTCCCTTTCCAAAAAGAAACTGTCAGGGTCCTTATCGAGAAAACATAAACAAGTGAGTTTACGCCTAATGTAGCAAAAGCGATTGAACGGGCAACCGGCAGTTCTCCTGTTGTTTTATAAAAATAGATAAATAGAGCTAGGGCAACAATACCGCCAACCAAAGAAACTATCAATATTATGTCTTTCATCCAAGTGTTCACGATTGGCTCCTTAGAGGAGCGCGGAGCTCTTTTCATAATGTCAGGCGCCCGGGGATCAACCGTTAAAGCAAGATCGGGAAAACCATCCGAAATCAAGTTAATCCACAATATTTGTCCTGCCGTTACCGCCAGAGGTAAGCCCAAAATAAGCGTACCCAAAACAGCGACAATTTCTTCAAAAGCATCGCTCATCAGGTAAAGAATTATTTTTCTAATGTTGTCAAATATTCCTCTGCCTTCTTCTATCGCCTCAACAATGGTCGCAAAACTCGAATCAAGAAGAATCAAGTCAGCCGTTTCCTTAGCAACATCGGTGGCTTCTCCAACCACAATTCCAATATCGGCTTTTTTCAGAGCAGGGGCATCGTTAACGCCATCCCCCATCATGGCAACTACCTCTCCATTTTTCTTTAACGCCTCGACTATTTTTAATTTATGCTCTGGTGTTGTTCTCGCAAAAAGCTTTGTCTCACCCTCAATAAGCATGGCCGCCAATTTATCAACATTAAGCTTTGCCACATCTTCACCCAAAACAACGCAATTATCTTCGCAGGCAATACCAAGCTGGTCCATAACAGAAATTGCAGTTTGGGGATAATCTCCCGTAATCACTAAAAACTTAACCCCTGCCGCTCTTGTTTTCTTAAAAGCCTCACCTACTCCAGGTCTTACCGGATCTGAAAAAGCCAAAAGCCCAACCCACTCAAGATCTTTTTTGACATCCCTTTCTTTTATTTCTTTATAACTTGAAGGAACCTTCTTTCTTGCCATTCCTATAAGTCTTTTGCCGTGTGACGATAGTTCCTTGATTGTCTGATTTAATTCTTGTTTTTCTTTTTTACTTAGGGTTGACCATTCAATCAAAAACTCCGGAGCCCCATTTACGAAAAGCATATTCCCTCCATCCTTCCATCTACTTAAACTCGCAAAAAACCTGTTCTTTGAAGTAAAAGGAATACTAGTAATGCGGGTGTGTTTTTTTCTTAAGCTTTTCGAATTCTTAAGTTTTTTCCCTGCCCATTCCCAGGCAGCGATAAGAAGAGGATCGTCTAAATCATTTGCCAGAATCGCTTGAGAAGCTATATCGTGTTCTTTTCCAATAGCGTCGACAACCCTCATTTTCCCCTCCGTCAGAGTGCCTGTTTTATCTACACAAATTACGGTAACGCTACCTAATGTTTCCGCCGAAACTAAATTTCTAACCAAGCCCTTTCTTTTTAAGATTCTCTGCATTCCTATGGCTAAAACCACAGTCAATCCAACCAAAAGACCTTCAGGAATACTCGAAACCGCCAAGGCTACGGCAGTCGTAAAAAGATCAATTATTTCTAATCCTTTAAGCATGCCAACAACAAAAACAATGGCTGTCAATCCTAATACCAACAATGAAAGCTGTTTGCTTAAAGTTTTGAGTTGTACTCGTAAAGGAGTGTCTTGACTAGGCTCCTGAATTTTCTCGGCAATCTTCCCAATCTCAGTATCCTCTCCGGTAATCTCAACAATCATTTTCGCTTGCCCAGAAACGACAATTGTGCCCATAAAAGCTTTATCGTTTTCCTTTTTGGCAACGGATACAGATTCCCCCGTCAATATTGCCTCTGATACAAAGAGTTTATTAACTTCTACCAATTTTCCGTCTGCGGGAATCTTTTCTCCTTGACCTAAAACAACAATATCTCCAGGAACAACTTCTGAGACATCTATCTTTTCCAAATGTCCATTTCTTATTACTTGAGCCTCAGGATGAATAAGTTTTTTGAGGGCAAAGAGAGCTTTGCTGGCACGCCTTTCTTGAAAAAACCCTAATATCGTATTTAAAAAAACAGCAAAGAAAATTATGGCTGTATCTGAGCGATGGTTCAGGAAAAATGTTACAACTCCTGCCGCCACCAAAACATAAACCAAAGGATTTTTCAGTTGAGAAATAAAAATAATCAAATCGCTTGGAGGAGGCTTCTCAGGCAAGATGTTGGGGCCATGTTTTTGCCGTTGCTCTGCTGCTTCCTTAGAAGTTAAACCCTTTTGCTCAGGTGGCATATTTTAATGCTAGCAAACAACTACACATTTTGCATTTTAAAAAGTCTTTTGACTTCAGAAGTTGTAGTTGCCTGACTCACGTTTTTGTCATCCCTGAAGCGCACTAGGCGCGGGAACCTTAAAGCATATCTGCTAGAATGTGTAGGGCTTTTGGTAATATCATCTGCCGCAACTTCCATAACTAATACAGGTTCTATCCAATAGTCTGGTTCCAAGTTTTTGTGAACAATATAAGCTTTCGGCTTTTCTTTCACTTCAAGCTTGGTTAAGCGTTTCTTAAATTCTTTAAATTGCTCATCTGTTATTCCTGTACCTATTTTTGAAATGGTTTTTATTTGCTCCCCATCTCTTACGCCTACCAAAAGCTGTCCCATCCCAAATTGGGCTCTTCTTCCCTTCCCTACTGAATATCCCATCACAACACAATCAACCGTATCTGATAACTTTCCTGTTGATTTTTCTGCTTCCTTCATCTTTACCCATCGCCAACCGGTCCTACCAGGAATATATGCACTATCCACCTTCTTTAACATTATTCCTTCATATCCTTCCTTCCTTTTTTGCTTATTTAACCTGCTGATTTCATCAGGATCCTCAGTTAGATGATTTTCAACTATCTTGAAATACTCACCTTTATTAATAGATTGCTCTAAAATTTTTCTTCTCTCGAGATAGGATTTATCCATTAAATTTTTCCCATCTTTACTCAGTAAATCAAAAACATAAAACTTTATAGGCACTTTGGAAGTAGTCTCATTAATTGAGTGCTTTCTCCTTCGAGTCATTGTTGTTTGAAAACTCGCCATCGCTATTTTTTTCTCGTCAAGCCCAACCGCTTCCGCGTCAAAAATAATTTCTTTTGCTTTAACAAAGTTACTGATATTTGTTAATTCAGGAAACATCCAACTTGTTTCATTAAGATTTCTGGTAAAAGATTTAATAAATCCATTCTTACCTGCCTTGAAATGAATTTGGATTCTCAAGCCATCTAACTTAGGCTCAACGGCCACCTTCCCCATCTTTTTAATCATCTCAGTAGGGCTCTTAATTCTCTGAGCCAGCATTGGCAAAACAGGAATTCCCAAAGTTGGAGAAATATTCTTGGCTACCTTCTCTATACCCAGTTTTTTAACCTTCTTCGTCAAAGCCCCAACATCAGGTATCACTCGATACGCCCTCTCCAGTTTTGATTTTGCACTTTTATCTCCATTTTTCATCCAAGACAACGCATCTAATATTGTTTTATCCGAAAATCCGAGTCGAAGTTTGCCAATAGGAATTCTAGCAACAAATCTGGCACTTAAGGGGTCAAGATCCTTCAATAGTTTTGCCATTTCGTTTATCTTTCTTTCCTGACTCCCTCCCCCTTCATCTTGAGCAATTGCGAGGGTCCTTTCATAAACCTGAATCACACTTAAATTCTTTCCTTTACCAACAGCAACTTTTGTGACAACATCGCCCAGGTCTCCTTCTTTCTTATATATAGTTCTTATCTCTTTAATTTCTTTACCGTAGGCTTCGGAAACCGCACGGAGCATCATTCTGTCAGCAATATTAAATACAATATTTTTATAATTTGGAGCAAGTTTCCCCAAAACGAGGTAGGTAATCTTGTCTATCTCTTCCGCACCTGCTTTTTTGAAAATCGAGGACAATATTTTAGTAATTTCAATTCTCGAAGAGGTTTCTTCTAACTTCTCAAGATATTTTGCGAGTTCACTAAATTTCATCATTCTATATATTAAACCATATATGTATTGTTATTAAGCTTCGTTTTTGACTTCAATCTTTTTCCCCATTTATATTTGTTTGCCAAAGTATGAGGAAAAGAAAAGAAATGCAAAAATCACCAAGCTGATAAAAACCAGGCCAAAAGTAATACTGATTAAGCCAGCCCACTTTTCATGCACAACTTTATTTATCCCTTCTCCAATAAGGGCCAACCCAAAAAGGCTTGGTAAAACCAAAATCATATATAGAAACTGTGGATCAGATGGTGACATGTCTTTATCTATTGCCCATATGGTACCTGGCTGCTTTTGTTCGACCTTTTTTATTAATTATGTCTTTATCCATTAAATCTCTTATGTCTCTTAAAACCGTATCTTCTGAAACCATCGGCAGCACGCTCTTGAGATCTTGCATTACGGCCGAACCTTGATCAGAGAGATATTCCACAAGTCTCATTTGGCGCTCGCTTAAGGCCACTTGTTTACCCATTTTTGTTTTTAGTCTCGTATCTACAGAAAGTTTCCTAACTTTATCTTTTATTTTAGTTAACTCAACAGCCACAACTTCCGTAAAATATTCAAGCCATGGCGTTAAATCACGTTGTCCAATATTCGGAGATTGCTTGTCTACCAAAGAAAAGGCATCATAGTAGGAGCCTGGATCCTGGTCAAAATGTTCTTCTAAAGCGAAAAATTGCTTAATATCATAATTCTCTCGCCTCAAAATTAAGGAGGCAAAAGCTCGAGCTGTCCTTCCGTTTCCTTCAACAAAAGGGTGGATAGCAACCAAAACATAATGGGCAATTCCGGCTTTAATGATTGGATGAAGTGGCTTAGTCTCTTTTGCATTCAGCCATCCGATAAAATCTTCCAAAAGAAACGGCACTTCCACAAAAGGAGGTGGCTGGAAAATAATTTTGCCCGTCCCTTCTTCTTTGACTACAACTTGGCTTGTTCTAAAAACACCAACCTTTTCTTCGGCAACGATTTTTTGAACCGTTTCTTTGTGAATATCTTTAAGAATGTCTAAATCATACCCTCCCCTTTTGCTTGCCAATTCCTCTAAAAGCCCCACAGCTCTTCTGTAATTTATTACTTCCTGAATATCCCGAGCTCGGGCAACAACGTTTTCCCCCTCAAGAACTTTTTTAGTCTGGGAAAGGCTTAAATCATTTCCTTCAATATGGGTCCCGTGGTAAATCGTCCTTACAATTGCATCTGATTGAAATTGTTTTTCAAAAGAAGGAACTAGCGGGGCATTTTCAATTACCTCCTTTGCAGCCTCAATTAAGCCAACATTTTTCAAAACGATATTGGAGATAGAGAATATAGGAGAATACATTTCTACTTAATTATCGCAAAATTTGCGGAAAAAACAATGTTATTATGAAGCGTTTTATGTATCTGGTATTATACTGTTAGCATGCTGGAAACAGCCAAAAAGGAAACCAAGCAATTTAAAAAAAGGTTTGCTAAACAAACCCTTACCCTTGTTACTAGTGGTTTTGGCCTAGTGGCTGCATTAGCCTGGAACGAACTTATTAAAGAGTTCGTCAAAGAATATGTCAAACCTTTTTTTGGAGAGTCTTCTGGAATAATTTCACTTCTAATTTATGCTGTCTTTGTAACTTTGCTGGCCGTTCTAGTAACCTACAATCTGTCAAAAATTAAGGAGAACAACTAGTCCTCATCATCAGGTAGGTCCATTGATTTCCGTACGGCTCTCTCTTTCTCCTCGTCTCGTTCATCCATCGCTTTCGACACTATGTCAGCGTTGAAACTTCCTCTTTCCTCTTTAGTAAGCGGTGGGCGTATCTCGATTTTAGAAGAAGAGTTTTCCCCCTTACTCGACTCTGATACCACCACTTTCCGTCTTTTAAAATATTTCGCACCCGTATCCGGATTTTTATGATCGAAAACGTTTTTCCATACTGTCTTCTTTTTTGCTTTTTTTGGCTCTCCTTCAGTCATATCTTCTCTATTTTATCCGTTTAGCCGTATCTTTTCTACTTTTTCAAGTTTTTCAACAAAATGAGGATTGGCTGTTGTAATAATGGTTTGTTGTCCTTTTGAGGCCTTCATAACTACTTTTCTGTGATCAGGGTCAAGCTCGGAAAAAATATCGTCTAGTAAAAGAGTTGGTTTTTCTCCTGTCTCACTTTTAATAAAAGCTAATTCTGCCAACTTGAGCCATAAAACGCCCATTCTCTGTTCCCCTCTTGAACCATACCTTGCTAATTCTCTTGCTCTTTTATTATCGGGGTTTTTCACTTTAAAACAAAAGTCATCCCTGTGTGGACCTACCAGGGTTGTGGCTGCAGCCACTTCCTCATCTTTGTACTGCTCAAGCCTTGCTTCGCTGATTGCACTTTTGTCATATTCTACGGTGAAATCTTGCTCGTTAAGAGAGGGTTTGTTATTTATAAAACCAATAAGCTCTTCTCGTTTTTGAGAAATATAATTCCCGTTTTTAATAATTAGCCTGTCCCAAAAAAGCAACTGACTTCTCGGCAAACCCTCTTCCCTCATTCTAAAAAGAAGCTTATTTCGTTGTCTTAACCCTTTCTCGTAAGAAAGCGCGGCTCTTCGGTATTCTCTATCAACTTGAGATAAAACTGTATCTAGAAATCGCCTTCTAATACTTGGTGATTCCGTCACAAGCTCTAAGTCCCAAGGGCCAAAAAGGACCATTCTGAAATTACCGGCAAAATCAATTAATCTTTTACTCACACCATTAACTAACATCCTTTTTCTCGCCACTTTTTCTGGTTTTGCCGTCCCTACTCCTATCTCCCCTCGCGTGAGAACCGCCTCTAATTTTATTGTTGATTCTCCCTTACCCACCCCATCCTTGAACAATCCTTTCGCTCTCGCAACCTCTTCATCATAATTAATCATCTCCTCTTCAATCCTAGCTCTAAAACTTTTACCTGTTGAAAGAAGAAAAAGACTTTCTAGTATATTTGTTTTTCCTGATGCATTTGGACCCACTATTACAGTTGTTTTTTGGGAAAATTCAAATAATTTGTCTTCGATGTTTCTGAAATTTGAAAGATGGATCTTTAAAACACTCATTGCTTCTGACATTTGGGGCAGTAATATGTACCTCGACCTCCTAATCTTATCTTTTCAATCTTTCCTTCACACCCAAAACATTTCTTTCCAGCTCGACCGTAAACCAGAAAATGGTCTTGATACGAACCTTTATGCCCTAAAGCATCAAGATAGTATTGATCAGAGGCTCCACGATATTTTATCCCTGCTTTCAGAACCTTTTCAATCGCTCTAAAAAGTTTTTTAATTTCATCTTCTTTTAAATCATTTGCCTTCCTTCCTGGGTGAATTTTTGCCAGAAACAAGGCATCACAAGCATAAATATTACCGATACCGGAGATTTTCTTTTGATCCATGAGAAGCACCTTGATTGCCCGAGAGGTTGAAGCAGTAATTGCCTTAAATTCTTTCAAACTAAGATCATCTAGAGGTTCGGGTCCAAACTCGGCCAATATTTTTTCCAGCTCTTTTTTGTCCTGCAGTAGCTTTACCCATCCAAATTTGCGCAAATCAGTAAAACGAAGCTCCTTATCTCCACTCAACATAAGTGTTACATGTTGCCACTTATCTCTAATAGCTCCTTTCTTCCTAACTAAAAGTCTTCCCGTCAGTTTTAAATGAATGACCAATATTTTGCCACTAGAAAGAAAAATTTGCAGAAGCTTGGCCCGCCTCTCTATCTTTCTAATGCTGGCGCCGATAATCTCCTTTTTTACTACCCCCAACGAAGGCTTGATTTGTTTAACCGAATCAGTTTCTATATCCAATATTTTCTTACCAACAATTAATTTGGTTAAGTCTTTTCTGATTGTTTCAACTTCAGGTAATTCAGGCATTTTTTTTAATAAACAATTTTATTTCCTTTTTAAATCTCTCTTTCGAAAATTTTTTCGCTTGTTTAATACAATCCTCGGACTTTATTTTACTCTTTTCAAATTTCTTTATTGCCGTTATAAGTGAATCTGTACTTGCTTCGTCAAAAAATATACCTGTTTTGTCTTCAATAACAGATTCTAAATAGCCCCCGCCCCGGAAAGCAATAACTGGTGTACCCACCATCATTGCTTCCACAGGAGTTATTCCGAAATCTTCATCTTGAGCCAAAGCTAAAAATACCTTTGCTCCAGCATATAGCTGAGCTAGTTTTTCGTCTGACACATATCCTAAAAATTCAATATTCTTCTTGGTAAGTTTTTGCAGAGTTTTGTATTCTGTATAATAGCCAGCTGGTTTTCCTGCAATTTTTAGTTTAATTCCAAGTTTTACGGCCGCTTTTACAGCCAAATCAAGACCTTTTCCTCCAACTAATCTCGATATCACTAAATAATAATCTTCCTTTTTTATTTTCACTGCCCTGGGCAGTTCCACCGGTGGATAAATCACTTTTGCTCGTCGTCTATAAAATTTCCAAATTCTTTCTGCCACATTATTAGAATTAGCAATGAAAAAATTAACTCTCTGGGCAGCTTTGAAATCATACATTCTCATAAAGTGTCCGATAATTTGTCCATACACTCGTACTGGCCAGTATTTTTGCCATTCTATTGAAGTCCGATACCCGTAAAGCCATCGGGGAGGCGTGTGGCAGTAACATATTTCTATAGTTTTCTTCCCTTTTCGAAAACCCTTAGTTATGTACCAACCCGCAGAACCAATAACAACATCATATTTAGAGAAATCAAAACTATTCCAAATCAAAGGAGCTAAAAACCTTAATGGACTGTGTAAGTATTTACTGAAAAAAGGAATCTGGTGAACCCAAGAGACTTTGACATTTCTGTTTTTGAACCTTTGCCAGGCTGGAGAATCTTTCTTATAAAATGCAGTATAAATAGGAGCCTTAGGCCAAATTTCAGAAAGGGCTAGAAGCACTCTTTCTGCCCCTCCGAACTCATTTAAATAATCGTGAACTAAAGCTATTTTCATTATTTTATAGGAGGCTCATTTGCTTTTCGTTGCTTATCTCCTCCCCTACTTTATTGGCTCTCTTTGTTAAAGTTTTAAAACCATATTCTGCAAAAAGATCTAAAACATTCTTATTATTAACTTTCCATTTACCAGACTTTTCAACATCCAATTTAACCGGCACATTGGTCACTATTTCCGCTAATTTTTGAGAAACTATTGCCATATCCTTTCCTTCTTTTAATTTCCTGGCCGTACTTTCTTGTATCTTATCTATGTTTTTATAAATATTCTCTACTGTTTTATATTCCGCTAATAACTTTGTAGCTGTTTTTGGTCCAATACCCGGAACCCCTGGGTAATTATCTGAAGGGTCTCCTATTAATGCCTTGTAATCATCTACTTGGTCAGGTCTTACACCTAATTTCTCCATAACATCTTTTTCTTCCATTAATTTTGCATCAGACAATCCCCGTATAGGTAAATATACTTTTGTTTTCTTTGTCACAAGCTGCAAAATATCTTTATCTCCTGTCACTATGACAATCTCGTCTAATTTTTTTTCTGCTTGTTTGGCTAATGTCCCTATTACATCATCCGCCTCAAAACCAGCTTTATCATAGAATGGGATACCAAAGGCATCAACCACTCTCTTTGTTTTATCAAACTGTGAGATTAACTTCTTGTCCGTTTCGGGTCTCTGCGCCTGATAATGCTCATACTCCTTGTGTCTGAAAGTCGGCTCTTTTCTATCAAAAGCAACAACTATGTGGGTAGGTTCCAAGTCTTGAATAACTCTTAGCAGCATTGAAATAAACCCATACACTGCATTAATAGGTTCACCTCTTTTTGTAGTTAAAGGAGGAAGTGCGTGATAGGCTCGATGAAGAATGGCGTTTCCGTCAATTAGGATTAATTTGCTCATGAGGATATTTTATCAAGATTCTAATTACTTGTTAGCTTTTTTGCCAACAATTTTCTCAAAATCATCTCTATCTAGAGTCTCTTTTTTAAGCAATGCCTTGCTAACTTTGTCAAGAATCTTTCTTTCCTTCTTTATAATTAAAATTGCATCTTTATAACACTTTTCAACAATCGTTTTAATCTCATTATCCACCTTTTCCTGCATTGCCGGAGATATTTGTGCAGGCTCATACCAGTTAGGTTTCCCCATTTCGTCATAACTTACTTGCGGACCTAAATCAATTGGCCCAAGAGAACTCATACCAAAACTAACAACCATAGCTCGTGCCAACCTCGTTGCTTGTTCAATATCATTTGAGGCCCCTGATGTCATTTCATTAAATACCTCTTCTTCGGCCGCTCGCCCGCCTAACATTGCTGTAATTTGCTGCAATACTCTATTTTTAGTTTCATGAACCCTGTCGCCAGCAGGAGGAATAAATGTATGTCCTAAACTCATTCCTCTAGCAACAATTGAGATTCTTTGGACCGGGTCCATTTTAGGTAAAAAATGTGTGACAATCGCATGCCCTGCCTCATGATAGGTAGTTATTTTTCTATCTTCATCGCTTTGCAAACGCTTTTTAGCAGGACCCAGTTTTACTTTAGTCGCCGCCTCCTCTATATCTTCTGCATCAATCGTTGTTTTGTTATTTCTTGCCGCAGATATGGCTGCTTCATTGAGCATGTTTTCAAGATCTGCTCCCGAAAAACCAACCGTTCTGTCTGCTATCCCACTCCATTTGACTCCTTTTGTAAATTTCTTGCCAATGGCGTGAATTTTTAAAATTGCTTGCCTCCCTTCTTTGTCTGGCATATCAAGCATTATTCTCCTATCAAACCTTCCTGGCCTAAGAAGAGCTGGGTCAAGTAAATCTCCTCGGTTGGTTGCAGCGATAATAATCACATTATCATTTGGGGTAAATCCATCCATTTCGACCAAAATCTGATTTAATGTTTGTTCGCGTTCATCATGACCCCCAACAAAACCCCTACCTCTTTGTCTTCCAATAGCATCAATTTCGTCAATAAAGATTATAGAAGGTGCTGAGGCCTTTGCTTGTGCAAATAAATCTCGGGCACGGGAGGCACCAACACCTACGAGCATTTCCATAAACTCAGAACCAGCCATACTGAAAAATGGAACACCCGTTTCTCCTGCAACCGCGCGAGCCAGAAGAGTTTTCCCAACCCCGGCAGGACCAAACAAAATAGCTCCTTTGGGTGTACGGGCACCAATTTTCCTATATTTTGCTGGATTCTTTAAAAAGTCTACAACCTCTTCCAATTCTTTTTTAGCCTCATCAACTCCTGCAACATCTTTAAAAGTTACGGACTGTTTTCCTTTCGCAAAAAGCTTTGCCTTTGAACGCCCGAAAGAGAAAATATCTTGAGCCCCTTTTGTTTGAGCTCTAATAATAAAGAAGAAGAAAGCAGCCATAAGACCGATTGGAAGCAAAATACTCAATATGTCCCCTATTGCCTTTGCCATTGTCTGGTCAACAACATCATAGTTTACTGAAGTTGGCTCTATATTAGACTTTTCCAAAAGATCGGCAAAACTTTGGTTCTGCTCTTTTGTCGCTGTTTTTACTCCACCGTCTTTGTAGGTTAACGTTAATCTCTCATTTTCTATTATAATTTTCTCAACTTTTTCCTCTTTTATATCTATTAATGCCTGAGAAATTTCAACTTTTTGACTTAGCCCTTCTTCACTAAATAGAGAGAGAAAGAAGGGGAGGAAGAATAATATAAGAAGCCCAGTTAGAACTAGCTTCCAAAAATTCAGTTGAATTTTGAACTGAAAACCTCTCTTTCCCGGTAGTCGTATAAACTTACCTGCTTTTTTTACTTTTTTGATATTGCTCATAACTTGCTTTGGCATTATACCACCAGACCCTGGTGAGGTTAATCCCTAGTGCACTCGTATCCCATTCGGAACCTTTCTCTCTAAGGAGAACATGACGGGAGGCGTTTCTTCATCATCTTTAGGAACAGCCATAATCATCATACATTCGCTAATGTTTTGTTTTCCATTCTCTTTTGGTCCAATTTTCTTAGGCTCCAGATTAATAATAAATGGAAATTGTTTACCAATTAAATCCTCGGGCTTAAAAAATTTCATAATGCCCGCAAAAGCTGTTTTCTTGCCAATCTCCTTTCCAAAATCGACATTAAGTTTCATAACCCAATGGCTCCATTCAGGAACTTCTGCCTCGATCACAGTTCCAATTCTAATATCTAACTTTTGAAAATCCTCGAAAGTAATTTTTGTCATATCTTAAGTTAACCCCATTGCCTCTTTGACTTCGGAGAGAGTTTTTTGAGCCTCTAGACGAACTTTCTTTTTTCCATTTCTTAATATTTCTTCAACTATTTCGGGATTCTTTTGAAACTCTTTTCTTCGTTCTCTGATTGGCTCTAGAAATCCATTTAATACTTCTGTCAAACAGCTTTTTACCTCAACATCTCCAACAGTCCCTTCTTTGTATCTTTTCTTAAGATCTTTAATCTTTTCTTCGTTCTCTTCTCCACCAAATTCATCTAAATAAATAAAAACCGGGTTTCCTTCAACTTTTCCTGGGTCGGTAGCATGAACTCTTGTTGGATCTGTATACATGCCCTTTACTTTTCTTTCAACTTCTTCCTTTGAATCCGAAAGATAAATTGCATTATTTAATGATTTGCTCATTTTTAATTTTCCATCCGTCCCAGGCAAAGTCGGAGTTTCTCCTACAAGAGCCTTCGTTTCCGGAAATACCTTTTCATAAGTCTTATTAAAAGTTCTGGCTATTTCGCGAGCAAGTTCAACATGTGACTCTTGATCTTTGCCAACAGGAACTAAATCTCCTTTGACCATTAATATATCGGCTGCCTGAAGAATAGGATAAGCCAAAAGACCCATCGATGGCTGATTAATCTCCAAATCTTTCATTATCTCCTTTAGAGTAGGAATCCGTTGGGCCCGAGGGACAGTAACCAACATTGAAAAAATAAGAAAAAGCTCAGCGACCTCAGGTATGCTGGATTGTCGATAAAAAACAATCTTTCCAGGATCCATGCCAACAGAAAGATAATCAAAAACCATATCTTCTATATTCTTATTAAATTTAGAAATATCTTCCTTACTGGGCTTGGTAGTCAACGCATGGTAATCTGCAATAATGATAAAAGTTTCATACGTATCTTGCAGTTTTACTCTGTTTTTGAGCGTACCAACATAATGACCCAAATGTAACTTCCCTGTTGGTCGATCGCCTGTTAAAATTCGTTTCTTTTGCATATCTTTAGTTTACCAAAAATAGAAAAATCCGCCTCCTGAAAGGACGGATTTATACCGTGGTGCCACCTTTCTTCTCCTTCATCACTTAGGCTACGAAGGACTTATTCTTAAAAGGCTCCCGCACTCCAAACGCATGCAGTAATAATGCCTTTTGTGCCAACGGGTGGAGTCGAACCACCGACCTATCGCTTATGAAACGATTGCTCTAACCACTGAGCTACGTTGGCATGGCTTGCATTAAGCTTGCCGTATATGTTGCGGAGCCGGGAGTTGAACCCGGTCTGCGAGATTATGAGCTTCGCGTGCATCCGTACACTACCCCGCACGTATTAGCCTTGCTATATTACCAAATTTGAGGTCATCTAACAAGTTTCGAGTGAAATCAAAACTCTCCTAAAAGAAAAGCTTAAACCACTTTTTCCAGTTGGGATCAGGGAGTATTTCTTCCTCTTTTTCATCATTGGGAGCGAACTTTTTAATCGTCTCTTCGTCGGGCAAAACGATAATGGTTTCTCCTTCTTTTGCTAATCCTAATTTATCCCTTAATTGCTTCTCAACAAATTCGTCACTTTTGAAAGTTTCAACTCTTTGACTCAACTCTTCATTTTCTTTTCGTATTTTTTCTATATGTTCTTCTCTTTCTTTCAGTCTTTCTTTTGCTTCTCTCACTTTTATTATGTTCCTGGTAAGAGAAACCAGCATCAAGAGAGAAATAACCACAAATACGATGTTTGAATAAGTTTTTAGCTTTGCCTGTATTTTTGTTGTAAGTGTTTCAAACATTTTCTCACCCTTGTCTACCGGCTTAACCGCAAGCAAGATTCAATCTTGCAGTCAGGTAGCTTATAATATGTTGACCTTTTCCAGAATTATGCTATTATATAAACCGATAATCCTAATTAAGCTTGCCCATAGCCTTCTGTCCTAATATTATGACACAAGATACTTTTAAGAACCTATTACCCAAGTTTACCAAAGCTTTGGAAGAAAAGGGCCGATCCCCATCGACCATCCTTGCCTATAGAGCGGACTTGGAACAACTTATTGATTTTTTACAAGGAAAAAACAAGGTTTTAACTGGTGACGCTAGACCGGCAGACATTGAAGCTTTCCGAGACTCTTTATTGGCTCAAAAATACACACCCAAGTCCGTATCAAGAAAACTAAACGCCGTAAAAACTTTTTTTAGATGGCTTGTTTCCGAAAAACTTGTAGTCACAGACTCATCTGTCGACGTGGCTCACCCTAAAATAGAACCCTCAGTGCCCAAGTTCTTATCCCCTATTGAGTATCGTGCCTTAAGAGACGTTGTTAGAGGAGATGATAGAATCGCCGCCATTGTTGAAATTATTTTACAGGTGGGGCTAAGAATTTCGGAAGTTGCAGACTTAAAGATAGCCAACATTAGCAAGGATAAAGTTAAAATCGAAGCATATGCAACTCAACCAGAAAGAACTATTCCTTTTAATAAGCCGGCAAAAGACGTGTTGGCTCGATATCTAAAACTGCGTCCCAAAACAGATTCTCCATATGTTTTCGTAAGCAAAAACGGAAATCCCTTGGCTGTCAGAAATATCAGGGCAGCAATTGATAGATATATGCAAAGGGCAGAAGTTCCTGGTTATTCCGTTAATGATTTAAGAACAACCTTTCTTGTCGAAAATCTAAAAGCCGGGGTTGATTTAATTCTTCTTTCTCAGGTAATGGGCCACAAAAGGCTATCAACCACAGAACGCTACTTGGAACTTGCTGAGGTGAAAGAACCAGGCAAGAAACAGGTCCTCGAAGAACTCTAATAAGATTCTAGCTTTCCCCTTATTGCGACTATTTCATTCTTTCTGCGTTGAAAGTCCGCCCAAGTTTCTTTAACCATAAGAATAGACTCTGCCTGGTCAAGCATATTTTCAAGTATTTTTCTCTGTTTATTTGATAATGAAGTATTGCTGTCAAACACTCCATGCCATACTTTTATTGGAACACCAGATTTCCAAATAGCCCAAGTATCATAATCTTTCCCCTTGAGTGCAGCACCGTCTCCTTTGTCATAATATTCGAAGGTATTGACAGCAAGGTCAATTGCCTCATTAATAGCTCCAGTTAGAACCAGCGCCTCTGCCAAAAACCCTCGAAGCTCAAGTCCATTAATTCTTTGACTAAAATCTTTTTCATCGTCAAAACGGGAAATCGCCAGACTAAAATGTCTCACGGCGGAATCATAATCACCATCAAATTGACTAATTTCTCCCATAAACCGATGTGATCTTGTAAGTTTTTTCTCCACGTTGTGTTCTGTTATACATTGATGAGCGTCCTTCGCCATTTCTCGCATCATCTCCAAACCTTGGTCATATCTTTCACTTCCCTTCTTGTCTATATCTCTTTCGTCCATCACAAGGTGTTTTCCATAAAGATATTCTTCCCAAAAGAAATCAACAGCAGCCTCATGTAATTCCGCTTCAATCATTTTCTCTCGATACAACCTAATATCATTAATAACCGCCTTTGCCCCAAACTCTTCTCGTTTTTCGGCAATTTCTTTTCTAATCCTCGGAAGATTTTCTGAAGTTACTTTTATTTCAAAAGATGGTCTTTCTGTCATAAGTGGGCCCGGGAAGAGTCGAACTTCCGTCTATACTTTATAAGAGTATCGTCCTAACCGTTGAACGACAGGCCCGTCTTGTGCCTAATTATATCAACATCTCTTCCAAGTTGCCAGAATACTGATCTGCTACGGCTTTTATTCCCATCATAATTTTTTCCTTAACTCTGGCATCAGATACCCTTAGTCCACATGTCCCGTGCCCAAAACCCTTGTGTGTCATTCCCTCTCTTGTACTTTTTTTAATATACGGTTTGTAAAAACGCACCAAAGAAATCCTAAGCTTTTTGCTCCAATACCTTTTTTCCTCTTCTATATCCATATCACTATAAAGATGTAAATAAACCTTTATCTTCTTTTTCGGGATTCTTAACCCTATTGTTAACCAATCATAGAAAAATTTTAAAACTTGAGGATCTGTGTTGTTTAAGCCAACGTTGCCGTTGTAAATACCCTTAACACCCTCTCCCCAATAAAGGAATAGGCCGGCTATATAAAATTCCTTCTTACTTAGCGGCAACAGCTGTTTTTTCTTCTCCTCATAAAAATTCCGTATGCGCTTCTCTCTTTTCTTGCGCATGGTTTCTCGATATTTTTCTATTCTGACCTCACTGGTAGCCCTCAACTTCATCAGTTTCTTAATCTGTTTCTTGTTTAAAGGACAAGTTCTTAACCAATAACTTAACGTGCTCTTGCTAACCCCAACTTTTTTCTTAATTTGGTTGTAGCTTTTGCCTTGTTTACGAAGTTCCAAAGCTTTTCTTCTTTCTTCTCTTTTTGCCATTGAAATACCCAAATAATATCCGAATATCTATATTCAGATTATCAATTATAGAAAACTCAGTCAAGCACTAATTAGAAGTTTTTACCGCCTCTTTAAAGTCTTCCTTTTTTCCTTAGATGTTAATTGGGGTATCAAAGTTTCGCGCGCCTAATAACTTCTGCTTCAACTAATCTCACGTCTTTCCCATACTTCAGCCTACTCATTTCTTTTATTATTTCTGCCACTCTCGGATTCATTGTACTTGCTTGCTGCTCCATATCTTTTGTCAAGTCCATTGAAAACGGAGGAACTGGTTCATTCTTAACCGTTGTTTTTGTGTAAACATGATACCTTTCAATATTTAGAAGGTCTTCCTCGGTAAAAACCGGAGTAAATTCGTGAGCCAAATAACCTGCATCAGTTACCCCGACCCTAAAACAAGCGATTGTTCCAACGTTCCCAAAAACAGCATTCTTGATCTCCTCTTCTACTTGACCAATAAACTGGTTTGCAACAACAAGATTAAGACGATATTTTCTGGCCTCAGAAAGAATCTGAGCAAAATCCGGGGTGGCAAAATTTTGAAACTCATCGACATAAAGATAAAAATCTTTGCGCTCTTCTTCCGGCAGATCTTGCCTACTCATAGCCGACATTAATAATCTAGGAACTAAAATTAATCCCAGGAAATTTGAGTTCTCCTCCCCTATTTCACCTTTGGCCAAATTGATAAGAAGAATTTTTTGTTCATCCATTATTTCTCTGAAAGAAAATGCACTCTCTGACTGGCCAATAATATTTCTTACCATTTTATTTGTAACAAAACGTCCGAATTTGGAAACAATGTAATCTAAAACTTCTGACTTATGAAAATCCGCAGTTTGAGCGATTTGGTCAGTCCAATAACGCCTAATGATTGGGTCTTTAACCTTCGGAAGAAGTTCTTGAACATATTTTGCATCGGTCAAAACCCTGACCACCTCAACAAAAGTCGCCCCCTCATCACACATAACCGTAAGCATTGCATTTCTGACGGCATGCTCAAATCTCGGACCCACAATTCCAGTTTTATAAGGATCAAAAAGTTTGTACATCATATTTATAATTGCCGTGGCAACGAAATGTTTTTGATCCTCTGTTTTGGCTTCAAGTAAGTTAAGTCCCATTGGACGATCCGTATCTGATGGATTGAAGTAAATAACGTCTTCCGCCCTTTCGGGCGGAATCATCTCTAAAATATCATTCACCGCATCGCCATGAGGATCCATGAAACAAAGCCCTCTTCCCTCTCTGATGTCTTGCATAATCAAATCTTTAAGCATTTCTGTCTTACCTGTTCCAGTTTTTCCAATAATGTACATGTGTCGACGCCTATCGTCTTCCGATATAAATACCGGGCGTTTTACTCCTCGATAGGTACTTGTTCCCACAAAAAGACCTTCCGAAGGAATTTCTGATGGAGCTGGGGCTGTTTTTGCGTAAAGCCAGAAAATATGAGGCGTGGTTACTTGTTTATTGGGAAAATGATAAATTGTTGCAAGCTCTTCTGAATTTAATATTGTCGGTCTGTTCCCAAAAAAATGGAACATGGGCTGATATCTATAGAGAAAATCTTCCACAAATAATGCTTTTCTCCTTATTTTTCTGCTTTTGAAGCCGTTTAGTTCTCCAGAATACTGCTCGAAGCTTCCCACGATATTTGATAAATGTGCTTTGGCGCTTGGCAAATCTTTCGCAACAGTGACTATTCTTATTGATGTCTCAAATCCTGATTTGCCGCTTTTGCTTTCTACTCCTTCCATCGTTTTTGCCGAAACTGAAAATTTAGCATTTTCCGGATCCGATTCTTGCTTCTTTGTATCGGAGATAAATTTCCTTGCTTCCTTCTGCCAAGAAGGTTTTGCTGGGGAAATTAGTACTTGCACGGCCGCTGCTTCTCCCTCTCCCATTTTGGCTAAAGCCGAAGTAATTGCTGCTAAAGGATCTGTCGGTAATTCTTTAAAGGTTTTTAAAGGATAGAAATTGCTGCGCTTAAGCTGAATTGATTTGTAGGCTACTTTTCCATCTTCCGTGAAAATATTGTACTCGGGGACTTCTGAAATTTCCGCGTCAGGGTATGCACCATGAACTTGCTTCTCGACCAGGTCTTTTAATTTATTTGGAGCCCAAATATAAAATTTAATATCTTCCTGTTTCGCAACCATCTCAAAAGATACTGCTGGCTGAACCGAAAATTTTTGTTTCCATCCTCCTTTTTTAATTGTGTAAAGAGAGGCAAACAGCTGCTCCATGGCATCAATTTTTATTTCATTTCCACGCGGAACCGCAACTTGAAGCAAGGTCGACTCAATAGATCGATCCTCTCTCCCCCTCCATCTATATAGAGTAAAAGCTAAATAACCTAATCCCACTAAAAACAATAGTCCTAGTCCAATCAGAACCATTGCAATAATGATTGCGTTAAAATTTATTGCTGTTATCGGCATTTCATCTTTCCTTCCCAGTAATAATCTTCCATCCAAAATGTGTCGCCTTTTTTATCATTCTCAACCAATAAACTCCTAGCCAAGTTAATGAATTCGCCGGTTTTCCTTGTGACCAAGTAGATACGGTGGCTTGCCCGGCCGGAAGTTTAATTTTAATTTTTTGGGTTGCTGGAGTTTGAATTAAATGTCTACCTTTATCTTTTACTCTGGCCTTGACGGCTGTTTCAACGGCTTTTATGCCTGTATCTTCAAGGTGTGGGGGTAATTCAAATTCCTCTGCTCTTTCCACTACAGAGGCGCGAGGTTCTTTTTCCAGTGATCTTGGCATAAAATCATTGTATCACCTGCCTATCGGCAGGCAAGGTCTGTAGAGGAACTCGCAGGCTTTATTTTGCACCTTGCCAAAATTTTTCTTTCGCCCCACGGTCGTGGTTGACTGTCCTTGCCAAAATATAGAGAAAGTCGGAAAGACGATTTAGGTAAACCAATACTTGAGGTTTTATTTCTTCTTTTTTGCTAAGGGCAACGACTATTCGTTCAGCTCTCCTAGCCAAAGCTCTGGCATAATATAACTGCGCTCCAACTAAAGTTCCTCCTGGAAGAATAAAGTGTTTTACGGCGGGTAATTTCTTTTGCATTTTGTCTATCTGTCTTTCAAGATATTTAGTTTTAGTAGAATATAAACGCAAGTTGGCACCCGCCAGTATCGAACCTATTGTAAAAAGTTCTTCTTGAAGTTTTTCTATTGTCCTTTTTAATCCTGGCTCCTCACTAAAAGAAATAATCCCCAAATAACTGTTTACTTCGTCTATTGCGCCGAGAGCGTCAATCTTCAACGAATCTTTCGCCTCCATCACTTTTCGAGAAGTTTTACTATTAAAAAGAGTGGTCTCTCCTTTGTCACCAATCTTTGTATATATTGCCATTTACGCCTTTCTCTTAATTGGTTCTGAGAATCCCTGGATCAAGTCGTTAACATTCTGAATGACCACAGGCATAACACTTAGAGCAACCTTCCTCAAAAACTAGGGCGCTTGCTCCACACGAAGGGCAGAGGTCTCCGGGAATTTCAAATGATGACACTGAAATCTGTTTGGTTGCTTCCTCTAAATTTAAAGAATCCTTCGAAAAAGTCGGGACCGACGTGGGGTCATTTGTGTCCGCATGGCGGACTTGCTCTGTTTGCACAGAAGCATTCGCCACCAGGTTAGTCCCGACTTCCCCATTAGAATCTTTGGCAACGACATGATTTCCGTTGCCGTTTATCTTAAAACCAAAATGAGATGACAAGGCTACTGCAATGGCGTCTGGCAAAGAGCGTATCTTCTTTGGTCCGAACCCTACAGACCTCCTGCCACCTATTCCAGAAAGCTGAAAGGCTACCTCTTCTGCTCTCTCCCTCGGACTTGAAGCTCCCCTCAGCCTTAGCGCTGTGGAAATTGTACGCCCCAATGCTTCTGCCATCGCCGCCACATCAGTGCCCGCCTTGCCAACATTAATAAACACCTCCAACGGATCTCTTTTTTCGTTTTCGTTTATCGTCACAAAAGCTGTTCCTACTGGTGTTTTCAATTTATAGGTGGCACCAATAACCTTAAACGGTCTCACCTGCATTGATCCATCTATTTCCAATTCTTTTTTACCAATGACGTCTTTTGTTCCCATGTTTAGTACCTGTGTACCTTTACAGCCATCTCTAAAAACAGTAATTCCCTTACAATTAAACTCCCAAGCCAAAAGATAAGCTTCTTTGATGTCCTTAACTGCTATCTTACTTCGCATATTTATTGTTTTACTCACAGCATTTTCTGTGTACTTTTGAAAAGCAGCTTGCATCTTTATATGCCAATCGTGGTGAATTTCGTGCGCTGTACCAAATATCCCTCTTACCTCTTCCGGAACCTCTTTTATTTTTCTTACTGTTCCTCGTTCGGCCACTTTCTGCTTTATATCTTCTGACCAAAATCCTCGTTCCTTTGCTAATGCCTCGAATCTCGGATTTATAAAAGTAAGGGTTCTATCTAAATGTTTGTCTTTAACTATGTGTCGAAAAGCTATGGCGAAAAGCGGCTCAATTCCACTTGAAGCTCCGGCGATTATCGATATTGTCCCAGTGGGGGCAATTGTGGTTACCGTAGAATTTCTTCTAGGTTTCTCATTTTTATATATACTCACAGGCCAAAGAGGAAATGGACCACGCTCTTTGGCAATCTCCTGAGAAGCACTTACAGCTTCCTCTTGTATTGTCTTCATTACCTTCTCCCCCAGCTTTACTGCTTCATCGCTGTCATAGGGAATACCTAAATCAATAAGCATATCCGCCCAACCTCCAACTCCCAATCCAATTCTCCTAATTCCAAGCACCGTGCGTCTTATTTCCTCAAGCGGCAAGGGGTTTACTTCAATAATGCTATCTAAAAATCGAACGGCGATTCTTGTTGTGTTTTTTAGCTTTTCCCAATTAATAATTTTTTCTCCATTCTCCTCTTTAATAAAATAAGTCAAGAAAATACTTCCCAGGTTGCAAGCATCGAATGGGTAAAGTTCTTGTTCTCCACAAGGATTGGTGGCTTCAATTGGCCCCATTGATGGAACAGGATTTGAAGACTCTCTGTTTCTTCTATCAATAAAGACAAGACCAGGATCTCCAGTTTTCCACGCGCTATCTGCAATCTCATTAAATACTTTTCTTGCTAATAGCGAACTTGCCTTCTTCTTTGTATTTGGATCAATAAGATCATATTTTTTATTCTTTTTGTAGGCCTCCATAAATTTATCAGTTATGGCGACAGAAATATTGAAATTGGTAAGGCCACCCTCCTCTTTGCAATGAATAAAGTCTAAAATGTCTGGGTGATCTACTCTTAGAATCCCCATATTGGCGCCGCGCCTTTTCCCCCCCTGTTTAACCTCGTTAGTGGCCGCGTCAAAAATCCTCATAAAGGAAATGGGGCCTGAGGCAACTCCGCCACTTCTTTTTACCATTGAGCCTTGGGGCCTGAGGCGATTGAATGAAAATCCTGTTCCTCCCCCACTTTGATGAATTAATGCTTGATTTTTTATAGACTCAAATATTCCCCTAATAGAATCTTCGACAGGTAAAACAAAGCATCCAGAGTATTGCAAATTATTATCTGTTCCGGCATTCATTAAGGTTGGAGAGTTGGGGAGAAAAACGTGTTCAGTAAAAAGTTTATAATATTCTTTTGCTTGAATTTTAACTTCTTTTCTGTTCCTACCCCAAAGAGCCTCCGCTGAAGCAGCCTCCCAAGACACTCTCCAACACATATCTTCCGGTGTTTCAATTATCTTCCCCTTTGCGTCTTTCATTAAATAGCGTTCTCCTAGCACCTTCGAAGCTTGCTCGCTCCATTCCCCTTTGGAAAGTCCCTTGGGTAAAGGGGGCATTTTCCCTATTTTTGTTTTAATTCGCTCGTTTATCTCGCTAAGTGAGGGGAATTCCAGGTTATCAAGCGACAGTTTTTGTTCTCCGTTTGTACGCGAAGAGGTTTTTCTCTTTTTGGAGGGATTTTTAATAACTCTTTTTTTTGTTTTTGGCATATATGTTAGTGATTCTTTTCAATCGCTTTTTCGAAATCTTTCAGGTCAGCAAACTCCAAATACACACTGGCAAATCTCAACCAGGCTATTCTGTCAATTTTTTTAAGTCTTTTCAATACCGCATTTCCTATTACTCTCGAACCAACTTCTTCTTTTTCTTGCCTTAACATTTCCCTTTCAATTTGATCTACTATGTCGTCCACCAAATCAAGTGAAATTGGTCTTTTTTCAATTGCCCTCAAAATTCCCCTTTTGATTTTTTCTCTGTCAAAAGGCTCGCGTTTTCCGTCCTTCTTAATAACCCAAAGGACCTGCCCTCTTACTTTCTCGTATGTCGTAAAACGCTTGTGACATTTGCCACATTCACGCCTTCTTCTAACTGCTTGTCCTTCATCAACAACTCTTGATTCAAGAACCTGATTATCATCGCTGGCACAAAAAGGGCATTTCATATATGAAAAATAAATCACTATCCTTAGAGCACCAAAAATAATCTAACACTAGATGTGTATTGTCAACTAGTAACATCTATGTCATTAAACATCACTTCAGGCATTACCCGAACCTAGTTTTTTGCAACCAATATTTAACAAAATTATTAAGTGGAATTATTTGAAGAGAAAAATACAGCAATTCAAGAATGTGTCAAAAATTCGCGTTTACATTTTCCACTCAAAACGAGGAGTTACTCCGACTCGAAAGGGTTTTCGACAACAGGCAATCCTTTTCCCTGCAAGGCATTTCTTGTTTTGTTATATGTCTCTTTGGAATAATCTTGTACTCTTCCAATCCCTGGTTTTGCATCTTCCGGAGCGATCGTTAATATCTCGTCTATCATTTGTCTGTGTTTAAGAGAAGCCTTTGAAAGAATGGTCAAAAACTCAGAAGTGTCTAGACCATTTTGTCGATTCTCTTGTTCAATCGCACAAGCTTTCTCTAAATATTTTTCTGCTTTTGTTAAGGTCGAAAAGGCAATCTCAGATTTATCTTTCTCAAATAAGGTCTTGCTCATAGCAAGCCTTTTATCCGCAAAAAGAAGCTCTAGCTCTGCTTTCCTGCTTGGATTAGTCGTTAACAATAGCCACAATCTATCTCTAAAAGCTTTTATTGGCCAAAAAGGACTGTCGGGGGATATTCTTCCAGGATAAGGAAGCATATAATCAATTTCTGCGGCTTCACCTTCTTGCCCCTCTTCTTGAATTTCGGTTTCTTGGGAAAAAACATATTTGACAGACGCTGTTCTAAGAACTGAAGTAAATAGAATTGCAAAAGCAAAAACTAAAGTTGAGACAACTATCAATATTCGCCTATACATCTAAGTAAAACTATCCTAAATCCACAGTAAATAAAAGTCAAGTTATTGGCATAAGATTGATTAAATGAAAAGATTACCTAAACAATATTATTGGCCATTGCCAAAGAATATGGAGAAGAATGGACGAGAAGACATTTCGTGTTCTTGCGAAAACAAATGCTGACCCAACACCGAAAAGAGCGGTTAGGAAGAGATAAACCAAGGAAGAAATCAAAGATAGTTTCCAAACAAATATTACTACTGGAACATGAACCAATGCCCAAACAACGCTTGTTGTAATATTAGCTAACCATTCGTTATTAAGAGCGCCCCAAACTCTATTGAATAAATATCCCCGAAAAGACACCTCTTCGGAAAAGGCAGTAACAAAGGAAATTCCCAAAGAAGCAAGAAGCGCTTTCTCCCCAATATTGGCTGTAAATTCAAAGCCACCATATTTTACGAAATTAATAATAATGGCCTCTATTGCAAATACTGCTCCCAGCGCTAAAGTAAAGTAAATCGCCGGAAATAATTTCTTGATTGTTATCCCTACAGAAGATAAATTTCCACCTTCCTTTTTGACCAAATAAATGACCGGAAGCAACCAGACTATTGGTTTTATTATCAATTCCTCAATTTCTTCTGGGAGTTTGAAAAGAAGGCGATAAAAACCCCAAACAACTAAAAGATAAGCAGCCAATATTGTGGCGTGTTTTATGGCAGCTTCCTTTTTAGGCATAATTAAAAATTAACTATTAGTCAATTCTATCTTGCAATCTTTAAACGTGGTATCTATTGTTTCTATTATCAAATCTACCTTCGTTTTTGCTTGATCAAAATCTATTGCGTTTCTTTCGTTGGGAAACCAGTGAAAAAGTAAATTTCTACATACCTTCCAAGTGTTCCACATTTTATCGGCCAAGTCCTTCCCTCCACAAAACTGAACAATCTTGTCATAAACACTTTCTTTGGCTCTTAAACGCCTTTCCAAAGACGGGTTAAGAGCCTTCCCTACCCTAAAGCGCTTACCATAGTAATCTTCTTCGCTTATAAAACCTCTTTCCAAAAAAACAAGCTTCAGGAATCCTTCGTATGCTTTTGCTGCAGGAAAGACTATAAATGAATAGTCATGAAATTTCTCGTCCCACAAACTTACTTTTTCAAGCAATAAAGTGGCTTCCCGGAGAAGTCCCTGAAGGTCCTTCCCTAAATATTCCCACCAATTTTTTTTCTCAAGAGAAAAATCCATAGGCTGCTTAAAGACCAAGTGTTAGTGAAATTACTGTCTTCGACTCTTCAACTGTAACGCCGATAAACCCACTCACGTCATTTTTTTCGAATGCAAAAGTTGTCGAATCATCTGTCTTGGAAGTAAAACTCAATGTCCACCCAGCGTCTTCAAGTTCGCTTTCGTAAAAATTACTAATCTTACTGACAGAATCTTTTGTCTCCCAAACAAGAGAAAGGCCATCTGTGTCATCACCTTTTGCCACCCAAGAACTAGCTAGTTTTGCATCTGGATAAATCGGAAAATCTGATGGAAAATTATCAGGCAACCTTCCCTCTTCTTCAAAAGAAAACTCCCCTTCCTCTGTTGTAATTGTTACCTTTTCTCCATCCTTATCAACATCAACAGCTCCTCCTGTTAGTCTGGAAAAAATATTTCCTACAACCAAATCTTTTGCTTTCCTGTAAAAAATGCCTCCCAGTATCACTGCTACCACTATTATTGCCGCTAGTATCACCAAAATCGGCGCTTTTTTATTAGATCCGCGCTTTTCTTTTTTCTCTTCTTTTTCCTTTGTTTTTTCTTTTTTCTCTTCTTTTTCTTCCACTTACCGTCACCTCCCACTAACTCAATCTTTTAAGTCTGTTTATAATTTAAGTATACTTTGTATAATACCTGAAGATTAGATGAAAAATAAAGAAAAGCCAACAATCAAGAAGTCCATAAAGAAAAAGAAGTTTTTTCTAAAGATTAAGAAGTATTTCAAAAATGAGAAGTCGAGAAAAAAGTTTCTCTTTGTGTTTGTTGTCGGTACCGTTCTGCTCTGGCTTTTTTGGGGCATACCGCTCCCCACCAACCTTTCTTCTGAGCAATATCCTGTATCAACAAAACTTTTTGATCGAAATGGCAAGTTGATTTATGAAATTTATACTGAAAAAAGGAGAACCCCTATCGACCTTGAGGATATCCCTGAACATGTAAAGTTGGCGACAATTTCCATAGAAGATAAAGATTTTTATAAACATTACGGTTTTTCTCCAATTGGAATCACCAGGGCAGCCGTCAATATTGTTTTTAAAAGAAAGCTCCAAGGTGGATCAACTTTGACCCAACAACTAGTTAAAAATGCTTTATTAACACCGCACAGAACGATTAGAAGGAAGATTAGAGAATTTGTATTATCGATGATTGTTGAGGCTATTTACTCCAAAGACCAAATTCTAGAGATGTATTTCAATCAAATTCCATATGGTTCAACGGCATATGGGATAGAAGCGGCAACTGAACTGTATTTTGACAAAACGGTTAAAGACTTAAGTCTTGCAGAGGGAGCCTTATTGGCTGGAATAACCCAAGCACCAACCAGATACTCACCTTTTGGAGCGCACCCCGAACTCGCAAAAGGCAGACAAGAAACTGTGTTGCGACGAATGGTAGAAGACGGACACATAACCAGCGAAGAAGCTGACGAGGCAATGAAAGAAGAAATTATCTATGCTGAGCCTGAAAAACAACAAGCTACCCATTTTGCTCTTTGGGTAAAAGAACAACTGGCCGAAAAATATGGCGATGCGGTGGTTGAACAAGGTGGCTTGCGCGTTACAACTACTCTTGATTTAGAACTTCAAGAATTTGCCGAAACCACGGTCGCCACGGAGGTTGCCAAGCTTGAAAGATATGATGTTGGAAATGGAGCCTCTCTCGTGACCAGACCCAAAAGTGGTGAGATACTGGCGATGGTTGGTTCTAAAGATTATTTTGCCGAAGACGAAGATGGAAAAGTAAACATTATCTTTGCCAATAGACAGCCAGGCTCATCCATTAAACCTCTCAACTATGCCTTAGCCTTCAGAGACGAAAGAATAACCCCTTCAACAGTTCTTGCAGATGTTCCTACTTGTTTTACCGTTGCCGGACAACCTCTCTATTGTCCAAGAAATTATGACGGAGAATTCCATGGTGCCGTTCAGGCACGTTTCGCCCTAGGGAGCTCTTTTAACCTCCCGGCCGTAAAAGTATTGGCATTAAATGGACTTGATAACTTTGTTGAATTTGCTACTAATATGGGCATAACAACTTTTACCGACCCTTCAAACTATGGTCTCTCTTTGACACTGGGTGGAGGTGAAGTCAAACCTTATGACATGGCGGTTGCCTTTGGTGTTTTTGCTAACCAGGGAATAAAACAACCTTTGATTTCTATTCTAAAGGTAGAAGATTGGCGTGGAAAAGTTCTTGAAGAAACTAATATTGATGAGATTGAAGGAGACAGGGTTCTAGATCCTGACGTTTCTTTCCTGATCTCTCACATCCTGCATGACAATAATGCTAGAACCCCCGCCTTTGGAGAAAGTTCATATCTTAACGTAGGAGGCCATCCAGAAGTGTCCGTAAAAACAGGAACGACAAATGATAGGCGTGATAATTGGACCATTGGCTACACTTCCCATATTCTGGTTGTTACTTGGGTGGGAAACAATGATAACTCGCCTATGAGTGGCGCTGTTTCCGGAGTTTCGGGAGCATCTCCTATTTGGAACAAGATTATTAGAGAGGCCCTTAGCAAAGCTGAAGATGGTTTTTATAATGAAGAAGAGCAAAGTCACGCCTGGCCACTGCAACCAAGTGGAGTTGTGGGAGCAACTGTTTGTTCAACAACTGGTGTATTGCCATCTGGACCCGAAGGAGACCTTGGTTGTCCCCCTCGTTTTGAATATTTCTTGTCTGGAAATATCCCTGAAGCTATTGAAGGAGGAAATCAAGATATACAAATCGACAAAACAACCGGGGCCTTGGCAAACCCGGACACCCCACCTGAAAACATAGAAACTCAAAATCACCCAGTTATTTACGATCCCTTAGGAACCCTTATGTGTCTTGATTGTATTATTCCCGAAAAGGCAGTTACCGTAAGATATCCACTTTCCTTTTAAAATAGGCCAAAGACCCCCTTTCGAGAAATGTCCCAAGCTGGTAAAATATAGGTTGTGGCCCGCAAGCCAAAACTGCCTACCAATAGGCAGGCGAAACAAAATGTTAAACTTGCCCCAAAATTAGACAAAAACCACCTTGCTCCCTTAGGAAAGGTGTTAGTTTTTGCTGGTAAACCTTTTTACCTCACTCTTACCTATCTTGCCATTACTCTTCTTTTTACCATCTACTGGACTGGACGAATAACCCGACTGTTTCTGGGCTTTCTTATATTTATCACTCTTAAGTTTTTAAACAAACTCCCCGACCTTATCAAAAAACCTGACTTCACATACAAATTAAAGGGCGTTAAGCTTCTGGGTCTTAAATTAAAACTTAGGGCTATTAGTCTTCCAAAACTTAAACTACCGAAGATTAGTTTTAAATTCAGAACAGCGCTAGTTATATTAATTACTCTCTTCTCTCTCTTTTGGCTATTAATTCTTAAAGATCTCCCCTCCCCTAAAGAATTAGTAACCAGGAAACAAGAAATGTCAACAAAAATATACGACAGGAATGGTGAGCTGCTTTTCAAAATATATAAAGACAAAAATAGAACCCCAGTATCTTTGAATCAGGTTCCTATTCAAGTAAGACTTGCAACATTGGCCGCCGAAGATGCTGAATTTTATCAACACCTAGGTTTTTCCGTTCGAGGGATTATGAGGTCGACAATAAGGAATGCAACCCGGGGAGAACTAGCTGGCGGTTCAACGATCACTCAGCAACTTGTTAAAAATGCCTTACTTTCTTCCGAAAAAACAATTATCCGAAAAGTTAGAGAGATTGTATTGGCCATTGGAGTTGAACTAACTTTCACCAAAGACGAAATCCTTGAAATGTATTTAAATGAAGTCTCTTATGGAGGTACAGCTTATGGTATTGAAGAGGCTTCACAAGTTTACTTCGCCAAAGATGTAGGAAGCCTAAATCTTGCCGAAGCGGCTCTACTAGCCGGACTTCCAAAAAGTCCTACAAAATATTCCCCCTTCGGACCAAATCCTGATTTTGCAATAGAGCGCCAGAGAGAAGTAATCAGGCTCATGAGAATAAACAAATATATAAGCGAAGAGCAGGAGGAAGCAGCTTTAAATGAAAAACTATCTTTTGCTCCAAATAAAATTGATATTAAAGCTCCTCATTTTGTGATGTCGGTAAAACAGTCATTGGTTGAAAAATATGGTGAAGAATTAATTGAAAAAGGCGGTTTAGAAATAACAACCACCCTTGATTATTCCGTCCAAAAAATGGCAGAAGAGGCTGTTACCAACGAAATCGAAAGACTTAGTTCTCTCAATGTAACAAACGGGGCCGCTCTTGTTATGAATCCACAAACAGGTGAAATTCTAGCGATGGTCGGTTCAAAAAATTACTTTGACACCGAAGCCGGAGGAAATGTAAATGTCATCACCAGACTTAGACAACCCGGTTCTGCGATAAAACCCATTAATTATGCCTATGCGCTTTCAAATGGACATACGCTAGCAACGATATTGGCGGATACACCAGTTATTTTTTCGATTCAAGGGCAGGAACCCTATTCCCCTAAGAACTATGATGGAAAATTTCGAGGGAGTATTTCATTGAGAAGTGCATTGGCTGAATCTAGAAATGTACCCGCCGTTAAGGTGCTCGCAAATTACGGTGTAAACAAGATGATTGAAATGGGTCAAAAAATGGGAATCACAACTTGGGAAGATACTTCAAGATTTGGTCTTTCTTTAACCCTAGGAGGGGGTGACATAAAACTTATTGACCTGGCCAAAGCTTACGCAACACTGGCTAATTATGGAGAGCGCCCTGATTTTGTATCGATACTTAGCGCCACAAATTACAAGGGTGAAGTAATAGAAGAGAATGTCTGCACTCAAAGCAAGCTGGGAAAGTATCTCATTGGATTAACACCGTACACCTATGCAGCCGAGGCAGCAAAAAACGTCTGCGAAAGGGAACAGGTCGTAGATCCTAGGGTTGCTTTCTTGCTAACTGATATCCTAAGCGACAATCAAGCGCGAGCGCCGGCTTTTGGAAGCCAATCTCTCCTTAATATTCCAGGACATCCTGAAGTAGCTGTTAAAACAGGAACGAGCAATGACTTACGAGATAATTTAGCTATTGGCTATAACCAAGATTATCTGGTCGCTGTTTGGGTTGGCAATAATGACAATTCTCCAATGGCAAGAGTCGCTTCAGGCATCACAGGAGCAACTCCTATCTGGAACAAAATTATGAGTACTCTTTTGGCAAATGAGCAGAATAAGGAGTGGGAAGTACCAGAAGGATTAAAAGAAGTTCCTGTTTGTACTCTTACGGGCACTCTTCCCTGTGAAGGTTGTCCTGTCCGTCTGGAATGGTTCCTGGAAGAAAACCAGCCCCAAAAGGCTTGTAGGATAGAACAAGTCCTTAAAGAAAAAGAAAAGAAGGAAAAAGCGGAAGGAGAAATATTGGAACCGGCCGCAAGAACCGAACAATAAATTACTTGGCTTCCTGGTTATAAATAGCCTTCGATATCTCTGGAAATGCTTGATCTGCTTCTCTTTCAACAACTCCCTTACTTAAAAGAACTAGTATGAAAGGCTCATCTGTAAAAAGAATGCCGGCATCGTTTACAACATGGATTTCTCTCCCGTACTTATGGGCAACATCAATACTCGATGGAATACCGGCCGCAAGCCACTCCTCATATATAGTATCCGTTAAAAAACCGAGAAGTTCGTCCTTGTGTTTTTTAGAAATAACGTCACCTTCCCAAAGTTTCTCAAAGAAAAGACCTATATCATATGGTGTCGTTTTTTGGTCTTCTCCGATAACAACCGTGTTCTCCATTCCCGATATCTCAATCGCCTGTTTTATTTTCTCTTCTCCTAATAAATTTCTTGCAATATTCGCGGCCGTGTTATCCGACTCCTTCCCCATATAGCTCAATATTTCTCGGTAAGTTAACTCAAACCCTTCCGGTTTTCCATAAAGACTTCCTGACCCTGCAACTTTATCACTACTTTTTAGAATGTAAGTTGTCTCTAGGTTTATGCTCCCTTTTTCTGCTTCGAGATACATTGCAAGCATGACTGGAAGTTTATTCAAAGAGGCTGGCTCGAAAGTATCGTTCTCATTGACTCCATAACTAACACCATTATCCAATCTAATAATATATAACCCATAAACTCCCGATAAGCTTTTTGTTTTTTCTTTAAAAGAAGAAATTACTTCCTTCGCTGTTTCATCTAATTCCGCCTTGTCTTTCTCTATTACAATCGTTCCACTTCTAAATGAAGGGAAAGCAATCCTAGACAAACCTGGGAGTTTCCAATTCCTGGCTGAAAATGCAAGTATTACCGACGCCAAAATAGTTGCAGAAAGAACAAAGAATATTAAATACCTTTCCTTCTTGCCCCATGGTGCAGGATCCTTTTTCTTTCTTCGAGATCTGGAATCAGAGTTGAAATTTTTTTTATCTCTCGCAATAAACTTTTCTTCCTTTTGTTCTCTTTCTTCCTTTTCTTTTCTTAAAATCCCCATGTCCGCATTTTACCTGTCAGTGGCTATTACACGCAAGCCTTGCTTATGAAATAACAATCTAGGAAACAATATTTTCTATTAAAGTCTTTTCGTATTATTTTCGGAGTTCAACAGGTGTCTAATTGACTGTGTTTGAATGATTACTTTTTATACTCGGAGTGGGTTATTTCCTCCGTTTCTCCCAAACTTCCTTATTAACTAAGTTTTCAGGTTTTTTGCCCTGAAAAGCATCTAAGATTGCACTAACCGCTTGTTCTCCCATCTTTTCCCTCGCTTCCCAGGTGGCTGATGCAATATGTGGAGTCAGGACTATATTTTCCATTCCAATAAGTTCGGGGTTAATATCTGGTTCGTTATCAAACACGTCTAAGGCAGCACCTAAGAGTTGGCCTGAACGTAAGGCTTCCGCCAGATCCTTTTCATTAACTACCGGACCTCTTGACGTGTTAACGAGATATGAACGCTTCTTCATTTTCGCCAAACTCTCTTTATTAACCATATGCCTTGTTTCTTCAGTTAAGGGAACGTGGAAGGTGACAAAATCGCTTTTAGCCAAAAGCCCCTCTAGTTCGACAAAGGTAACTCCCAATTCCTTTTCCGCTTTTTCATCACGGCTTCTCTTGTTATACAGAACAGTCATGCTGTAACCCTTTGCGCGTCTGGCAACCATGGAGCCAATTCTCCCTAAACCAACTATCCCCAGGGTTTTACCAAGAAGTCCTGTTCCTAAAAAAATACCCGGTTCCCACCCCCTATATCCTCCGCGTCTAGTAGCCTCGTCCGCCTCTACTATACGACGGGCAAGAGAGAGAATTAAGGCCCAGGTATGTTCTGCAACTGCCTCATTGACTTCGTTGCTTGGAGTGTTTGTTACCACTATTCCCCTATCCGTTGCTGCCTTTATATCAACATTGTCAAAACCAACTGCGTAATTTGAAATTATCTTTAATTGCGGTCCAGCTGCATCCATAAGCGACCCGTCAATTCGATCCGTAAGAAGAGTAAGAAGCGCATCTGCATCTCTCACTTTTTCAACTAATTCCTCTTCTTTTAAAGGCCGGTCAAATTCTGAAATAACTACCTCATGTCCTGCGGACGTAAGTTTTTCTATTGCTTTTCCTGGAGTTTTTCTTGTTGCAAATATTTTCATTAAAATTCTCCAACCTTTACTTCACTGCTCCTTGCTCTTTCTATCCATGTCGGCATTTCTGATTCCTTTATTAAACCCCTCTGGGAGCCAATATAGCCTATCACTGAAGCAGAGTTTAAGGTACCCCAAAGGAGTGCCTCCTCAAGGCTTTTCCCTTTTATTAAGGCCGCAATACAACCCGACCCGAAGGCATCTCCTGCCCCAGTTCTTTCGTAGGCATCAACAGGAAGAACCTCTGCCTTAACAAATTTTGTACCATCGTAAACAAAAGAACCATTGCTACCGTCCGTAATAATGGATATTTTTGGACCTAGAGCAGAGAGTGCTTGAAGAAGCTCCTTTTCCTTATTCTTGGTTTCTTTCATTCCTGTAAGTGTTTCCGCCTCTTTTCTGTTTACGTAAACCATATATGAGCAAGAGAGAACATCCTTAATTGAATCAAGGCCGGCCCTCAATTGACGACTGCCAGGATTAAAGGCCAATTTTACTTCTCCATTTTTCTTCATCCAGTCAAGAAGATGATTATAAAAAGGTCTAAACGAATCTCCCATTGAGGTCAGATATATCCAAGGAGCTGATGGAAGTTGAACAGGAAATTCATAACTTCTTGGTGCCTTATAAGTAAAGATTGTCCTTTCTCCTGCAAAATTTATAACCGTAGAATAATTCGAGTTTGTTGCAGGCTGTTGAATGACATAAGTTGTATCAACACCTTCGTTTTTTAGTTTTCCAATAATTTTGTTACCCACATCGTCATCGCCAAGAGTCAAAACGGTGGCTGATTTCACTCCAAGCCTTTTGGTACCAACCGCGTTATTGGCAGCATTTCCTCCAACAGAAATTTCAAAATTATTAACCGGGATTTTGTCACCATAAGAAAAGGCAATAAGGCTCTCTTTTGTGTTTACCTGGCAAAAAGTTTCAAGTTCGTTTGGGGTCATAAAAACATCGAGTGACGAGTCTCCAATTGAAAGTAACTCTATTTGATTATCCATTTTATTCTTTCACTTCTACCTTATATTTTCCCTGTCTCGCAAGCGAAGTGGATCTTGCAACTTCATAAAACACTTCTTGAGCCATAGTAGCATTATTTTCCTCCCCCTTCCAAGCATCAAGAGCGGAACTTTGTAAAGCTCTCCCAAAAGAAAAGCTTAGTTCCCAAGGATATTTATCACCCTCTTCGTTTATTCCATTGAGATTGGCTACAGCCTCCTCAGATGATTGCCCCCCAGAAAGAAATACTATTCCTGGAACTTCCTCCGGAACCGTTGCTTCAAGCGCCCTTAAAGAAAACTGAGCGGCCTCCTTAGGTTCATCTTTTACTAAAGATTTCTTCCCCGGCAATACCATATTTGTTTTGAGAAGTAATCCTTCCAAAAAGACTTGTTTTTTTTCAAGCTCTTCAAAAACTGTTTTCAATACTAATTTAGTAACAATTTCACACTTAGTAATTGTATGTTCCCCCTCCATTAGAACTTCTGGCTCAACAATTGGCACAAAACCATTCTCTTGAGATATTTTGGCATACTCAGCTAGTCTTTTTGCATTCTCTAAAATAGCCTCTATGGAGGGATAAATTTGATCTATATATACAACGGCTCTCCATTTAGTGAACTTCAATTCCATTTTCTTGTATTCCAATAGTCTTTCTGATAAACCCTTCAAGCCTTTTGTAACCTCTTCTTTATCATTTTGAAAAGGCTCTTTTCCTTCGTCAACTTTTATCCCGGGAATTATTCCTCTTTGGGAAAGATATTCTGGAAAAGCAATGCCTTCGTCATTTTTCTGCTTGACGGTTTCGTCAAACATAATAACTCCACTGATAAACTCCTCTATTTTGGGAGTAGAAAAAAGCATTTGTCTATACTTGCGGTTTAGTTCTGGGGTCGAAGTAATACCAATCGATTCAAATCTTTTTGTTATCGTTCCCGTACTTTCATCAGCCGCCAAAATTCCTTTGTTTTTGGCAACTAACTTTTCAGCAATCTCTTTTAGGGCAACTTTATCCATATATATTGTAAATTAAATTTAACACTTAGCTCTTATGCGGGCAATCCGTTATTAAGAAGTTTTAAGCTTAATAACTCTTTTAACTGCTTTCGCAATATCAACTGATTTCATTTTGTATTTTGCAAGAAGTTCACTAGGTTTGCCAGATTCTCCAAAGGAATCAGGCATACCTACAAAGCCCATTGGTACAGGAAAGTTTCTAGCCAAAACTTCAGAAACAGCGCCCCCAAGACCCCCTGTAATTTGATGTTCTTCAACAGTAACAATTGCTCCAGTTGTTTTCGCGGCTCGAATTATTGCTTGTTCATCAAGAAGTTTAATTGTATGGCAGTTGATAACAAGTGTTTCAATTTTGCTATTATCTAGTTCCTTTGCCGCAAGTAATGCCTCATACACCAATGAACCACAAGCTATTATGGCAACTTGAGGGCTTTTGGTTTCCCAGAGACTCTCAGCTCTACCAATTTTAAAAGGACTCTTTTCCGTTGTAAAAACGGGCGTTTCTTCTCTGGAAAACCTAATATATGTTGGTTTCTCGTTCTTTGCAGCCTCAATAACCGCTTTTTTAGTTTCAATTGCGTCAGCTGGAGCAATCACTATCATGTTTGGTAACGCTCTCATTATGGCAATATCTTCTAACATCTGATGGGTTGCCCCATCGGGACCAACGATTATTCCGGCATGAGAACCAGCAATTTTTACGGGGACGTCATTTAGACAAATCGTTGTTCGTATCTGTTCCCAATTTCTTCCTGGAGAAAATACGGCAAAAGAAGAGATAAAAGGAATTTTACCGTAATTAGCCATCCCAGAGGCTATTGTCGCGAGAGCCTGTTCGGCAACGCCCACTTCAATAAATCTTTTGGGAAATTTGTCCTGAAACAAATGACTTCTTGTACTCTCTGTTAAATCAGCGCACAAGACAACAACATTTTCATCTTTCTCCCCCGCCACAACTAACCCTTCACCATAACCATTCCTTGAAGGAACTTTTTCAATATCCTTTTTGAATACTTGTGTTGACAAATTTGCTGCTTTTCTAATCATCTTCCTTTTTCTTTCTAATCTCTTTTGCGGCAACTTTTAATTCTTCTAGTGCTTTTCCTGCCTCTTCTTTATTGGGCACTTTACCATGCCATTCAGGTAAATCCTCCATAAAAGAAACTCCTTTTCCTGGAGTGATATTGGCTATTATCACTGTTGGTTCTTCTGATTCCATTCTCGCTTTTGTAACAGCATTAATAATTTCTTCCATGTTATGACCGTCAATATCGATTACATGCCAATTAAAGGCTTCGTATTTTTCTTTTAAAGGCTCCAGGGGCATTACATCTTCTGTATCTCCGTCGCTTTGAATGAAATTTCTATCAACAAAACATGTCAAATTAGAAAGTTTATTTTTCCCGGCAAACATTACTGCTTCCCAATGATTTCCTGAGTCGTGTTCGCCGTCACTTGTAATGCAAAATGTTCTAAATCTAGCTCCATCCATTCTGGCCGCATATGCAATTCCGGCGGCCTGAGCCAAACCACAACCTAAAGGGCCCGATGTTGTTTCAAATCCTGAATACCTTGTTCTTTCTGGATGACCTTGAAGGCGGGAGCCCAATTCCCTTAGAGTCTTTAATTCCGATATAGGGAAATAGCCCGAATGAGCCATAGCGGCATAGCGAACAGGACAGATGTGTCCATTTGAAAGAATTAATCTATCTCGTTTTTTCCAAGTTGGCCTCTTGGGATCATGCGTTAATATCTTGAAATACAAAGCTGTAAAAACATCGGCCATACCAAGAGAACCGGCCGCATGCCCAGACCCAGCGGCAACAAACATTCTAATAACCTCTTGCCTTATTTCATTTGCTTTTTTTTCTAATTCTTTAGTAGTCATTTTTCTTACAACTGGAATGCCTTTTCTCTATCATGAATATTATTCTGCTTTTTTAAAGCATCCTCAAATATTTCTATTGCTTCGTATGCTTCAAGGGGGGTTTTAACAACTTTGTATACTTTTAAATCCTCCGGCCTAATTCTCATATTTTTTTTGAAGTCTTTAATAATTTCATTCCAAAATTCACCGTATAGAATTAAGGGCTTGTGGTGACCAAAATATAACCTGGCCAATCCCCAAGCCATACCAAATTCCGAAATTGTGCCTGTCCCTCCTCTAAATATTACGTACGCGTCCCCTAATTCGAGAAGCTTCATTGTTCTTTCCAAATAATTTTTAGCTTCAACCTCTTCGTCCATAGGATTTTCCGGATCTCGGCCCTCATAGTTTGTGATATCTTCCGGATAAAAAGTAACGCCAATCGCTCTACCCCCTGCCGCCTTCGCTCCCTCAGAAACAGCTCTCATCACCCCAGGTCCTCCTCCATTTATGGCCACTAAGCCTTTTTCCGTCAAAAACTTAGCACACTCGTAGGCCTCTTTATACAAAGGGTCATTAGGTGCTGCATCGGCAAAACCGAAATATGAAACCTGTTTTATTTTTTTCATTAATCGCTAGACATTCCCGTCCTGCTCCGTTTTAAAAGAAAGGCTAATGGGGTCAGCTGGGGCAGTTTCCGTAGACAATGTTTTGCCTACTCTAATCACTTGATCGATCAATCTTTCAGCATAACCCCATTCGTTGTCATACCAAGCAAATACTTTAACCAAATTACCGTCAACAACTTGTGTCAATCCTAAATCAACTATGGCTGATTCACTTCTGCCCACTATGTCTGAAGATACAAGGGGTTCATTAGTAACAGCCAATATTCCCTTATATAGTGCATTTCCGCTTGCTTCTGTAAAAGCAGTATTTACTTCTTCTACGGTTACTTCCTTTTTAAGAAGAACTGTAAAATCCGTGATCGAACCAGTAATAATCGGTACTCTAAGAGCCTTTCCATCAAAAAGCCCTTTTAGTTCAGGAATTGTCTCTATTGTTGCCGCTGCGGCACCCGTTGAAGTAGGAACAATGTTTTCCGCTGCGGCTCTTGCCCTTCTCAGATCTTTGTGAGAATTATCCTGCAACTTTTGATCATCTGTATAGCCGTGAATAGTGGTCATCATTGCTTTTTCTATCCCAAATTTAGAATGCAGTACGGCGGCGACAGGCGCAACGCAGTTTGTTGTGCAACTTGCATTTGAAATTATCTCCGCTTCTCCCTTGTATTCATTAACACCCAAAACATATGTCCCGACATTTCCTCCCTTACTGGGAGCAGAAATGATCACCCTCTTTGCTCCAGCTTGAGCATGTTTCTTAGCATCATCTTCTGTATTAAATTTACCGGTTGATTCGATAACAACCTCTACACCATATTTTTTCCAGGGAATTTTTACGGGGTCTTTTTGGGCCAAGACTGGAATTTTCTTACCTTCTACTTTTAAATATCCGATAAGTGGATCCTCGTCTGTTGCTTCTTTTGCTTTCTTAACTTCTTCCCCCACCACCTTTTTCTCAAATTTCCGATACATTGTATCGTAATTGACCAAGTGCGCCCAACCTGAAACATCCATACTGCCCGAAGTATTTATGGCAACAAATTCAATATCATTAGGGTGCTTAAGAAGAGCAACCCTGAAGGCTATCCTTCCAATTCTTCCAAAACCATTTATTGCAGTTTTTATCATGGCAGGTTATTTACTAGTTTAACAAGGCCTCTATTCCCGGTAAAGTTCCTTTTGCTAAAAATTCAAGACTCGCTCCACCTCCTACTGAAATCCAGTCAAACTTTTCTGTTAGGCCCAATATTGATATTGTCTTCTGGGTTTCTCCACCACCCGCTAACTTATACGCCTGAGAATCAGCAATTGCCTTAAAAACTCTCTTTGTTCCCATCATATGACCTTCTTCTTCACATTTACCCATGGGTCCAGCAACAACGATTGTCCCTGCTTTACTGATTTCTTCCTCAAATTTTTCAATTGCATGAATGGTGATATCTTCTTTGTCCATAATTAATTTTGCTACCAAAAGTTTTTTATCGTTTATCTCTTCTGGCATATATTCTGGTAAGCGTCCACCAATTAGAATTTTATCTGCAAATTTTTTAAAATCCTCTAAGTAATCCAGCTTATCTTTCTTAATACCTCCGATGATTAGAAGAACAGGCCTTTTGGGGTCTTTTAAAACTTTCTCTAAATTTTCAACTTCCTCAATAAAACGAAGCCCTGCCGCCGAGGGCAACAGCTCAGGTAACCTGATAATTGATGCATGTTTTCTGTGGCTTGCCGCGAAAGCCTCATTAATATAAACATCACAATCTTCCGCCAAATCTTCTGCATAATGCTCATTATTTTCTACCTCTCCACTGTCAAAACGTAAGTTTTCAGATACTTCCAAATCTATATTTTTGACTTTCTCTTCTCCCCACTCTTGAACCAGTAATTTCTCTAAAGCAACACTTACCGTGTCCAAACTTAGCTCTTTTAATTCCCTTCCTTCCGGTCGTCCTTTATGCCCTATTATTGTGATTTTTGCAGCTTTCTGGGTTAATATTTTCAGTGTTGGCAAAAGGGCTTCTAGTCTACCAATTCCATCCTTTGGAACATCAATATCTAAGTCCGCGCGCAAGAGGACTTTTTTATCTTGAAAGTCTAAATCTTCAATTTTAGGCAGGTTCATATGAAGTAATCTTATTTACCCTCCTTTTATGTTTTTCTTCTTTTGAAAAAAATGTCTCTAAAAATGTATCGGCAATCACCTTGGCTGTATCTAAATCCACATAATCTGCGCCTAATGACAAAATATTGGCGTCGTTATGTTCTCTCGCCATCTTTGCCATCTTCACATTTAGGCAAACGGCAGCCCTAATGCCTTTCACCTTATTAGCCGCAATTGCTTCCCCGTTTCCGCTTCTGCCGAGAATTATCCCCGTCGCTCCTATTTCTTTGGCCACCTTCTCCGCTAAAGGGAGAACAAAATCGGGATAATCATCTTGGGGGTCAGGCTCTTTATTTCCCATATCCTCAATCACATATCCTTTTCCTTGTAAGTATTTCGCAAGTTCTTTTTTTAGTTCATACCCCCCGTGATCTGAAGCGATATATATTTTCATATTTATTTAAACCCTTCCGTCAAATCCAAGAGTTCCTTCTTGGGATCGTTGGCAACAACAACGTCACTGGCAACAGCCACACCAACGGCACCTAATTCTACGCATTTCTTGACATCCCTTGCCGAACTCACCCCTGCCCCAACAATGAGGGGTATCCCCGCTTCATTTGAAAGTGAAACAGCCTTGGCAATTAGTTCCGGCTGCGCCTGAGATACCGAAGTTGTTTTACTACCAATTAGTTCCGGAGGTTCATAGGCTGCATATGTAGGCTTCAAACTTAATATTTTTACTAACTCGGCGACGTCAGATGCAAATATCAAAGTTTTTAGATTAACTTCTTTAGCTCTTTTAACCACTGCCTCTAATTTATCAAAATCTGGCAGCTTCTTTTCCGAATGATTAAGGAAAGTACCTAAAGCTCCATCTTCAAAAACGGCCTCTGGTAAAATAGCTCCCGTATGGGCTCCGTAGTCTTCGAGGTCAACATTTTGTGCCCAAACTTCAAGCTTTGATCCCCCCACTATTTCTTTAATATCTGTTGCTTGAACTACCGGAATAATCTTAATTTGTGTTTCCTCCGATACTCCCTCTATGATTTTTACCAAATCAATAGCTTTTTCCCCGCTACCTTCTTTGTAGGTTTTAAAATTTATGAATATCATTCTTGTATTCCTAAAACTGAGTTTATCTTGCCTTTGTCGAATCCTATTACCGTTTCTTTGGTATTATCATCTTTTATAATAACGACAAATGGAACACCTTTAAAGCCGCCTGATTCTTTCTCCATTTCTTCACCAGCCGCTTTATCTTGATCAATTAATTTTTCCGTAAAAGCAACTTTCCTAGCTTCCAAATATTCTTTAAGTGCATTGCAATATGGACAAGTTGTTGTTGAATATATGACGATCTGCATTTATTTCACCTCCTTTTATCTTTTTCCAAGCGTCTATCTCATTTTATCTGGTATCTGAAGTTATTGAAAGCGACTAATGTGCGGGAGAAATAACACTTAGGAAATACATTAATAATATCCCAATAACAAGAAGGGATAATTTCTTCCATGTAGAAACCCCTTTTTCTTCTTCTCCAACTTCCGGCAAGAAATCCGAAGCACCCAAATAAAGGAATATGCCGGCAGAAATAGCTAATAATATCCCGATTTTATCGTGAGCATTTCTTAAATAGAAGTAAACCAAGAGCGCTCCGGGGAAAGTGGCTGTTGCTGAAAGTAGATTGGCCATAAAGGTTTTACCCCGAGACCAACCGGCAGACATCAAAACAACAAAATCTCCAATTTCGTGAGGTGTTTCATGCAAAAAGGTGGAAAGAGTGACCACCAAACCAAAATAGGGGTCAACTAAATAAGCGGAGGCAATGGCAACCCCGTCGATAAAGTTATGAATCGTGTCTCCAAAAACAACCAAAGGGGCAGAGGCCTTGATCGTCACATGTTTATGGCCTTCATGATGGTGGAGGTGAGCAAAATACTGCTCAAAAAAGAATGAGAAAAGTAAGGCTATTAAAACAATAAAATAGGCCGGTTCCCCAATAAGATGAACGGCCTCTGGCAATAAATGAAGAAGTGACACGGAGAGAAGAACTCCAGCGGCAAAAGGGACAGCGTACTTGCAGAGTGTCCTGGCCCATTCTTTCTTTAGAAGGAACACCACTCCTCCGACCAATCCTGCCACGCTCCCGACAAAAGAGAGCAATAATATGGCAATTAACGGATTCATATAATTAATCTAGCCAAACAAGTAACTTAATACTATCAACCAGGGCGGTTGCTCAACATGGACTATTTCTCCAGTAAGGACAGAAACGCTTGCTTCCACTTCAACTGGATAATCCAGAAGGTTAAAAAGATTTAAAACTTTCTCCCCGCTTAATACATAAACAAGTTCACCTCTGTCTCCCTCTATCAAGGACGCCTTTTTGTCAGTAAATCTAGTTATCACTTTGGCTCGTAAGGCCGACTCGGCTGCTTCTATGGGTAAAACAGAAAGAAATCTGGCACCAGAAGGGGTTTGAACGGAAATCTCGTTTTTGTTTGGATCAATATTAATTGGATAGCTTGTCGTTACGGATATTCCTTTTTGTTCTATATTAAATTCGCCGTCTATTATTCTAATGGCCAGCTTTTTTGTTTCTCCTCTTTCCTCAACCTCAATCAGATCATCCTGCCAGTTGGTTACATCTAAGCTCCGATTGCCCTCACTTGAATCAATGCTCAAACTTATACTCCCATCTTCTTTCTCCAAACTTATTTTTGCATCGCTTGTTGTTTCAAAACTTGCCGCCACATCGGTTATCTCAAGATGTTCTCTTTCGGGAATACTTAATGAAATGGAGTCTGTACTAGAAAGAACCTTCCAGATTATGTCTCCTTCTCCATTAACCACAAGGAGGCTTTCTGCCTTTACGGCCACACTTGAAATACAAAATAAAATAGAAAGAGTAAGAATAAAAACAAACTTTTTCATTAAGTTTAGGATAGCTTGCTTAACCAGAAGATGTCAACGAAGATTGGCTATTAAAAAGCGCCTTCAAGAACGTGTTTCTCCGGAATATCGTCTTCTGTTTCCTCAAGAGTAATAACAACTCCCTGATAATCTAAATAATCTATCTCTGATTCAAATTCTAAAAGATAGCCACCCTTGGCAAGTCTCATTATACCGGTTGAGATAAAATCAAAGTCGGCATCCCCTTCTTTACCTCTTACCAACCAGCCCTCATAGAAAAATCCTTCTTCTGGGCCGGGCAAATCGGCTAAGACTACATGGATAAAGGTACCATTATCGTAGCTTCTGGTGGCAATCCCCGAAGCATCGCCTCCTACCGCATCTTTTAATTGAGCCTTCTCTATGTCTTCTGGAATCTCAACACTGAAAATTCCCTCCATTTTCTCTTCAACTGATGGTGTTTCGGGAACCTTAAGTTCTTCTTTGGGTTTTTGAAACCAATAAATAATCCCTGCCAAAGCGGCAAGGACGATAAGACCAATTACTATATCCTTTCTTTTCACCTGCAAAGATTAACAAAAAAGTGAATAGGTGTCAATTAACTAAGCAAAACCAATAATTTCCGCATATTCCCCGCATAATTACCGCAGGGTTAAAAATATCAACTTTCCATTCTGGTATATAGTCCAAAAAGGGCCAAAATTGCGGCGACAAGAAGCCATTGAGTGGAGGCTAACCAGATATCAACCCCTAAATAACCAATCCCTGCTAAGAGAATTGAAATGATAGCCCCGCCCATTAATACTTGCGAAATTAATTTTAAGTCTTTCTTCTTCAATGTTCTCACCCCCTATGTGAACAAGATATCGTTAGCAAAACTTCAACCTAAGACCTCACTTAAATATTAGCATAAAATTCTCCTTGAAAAATTAAATATTTTGAGAAATAATGCATTTAGAGGTTGTGTTTAAGGAAGCAGGTGTAAATCCTGCGCTGTGCCGCAACTGTGATCCGCTAATCAGCGGAGAGTCAGAAAACTAACAACCTTCAAGTATCCCGAGCAGGAAAAAATGATCAAAGAAACCTCTTTAGCACTAAATACTAGAAATTGGCTCCCCAAAGAAGGTGAATCTGTTGATAGAGCAAGAAACAGAGCCACTCATGATTTTGCCGCGGCATCAATTGAACAAAGGAAGGCGCCCCCCGAGGAGAGAATAAACACCTTTATTTATATTCTGGGTAAAGATGGGCAGCTATATGATAAGGAAACAGGTGAAAAACCCACCCTCAGGTGGGCAACAGAAACAGACCACCTTGAAAACCACGCATTTCAAATAATGGAACTCTGGGCAAGGGAAGGTTCATCAGAGAATCTTGCCTGGTTTAGTCCCCCAGATGACAAACATGGGTACACTGAGGCCCGCTTAGTGGTATCTAAGATTGAAAAAGAAAAAGAAGAAATATCAATTATCTGTAGGGCTTTTTGCCTCCCCTATTCCAAAGACGAATGTATCGACCTTGCCAAAGAAATTGCAGTAACTTCTACCGAGAACACTACCCACATTAATTCTGGAGATACTCTTCGGGCATTTCCGATCTTCTTTAATCCTCCAAATAATCTAGCTTGGTACGAATACTTAGAAGAAAAAATCAAGGAGCCGAATATTTGGAAAAAGGTAAAAAGCGGAGATGATTATAGAAACAAAAGAGAGGCGTTGAGGCTTTCAAGACCTGTTATTGAAAAACACTTCGATTTAATAGTTGCCACCGAGAGCGCATATGGATACGTTCTTGCCGGAGCTTTAATGGAAAGGGAGATAGCTATGTCTGGAGTAATCTTTCAAGCAAGGGGAAGTTGCGGCATGTCTAATCAAGAAGCCCTAGGAGGCTTTAAAAATAATTCAGGTATATTTGATACTGTATTTTCCAGCGCGGCAACATCCAACCACGAATCCTCTTTCAGTTGTCCAAGTTGTCACAAGGCAATACCCTCAGGTCTTGGGATAACTGTTTGTCCTCATTGTGGGGCCAAAAAGGAAGATTATGGAAAATGTGTTTAAAATCAGAATTCTGGATTGAAATTTTCCTTGCTGGTATAATATGGTTTGCTTATATTCCCCGGTAGCTCAGCGGTAGAGCGCTCGCCTGTTAAGCGAAGGGTCGTAGGTTCGAATCCTACCCGGGGAGCCCACTTATTTCCAAGACCTTACTTTGATACAATTCTCTTAGTGAAAAAAATAATCTTAATTGTAGGATTAATAATTATAGCTCTAGCCATAGGGACATACTTCTATCGACAAGCTACCAAATCCCGCCAACGCCCATCCGAAGTTATTATGGGAAATCAGACTTGGTCCGGCGAAAAACTGATAACTGGCGACGTATACATTGAGGGAAACTTAACAGTCTTGCCCGGCACTATTGTGCGCTTTGCTGTTGGTGATGATCAAAATTCTGGAGAAGAAATTGAACCGGATGGCTTCAATAATTCAGATCCAACGCGTCTCTTGAAGTATGAAAAAACTCATTCCGGTTTATATGTTACCGGAAAGTTAACAGCGGTTGGAACTCCTGACAAGCAGATTATTTTTACCTCAGCCGCTAAAGAGCCAAATTATGCGGATTGGGTTTCCCTAGGCTTTGGTGGTGACGGGAGCATAATAGAACACTGCATTGTTGAATGGTCAAGAAACAGTATTACCCCAGGAAGAAACCAGCCAAATACAATTATAAGAAATAACGTTATAAGAAATACTTTCTGGGGTGCCATAGGAGCTGGCTTTTCAGGTGCACATATCTACAACAATGAAATATGGGAGGCTGGCCACGAAGGTATAGATGTGCAGGGTGGCAACCCGATCATAGAAAACAATGTCATATACGATTCCCACTCCGGCATAGTGATTCTAAAGGGTTCTGCAACAGTGAGGAACAATACAATGATAAACGTGGGCGGCGGAGTCCATGTTGATGATAGGGCCACACCGACACTTAAAAACAATTCTGTAGAACTCGCCCCCAAGGATTCGACAAAAGAATGGCGCTACGGAGACTTTGCCTACACCATGAGGAAAGAAAAATGAGAATCTAAAATGTGTTAATATTCAATTGATGGAAGGTGATACCCCACAAGTTCCTGTTACTCAAAAAGTCCAGCCCGGAGTTAAAGAAGTTCCTCAAACTCCGCAGCAACCCCCAATTGTTCCTCAAACGCCCCCCGAATCAACCCCTCCCCCAAAACCTGAGAAGAGGCTGAAAACAAAAAAGGGTGTTCTGTTTCTTATTTTCATACCTGTTTTGATTTTAATTGCTTATGGTATTTTTATTGCCACAACATATTGGAATTGCTCTAAAACCACTCCCCAAGCATGTGAGATGGGCAAATGTGGCTTTTCTCCATCTGGATTTAGTTTTGTGAGTGATATGAAAGATAATTGCTGTGGGAATACTTTGTGCGAAGAAGATTATGAAACAAGCTCAGATTGTCCAGAAGACTGTCCCAGCTGCGATGATAATAGTAAGCTTACAGTAGATAGTTTTAGTTACCAAACTCAGAAGTGTGAGAATATTGCTACCCACTATTTTATTGAGGATTTTGAGGAAGGCAAGACCAGCATAGACAAAAAAGTAAACTGGAAAATTATGGATGACCAAGGGAATAAGGTTCTGGATTGTCCGGGAAAAGAAATCGGTGGTGTACAAAATGATTGGGGAAATTTTGGATATGCAGACTGGACCAACTATAAATCTGAACTGCGCTTTAAGTTGGTGGAAAACCTTGAGGGTTTTGGATTTCACTTTTTTTCAAAAGAAGATCAAGGTTATATCGTAGACATTCGAGAAAGAAAAATCACTTTAAAGAAAGGGGGCCAGCAAAGCAGAGTGGAAGTTTCTTTAGAGCCTTTTGATTTTAAGTTAGATGAGTGGTATGTGTTAAAAACAGAAAAAACAGAAAACAACATCAATATTTATATTGACGATACCCAAGTTTTCGAATACAAAGATAGTCAACCTGTTAATACAGGCCAATTGCGCATAGAAACATTTGGAGATGGGCATGTCAGGCTTGATGATATTTCAATAAAAAAATGAAATTGAAAATCCTAATTATATTAATGATTCTGATTGGTCTAGGTGTGGGAGGATTTTTTGTTTGGAAAAATATTACTGGCCCTAAAGTTGAGAAAGGAGTAGTTCCAGCACCATCCACCGAAGTAAGTGTTTACAAAGGTACTTGGACGCCCACTCTATTATCCAAAAATTCTATAAAGCTAGCTTCTGATATGCGAAAGTTGAAGGACATGGGGGCAAATACAGTTTTCTTTCAGGGCGCTCCCCCTCAGGTCGAGCATTGCCTTGAAGGACTTCCTCCCGATCACGAATTGGTTAAAATAATGAAAGAAATTATTCCGATTGAAAAAGAACTTTTGATTTCCAACATTCAAATCGCACACAAAAATGGTTTAAAAGTTGCCTTAACCATGTCAAAGTGCATGCCTCAATCAAAGAAGATAAGCATAGGGGCATGGAACTCTAGAGTTGTTGAACTCGCCAAATTAGCAGAAGAGCATGAAGTTGAACTCTTTGCTCCTATGAATGAACCGGAAGTGCTGTTTGGCCCATCCGCATCTGCAACTTGGGGGCAAGATATCCTTCCTAGAATAAAAGAGGTTTATCACGGCAAGATTATTTGGAAGGGAGGGGCTCCTGGTGATATAGAACCTGACCCCGGGAATCCCAATCTAACGAACTTCTCAGGATATGATTACCTTGGATTTACCCTCGGTATAGGCTCTGGTCCCGGTACGCTAGAAATGTTCTCTCGAAATATTGATAATGAACTGGATACAATGCTCAGTCTTGCAGAAAGAGACAATTGTGAAGGAGTCATGATTAGCGAATTTTATGGCAGGTTGCCCGGGGATTGGGAAGAGAGAGAATGGAATGAAGAAAAAGAGGCAAGAGCCCATGAGATTGTGCTTGAAAAGGGAAGTAAGTATGATGAGGTTGTTGGATTTTTTGTTTTAGATTTTCTTGAATTAAGTTTTTTTGGGGAAGATTTGCTAGGACTGCCTGGCCCTGAAGAGTCCTCAAAAACAGAAGAAGTAATTAGAAGATGGTTCACAGAAATTTTGTAGAACGGTTGTAATTTATTCTCATTATTGCCGTACGAAAATCGTCCCATTCTGCGAGCCCATAAAGTTGCAAAGCAAAATTACTTCGTGAGCTTTAAACCAATAATAATCCCAATAATTGCTCCCACACTGCCAAAAATCAGTGATGAAATAGAAAGAAAACCAGCTCCCCATATCTTAGGAACATAAGCTCCCACAATAGAACCAGCAAAAAGGAAGAAATATATCATCAACTTTGAAGACATAATCCATTCTATACCCTAAGACAATAATTGGACGTTCGAAAGCCCATCCTGTGAGCAAACATTATTCAGAGGAGGGGTAAAAAAGGGTAAGACATTCTTCAATTTGAGATAGTACAAATTCTTGCAACAAAACAGGATGGAGGTCGCCTACCATAATTTTATCAGGCAATTCCGATAAAGGCACCCATTGCCAGTTGCTGTGTTTTTCTGGTTCAACATTAATTGGTTCTTTTTCGTCGGTTGCTCCATCGAAAAAAGTAAAGAATAAGTGAGTTAAATAATTTTTTTTGTTATCACAGATCAGTATTCCCTCTTGTCTTGGGTGAGCACTAATTAAATATTCTGTCCAGAAAAGGTGAATTCCTGTCTCTTCCAACAATTCTCTAGTTGCACCGTCTCTCGGTGTCTCACCTGGTTTCACACAACCACCGGGAAGTGTATAGCCCCTGCGATTAAGTCGTTTGGCAACTAAAAAATAGGGGATATTATTATCAATTTTAATGAGTAGTAAAGCAGCTGCATGAATAATGGAGTTTTCAGGCCCAAAACCAGGCAAGAAATCTTGTTTTTCGGGAGACATGGGCTATCCTACCACACCTCCCAGAAAAATAGTAAATTCTAAAATCATTCCAATAAATAGCATGCACTTGATATAATTTGAGTGTGAGAAAATTTCTCTTTTGGTTACTTCTTGTAATTACTGTCCTGCTTTTTGTCCGATTTGTTATTGGTGGGTCCGAAGATGATTGGATTTGTGTTGAGGGACAATGGGTAAAACACGGGTCTCCCTCCGTACCAAAACCAGAAGAAAAATGTAATTAATAAAACGCAGTAAAAATACTCTGGGAATTAGCCACAAACTCAAAGCCTATAACATTGACATTCTTCCTCATTCTTGGTACCATAATTCCGCACATTTCAGCCGAAGATTTATCTATCATGGCCAATCTTGGCCACTATTCCCAAGGAGGAATATCATGGGAAAGAAACTGGTTATGGCGATGCTTGTTGTAATTTTGCTTACCGCCGCCGTCGCAAGTGCTGCTTTTGCAGGTGGTGGGCCCGGAGAGCCTAATTGGACAGAACAGAGCAGGCAATGTTCTGAAATTGGTGATGGGCCACCGTTCACTCGAGGACCAGAAGCGTCTTGTCGAAACCGAATGATCGAGCTCGACCCAAATGCGAATACGCCCTACAAATTCGGTAACTAGCTGGTCATCGACCGCGCTAATTTAGCTGAATAGCATCCCAGCAAGACCCCCTCCGACAGAGCTTGGCTACGATAGCAAGTTTTTTGTTCGGAGGGGATTTTTTTGGCATTAAAAGCTTTGGCAACTTGGGGTAAAATATAAAGTGTGAAACTCTCATTAAAAACAGGTCTCAGTTTTGGTTTGACTTCAGGAATAATTACAACTCTCGGTTTGATCGTGGGACTTCATGCTGGCACTCATTCTAAAATCGTTATCATTGGTGGAATTCTTACTATTGCTATTACTGACGCCTTTTCCGACGCTTTAGGTATTCATGTATCTCAAGAATCCCAAAATAGACATTCTGGTAAGTCAATTTGGGAATCAACGATAGCTACTTTTCTCTCAAAATTTGTCTTTGCTCTTACTTTCATTGCTCCTATCTTATTATTTGAACTTTCTAAAGCCATTTTGATATGTGTTGTTTGGGGGTTTCTGGTTCTTTCTATTTACAATTTTATTATCGCTAAGCAACAAAAGAAAAATCCATGGAAGATGGTAACAGAGCATTTAATTATTGGCCTCATTGTTGTCTTAATCACCAATTTTGTGGGTGGCTGGATAGCCACAATTTTTAGCTAAAGGCTATACAAAACCCAGTTTCATTTTTTTACTACAACGATAATTTGCGATTCGCCGAATAACGCCAGAGTTATATTGTCTAGAAATGTAATCATATCCGAAACCAAACTAAATCTATTCGCGACTCGTATAATTGGATGTAGAAATTTAAACACATATAACGAATTTCGCAATATTCCCTCTGTCTTCTTTGAATAAACCACCTTGAAATTGTGTTTTTCCAACAAAGCACTTAGGCTTTCCAAGGTATATCTTCTTAAATGTCCCGATCTTTTATCGAATGCTTCTATTGCACCAAATTTGATAAGAGGAGCGTTTTTGGAAGGAACGGTTATCATCGCTAAACCTCCTCTTTTCGCCAAACGATGAATCATTTTTACGGCTATCTTGTCATCTTTGAGATGCTCAAGCACTTCTGAGCAAATGACGAAGGCATACTTCCCTTTTGGTTCCAATTTAAGAAAGTTTCCAAGAATAAATTTAACTTTGCCTTTAAGGTCAAATGCCTCTAGTGATTTATTGGCAATATCTACTGCCCTTTCAGATATTTCTATCCCTGTGACATTTCTTCCCTTTGAGGCTAAATATAGATCAAGAGTACCAACCCCGCTTCCGACATCCAAAATATCCTTATTTGTACAGTATTTATCTAACACCAAGACAATATGTCTGTAAGTAAAGTCTTTTTTACCAATAATTCTTTTTGGCAAAAGCCTTCCCTCGTGGTATTTTTCATAAAATTTCTTAAAATCCATATCATTCAGATTCTAGCATTATTCTCTGGCATTGCTATTTTGATATAATAGGCAATATGAAAACAAAAAGGAAAATATTTCTACCAAAATGGCAACGCTGGTTCATAATTCCATTTTTTGTTGGTACGTGGTCATTCATTACTTATATGGAGTTTTTCAATCTGGAGAATTCTGAAAAGCTGGGCCTTGTAGGATATATCTTTATGACTGTTTTGTTCTTGGGCTTGGCAGCAATGATGTGGCTAATGACCAGCGGAAGACTGCCTGCCTATATTATTGAAGAAACAAAAGAAAAAGAAAAATAAGTTTAAAAATCATCCTAATAAACAAGCAGGCTGGATTTAAAAATATACCAATAGCCATGAAGACTGATATAATACAGATACTGATAGATGCAAATTGCTGAAATACTATTTCTTCTAATAGGCTCCTTTTTCTCCTTATTTTATGGAATTCGTTCATATTTTATCTTTACACTCCGAACAGTAGATAAAATCGAAAGAGAGCGCTATGAGAAATCAATTACAATGAAGATTCACAATTTTTTTGTCAATTTTACTGGATCTGCAATTGGATGGATGTGTTTGTATCTTCTTTACAAAGATATATTTTCTTCAGGCATTACAAACATAAATTTAGACAATATCAACTTCGGACATGCGCTGCTGGTATTCATAGCACTCCTTGGAATATGGGGCATCCTGCCTCACACTTTCTGGGGCCTGGCTTCATCTGCCAAATATATGGCCGAAAAGGCCCTGGGTAGACTTAAATAGCTTCCGCCATTTTCCCCCTACATTTCGCCAATTTCTGCCGAGCAAACTCAATTAGTAATCAATACCAGAATTTTCCATCATGGCATCGAGGTCCATGAAATTAACTCCTGATGGCACATTAAATTCTGCGTCGGTAACTACAGCTGGTAAACAAGTGTATCCAATAGGGGCACTTCCCTCAGGTTGTTTCCACATGTCATACTCTTCTTCGTCGAAGCAAGTTTTAATACCCTGGTTATCTACATCCGACCAGGTGTACATGCAGTTGTCTTTCATAATCACGTTCCCTTCTTTACCGTCTTGCATGGTCACCTTGCCTTTGTACTGCTTGCCCTTGATAATCCCGGAGTACTCAACTCCATTCACTTCATAACTACACTTCATGGGTACTCCCAAGGCAACCGCTGCTTTAAGAGATCCTGAAAATGGACTACTTTCAGAAACTTTTTCCGTTAGGTCGCCTACGCTCGTACCATTACCTCCCTTTAGAAAAAACCAAGCCCCTCCAGCCGCCGCTATAACCAAAACGATAATAATTAATTGTTTTCCCTTCACATTAATCACCCCCTTCCATACAACATAGTAATATTTAACTGATTCTGTTTGCAACAGCCATATAAACTTCTCTATTTGATATAATGAGACCTGTGAAGAAATCATTGTTACCAACAATCTTCTATGCCTTAATCGGGGTCTTTGTGGTCATCGTAAGTATGTTTTTTGTTCCCGTTGTTAGAAACTTCGTTCAAGGCCCATTCCTTTTTCTATTCCCTTTTGTGGTGTTTTCATTATTAGGTGTTGCACTAATAGTTTTAACCACTAAAAGCAAGATAAAAGGAAAGCATCGAAAATTTTTGTTATTGACCGGAGTTTCCGCCGCAGGATTTTTTGTAAGTATTTTTTTACATAATTTCTTCTATGCCTTGGCTATTGTTTCCAGCCAGATTGTTGTCCTTAAATATATATTCGAATTTCTTCACACCGTATTTTTTCTTCTAGCAATTCCCATTTGCCCTCTGGGTTTCTTAGTCGGTGCCATTGGCAGCACAATTATCTTCGTTAGGAAAAGAAAAAGAAAGTAATTACTCCATTCATACAAACTTGACAGGCGTCTTTACGGTGTTATAATGAATATATATTCGATATGAATATTCGAAAGAGGGTGATAGATTATGCCAAAATATGACGGAACAGGACCCAGAGGAATGGGTCCACGAACAGGTAGGGGCTTTGGTCCTTGTGGCCTAGGCTTAGGCTGGAGGCAAAGGTTTGGTGGAGAACGAGGAATGGGAAGATATTTTAATTGGAACTGGCCTCAAACACCAAAAGATCAACTAGAGGCTCTCGATGATTACAAAAAAGCGTTAGAGGAAGAACTAGAAGATGTTAGTAAAGAAAGAGTAGAATTAAGTAAAGACAAATAAACTAATCATCATGCCTAGACCAAAAAAAATCCGCCGCATGCGGTTCAATCCGAATGTATATTATTTTAAGCCCAGGGGTGTTCCCCTTAGGGCCCTGGAAGAGGTCGTTTTAGCCCCAGATGAACTTGAAGCACTGAAGTTACATGATGTAGATGGTTTGGATCAGTTGGGCGCGGCAAAAAAGATGAAGATATCCCAACCCACTTTTGCACGAATAATTGACGCTACCTATAAGAAGATCGCCGAGGCCTTAATAAAAGGGAAGGCTATCAAACTTGAAGAGAGAAGCTAAAAACAACTTTTATACATATTTTGTTAAGATTGTTTGTTTTCTAATGTTTTTCTGATATAATGTTTTTCTGTCAGGCGTCTTAATTTTGGTCTCCGAATGGGCTCCAAAAAAGACTTCTGCTTTTCGAGGGGGTGATAGATAGTGAATTCTAAACTTTATGTAGGTAACCTTTCTTATAATGTTACCAGTGATCAATTAGCAACACATTTTGGTGAGGCTGGTACCGTGGTTGACTCTGTTGTAATTACAGAACAACATTCCGGACGCTCAAAGGGCTTTGGTTTCGTTGAGATGAGTAGCCCCGAAGAGGCAAAGAAAGCAATCGAAATGTTTAATGGTAAAGACTTTGAAGGTAGAGATTTGGTCGTAAACGAAGCTCGCCCCAAAGAACCAAGATAGAGAACATGCTTCTCTAGCTTTCCAAGAATAAAGTTACAGCTTTTGTTGTGATATGTTGTTATTGTGTATTTTTTGAAAACCTAGTATTGTTTTTGGTAAAATATATAACTAGAAAGTAAATTTTATTAAATGAAACGCTTTTCTTTATTAGTTGGTTTTGTGTCAATCCTAATAATTATTGGGGGGGTATTTATATTCTCTAATGATTCTAAGAATGAGACTGAAGCTACTCCCCCTAACTTGCCTGACTCTTATGAGTACTATTGGGGGGAGGGATGCCCCCATTGTGCAAATGTAGAAAAAGTTCTTGGTACTTGGGACAACAGAGACAAAATACAAATAGACAAAAAAGAAGTCTATAAGAACCAGGAAAACGCAGAATTATTTAAATCAAGAGTTGAATACTGCGAACTCCCTAACAACCAGGTAGGCATACCATTCCTATTTACTCCTGAAGGAGAATGTGTCGTCGGTGACACACCAATTATTAATCTGCTTGAACAAATAAAATTTGAGGAAGAGTAGATTACTCTAAGTAGTCTTGCAACTTCTTTCTTCGGCTGGGGTGCTTAAGTTTTCTTAAGGCTTTGGCCTCAATTTGTCGAATTCTTTCCCTGGTTACCCCAAAAACCTTTCCCACTTCTTCTAGGGTCATTTGCTTGTTTCCCTCTAATCCAAACCTAAGTTTTAATACTCTTGCTTCCCTATCTGAAAGGGTATGCAATACTTCATCTAAGTGATCTTTTAGTAATTGTTTTGATGCTTGATCTACAGGAGATAGTTGGCTTTCATCCGGAATAAAGTCGCCCAGAAAGCTCTCCTTGTCATCCCCCACGGGGGTTTCGAGGGAGGTTACTTCTTGGGCAATTTTAAATATCTCTCTCACTCTGTCTGCGTCAATCTCTAGCTCTTCACCAATCTCTTCAGGAGTAGGCTCCCTTCCCAACTCTTGCATTAAGCGACGGCTAACCCGATAGAGTTTATTGATAGTTTCGACCATATGAACAGGAATTCTTATCGTTCTAGCCTGATCGGCAATCGCCCTGGTTATGGCCTGCCTTATCCACCAAGTGGCATAGGTTGAAAATTTGTAGCCTCTTCTCCAATCGTATTTTTCAACAGCCCGAATCAAACCCTGATTCCCTTCTTGAATTAGATCAAGTAAGGAAAGTCCTCGCCCAATATATTTTTTGGCAATGGAGACAACAAGTCTCAAATTAGACTCCGTTAGTTTGCTTTTAGCTTTCTTTTCGTTCTTTTCGTAACGTTTAGCAAGCTCTATTTCCTCTTCGGCAACAAGAAGTGGAACTTTTCCAATTTCTCTTAAATACTGTCTTACTGGATCGGTAGATTGAGAACCTTCCAGTTTCGTCAATATTTCAACCTCGCGTTCTACTTTTTCTTTTTCCTTCTCATCACTGGTTGTCTCGTCTACGGATACTGACTCAAAAACATCAATATTCTTTGTTAGTAACTGTTCGTATAAATTATCCAGCTCCTCTATTCTTTTCTCCGCGTCAGGGAAAGCTTCCAGTATTTCCTCTTGGGTTAAAAATCCTTGATTTTTGCCTTTTCTAACTAACTTTTCTATATCTTTTCTTTGTTTTGCCATGTATTTATATATTAAAGGATTATACTCTTACTTTCACTCTCTTCAAGTTGTGTTAGCCTCTCAGAAAGCTCGCCGAATTTTTCCTCAGCTTTTCTTAATTTAGCTTTCTCACCTTTCTCCTCATACTCGCTAATTTTTTCACCTAGCGCCGAAAGCTCATCTTTTATCTTTAATAAACCAAGCTCCCTTATTACCATCTCTTGTTCTTTTTTTAGAACCTGAGGTCTCTCTATTAGGTTTTGAACATCTTCTAAAATCATATCTGCAAACCCTTGGACTAGCTCTTTCGGGAGACTTGCCGCAAAGTCAGACGGGTTAAATTCTTTGTTTCCTGCAGAGTATTTCTTGTATTCTTCTGCTATCCTCGTTGTCAATGGTGCGGCAAAGAGTGAAAATGTTTTTTTCTCAGAAAGAATTTTAGGATCCGACTGAAAAGCAAGAGCCAGCAATCTTTCTTCTAATAGTTCGCGCCTTGATATTACTTTAGGCTTTGTGGGAATAGCTATTTTCGGCGTCCCGGTAGCCGCTGCTGTTTTTGTTTTCCTTGTTTGGTCAGCTACAGCATCTCTAGGCACACCCAATTTCCTGGCAACCTTTTCAATATAGTGAGCTTGAACAATTTCATCCGATATTTCCGCCAAAATAGGACTTATTTCTTTGCTTATCTTAGCCTTACCCGTCCCTGATGTTTCATCATACTTTGAAAAAATGAGGTCGACCAAAAAGTCCCATACGCCTTGTGCTTTTTTTAATGCCTTTTTGTACTCTCCTGGAGCTTTTCTAGCCATTTCATCAGGATCCTTATACTTTCCAAGTCTGGCCACTTTTACCTCTACTCCCTGGTCCTGAGCCAAAGTAATGCTTCGCCTGGCAGCCTTATCTCCTGCAGCATCGGAATCAAGGGCAAGAATAAATTCATTGCCAAACCTACTAAGTAGTTTTACTTGATCTTCTGTTAAAGCTGTACCTTTGATAGCTACCGTGTTTTTTACTCCAGACTGCCAAGAAGAAATCATGTCTAGTTCGCCTTCAACCACCACCACTGAGTTTTCTTTCTTGATGTCCCTCCTTGTCGAATTTAACCCATAAAGGACCTTGCTTTTGTGATAAATCTCTGTCTCAGGAGAATTGATATATTTACCAGCTTCTGTTTTTATTGAAGGAAGGATGCGCCCGGCAAGACCAATGTTGTTCCCTCGGTGGTCAAGGAGCGGAAAAATTATCCTACCTTTAAATCTATCTATCGCTCCGCCTCCCCTTCGGTAGACAATGCCCGCCTTTTCCAAATCCTGATAACTAAATTTTTTCTTATCGATCAAGAATTTTTTTAAAGCAAGAGGGACATTTGGAGAAAAACCAATATTGAATGCTTTTATCGTTTCGAGCTTAAGACCGCGTTCTTTAATTAAATAATCCAACGCGGGTTTCCCTACTTTGTGATTTAAAAGAATGTAGTTATAAAATTTTGCCGCCAGAGCATTTATTTCAATGAGTTTCTCTTTCTCTCCCTTGCCTTTAAATTGTCGCTGTATTAGCTTAACGCCGGCTCTATCTGCCAAATACTTTAATGCCTCAGGAAAATCCATTCCTTCGTATTTCTGTAAAAAGGAAATAACGTCTCCTGATTCACCACAACCAAAACACTTAAATATCTGAAGTTCGGGAGAAACCATAAAAGAAGGGGTTTTCTCACTATGAAATGGACATAATCCTTTATAATTTCTACCTGCTTTTTTAAGTTCAACATGTTCCGAGATTATCGGAACAATATCTGTCTTTGTTTTAACTTCTTCTATTTGATCTTGAGGCATCTTGATGCGATTTTAACACAAACCTAAGTTTTCCCGAAGAAAAACCAGAGGCTTAATTTCTGCGGTGGGTACAGGATTCGAACCTGTGTAGGGATTTCTCCCTCTGGTTTTCAAGACCAGCGCGATTGTCCACTCCGCCAACCCACCAAGTTTTATTAAACCTAAAACGTTTCCATTCGTAAAATTGAACTACCGAGTATTTCGTGTACACGCTCTGGCAATTCCGCATGTTCATCAAGAAACTCTTTAGTTCTGCTGCCTAGCCCTTTTTGAACTATCCCTGACAATATCACTGCGGCCCGGCATTGATCTAAAGGATTTTCAAGTTCCTCCATGGCCCGAAAGCATAACTCTATAACTTTATCAACTTCATCCCCTGTTAAATTCGTTTTTCTCTCTTTTAATCTGTCCATTATCTCTGCCGAACTCATGCGGTGAGGGTGGGATTCGAACCCACGGTAGCCTTACGACTACACACGCTTTCCAAGCGAGCCCGTTAGACCACTCCGGCACCTCACCTTAGCTTCAAATAGTAATCAACATTATATCAGACTTAATGGAAAATAGACTTTTGTATGAAGAATTCTACTGTTCTTTGTTTTTTTCCGCTTTTTCCCATTTCTTTAACTCTTGTCTTGCCTGTTTTAACATCAGCCTCTCTCTTTTTGAACGAAGCTTTCTTACTGCTTGGGCATATTCAAACCAACCACTTTCTTCAAACCCTATCACTTTTACCTCTTCCTCTTCTCTTCCTCCTTTTTTTTCTCCTTCTTCCTCTTCTATTTCCTTTAAGAGCATTATGTAATAAAGATGTCTTTGTGGAACAACTTTGCCATTAATAGTCGCTGAACCTCCTGCACGACCAGCTTCTTCTAAAACCTGTGTGTTTATACCTCCCTGTTCCATCATTAGTCGCATGGCTGCCCTAGCCGAGGATTCTGCTTTCCTGGCAATAATTTTGGGGATTTCCCACTCATCGCTTTCGTCAGACTGCCTTGCTAAAAACCAGCGTTTTTTGCCTCTTATCGCCCTATAGACAATGGCACCTGAAATTAATACTAAATCTTTATTCATATATGTTTATATTACCTTTTTTTGCGGAGGGTACAGGATTCGAACCTGTGCCTCCCTATGGGAGAATGGTTTTCGAAACCATCGCCTTAGACCACTCGGCCAACCCTCCTTATCATATTCATTATTTTGTGCACCCGGTGAGAATCGAACTCACAGTCTTCGGCTCCGCAAGCCGACGCTTTATCCTATTAAGCTACGAGTGCTTGTTAGATTCCGGGGATTTTTTTAGAAAACCAGCTGGCTGCTTTATCAAGAGAAGAAGGTGTTGCCTTTTCCTCAGGTAGATATTTCAAAAGACTGGTTTTGAGATTCTCTTTCTCATCAGGATTAATGACCAACTCCAGCCTATCCGGTATACCATACTTTTGAACAATCAGTAATTGAGAGTCAAATCTCTTACCAAACCAAAACCTAATAAGCCCCTCCCACTCAAATGTTTTTTCGCCAATCTTTATCCCCCTGTTGGTGACTGAATAGCCAATATTTTCCGGCTCAACAGTCGTCATAACATAGACCAGAAAAACGATAGAAACAATTAAGATTACTGGCATAAAACCCTCAGCAAAGAAGAGAATTAATCCCACTATTGCCGCCATAGCAATAATTGTTACCCAAAATTCCCTATTCATTCTCTTGAATGGTCTTGCCGGAGCAGACCAGCTAAGCAATTCCTTTTCTGGTTCATGCCGCGGTTTTTCCCCAACAGACCCCTCTGGTTTTTCTTTAAAAGTACTTTTTTCTGATTTTCTTTCGTCTTGAGCAGACATTCCAAGTTCACATTATACCTTATTTTAGCTTCCCAGGTAAACCCAAGTTTGCTATAATACAAACATTGGAGGTGTCGCATAGTTGGTCAATTGCACGGGCTTGCTAAGCCCGAGCCTTCGGGCTACGTGGGTTCGAATCCCACCGCCTCCGCCAGTTGGGAAATGTCTTTGTTGGCTCGCCCTCTGCGAGGGCTCGCCAGCCGATTTTAAGCGCAAATTGGAATTTTTTATCTTTCAAAATGAAGTTCGAGCCGATATTTTTTAGAAA
>Ga0180007_10000343_pt1 | contig 81832 bp, 75 predicted proteins | sample MM_PC_MetaG_FD_121122 | JGI IMG/M metagenome (GOLD analysis project Ga0180007, IMG submission 121122) | Groundwater microbial communities from the Aspo Hard Rock Laboratory (HRL) deep subsurface site, Sweden - MM_PC_MetaG | ecosystem: Environmental > Aquatic > Deep subsurface > Groundwater...
GACGCTGGGCGGAAACAAAGGGGTCGTGATTGAGTGATAAAGAAGGGGGTAAGGTTTGACAAATGGCTTTTGGCCGCCCCGCTCACTTCAACGTTAATATTTCCACATCCAAGATCTGATTAACAACAGGCACGGGGTCAGGTCTTGAAACATAATATTTTTTGTGCAGATTCAAGGCAGTATCTTCTGCCAAATTAAGCGGTAATTCCAAGGCGGGCAACTGATGTTTGTCGTTCCCGGCGGCTACGCCGCCTGGAATCGCGGTGCTGACTTCGTCCACCGCGATTAACCATTAAAATACAACTTGCTATAATCGAATATAAGTCCTATATTTAATCCATAATAATGATCTAAATAAAAACTCATAGGTGTAAACATGGAATCCGTATTAGCGAGTTGCTCAGTAAGCATATCAGAATTAAAGAAAAACCCTTCTGCCCTCATTGAACAGTCTTGCGGTGAGCCTATTGCCATTCTTAATCATAATAGGCCAACAGCTTATCTCATCCCGGCGGAGACCTATGAAGCGTTACTCGAAAAAATTGAAAATTACCAATTAGGAATCATGGTTAACGATCGTCAGCATGAAAAAATTTCAGCCGTAGAAGTAACATTAGATGAGCTATAAATTAAAATTTCTTCCTACAGCACTTAAGGAATGGAAAAAGCTCGACAATGCTATCAAAATCCAACTCAAGAAAAAGTTACAAGAACGCCTTGAGTCTCCACATGTGCCCAGCTGTCAACTTTCAGATTTTAAAAACCATTACAAAATCAAACTCAGAGCGAGTGGGTACCGACTCGTTTATGAAGTAATCGACGAAGAAATCTATGTTTTGGTAATTGCAATCGGGAAAAGAGATAAAAATATGGTCTATAAAAAGGCCACGGAAAGGAAATAAAAATGGTTAACAACCGGCTCAACCTGACCGCGAGAAGTGCGCCGGTGCTGTGCGGAAAAGTCGTTGGCGCTGCAGGTTAGCTGGTCGATTATGCCTCAATTAAAAACTTGACAAAACGTACGCAATGACGTACTTATTAACAATAACATTCAATTTCATTGGGGGTAAATCATGCCGACAATAACTGCCACTGAAGCGAGATCAAAGCTTTACAGGCTTATTGACAAAGCAGCATCCACCCACGAACCAATTATCATTCAGGGCAAGCGCGTTAATGCAGTACTTATCTCAGAGGATGACTGGCGCGCCATACAGGAAACGATCTATCTTCTGAATATCCCAGATATGCGGGAATCAATTCGGAAGGGATTAGCCACTCCGGTCGAGGAATGCGTCCAGGAACTTGACTGGTAATGTGGCAAATCGTTTTCACTAAACAGGCTCAAAAAGACGCCAAAAAGTTGTCCGCTGCGAGTCTGCGTCTGAAAGCTGAACAGGTAATTGAAATCCTACGTGAAAATCCTTATAAGGCGCCTCCCCCATTCGAAAAACTCATAGGCGATTTATCCGGTGCCTTTTCCCGACGAATAAATATACAACATCGGCTGGTCTATCAGGTACTTGATGACAAAAAAATTGTTAAAGTCATTAGGATGTGGACCCATTACGAATGACCAGGCAGAACATTGTGCTTTCAGGCGGACGCAAAAATCGCGCACCCCACAGCAGAAACGTTGAACTAAACCGCTTCGCGGTAGATTTTCCGAGCAGGGTGCAAGCCCTGTTTTTTTGTTTTAGACTCGACAGTCCGATCCTGTTTGTATGGGCAGAATGTCCTGCCATGAACCTCCATGGTGCACATAAACCGGACAGATCATGTGCTGCAAGTCCGGACATTCTACTTGTTCCTTACGATGTGAATTGCCGCTATTGACAGGGAAAAAAATCTGTGTTTAAGAGAAAATGATTTCAGGAAAAAGCCTTCCACATTAGGGAAATGGTACCTCTTACATGAGTCAGAAGAAGAAAAAGAAGGGGAGAACAAACAAAACCAAACCCAGCCTGAATACCTTTTCTGAAAAGAATCTCCAGGAACTGGGGGAGAAGTATCTCCGCCTGGAGGATTTTGCAGAGGCGTTAGCTGTTTTCAAGGAGCTTCTCCGCAGAAACGGCAGGGATGAGTGGCGGCAGCAGCTTGCCAGGGCTTATCAGGGAAGAATTGACAGGCTTGCCGGCAAGGGGCTGGTCAAAGAGGCTCTGGTCATGCTGGACTCCATGGAAAAGCGCTGTCCGGGCGCGCAATGCCTGGATCTGCATCTGGAACTGCTGTTGCGTGCGGCAAAATATGTGGAGGCGGCAGCTTTTTTCGCACAGAATCGTTCGGCAATCTCCGAAGAGCTTGGAATGAGGGCGGAGGCCATGTTCGGCGCCCTGCTGCTGGCCGGAGAAGAGGGTATCGCCGCGGCCCTTGGCCCTGATTCACCCGTAGTGCATTATTTCCCTGCGGCCGGCAGTGCATTGTCCGCCTTCTGCCGGCACAATGATGTGGAGGTTGAGCAGGCGCTGAAATCCATTCCCTTCCGCTCGCCTTACCGGGATTTCCGTATGCTGATCAAGGGCATGATGCTTCTGGCGACGGATCCGGACGCGGCAGGAAATTTTCTGGCAAAAATCGACAGTGTTTCGCCTTACTGGCAATTGGCCCGGATGTTTGAGATGGCGGGTGGTCCCCTGTCCGGCATTTTTTCACGTCTGCAAGATCTATCGCCATCCATGCGCAGACTCTTGCCGCTGTCCCTGGGTATCAATGAGCAGGAAATGGATTTCCTGTTCCGGCTGCGGGAAGCGGCGCAGGATCCCTTCAAGCTGTATCATGTCATAGCGGCCCATGGCAAATGTCTTGCTCCCGCCAGGCAGAATGCGCTGCTGCTGCGCCTGCTTCCCCACTGCGGCAGGAAGGTGGAATTTCTCCTGCCCAGACATCGCCATCTTCCCAAAGAGCAGTTATCCAGGATTCTTGCCCTGGCCTCGGAACTGGACGGCGAGGGCGATATCTCCGTGGAATTCTGGGATGATGTATTGCAGCGTATCGATTTGGCGCGGCCGGAAAATCATCTGCAGGCCGCCCTTATTCTCCGCTATCAGGCTGCCTTGATGCGGCGGTATGACGATATTTTTTACCCGGCGGATATACTGAAAAAACTCGAAGCGAGCCTGCAATATGATCCTGATGATAAAACTGCCTGGTTGACCGCCGTAAAACTGGCTGGATTATTTGATGGCAAGAAAAAGAACAATCTCGCGGCTCAGGCGCTCACGCAGATGCCTGATGATGTGGATATTCTCATTATGGCCATTGAGAATGCCGCGGAGCGGAGCGCCTTCAAGAAGGCCTCCTCCCTCACCGCCCATCTGCTGACCATCGATCCGATCAATACCAGGGCCAAGGAGCTGCTGGTGGAAACACAGCTTGCCCACGGCAGAAAGCTGACTCTGCAAGGCAAGTTTGATCTTGCCGTGCGGGAGTTTTCCGCAGCCTCGCCGCAGAGCCGTTCCGCCCTTTACAAGGGACGCTCCCTGCTGTGCCATGGCATGGCGCTGTTGTGCCGCAGGGAGGACGAGCAGGGATTGTCACTCATTGAACAGGGCCGGAAACAGGCCGTATCGGAACTCTCAGCCCTGCTGCTGACCTCGCTTGAGGCCCGTCTTATGCAAATGAACAATGCATGGAAAAAACAGTTTGACGGCGAGTTACGGCAGGCCGCTGGTCAGAAAAAGGACCGTGATGAGATTCTTCGTCTGTCGGGCTGGACAGAAAAATTTACCGGTCATCACTGGATCGCCCTGCAGGAATGCCTTCCTTGCCTGAAAAAGTATTTTACGTGCGTCGATGCCTTGCAATGGAGCAGGGAAGAGGGCATGCTGATCTGTCAGGCCATGTGCCGCGCCGAATTTGTTTTTCCACTGGAAAAGTTGTCTACGGCGCTGTTAAAGGAATGGCCGGATGATCCGGAATTTATATTTTACAGGGTCTGGGCCGTTATCCGCAATGGGAAGAGGCCCGGAAAAGCCGAAAGAAAACTGCTGGAGCGGGCGGCGGAGGCGGCTTTCCTCCGCCATGATTATAAACTGCTGGACAGGATTGAAGATCTTTTCCGTTTTTTCCCCTGGCATGAGGATGAGATGTTTGATGAGGATGATATTTTTGTCCTGCCGCGCAAAGGCAGAGGCAAGAAAAAGAAGAGGAAAGAAAATGCCGACCCTGCCCCCCGCCAGTTCAACCTCTTTGATATTGACTGATGAAGACTCCATTTGAGATTCTCGGCGTAGACGAAACCGCCGATGACCAGCAGATCAAGAAGGCCTATCTGGCCGAGGTGCGCCAGTTCCCGCCGGAACGCTTCCCTGAGGAATTCAAGCGGATCAGGGAGGCCTATGAGAAAATCAAGACGGTAAAAGACCGGCTGCGCTATCTCCTGTTTGACACCCGGGTTCCTGCTGCGGAGGAAATCGCCGGATTGCTGCTTGATGCCACGGCGAAAAAAAGGCCGGATGAGGAAAGGTTCCGCGTGCTGCTTGCCCGCTGTCTGCGTGAATGCCGGATTTTTCATAAAGACCTGGGGGACAGCAATGGATGAGGCGCTGAAAGAGGAACTGCTCAATCGGTTCCGGGACTATCTGGACAACCGCTGTGAGCCGGAGGATGATGGCGGGCCGGTTGATCTCTTTTCCCTGTATGAAGAGCTGGGGGGGCTGAAAAATGAGGTGAGGATCGAATCCCGCCAGATCAAGACGGCCCTTGACGATTTCCGCTCAGCCTTTGCCGCCCTTGATGCGGCCAATCAGGATGTCAGTTCCCGCTTTGCCGGGCTGCAGGAGGAGAAAAAAGGGCTGGAGCGGTTGACCTTGAAACCGGTGGTGGCAGGTCTGCTTGATATGTATGACCGGTTGTCCGCTGCCGCTGGCCAGAGTCAGCCGGAGGTCTCATTTCCTGCCCGCTGGCTGTGCCGTAGGCAAACAGAGTGGATGAAGGCCCAGCTGCAGGGCTGGGGGATGTCGCTTGCCCGGCTCAGGGATGTTCTGGCCCTGTGCGGCGTGGCGCCCATTGAGACCGCGGATCGGCGTTTTGATCCCGTCATCATGAAAGCGGTGGGCATGGCGGACAGTGCTGATACGCCGGACGGGGCGGTGGTGGAAGAATTGCGCAAAGGGTTTGTCTGGAACGGGGAAGTTGTCCGGCCGGCGGAGGTCGTTATCAATAAAAGGAAATCACAGATATGACTGATATCATCATAGGCATTGATCTTGGCACGACCAATTCAGAGGTCGCCCTGTATGAAAACGGCAAGGTGACGGTGATCGAGGGCGATGGAGGAAAAATCATGCCCTCCTTTGCCGGCATTGATGAGAACGGCGCGCTTCTGGTCGGCGAGGCGGCCAGGAATCAGTATGTCGTGTACCCCGAGCGGACGGTGAAATCCATCAAACGCAGGATGGGAGAGAACGTGCGTATCGCCTTGGGAGAGCAAAGCTATTCGCCCCAGGAAATTTCCGCCATACTCCTCAAGCAGTTAAAAGCCGCGGCGGAGAAATATGTGGGCGCCCCGATCAGCAAGGCGGTCATCACGGTTCCCGCCTATTTTTCCGATGCCCAGCGGCTGGCTACCAGGGAGGCCGGCGAGATAGCCGGGCTGGAGGTGGTCAAGATGATCAACGAGCCGACGGCCGCGGCTCTGGTCTATGAGAGCGGGCAGCAGGGCAGCAGAAAGGTGCTGGTGTATGATCTGGGCGGCGGCACCTTTGACGTGTCCGTGGTGGCCATTGAAGATGACGTCATTGAGGTGATTTCCAGCCACGGCAATAATCATCTTGGCGGGGATGATTTTGACCAAAAGCTGGTCGAGCATCTCTGCGATTACCTGCGGCTCGAACATGGCGTGGAAGCCCTGCCGCCTCAGGCGATGGCCAGAATAGAGCGGGCCGCGGAAACAGCCAAGAAAACCCTCTCCGATCATCCCTTTGCCATGGTTGAAGAGGAATATCTGCTGGAAAAGGACGGGATGCCTCTCCATCTGAAAGTCGAGATTGCCCGCCACGATTATGAGGAGATGATTGAAGCCTACATTGATGACACCATGGAGGCCGTGCACCAGGCGCTCCGCGACGCCGGGCTTGCCGCCTCCGACATGGATGAGATCCTGCTGGTGGGAGGATCCACCCGCACCCCGCTGGTGCGGGAGCGGCTGGAAATGGATTTCGGCGTGACGCCCCGCGGCGAGGTTGACCCGGATCTCTGTGTGGCAAGCGGGGCCGCCCTGCAGGCGGCATTGATAAACGGCAGCCGGATACAGTCGGTGCTGGTTGATGTCACGCCCTACACCTTCGGCACCAGCGCCCTTGGCGAGCTTGACGGTGAATTCACCCCACATCTGTTTGTGCCGCTGATCAAAAAAAATACCCCGGTGCCGGTCAGCAAAAGCGAGGTCTTTTACACGGCGGTTCATAATCAGAAGGCCGTTGATATCAAGGTCTGCCAGGGCGAGGACCGGGATGCCAGAAATAATATTGAAATTGGCAGTTTCGTGGTGCGGGGCCTGAGCAGGGTTCCGGCCGGCAATGAAATCATCGCTTCCTTTTCCCTGGACAGTGACGGGATTCTTCATGTCGGTGCCAGGGAGAAAGCAACCGGGCTGGAAAAATCCATTACCATTGAAAACGCCATGGCCCGATTTGAGGAAAATGAACTGGCCAGGGCCAGGGATAAAGTGCGGCGTCTCTTTGGCGAAGAAGCCGAGGATGCCGCTGCCGATGACGGTGGCGCCGAGGCAGGAAAAGCGGAACATGCCGCCGTTGTGCAGGCCCGTTTGCTGATTGAGAAGGCGGAAAAACTGCTGGACGCGGCGGAAGAAGATGACCGCCTGGAGATGATCGAACTCATTGAAGCCTTGCAGGACGGGCTTGCCGCCGGCGACACTGCGGGGCTCAGGGAGCCCATGGACGAGCTGTCGGAAATAATCTTTTATCTGGAGTCGTAAGGCCATGCAGCGCTGCCCTGTCTGCCGGGCGTCCTTTAAAGGGAGCCCTGTCTGCCACCGCTGCCGGGCCGATCTCTCCACCCTGCTGCGCATTGAGCGGCAGGCGGAACAATTGGCCCGCCAGGCTGTCCAAGCTCTGGCGGCCGGAGAGAAGAAAAAGGCCCGGGAGCTGGCGGACGACGCCTGTTTCCTTCATGCCACCCCCTTTCACCTCGCCCTTGCCGGGTTTCTCGCCTCTGTTTCTCCGTCGTGAAAAGACACGCCGGGCAGCGGAGAACGGCGGCAAAAGTTTGCCGTCCCCGCGGACCGGAGATGCTGATCGACCGGGCCATTGACTCCGCCCCGGCCAACCGGACCAGCATCGTCATTGCCCACCGGCTGTTCACCATCAAGCGGGTCGGGCACTTTCCGGGATTTCTCCGGCCCGCAGATACGCCTCGAAACTTGACTGTAATGCGGCAGGGACAGGGAGCATTCGAAGTTCTCCAGAGCATGGTTATTTCTCCATCCGGGATGATATACAGAAAAGTAATTATTCGTTCAAAAATGGCTTGTCAAGAAAAAAATATTGGAGTATTCGGAAGATAACGTTCATGTGTAGTCAAAGGGCCGATGTTTCCGGCCATGAGAGAATATGCGGAGCACCCTTCAATTTGGGGTGATATACAAGACGGTAGAATTACTTGTTAGGCATATTTTTTAGGAGTATTTTCAATGAAAACTATTATTTCACTGCTTGTCTTTGTTTTTATCGCTGGCTGCGCTACAAGCCCCGTTCCCTACCATGAAGCATCATCAGTTTCAGCTTCGGATTTATTAGAAGGCTACAGCAGATATTCGCAGCCGAAAGAAGGCTCTGTTCGTGTAATTTTAGTACGAGACTCGGGAATGCTAGGTGCAGCTGTACCTGCGAAACTGAGCATTGACGCAATCGCTGTTGCCAAACTTTGGTCAAGCCAACGCCTTGAATTGTTCCTCATGCCTGATAGCTATATATTTTCTGTTGAGCCATCCCCTCGGCTAGGCGGCGCTCTTGTTGAAAGAGAAATACAAATCAAAAATGGGAAATCATACGCCTTTAGAATTAGCCTCGACGGAAGCGGTTCGTTTTCAATTCAGCAGTCCACTCAACTGCAATGATATTGCCGAACAAACCCATTCTGAGTTCAGCCTAACCTTGCATTCGAGAGGGACTGGCAACGAATTCCGGGGACACCACAAGAATTCCGGGGACACCATACTCAATGGCCCGAATTCCGGGGACACCATACTCAATTATTGACTATCGACAGCTGGAAAAACGGGACAGAACTAATTTTTCCCTTTTTTGGGCCAAACCGGCCCAGTAGCGTCCCTACTCCACTCTCCAGCCCACCATGCAACTCAGGCCAGGTCATGGCCGGTGGTGGTCATGACCAGTTTGCCGTGTTTGACCCCTTTGACGCCGATCAGCTCATCGGCTATCTGTCTGACTTCCCGGGCTGCTCCCCGGACAATAAGGACCTCCAGGCAGTTATGGGCGTCCAGGTGGACGTGCAGGGAGGAGATGATGTGATCATGGTGGGCGTGCTGCTGCTCCGTCAGCTTGTCGGAAAGATCACGTACATGGTGATTATAAATGAGAGTGACGGTGCCGATGGCCTCTTCCGTGGATTCACACTTGTTCTCCACCAGCGATGCCCGGATGAGGTCGCGGATCGCCTCTGAGCGGTTGGTGTATCTTTTCTGTTCAATCAACTCATCAAAACTGAGTAGCAGTTTCTCATCAAGCGAAATACCGAATCTGACGATTTTTCCCATCTTAACTTCCCTCCGCTGCAATTTTTCGTGCTGTTCTTCTGCCGAATGAGCCTCTTGCAAAAGTCCGGAAAATGCACTTTTCGTCATTCCGGCGAAGGCCGGAATCCAGTTGTTTCAAAGAGTTACGAAATCAATGGACCCCTGTTTTCACCGGGGTGACGACTTTTGCAAGAGGCTCGAATACTAACTGATTCCCCGGGAAAAACAATCGAAATCCATATGGTTAATGGGCAGAAGGTGCATTTGACTGCTGCGGGATTGCCGCGCTGTTGTCAAAAAAGACGTTGACATACGAAATAAATTATCGTAACACATATAAATGTTACTATTTTATAATTTATAGCACGAATTGCTGTTCACTGTATCTCATTATTCAGGAGGAGAGAGTCATGCATATGGCAGATGCGCTTTTGTCGCCGGCCGTCGGGGGCGCCATGTGGGTGGTTGCCGCCGGCACCATCGCCTACAGTTCCATGAAGGTGAAAAAGGAGCTTGATGACCGCAAGGTCCCGCTCATGGGAGTCCTTGGCGCCTTCATTTTTGCCGCCCAGATGATCAATTTCACCATTCCCGCCACCGGTTCCAGCGGGCATCTCGGCGGTGGGCTGTTGCTGACGATCCTGCTCGGCCCTTATGCCGCTTTTCTCACCATCGCCTCGGTCCTCGTGGTGCAGTCGCTGTTCTTTGCCGACGGCGGCATCCTGGCCCTGGGCTGCAATATTTTCAACCTCGGCTTCTTTCCGGCGTTTATCGCCTATCCCTTTATCTACCTCAATATTGCGGGCAGCCAACCGGACCGGACACGGTTGACCGCCGCCGCCATTATTGCCGCTGTTGTCGGCCTGCAGCTGGGGGCCTTTTCCGTGGTGCTGGAGACCGTGGCCTCGGGCATATCTTCCCTGCCCTTTTCCACCTTTGTTGTGCTCATGCAGCCGATTCACCTGGCCATCGGCATCGTTGAAGGCCTGGTGACCGCCACTGTTGTTACCTTTGTCTATGCCGCCAGGCCCGAGATTATCCGGGCGGCAAGCGAGCCGGCATCCCTCGGCAGCCTGCCGCTGCGCAACGTTTTTCTTTCTTTTCTGGCGGCAACACTGCTCACCGGCGGCATTGTCTCCTGGTTTGCCTCGGAAAACCCGGACGGGCTGGAATGGGCCATAGCCAAAGTGACCGGCGCCGAAGAGGTGACCGGCACGGAAGATGGTGTGCACGGCATGCTGGCTGCCCTGCAGGAGAAAATCGCCTTTCTGCCCGACTACTCCTTCAAGGAGGGGGCGGCAACGGCAGCTGAAGGGGTGGTCTATGCCGGTGAGGCAGAAGCGGATGAGGCAGGCAGGCTCGGCACAAGTGTGGCCGGCGGCGTTGGCGCCCTGATCAGTCTTGCCTTGGCGTTTTTCATTGGTTTTGCGTTAAAGCGGCGGGAACAGGCCGCCTGAGGGGGGATTCATGAGGAGCTATGAGCCATGAGCCAGAAGCCATGAGCCAGAAGCCATGAGCCAGAAGCCATGAGCCATGACTTCTAGACTTCTTGATTGCCATGCGATCCATTGACGGAGCAGTATTAGATCTCAAAAGGCTGGATCTGCTGGCAACAGGAGATTCGGTCATCCATCGCCTTGACGCCCGGGCAAAGGTGCTGACGACCCTCGTCTTCATCGTCACCGTGGTTTCATTCAACCGCTATGAGTTTACCGCACTCTTTCCCTTTTTCATTTATCCCGTGGTTATTGCCTCGCTTGGCAATCTGCCGGGCGGCTATATTGTCAGAAAGATCCTCATGGTGATCCCCTTTGCCTTTTTTGTGGGCATGCTGAATCCGCTGTTTGACCGGGAGCTGTTTGTCCAGCTAGGCCCGCTTGCCATCACCGGCGGCTGGATATCCTGCGCCTCGATCATCATCCGCACCGTTCTCACCGTGGGCGCCGCCATTATTCTGGTGGCGGTGTCGGGCTTTCTCCCCGTCTGCCAGGCCCTTGAACGCTTGGGCACGCCCAGGACCTTCACCGTGCAGCTGCTTTTCCTCTATCGTTATATCTTCGTGCTCACCGAGGAAGGGGCCCGGGCGTCACGGGCCCGGGAGCTCCGCTCATGCGGCAGGAAAGGGCTGGGGCTCGCCAGTTTCGGCCCGCTGATCGGCCATCTGCTGATCCGTACCTGGCTGCGGGCGGAGCGTATCCACATGGCCATGCTGGCCCGCGGCTTCACCGGAGAATTCCACTCGCGCCAGGTATCCGGTTTCGGCTGGAGCGAGCTGTTCTATGTGGCCGGCTGGTCGGCTCTGTTTGTCGTGCTCAGGCTGGAAAATGCCGCACAGTGGATGGGCAGGCTTGTCACGGGGCTGCTGCCATGAGCCATCATATTGTCGAGGTCAAACATCTGCAGCATGTCTATGCAGATGGCACCGTTGCCCTGCAGGATGTGTCATTTATCATCCATCACGGCGAGTCGGTGGCGATTATCGGGGCCAACGGTGCCGGGAAATCAACTCTTCTGCTGCATCTTAATGGTTATCTGACCCCGACTGCCGGGGAAATCCGCATTGGTGATTTCCCGCTCACCAAGAAAACCCTGCCGGAAATCCGGCGCACAGTGGGCATGGTTTTCCAGGATGCGGACGATCAGCTCTTCATGCCCACCGTTTTTGATGACGTGGCTTTCGGCCCGTTCAACTTGGGGCTGCCCGTGGACGAGGTAAAGCAGCGGGTCAAGGACGTTCTCGAACAGGTGGGCGCGGCCCATCTGCAGGAAAAGCCGCCCTATCATCTCTCCGGCGGGGAGAAGAAAAGGGTGGCCATTGCCACGGTGCTCTCCATGTCACCGGATATTCTCGTCATGGATGAGCCGACGAGCGGCCTCGACCCCTTTGCCCGCAGGCAGCTTCTCGGCCTGCTCAGGGATTTCCATCACACCAGGATCTTTACCAGCCATGATCTGGACATGGTGCTTGAGCTCTGTGAGCGGACCATTATCCTGCACCGGGGGGCTGTCAAGGCCGACGGACCCACTCTCGAGATATTCGGCGATGATGCGTTGCTGGCCGAGTGCCGGTTGGAAAAACCGCTTTCCATGCAGGGTTGCCCGGTTTGCGGCAAGGGCAGGTGAGGTGATATCTATACTGAACGTGAGCGATCACGGGGTGGTGACCGGATACTGTCGAGCCAGTGATGATAAATTTGCACAAAAGTTCTGAGAGAGGGGAAAATGAAGAAAAGTATCAGTATCGCGGCAATGGGCTTGTTTGCCAGTGTGTCAACCGGCTGGGCAACCGATAGCCCCGGTCTTGAAAAAAAGGTGGAGGAGCTGGAACGGCAGAATCAGATGCTGCTTGAGCGGGTGATTGATCTTGAGAAAATGCTGGTCGGCCGGGAGCTGCCCGCCAAGGGGTTGGCGGAAAAGCCTGATATCCGCGAGGGGAAAGGCAGTGTCGAGCAGCGCCTGCAGCAGATTGAAAGCACCCTTGACGGCGGGCAGGAGGCAACGGCTGCCGCCGGCGAGCAATCCTTGCTGCAGAGCATCAATGATCATGTTGAGTTAAGTGGATTGGTTGAGGTGGAGGCCACCAGTGCAGAGGATTTTCACGGCAATGACACCAGCGACATTACCCTGGCCACGGTGGAAGTGGGCCTGGACGCCCGGATTTCCGGCTGGTCCCAGGCCCATCTGCTGCTGCTCTACGAGGAGGGAGAGGATGATCATCTGCTCGTTGACGAGGGGACGATCACCTTCGGCAAACTGGACGCCTTCCCGGCTTTTCTCACGGTGGGAAAGATGTATCTGCCCTTTGGTTCCTATGTCACCAATATGATCTCTGACACCCTGCCGCTGGAGCTTGGCGAGATCAATGATTCCGCTGTACTGGCGGGCTTTCAGGCCTCCGGTTTCTATTGGTCGCTTTATGCCTTTAACGGCGATCTCAGTGAAATGGGCGAGAACGACAAGATTGACGCCTGGGGCGCCAGCCTGGGCTATGCCCATGAAAGCGATGGGTTCTCAATGGATGTGGCCCTTGACTGGCTGAACAACATCGGCGATACCGACGGGTTGGGGGATTATCTGGAGGTGAACACCAGCGTAGGCGAGATTGATGATTATGTGGAGGGTCTGGCCGCCCATATTCTGCTGGGCTACGGCCCCTTTGATTTTGTCGCCGAATATGTCAGGGCTCTGGATGAGTTTCAGGTTGATGAAATGGCTTTTGCCGGGTCCGGCGCCGAGCCTCGGGCGTGGAGTTTTGAAGCGGGCATGACCTTTGATCTGCTGGACAGGCAGACAATTTTTTCTCTGTCCTATCAGGGAACGGACGAGGCGCAGGCTTTAAGCCTGCCCGAGGACCGTTACGGGGTTGCGATCAGAATGTTTGTCCTGCAAAACACCAGTTTTTCTCTGGAATATCTGCATGATGAGGACTACGATAAATCAGATGGCGGCACAGGCAATGATGCCGACGCCGCCACCATGCAGGTGGCCGTGGAATTTTAATGGAAGAGATGAATGCCTTCCGGCGGCAGCTCATGCCGCGGTAAAAAGCCCGTCCTGTTTCTGCAAAAGCTCTTCAGGGGGGGGGGATTTCCGGAGGCTCCTGCTGGAATCCCCCCCGCTTTTTCGAGCACAACTTTTTTCACCCGAAATAGCCCCAGATGTATCGCAGCGCCGGCACCAGGATGCAGAAGGTCAGTATCCATTTGATCACTTTAGCCGGCACAAATTTCTGAAATCTTGCCCCGCAGTACATGCCGGCAAAACCGCCGACACCGAAGAGAAAGCCCAGGAGCCAGTCAGGGGCGATGGCCATGTCGGGATGAAAGGGGGCGATAATCTGATAAAACGTCACTCCGGCTACCGAGGTGACAAAGGTGCCCATCAGTGCGGCCCCGGCCACGGTATAAACCGGCAGGCCGAAGAAGCTGATGAAAAACGGGGCGATGATGGCCCCGCCGCCGATGCCGTAAACGCCGCCGACAATGCCGACGATGAAACTTAAAGCCATGATGCCCATGGTGTTGACATCAAAGGTCTGGCCATAGAATTCATAGACAATACGGGTCAAGGAAAATTTCTTGACCGCGACGCGGGGCAACTGTTTTTTGCCGGAGCCGGAGCGGGCGGCATTGAGCTGCTGATACTCCTTCACGACCTTCTGAAATTGCTCTTCGGCCGATGCCTTGCCTCCCTGGCCCTGCTTTTTTTTCAGGAGATCGCGCAACAGGCGGCTGCCGATATAAAGCAGCACCAGACCGGCAAACAGTTTGAAGTTTTTCGGGTTCGGCAGGTAGCTGATACGCAGCACCGCGCCGATAAGCACGCCCGGCAATGTTCCAATGATGACGACCCAGGTGAGGGGCCAGACCATGCGGCCCTCCCGGATATAGCGGTAGACGCCGCTCGGGATGGCCACGATATTGAACAGTTGATTGGTGGCGGAGACCGACGGGCTGGTGAAGCCGAGGACGCTCATCTGAAAGGGCAGCAGGAGAAAGGCCCCGGAGACCCCGCCCATGGAGGTGAAAAAGGAGATGCTGAAGGCGACAAGTGGGGGCAGCCACGGTGAGACTTCGATGCCGGCGGTTGGAAAATACATACGGTACCTCCTGATGCGTTTGGGGGTTGACGGCCAGGAACAACAGACACCATAATTATAATATTCGTGTCAATAGTCCTACATTATTCCTGGGTGCACTGTCAATCATTTTTTTCACCCATCTTTATTTATTGTGATTACCACCCCTCTTGCGGGTTTGGCTGAAATTGAGTGGTAATCACTTTTTCATTGTGCCTCATTGGAGATTGCAGTTATAAGGCAGGGCGTGTAATCTGTATGGGCCGGCGGAGATCGGCTCACTGGTTTGAAAACAATGCGGGACAGAACATGAAAGAAGGAAATGATCCGGTTGAAGATCTGCTGAAAAAATTTGAGGCTGATTCGCTGCGGGGCCGTTACAATCCGGCGGGAATCTTTTCCGTGCCGAAAGAGGTAAAGTGCCTGGAAACAGCGCAACTGGCAGTATTGGAAAATGCCTTGCGGCAGTGGGTGGATGAGTCGGCGCGCAGCGATGTCCGCGCCTCAAGAAGGCGGATTCTGCTTATTTTTCTTCTGATCCGTTACTCGGGCGGCCGGTTGAATGAGATTCTGACCTTGAACGAACAAAGGGATATCGACTGGGAAAATGATCTTATCCGGCTCGGCAGAACAGAAAATCCGGACAGCGGCGGCGGACGGGAGGTGCAGATTCCGGCCCTGGTCTTCAAGGAGCTGAAAGCCTTCATGGAAGATGCCGCTCCGGGATCCTCCGGTGCCCTCTTTCAGGTTGATCCCGGACATGTGCGGCGGAAATTTTATGAGCGGGCCAGGTCATGCGCTTTGCCGCCTGATCTCGTCAACCCGAATGCCATCAGGCGTTCCCGGGCGGTTGAACTCTTGCGCAGCAATGTGCCGCTGCCGGTGGTGCAGAAGCTCCTCGGCCACTCAACGCCTAATCTCACCGCGGCGTATGTGGATTTCTCGGACAAAGACATGCGGCCGGTCATGCAGCATTTTCTCGAAAAGGAAAGCCGGAGAAAAACCAGTGCCAGGAATACCTTTTTCGGCAAGATTTCCCGTATCCGCAAGGGTGATATTCAGTCGAGTGTGGAGCTGGTCACCCTTGGCGGTGACACCTTGCAGACTATCATCACCAATGACAGTCTTGAGCGGCTGGGGCTGAAACCGAATTCTTTCGTAACGGCCGAAGTCAAGGCCCCCTGGGTGATTATCGCCAAGGACAGCGCGCATCCGGTGAGCAGTGCTGAAAACAGGTTTCAGGGCACGGTTTCCCGCATTATCAGGGGGAAGATCACCACAGAGTTCGTTGTCCGCATCGCCGACGGCACGGAGCTCTGTACCATCGTAACCCGGGAAAGCGAAAGGCGGCTCGGCATCAGGGAAAACGATATGGCCTGGGTCTTCTTTAATGCCTTTGCCGTGATTCTCAATATCGATTAGGGCTTTCTGCGAGGCAGGGCAGGCAGCCGGGGCATTTCACCGCAACCTGCCCACGGCATGCTATTTCTGCTCCTTAGCCTCCTCCATACGCCTTTTTCCTGCATCACCGGCCTCTTGCAACGCCTTGTCAAGTGCGGCGGTGAAGGGTTCGAGTTGTCTGTTATCAACATATTTTTTTATTGATAAAAACCGTGGGTGTTGAACGAATAAGGGCCTTACTGCCTGCCTCGGCCTGAGCCGTCAGCAGCAGGTCTGCCAGATTTCCGTCTGCCGCAAGACGGAAAAACGTGACGTGTCAATGTTATTTGTTTTGCAATATACAGTATAATCAGGGCTCAAAACTTAAAGTTTCTTTGAGTGCAAGGGATTACGGTACTTACCATGGACAGGATATTCAACGGCGCGACTGGCATTTTTGACCCCCTGCACAATTTCTGGGAAAACAAAGCAACCCAGCGTGCCGTGGCCGGGATCCTTGTGTTGATCTTCCTGCTCGCCTTGGGGGCAATCGAACTCAACCGCCAGAAATTACTTCCTCTGCCCCTGTCAGCCTCCATTCCCGTAACCCATTACATGGCAATCAACCTGGCCTTCACGCTGGTGCTCATCATGGAGGCTGTCAGTCTCATCTTTACCCTGCCCTGTTCCATTTCCAAGGCCCTGGGCAAACAGTTTGAAATACTGGCGCTCATTTTCCTGAGAAACTCTTTCAAGGAACTGACATCATTACCCGAACCCATTGAAATTGCCGGTCACCTTGATGTGCTGTGGCGCATTCTTTCTGACGCAGGCGGCGCCATTGTTATCTTCGCCCTGCTCGGTGTCTATGCCAAAATGCTGAGAAAGGCGGAAGACAAACATATGTCCGGCGTCACCCTCTACAGTTTCGTCGCCTCCAAAAAAATAGTGGCGCTGCTCATGCTGGCCATTTTTCTGGGCATGGGATTTTATAACGCGGTGTTACAGAGCAGAGGCGTTAATACCTTTACCTTCTTTCACCATTTTTATACGGTGCTTATCTTCTGCGACATCCTACTTGTGCTGATCTCCCAATGTTTTCAGCCCGGATTTCGCGCCGTGTTCCGTAACTCGGGTTATGCGTTGGCCACCCTGCTCATCCGGCTTGCCTTGACCGCGCCACCTTTTTTTAACGTCATGATCGGCGTGGTTTCCGCCATTTTTGCCCTGTTTCTGACCTTCGTATATGACAAATTTTATACATCCGGCAGGTATTAAGGCGCACTTGCAGGGGGTGGGGGAGGTCATTCACGCAGGAGGTGCAAAACAAGGGCGCAGGTCTTGACAGCGACTGAGATCTGCGCCTTGAATTTTTTTCCATTTTTTTTCTTGAACAATTGAATTTTTTTTCCTTTCAATTTTAGATTAAATTTTGCATAGTTAATTTTAAGGTTGTTTATATATGCATACCATAATGTGATAGAATGTTTCAGTTGTTATCGCCACAGTAAGGGAGGTTTGGCTGCGGCTGTTTGCTTATGGTGATCCGCCGCGGCCAAAGGGTGATGCATGCATGCCCCGCTTTAGGGGGTTTAACTAAAAGCCTGAAGTCGGGCTTACCAAATCAATTCAACTGGAGGTAAAGGAAATGAGAAAGGAATTAACCTGTTTGCTTATGGGGGGATTATTTGTAGCGGGGGGTATATCAACGGCGTTTGCCGGCCCCCCCTTTACAAACGTTGAGGGGGTTGGCGGCGTCGCCCTGAACCCTCTTGCCTATGTTGCCAACCCCATCGGCAAGGATGAGGCCGGCTTGTTCGGCTGCACTGTCGTCAGCAAACCAAACATTGGCGGCTGGCATATCAGTCTGCCGGACAGCGACATAAACTGGGAGTCTGTCGGTATCAATATGAGTTTTTTCAACCGTCTTGAAATCGGCTACAGCCACGAGTCGGTGGATATTGACAATTATTTTCTTGTTGACGGAGAAATTGACAAGGACAATTTCTCCGCCAAACTGAATCTGCTCCCTGAGAACAGTTTCGATATGCCTTTCCTGCCGGCGATTTCCGTGGGTATCATCCATAAGAGAACCAATTATGATACCCTGGTCGACATGGATCTCCTGGACGACGATAATGGCGAGGACTATTATGTGGTGGCGACAAAAACGCTGACCATGCTGCCGGTTCCGGTGATCTTGAATGCCGGCGTGCTTTCCACCAAGGGATATGTCCGTGGCGTGCTTGGTTTTGGCGATGATCGTGATGAGGCTTTTTTCTGCAACATCGAAACAATTCCGATTGCAAATGTCATTGTCGGCTGGGAATACGCCGCAGGAACCTATGTTGATACAGATCCAGATTTCAGCACCCATTCCATGTGGGAGGCCCATGTGGCGTGGATGATCAACGATCTCACCCTTATTGCCGCATACACTCACACGGGCTCTGAAAATATTACTACCTCCTTACCGCCTTCAGCCTTCGGAAAGGGTTGGGTCATCTCTGCCCAGTATGCTTTCTAGGTTGCTTATCCTGTAAATTGTCTGTGTAATTAGTTTCCGTCCCGGCCACGCCGGGGCGGAAACCTGGAACAACTGCCGGTAGGAGCAGCGGCGGCAGAGCTGCTCCACCAGCAGTTTGCTGGAAAAACCCTGGCGGATCCTTGCAGCGCGGAGGCCGGCCAGGATTTCGCCCAATGGCCGGCAAAGGATATTGCCCAGATTGATATCCCCCTCGGCATCGAGACAGCAGGGCACCACGGTGCCGTCTACCAGGATGGCCACATGGTCACGCAGCCCGCGGCAGAAACCACGGTTGCCCAGGTCGGCGCCCGCGGCATGCGGCCAGGTGAAGCGCTGGTTCTGACTGAGAAACACCCTGGGAGCCAGGGTGATACCTTGGCCCGGTGTCAGTTCGTCGGCTATGCGGCAGGGCAGTGCAAAAAAAGCTTCGAGCTGTTCCAGGATGTAATCATTGCGGCGGCTGTTCGTGCCGTCATTCTCCTTTGTCATATTCCAGAGCCGCAGGCTGATAAACAGCGGGGTAGTGGCGCTGGCCTCCCGGATAAATGCAAAGATGCCGGTCAGGTAGTCCTGCATGCTCATGCCGGCTTTGACCTGCTGGTCTGCAACGCTGTGCAGGGAGATGTTGATCTGCCTCAGGGCCGGGCTGGCAAGCAGAAGGGGCCGGAGCTCCGTCACCAGGGTGCCGTTGGTGGTCAGATTCACCCGCAGTCCCTGATGCTGGCAGATGGCAAGCAGCTGACCCAGCTGGGGATGAAGCAGAGGCTCGCCCAGAACATGCAGGGCAAGATAATCGGTATGGTCTCTGATCTGCCTGGCAATGTCGGCAAAGGCCGCCGCACTCATAAAGGCCCTGGGTCTTTTGCTTTTATGGCAGAAATTGCAGGAGAGATTGCAGTGGTTGGTAATTTCAATGTAAATTTTTTTAAATTTTTTCAAAGAGCGGCAAGCCTCATAAGCCCGGCAGAGCACAGTGCCTCATTGCATCACTGCCCTGCTTCGCTGATCCCTTGATAGTTCCTGGCCAATATCCCGCAAAACAGTAACATCTCATTTTGCCAGTGCAGTGCTTTCCGGCTTGGCAGTCATATCCGGCGTTGTTGTCATATCGTGGATGAGTTTTTTCGGCAACCTGGCAAAGCCGCTTACCAGCGAAACAATCACAGCCGCCACATAGGGAACCGATTGCACCAGCAGCACAATAATCCATACCAGCAGATCCGGGGAGTCAACTTCCTGCGTCAGTTTTACGCTGACGGCCGCACACCAGAGGGCGGTCATAACCAGAAATTCCTCGCGGGCTGACAGCATGGCCCGCAGCAGGGCATGGGCGCCGGCCATTTTCGGGGTGCGGAAAAAAGGTTTACCCTTGGTGACAAAACCGGTCATGATGGCCTTGGAGATGGTATGGGACAGGGAGAGTCCGGCCAGGGCCGCGGCAAAGGTCTGGGCGATGGTGGCGTTCACCCTGCTGCGATAGAGATAGAACATCTTGGCTATCTTGAAGATGAAGAGCGTCAGCGGCATGGCTGAGAAAATCACCAGCGGCGGGTCCACTACCAGGGGGAAAAGTTCCATAGCCAAAGACCAGTAAACGGCAGCCAGCGTGAACAGCAGGTTGAGGCTGTCAGCCATCCAGGGAAGCCAGCCGGCAATAAAGTGGTAGCGCTGGCCGAAGGTAAGGTTGGTCTTACCGCGGAACAGGGCCTTGGAATGATGCCGCATGATCTGCACCGCGCCGTAAGCCCAGCGGAAGCGCTGCTTTTTGAAGTCGATAAAGGTGTCGGGCATCAATCCCCGTCCATAGCTGTCGGCAATGTAGGCGGCTTCATACCCTTTCTCGAATATTTTCAGGCCCAGTTCAGCGTCTTCGGTGATGCACCACTCTGCCCAGCCTCCCACTTCTTCCAGGACGGCTTTGCGCACCAGGGTCATGGTGCCGTGCTGGATGATGGCGTTACGCTCATTGCGGGTCACCATGCCGATATAGAAGAAACCTCTGTACTCGGCATAACACATGGCCTTGAAAAGGTTTTCGCGGTCATCGCGGTAGTCCTGCGGGGCCTGGACAATGGCGATTTTGGGGTTGCTGAACTGGGGAGTGAGATCCCGCAGCCAGTTCGGGCCAACCGTGTAGTCGCTGTCTAGGACCGCCACTACTTCCGCCTCGGGTGCGGTGCGGGCCAGCGCAAAGTTGAGGGCGCCTGCCTTGAAACCGGACAGCGGATCGACGTGGAAAAAGCGGAAACGGGAACCAAGCTTGGCGCAATGGGCTTCAACCGGTTGCCAGACAGCAGGGTCCTTTGTGTTGTTATCAATGACGATTACTTCGTAATGGGGATAGTCCAGTTTTGCCAGCGCGTCCAGCGTTTCTTTGAGCATCTCCGGGGGTTCATTGTAAGCCGGCACGTGGACGGAAACCATGGGCAGCTTGTTGTCCTCCAGGACAACCCGGGTGAACTGGCGGCGCCGGGTTGCAGCCCAGGTCGCTTCGGCCCATTCGTGGGCCTCGGCCAGCAGCACTACAGTGACTCCAACCATGCCGATAATCATCAGCATGCCGACAAGTATGGTGGCCACGCTGAGATACTGCTGGGAATAACTGTAGACAATCCACACCGCCCCGCTGGCGGCGGCAAAAGCTATGGTGGCCAGAAAACTTCTTCCGCGTTTGCTCAGGGTTTTGCTGTCGATGAGCAGGAAGGAAAAGGTGATCAGGGCGATTACGATCGATATGCCGGCCAGCAGGCGCCATTCCGGAATTTCAACAATAGGTTCGGAAAAGGCGAACTTGGGCTGCCGGTACACATCATACACCCCCCAGTATGCCCCGACCGAACCTTCTGAAACCTTTTTCCAGGGCTGGTCAAAGGCCTCCATCACATAATAGACATACTGTTCCTTGGCTGCCCGGTCCAGAAAGCGGCGCAGGAAGGTGGCCTCGTTGGCGGGAGAGGCCACTGCCGAATGGCGGGTGCGGCCGTTGCTGGGCCAGCCCACCTCGCCGATGATAATCGGTTTATCCGGGAAGGAGGCTTTGATGAGATTGACGTGATCGACAACATAGTCAACCGCCCGGTCCACATCAACGCCTTCCCAGTAGGGCAGCATGTGGACGGCAATGAAGTCGACGTGATTTGCAAGGTCCTTCTTGGTGAACCATACATGCCAGGGCTCGGCAGTGCTCACCGGGATATCCAGCGCCTCCCGTACCCTGTCCAGGTAAACGGCCAGCTGATCAACGGTGACGTCCCCCCGCAGGATCGCCTCGTTGCCGATGATGACCCGCACCACGTTGTGGTAGTTTTCCCGGGCCACGGCAATGAGCTTCTCGATCTCCCGCTCGTTTTTTTCCGGGTCTTTATCGATCCAGGCCCCGAGTGTCACATTGAGCCCATGCTTGCTGGCCAGTTCGGGGACCTGTGCCAGTGTCCCTTCCATGGTGTAGGTGCGGACCGCATGGGTTTTTTCAGCCAGCAGGGCAAGATCTCTATCAATCTCCTCCGCAGAGGGCAGGATATGCTCGATGGCGCTTTGGCCTTCGCGAAATGGTGAAAAAGAAAACCCCTGGATGCGTTCCGGCCAGGGGGGCTCTGTTTCAGGCTGGTTAAAAAGGGCCCATAAACTGAGGCAGATGACAGCAATGGCAATGCTGATAAGTATATTGGCTCTGTTCATAATGTTTATTGATGCATAAAAGGGAAGCTGCTGGGGGGCAAACCAGAAAACAGCCGCGGATGATACTCAATTTTTGTGTAATTTAACAGTGTAATTTATATGCAACAAAAAAGAGTCAGCTTGCGGTACTCTTTTGTTATAGCAGAATCTGAAGAGGTGTTTCCTTTAAATTGGGGCCGGAAATGAATGGATTCTATACCGGCCGTTTGTGTGAGTTGAGTCTTGGGTTGATGGCTGAAATTTCCTCCGGGTATATTTCCATTAGTTCCGGTTTTTCTTTCACCAGGGTGGTTAATTTTCTGCGCAGCTCAAGGCGCTTCTGCCAGTCCTGATTTTCGTGAAATGCTCTGAATATGTTTTCGACCTGAGTACGCAGGGTGTCGGGAAGATCGTCCTGTGCATCACCGTATGGAAAAGAGCGGGCCAGTCGCTTGAACAGCAGAAATCGTTCGCTCTGTTTTTTGAAAAGCAGACAGATGCCTCCCAGCACCATGGCGCAGGTGAGATAAAAAAGATGCCCCCTGGCAATACCGATTACAGCAAGAAGAATGGCGGCAATCCAGCATCCGAGATAGAAAATAAAGAGAAGGCGGCGACGTATTTCGGCAGGTTCGTTCAGTTGGCGATGCATGGTCTTACCCTTAAAACAGTTTTGCAGGCGTCTTCATCTTTATCATTCCATAAATCGATCTCTTGGTCAAAACCTATCTTGGTGATCGCACTGCAAGGGTAGCAAAAATGCTATGAAAGTAAGCGGCAAATAACCCTGACTGCTTTGCCGGAACCCCTCCACCCTTGGCGTTGAAGTATCAGCGGTAAAATTATGGTCAATTCGACCCGAAAAGTAAAAGTAGTCGAGGCAAAATTTGTATGATATTCTCTCATTTGTCAAGAGAACTTTTACGATAACTGTTGCATGGCAACAGTGCCCATCAGCAACCTATCCATTGTCAATGATTGCAATCCGATGTCAACTCAGAAAACAGAAAGAGAACTTGGTTTTATCATTGTCACCCATGGTGACATCGGGGAATCACTCCTTGCGGTGGCCGAATACATCCTGGGCAGGAAGCTTGATAATTTCGTTGCTGTCAAAGTGCCTTTCATGGGCGAACTGCAACATGTCATAGACAGCAACTGTCACGCCCCCTTTGCCGAACGCCGGCAGCTGATCAAGGAACAGATCCGGAAAGCGAAAAATCAGGTTGCTAAAGGTTGCGGTATCATCGTTTTGACTGATCTGTTTGGCGGTACAGGCTTTACCGTGGCCAGCGAGTTCCTTGCATCCGACCAAGGAGTTATTATTGCCGGTGTTAACCTGCCGATGGTGCTGAAGGCGGCAGAAGTCAAGCAAGGTTCCCTTGTTGAGGTGGCCGTAGATCTGGCTGAACGCTCGCGCAAGGCGGTTGTCTGCCGGCTTCCGCCATTTTTGCCCGGATGATCCCAACCGGCATTGCTCATGAAGTCCAGCCGATCACATTTGCAGAAAAGAAATTTATTCAAAAGCGGCTTGATGCAATTACCGGTGTCCCCGGTTTCACTTTTTCAATTGAAAGCTGGATGAGTATGGAGGAAACCCTGGATGTGCTGAAAAAGAAAAAAGAGGGCGCGTAATTTCGCTGAGTCGGGAGAGGCGTTGTACGTTCGGCTCGCCGCCTCTCCCCCTCTTTTTTGCATGACCTTGTTCATTGCCCGGGCGCTGCGGAGCGCCCAGCCTGATCATCAGTCATCAGTCGCTCTGATGGCGGCAATCGGTCCCTCAAAAATAACCGGCATGATACCCCGTTTTTCAAGTTCCTGGCGGGGGCGGTCGCCGATCCGGGTACTGTAGACCCTCTTGCACCCTTCCAGGGCTTGTGCCACCGACTCAAAACGTGCCGCATCAAACTGGTGGGATTGATCACCGGTTGACAGGCAGGAAATCTTCAGTTCCGTAATGCTGGTGAGACCAGCCGCTCCCGCCTCATAGATAAGGAAGCGTTCCGCCTTGCCGAAATGGTCATTGACATTCTTGCCGTCAGTGGAAACGATCGCTATTTTCATTTCTCCTCCTCCTTTTTAATTCATGTTCCATTTATTTTCCCGGCCATCAGCCGCAGCCGGTTCCGCCGCCCGAGCAGGCGCCTTTTGAGGTGCATTTGTTCTGGCGGCCCTTGAGCTTACTCAGATCCTTGCCGCTGTATACAGCCTCCAGCCCTATCTCGATAAAGCCGCTCATCGTCACCGTCTTTACTCCCATTTTTCTGAGGATTTCTTTCGGCGATTCACCCAGGTCATTGACCAGCACCGCCCGGCAGTCCCTGAGCGCCCGGGCCAGGTTGTGCCATCTCTGCGGGCCGCCGCCAGGCAGGGAAGCGGGCCGCTCTTCAACCATGTTGAAAGAACCGTCCTCTTTTTTCTCCCAGATCTGGAAATGGGATGCCTCGCCCAGATGCTGGTTGACCAGCACACCCTCAAGGGTGGCGACAGCCACATATGGCCTTTCCTGCTCAGCAACAGGAGGCAGAGAGGCGCAGGCAGCGAGGCAGCCGTGCATTTCATCGCTCTTGTCATGGCCGAGCAGGCCCACGGCATCGGCCCGGCAGCGGGTGCAATGCCGCATCTGGGGCAGGTATTTCTCCGCCTTTTTGCGTAGCGTCGCCATTTTCTGTTTGCCGGGCTCCGGAATATCTGCAAAAGGGGTGCCCACATTGGGGAACATGGCCATGCAGTTAAAGAGATCGGCGCCCAGCTCCGCCATTTTCTTTGCCACATCCGCAATATGATGATCATTGATGCCCGGGATGGCGATGGTGTTGATCTTTACCGTGATGCCGTGTTCTTTCAGCTTGGTGATGGCCTTAATCTGCCGGGCGAGGATGAGTTCCGCCGCCTGGATGCCGCGGTAAACCACATTGCCGTCCCGCACCCAGCCGTAAATATTTTTGGTCACATCAGGATCGATGCCGTTCACCGTCACGGTGACATGGGAGACGTCAAGCTCGGCCAGGGCCTCGACATGGGGGGCCAGCGCCATACCGTTGCTGGCCAGACAGAGAATCATGTGGGGGTATTTTTCTCGGATCAGCCGCATGGTCTCCAGGGTTTCCTCGGTATTGGCAAAAGGATCGCCAGGGCCGGCGATGCCGGCAACAGAAATGCGGGGCTCTCTCTCCAGCACTTTGTCCATATAGGTGAGGGCCTGCTGCGGGGTGAGGATGGTGCTGGTCACACCCGGACGCGATTCGTTGACACAGTCGAATTTCCTGTTGCAGTAATTGCATTTGATGTTGCATTTCGGGGCAACCGGTAGATGAACCCGTCCGAATTGGCCCTTGACCTTGGCATTAAAACAGGGATGGTGACTGTAGTCTTTTTTCATGACAAGCACCGGAATCTGATATTGATAAATGGATAATTAAGTAATATTTTTAATAGCTCAACAGCTTAATAGCTCAACAGCTTATTGGCTTAACAGCTTGCCCGCTTCCTACATGTAGCTGTAACCGACGGACGAATCGTTCTGCTTTTTTTCAATAAGGCTGTTGACCACCAGGTCAAAGAGCTGTTGGGCCCCGCGGTAGCCGAGATGGATGATGCGCTGCCCGCCAACCCGGTCATGGATGGGAAACCCCACCCGGATCAGGGGAATGTTCAGTTTGCGGGCCAGGGGATAGCCCTTGCTGTGGCCGACCAGCAGATCCGGGCTTAACGTTTCCGCCTCTTCGGCAATATCAAAAAAATCCATGCCTTCGTAGGCCTTGGGCTGCTCAGCCAGCACGCCGTTTGTTACCGCGGCAATGGCCTCGGCAAACAAACCGCTTCTGCCTCCGGTGGCGCAGAGGATGGGCATCACGCCGATTTCCGCCAGAAAGGAGGTCAGGCCCACCACCAGATCCTCATCGCCATAGATAATGGCCTTTTTGCCGAAGACATACTTGTGGGCGTCCACATAGGCGTCCACCAGACGGCCGCGCTCATCCGCATACTTTGCCGGGGTCGTGCGTCCGGTGATGGTTTCCAGACAGGCAAAAAAGCGGTCAGTCTCGCTGATGCCCATTGGCAGGCCCAGCCGGTGACTGCTCATGCCATATTTCTGCTCAAGAACGGCTGCTCCGGTTTTTGTCTTGCCGATGGTGCGGCCGAACTCAACTGTTGCTTTTGCCCCGCCCATCTGCCGGATGGATTCAAGAGGGGTGCCTCCGCCGGGGATCTTCTCGTATTCAAGAAGGGCCGGGCCGTCAAGGGTTGCCGAGAGATCGGGCAGCATGGTCGTCTTGATGCCGAAGTCATCCACGATCTCTTGCAGGTAGCGGTAATCAGCCGACGAGACAAAGCCGGGCAGCAGGTTGACGGTGTCGTTCGCGGCAACTGGCCTTTGGGCAAGCTGGTCGACGACCGCAGCCACTGCGGCGTGGAAGCCTTCCATGTAGGTGCCGGAATAGCTCGGGGTGGAGACATGCACCAGCAGCGGCCTGTTCTTTGCGCTGATTTCCCGTTCATATTCCTTGATAATCATCGGCACATCATCACCGATGGTCTCGGTGAGGCAGGTAGTGGCAATGCCGATCATGTGCGGCTGGTATTTCTTGGTGACATTGGTCAGTCCCAGCTTAAGGTTGGCTGCCCCGCCATAGATCGCATGCTTTTCGCTGAGCGATGATGAGGCGATGTCAATAGGTTCGTTGAAATGGCTGATAATGTAGCGCCGCATATAGGTGGCACAGCCCTGGGAGCCGTGCAGATAGGGGACGGTGCCCTCCATGCCGCGGAATGCCAGGGAGGCGCCCAGGGGTTTGCATAGTTTGCAGGCATTAGTTGTTGATATGTAATTGGGCATCTTGCTCATGATGATCTCCTTGCATTGCCGCTTTGCTTGCGGGGGACGAATTTCCATACCGGGCTCATCACCGATGAATAGACCTCTCTGGCAAAGTTGAGCATGCCGGCAAAGCCTGCCAGGGCCTCTTTACGTTCATGGTTGTGGTCACAGAATCCAACCCCCAGTTTGTAGGCGATCGGGCGCTCCTTCACCCCGCCGACAAAGATATCCACTTCCTTTTCCATGAGAAAGGAGGTCAGCTCCAGCGGATTGGAATCATCGACAATGATGGTGCCCGGATCGGTGATGGACTCCAGCTCCTGATAGTCTTCCTTCGTGCCGGTCTGGGAACCCACCATCACCACATCCATGCCAATCAGGCGAAAGGCCTTGACCAGGGAAAAGGCCTTGAATGAGCCTCCCACGTAAATGGCTGCTTTTTTGCCTGTCAGGGCCGTTTTGTATCTCTGCAGCTCCGGATAGATTTTCTGCACCTCCTCCTGGACCAGTTGCCGGGTGCGGCTCATGATGTCAGGGTCTTTAAAGAAGCGGGCCACATCGTAAAGGGCCTCGGACATATCCTCGATGCCGAAATAGGAAACCCTGATTGAGGGGATGCCGTATTTCTCCTCCATCATATTGGCCAGATCCATGGTGGCCCCGGAACACTGCACCACGTTCAGGGCGGCGCCATGGGCCCGGCAGATATCGCCTATCCGGCCGTCACCGGTGATGTTTGCCACCACCTCGATACCCATGCGCCGGAAATAATCGCGTATCATCCAGATCTCCCCGGCCAGGTTGAAATCACCAAGGATATTGATGCTGTAAGGGGAAATGCCGCTGGTGTCCCCGGTGCCGATGAGCCGGAACATGGCATTGCAGGCCGCCTTGTAACCGGAGCGCTTGTTGCCATTGAACCCGTCGGACTGCACCGGAATGACCGGGATGCCCTTCTGCTCGGTCATTCCGGTGCAGTCCGCATCCAGATCATCGCCGATGATACCCACGATGCAGGTTGAATAGACAAAGGCTGCCTTGGGCTGATGGCGATCAATGAGCTCATGGAGTGCGCTTTCCAGCTTTTTTTCGCCGCCGAAAATCACGTCCATTTCTTGCAGGTCGGTGGAAAAGCTCAGACGGTGCAGTTCAGGGCCGGAGGACAGCGCGCCGCGGATATCCCAGGTATAGACCGCGCAGCCGATCGGGCCATGCACCAGATGCAGGGCATCGGCAATGGGATAGAGTACGACCCGGGAACCGCAGAAGACACAGGCCCGCTGGCTGACCGCGCCGGCCAGGCTGTCCTTGTTGCAGGAAATGGCAAAGGGTTTTTCTCCCTTGCGGTATATCTGTGTTTCTCTTTCTGCTAAGGCGATTTCTTCCATATTGTTCACATGAGGTTGAGTTGTCGTTGTTGGTGTTTAAATATCTGTTTGAGCAACTCCTGTGCCATGCCATGATTTGTCTTTAAATATCAATAATATCGTAATGTTAAGGCTGTTGGTAGGGCGGTGGTGCTTAGGTGCCTGTGACAACAGCTCATGTTTTTGTCGGGAAGGTTACAAAAATGAAGACGGCAGACAATTTTGTCGCAATCGTGAAAAAGCAAAAAAAATCTCCGCTGGTGTCAGGAAAATTCTTGCGGACAGCCGCACCTCAAAGGGATTATGTCCTTGATTATTAAGTAACTACGGGGTATTAACTGAAAGAATTAGTTGGAGATCGGCGAGTTTTTTTACTGGAGTAAAATTTTATGCCTTGGCAATCGGGAGAAAAGTAAACATGGATAACCGATTTTTTGAAAAGCCTATCCTCAACTCCCCCTATGCATATCCGGCCAGGTACTGGGAACTGGATAGTGAAGGACAGCCGACCCAGCAGATCATCGAGAACCGCCGCAGCGCCCGATTCATCACCCCGATTCCGAAGCCGAGGAAACGTAAAGGCAAGGCGATCCAGCAGAGCCTCTTTGCCGTCCATGATCTCAAATCGCAAACCCAGCAGTACGACCCAACCCCAATCATTAACGAGCTGCGCCTCCATGTCGATCAGTGGCGGAACCGGCCAAATCCTGCGGACTGGCAGGTTACTCCGGAAACCGCACGTCTGCTCCAACACTGGCGTCATCATACGTTCAACGGCATCCGGCCGTTTTTCTGTCAGATCGAGGCGGTCGAGACGGCTATCTGGCTTACTGAAGTAGCCCCAAAATCAGGAAAAACAGGGGCTCATTTCCTTGAACATCTTGCCAACGCCAATCATGATGCCAATCCGGAGCTCATGCGTCTGGCCCTGAAACTGGCCACCGGCGCAGGTAAAACCACGGTTATGGCCATGCTCATCGCCTGGCAGACCATCAATGCAGTGCGCCGCCCCGCCAGCAAAAAGTTTACCCGTGGTTTTCTGGTGGTGACACCCGGGTTGACCATCCGTGATCGCCTGCGAGTCCTCCAGCCGAACGACCCGGACAGCTATTGCCGGAGTCGGGAGATCGTTCCCTCCGACATGCTGGGTGACCTCGAACGGGCGAAGATCGTTATTACCAATTACCATGCCTTCAAACTGCGTGAACGTCTGGAGATATCAAAAGGCGGACGGGCATTGCTGCAAGGGCGCGGCGGGGAGGCGCTGCAGACCTTGGAAACCGAAGGGCAGATGCTCCAGAGGATTATGCCTGATCTGATGGGCCTGAAGCGTATCATGGCGTTAAATGATGAGGCCCACCACTGCTACCGGGAAAAACCGGATCATGATGCCGAAGAGGATCTGAAAGGCGATGACAGGAAAGAGGCAGAGAAGAACAACGAGGCGGCCCGGCTCTGGATCTCCGGCCTTGAGATCGTTAATCGCAAGCTCGGGCTCAACCATGTTGTTGATCTGTCTGCAACTCCCTTCTTCCTGAGTGGCTCAGGCTATATCGAGGGAACACTGTTTCCCTGGACCATGAGCGACTTCTCCCTCATGGATGCCATTGAATGTGGAATCGTGAAATTGCCGCGTGTCCCTGTCGCCGACAACATCCCCGGTGCGGAAATGCCGATGTTCCGGAACCTCTGGGAACATATCCGCACGAAGATGCCGAAGAAAGGACGTGGGAAGGCGAAATCCCTCAATCCCCTCGATCTGCCGCCGCAACTGCAGACGGCCCTTGATGCCCTCTACGGGCACTATGAGAAGACCTTTTATCTCTGGCAGGAGAGTGGCATCAAAGTGCCACCCTGTTTTATCATCGTCTGTAACAACACCTCGACCTCGAAACTGGTCTACGATTATATTTCAGGTTTTCTGCAGTTGAATAAAGATGGTTCCAGCCAGCTGGTATCCGGGCGTCTGCCTCTGTTCCGCAACTTCGATGAACATGGCAATCAGCTCGGCCGGCCGCGGACTCTGCTGATCGACAGCGAACAGCTTGAATCAGGCGAAGCCCTGGATACAAGTTTTCACAAAATGGCAGCTGACGCGATCAGCCGATTCCGCCGTGAAATCGTCGAGCGTACCAATGATCTGCGGGCAGGCGACAATCTCACCGATCAGGAGCTGCTGCGGGAGGTCATGAATACCGTCGGCAAAGAGGGGCGCCTTGGTGAATCCATCCGCTGCGTGGTCTCGGTCTCGATGCTCACCGAGGGCTGGGATGCCAACACCGTCACCAATGTCCTCGGGGTACGCGCCTTCGGAACCCAGCTTCTCTGCGAGCAGGTCATCGGCCGCGCCCTGCGCCGCCAGTCCTATGACCTCAACGATGACAAACTCTTCAACGTTGAGTACGCCGATGTTCTCGGTATCCCCTTTGACTTCACCGCCAAACCGGTTGTCGCTCCGCCGCAGCCCCCCCGCGAAACCATTCAGGTCAGGGCGGTCCGTCCGGACCGCGACCATCTTGAAATCCGTTTTCCGCGTGTTGCCGGTTATCGGGTCGAACTCCCCGAAGAGCGCCTCAGCGCCGAGTTCAACGAAGATTCCACCCTGGAATTGACCCCGGATCTGGTAGGCGCGACGGAAACCCGCAATTCCGGCATCATCGGTGCGCCGGTCGATCTCAATCTGGTCCATACCGGAGACATCCGCCCCTCGCAGGTTCTTTATGAACTGACCTCGCACCTGGTGCTGAGCAAGTGGCGTGATGCCAACGGTGAGCCGCAGCTCAATCTCTTCGGGCAGCTCAAGCGGATCGCCCGCCAGTGGCTCGATACGCATCTGCACTGTAGCGGCGGAACCTTCCCGGCCCAGCTCAAATACAAGATGCTTGCCGACATGGCCTGCGAGCGGATCACGGCCGGCATCACCCGCGCCCATATCAGCACCCATCCGATCAAGGCGGTGCTCGATCCTTACAACCCCGTCGGCTCGACCAGCCATGTCAGCTTCAATACCTCGAAAAAAGACCGCTGGCAGACCGATGCCCGCCGCTGTCATATCAACTGGGTCATCCTCGACAGCGACTGGGAGGCCGAATTCTGCCGGATCGTCGAAGTTCATCCCAGGGTCAGGGCCTATGTCAAGAATCACAGCCTCGGTCTTGAAGTGCCCTATCGTTTCGGCTCCGAGACCCGCAGGTATCGCCCGGACTTCATTGTCCTGGTTGATGACGGACAGGGCGAGGATGACCTTCTCCATCTCATCGTCGAGATCAAAGGCTACAGGGGTGAGGATGCCAAGGAAAAGAAATCAACGATGGAAACCTACTGGGTGCCGGGGGTGAACAATCTGGGGGGCCATGGCCGCTGGGCCTTTGTCGAGTTCACCGAGGTCTACCGGATCGAGAGCGATTTTAAGGCCATGGTGCAGGAAAGGTTCAATCAAATGATCGAGAAAATTGTAAAGAGCGAAGAGTGAAGATATGGAAACGAGCCTGGCCCTGTTCAGGGGAAAAGAAATCCGTAGGGTTTTTCATAACCAAAAGTGGTGGTTTTCAGTGGCCGATGTCGTCGAGGTTCTGGCAGACAGCAAAGATCCACGGCAGTATATCAAGCGGATGCGGCATCGAGATCATGAGCTTGATGCCAAGTGGGGTACAATTTGTACCCCACTTGAATTGCTTGCGCCTGATGGCAAAAAGCGCAAAACGAATTGCGCCAGCACCGAGAGTTTGCTGCGCATCATCCAGTCCATTCCCTCGCCCAAGGCCGAACCCTTCAAGCTCTGGCTGGCGCGAGTCGGCTACGAACGGCTGGAGGAGATCGAAAACCCGGAGCTGGCCGCCAAGCGCATGCGGGAGCTGTACAAGGCCAAGGGCTACAGTGACGAATGGATCGAAAAGCGGGTGCGCGGCATCGCCATCCGGGACGAACTGACCAACGAATGGCAGAAACGCGGGGTCAAGGAGCAGCGGGAATATGCCATCCTCACCGCCGAGATCAGCAGGGCCACCTTCGGCATGACACCTGCGGAGTACAAGTCCTTTAAGAGCCTCGACAAACCAGCGGACAACCTGCGCGACCACATGACTGACCTGGAGCTGATCTTCACCATGCTGGGCGAGGCCTCCACTACCGAGATCGCCCGGAACAAGGATACCCAGGGCTATGACGAGAATCGAGGCTCGTCCATCGAAGGAGGCACGGTTGCCGGTAATGCCCGCCGGGACTTGGAGAAGAAGTCGGGAAGGCGGGTGTCGAGCCGGGAGAATTTCAAGGAGATTCCGGAGGCGGTGAAGCGGAAGAAAATTGTGAAGGGTGAAGAGTGAAATGAAACATGACAAAAAATCCGCAATAGGTTGACAGCGAGTGGAACGTGCAGAATTGACAGAGAAAATCATCGGTTGCGCCATGACGGTGCATCGCGCTTTGGGGCCAGAATTTTTGGAATCAGTCTATCAGAACGCCCTCGGGCATGAGCTGCGCAAAGCTGGCCTGAAGGTCGAATGCGAGAAAATGATCCGGGTCACCTATGATGGTGTTGTCGTCGGCAACTTTTCAGCCGACATGTTGGTAGAAGACGTTGTCCTGATTGAAAATAAGGCTGTGCAGTCGCTCATTCCCGCTCATGAAGTGCAATTGGTCAACTATCTGACTGCCACGGGAATTGAAATTGGCTTGCTGCTCAATTTTGGCGCTGGGCGACTGGAGTTCAAACGCAAGATAAAAACTTTCAGACCGAAAAGATTGAGACAGGATGAACAAGATGAACAGGATAACATGACATAAATCCTGTAAATCTTGTTCATCCTGTCCGTTGAGAACACGATCATGACTAAGAAATCCGCTTCAAAACTGACCGTCGAAACCCTCACCCATGAGGAGGCGACCCGCAAAAACATCCCCACCGCCGAGCATCAGTCGGTGATGGATGAGGGGATAAAGAGCCCGATCCGTCTGGCCTATGAACGCCGCAACCGTGATCTTGATCCGCAGCTGGTCTGGCGTGGCAAGGATGAGCAGGACTGGTCCGATCTGGTGGTTTATGCCCCGCCTCTTTATATCCAGGAAAAGGTCCATCCCAAGGTGCTGATCGATGACCTGATGAAAGAGACCCTGGCCGGAAAACCAAGGCAGATGGACCTCTTTGCCGATTTTAACGGCATTCCCAAGGATGTGGACAGAACCGAGTTTTACCGGCACGAACAGAACTGGACCAACCGCATGATCTTGGGCGATTCACTGCAGGTCATGGCATCTCTGGCCGAGCGCGAGGGGTTGCGCGGCAAGGTGCAGTGCATCTACTTTGATCCGCCCTACGGTATCAAATTCAACTCCAACTTCCAATGGTCCACCACCAGCCGCGACGTGAAGGACGGCAAGGCCGACCACATCACCCGCGAACCCGAGCAGGTCAAGGCCTTCCGCGACACCTGGCGGGATGGGATACATTCGTATCTGACCTACCTTCGGGACCGGTTGACGGTAGCACGGGATCTGTTGACTGATTCTGGCTCAATTTTCGTGCAGATTGGTGATGAGAATGTGCATCGGGTGCGGGCGGTTATGGATGAGGTGTTTGGGGAGGACAACTTCATCGGTCTAATCCTGTTTAAGAAAACTGGTGGCCTTACCACAAACTTTCTTGCTTCGATTGGCGACTACCTTCTTTGGTATGGGAAATTAAAGCCTGCCACGAAATTTCGATCACTCTATCTGCAAAAAACACCAGGTGGAGCTGGAGCAACACAATTCAAATATGAACTAATTGATGACGGTTCAATTGTGGAAGTCGGTTTTGAGCGTGTTAATCAGTTGCCGCCTGAAAAAGCAATTTCACATGATAACATTACCTCTCAAGGAAACGTCCCTTACAAATACGTTCACCATGGCAAGTCTTATATTAAAGGATACAAACCGTCACCGAAGAATCTCGCGAGAATAGATCGAGCTGGTCGTTTCATAGCACTCGGACAAACACCTCGGTACATTCGGAAGTTGTCGGATTTCGGCGTTTTTGCGATCAACGAATTTTGGGACGACCTATCCATAAGTGGTTTCGCAGACCCAAAAGTTTACGTCGTCCAAACCGCTACTGCTGCGGTTCAGCGCTGCATACTCATGACCACCGACCCAGGCGACCTGGTCCTCGACCCGACCTGCGGTTCCGGCACCACCGCCTATGTTGCCGAGCAATGGGGCCGTCGCTGGATCACCCTCGATACCTCCCGCGTTGCCCTAGCCTTGGCTCGCGCCAGGATCATGGGCGCTCGTTACTCGTACTATCTCCTGGCCGACTCTCCCGCAGGTCAGAAGAAGGAGGCCGAGATCACTCGCACCATCCCCTCCAGCCAACCCACCCGCGGCAATATCGCCCACGGCTTTGTCTATGAGCGGGTGCCGCATATCACCCTCAAATCCATCGCCAACAACGTGGAGATCGATGTTATCTGGGAAAAGTGGCAGGCGAAACTGGAGCCGTTGCGCGAGTCGCTGAACGCCGCGCTCAAGAAGATCTGGCAGGAGTGGGAGATTCCGCGCGAGGCCGATGCCAAGTGGCCGGACACAGCGAAGAAGCTGCACGGCGACTGGTGGCAGGCCCGTATCGCCAGGCAGCAGGAGATCGACAAGTCCATCGCCGCCAAGGCCGAGTTCGAATATCTCTATGATAAGCCCTATGATGACAAAAAGAAGGTCCGCGTCGCCGGTCCGTTCACCGTCGAAAGCATTTCACCCCACCGGGTTCTCGCCGTGGGCGCGGAAGATGAATTGATCGACCCATTGGCGGAACCAAAGGCCGGTTATGGCGGGGAGCGGGACTTTGTGACGATGATCCTGGAAAACCTCAGGACCGCCGGTGTCCAGCAAGCCCATAAGGAAGACAGGGTCACCTTCACCGCGCTCATCCCCTGGCCGGGCGATCTGATCTGCGCCGAAGGCAGGTTCAGACAAGATGAACAGGATTGGCAGGATAAGAACCCGGACGGTCCTCTTTTTTTGCATCCTGTTTATCCTGTTAATCTTGTCGAAAAAGGCATCGAGAAACGTGCCGCCATTTTTATCGGCCCGGAATTCGGCACGGTCTCCCGGCCTGATCTGGTTGCCGCCGCCCGCGAGGCCGGCGATGCCGGGTTCGATGTGCTGATTACCTGCGCCTTCAACTACGACGCTCATTCATCTGAATTCGATCATCTCGGCCGCATCCCGGTGCTCAAGGCCCGGATGAACGCCGACCTGCATATGGCCGATGACCTCAAGAATACCGGCAAAGGGAATCTCTTCGTCATCTTCGGCGAACCGGACATTGAAATCCTCGATGCCGCAGACGGCCAAGTCCAGGTCAAGGTCAACGGGGTCGATGTCTTTCATCCCAATACCGGCGAAGTCCGCAGCGATGGCCCCGAAGGCATCGCCTGCTGGTTTATCGACACCGACTACAACGAGGAGAGTTTCTTCGTCCGCCACGCCTACTTCCTCGGCGCCAATAACCCTTATAAAGCCCTCAAGACCACCCTCAAGGCTGAAATCAACGAAGACGCCTGGGCCACCCTCCACAGCGACACCTCCCGTCCCTTCGACAAACCGAAAACCGGACGGATTGCTGTAAAAGTGATTAACCACCTGGGCGATGAGGTGATGAAGGTATTTCGGGTCAATGGAGGAGGGTGAGAAACGAATCATGACTATTCATCTCAATGCATTTCCACTACAAATTCCAGACATCACACTAAACGCATGCGTTATTCCCTACGAACAGGAGCGTTTGGCTACACTCCGTGCAGACCATCAAGCCACCCATGTTTTTCGGCGGCAGGGCGATAACATCCTGATTTTTTCTCAGGATGGACAGTATTCGGTTTCAGGAACGATAGAACCCGTAACCATTAAAGATAATTACGGTATTTTCTGCTTTCTTGTTAAAAACGGCATAAAAAGACACCTTTCCAGCCTCAATCGTCGTCCGCTTGGCTTTAGCCCCATAGAGCTGGTAAGTGTAAAAAAGGAAGATGATCTTCTTGCCAGGATTATTGGTGACGCTTACCCTTTTCAAATCTGTGTCACATACAATCTCGACACGCGAATCATCAGGGACAAACCCTGTCTTATTATTGACTGTTCGACCACGCGGAGGGTCAGAGAGAACTGTCTTTATTTCTTGGCAAAGGGCTTTGATCTGAAAGATCGATATGTCGTCGCACAGCAGGAAGACGGTTACAGGAAACTCCTGGGATGCGTGACGAAGATTGAGGGTGAGACTCTTTATGTTGTGCAGCCGGATGGACAAATTGAAACGATACAGGGCGGCGGCGCCTATCTGTCGGCAAGCAGGAAGAATTTCGATGACTATGTTGCACACACACACGGCGGGCAGAAAGATGCGATCATAGAGAAGATCAAGGAGGCGGTCTCGTCCTTCAACGGAGGCGAGAACAAGAAAGCCCGCATTGATACACTAAAGAGATATTTCCAGTCCGAGGGCATTGCTCTCATCGACGAAACCCGCGTTGAAATCGAAGAGGCGGAAAATATCCAGGGCTTGTGCGGTCAACTGGATAAGCCTGTCTTTGTTTTCAATGACAACGGCGAAGCGGACTGGGCTGAAAAGGGGCTCTCGCAATACGGGCCTTATACCAAGCGCACTTTTGATCGAAACGATCCGTCGATCTGCGTGATCTGTGCGCAGCACGATAAAGGGCGCGTGGAACAGTTTGTCAGGAAACTCCTGAAGGGAATTTCTGGGAGCAAATATTTCAGCAACGGGCTTGAAGGCAAGTTCAGTATCGGGACAAGCCGTGTTGAGGTATTCGTCACCGGCACGGACGATGTCAACGGGTACAAAAGCGCGATAGAAACTGCTATCCGAAAAAAATCAGAAGATGGCGGCCGCTGGGACCTTGCGCTTGTCCAGGTGAGGCAATCCTTTAAGAAACTGGATGTGAGGGACAATCCTTATTATTGGGGGAAAAGCCTGTTCTTCCTTCATCAGGTTCCGGTCCAGGATTTCACGATAGAGCTGCTCACCCAGACCGATTATTCCCTGGGTTTTTCCCTGAACAACATGGCGCTCGCCTGCTATGCGAAGATGGGAGGCATTCCCTGGCTGCTCAAATCATCGCCGACTTTGTCTCATGAGCTGGTTGTCGGCATCGGCAGCGCCAATGTTGGACAGGAACGCGGAGCCGGGAACCAGCGGATCATGGGGATCACCACCGTCTTTTCAGGTGACGGCAGTTACATCGTTTCGAACACATCAAAAGCGGTCACGCCTGACGCGTATTGTGATGCACTGACTTCGGTGCTCGGCGACACGATCCAGAAGATACAAAAGCGTATGAACTGGCAAAAGGGAGATACCATCCGTCTCATCTTTCATGCGTCGGTCAAGAAGTTCAACAAGGAGGAAATCCAGGCCGTCCGCGCCGTCATCGACAAATACCGAGATTACCAGGTTGAATATACGTTCTTGAAAATATCCGAAGATCACGGGCTGCACCTGTTCGACTCTTCAACTGCAGGCGCGCAAAAGGGCCGATTTGCACCGCCAAGAGGAAAAATCTTTAAACTCTCGAAGCATGAAATGCTTGTTTACCTGATCGGTCAACGTGAGCTGAGGCAGGAAACAGACGGACATCCACGCGGTTTGATCCTGAGTGTCCACAAGAACTCAACATTCAAGGACATCAGGTACCTGAGCGCGCAGCTTTACAGCTTTGCATCGCATTCCTGGCGCAGCTATTTCCCAAATCCCATGCCGGTCACGATCAGTTACTCCAACCTGATTGCCCGGAATCTCGGCTGGTTAAATCAATTGCCGGGCTGGAATGACTCGATAATGATCGGGAAGATAGGGCAATCGCAATGGTTTCTGTAGAGAAGGAAAATGCTTTCCAGTTCCGGGATTATCTTCACAAGAAAGTCGAGGACCGCGCAGCCGGTGATCCCTTCAAATCCTGCTTCCTTTCCTTTCTCGGGCTGGCGCAAGCCCAGCCTCCGTCGTTCGACTTCGCATCATTGTCGCTGTACCAGAAATGTGCAATAGTCGGACTGCATGTGTTGGACGAGCGTGTTTCTACCCAGGACCTGTCCCGGCTACTGGGCCAGGCCGCAAAAATCGACTCCACGCCAAGACCGTGGGTCTCTGATGTATTCGGTGTCATGGCTCTGAAGTGGCTTGTTGAAGAATTGCATGACGAAGATCTACGGAGCCAGTTTAAAACCTGGAGCGGAGAATTTCTGCCCCAGCAGATGAGCAGCAACAGATACAATGTTTACGAAAAGGATATCGCCGCGTACATTGCCGATTCAGACGAGACAGCGTTTTCATCCGCTTGCATTCCGCTCTTTATGCATTACCACGGAACACAGCGCATATTTGATCACCAGAGAAAGCAGTCCCTTATAAGTAAATTCATGGGGGAGTTCAGGAAGCAGATGAGCGTCGATTCATCAATCGCGCTTCTCAGTCTGATGATTTACGTCTTTGACAAGGTGAATCAGGATATCGTGCTGGTTCCGCCGAATGGCTGGACACTCGATGATCTTCTTAGGTTCCTGGAACGCATACCCATTGGCCTAAAAAGATGGACGTGGGAAGACAGAGGCCGCACCAAGAATGCCAATCCCGTTAAATGGCCCATCAAAAACGAATATCACGTCCAGAACCTCCTATATGTGCTCTTGGCTCCGATATTCGAAGATGTTGCGGATGAGGTCTATCTCCAACCCGTTGGTCAGAAGACTCCGCGCGTCGATCTTTATCTGCCATTCATGCACACGATCATCGAGGTGAAATACCGTAAAGACACAAAAAAATCCTTTCCGGCACTGATTGGTGAGGTTGCCGAAGATGTTTCGCTCTATCGTTCCGACCCGACATACAAGGATGCACGGATAGTCTGTTTCCTGTGGGATCATACCCGCTCGACGCAAGAACACGCCAAATTCAGGGAAGGTATATTGAAAATCAAGGGCATGGACGGGTGTGTTGTTGTCAGTTCTCCGTCAATGATGGAATAGTGTTTCTAAAAAATTAGTGGCTCTATGAACTTCCGCATCGCCGACACCTTCACCGACAGCCTCGCCAAACTCACCGGCGAGGAGCAGAAGGCGGCCAAGACCACGGCCTTTGATCTACAGCTGAACCCGGCCAATCCGGGCATGAGCTTCCATAAGCTCGACAATGCCAAGGACAAAAAATTCTGGTCTGTGCGGGTGAATGCCGACCTGCGCATGATTGTCCATAAGACCGATTCGAGCCTGTTGCTGTGTTACGTGGATCACCATGATAAGGCTTACAACTGGGCGGAAAGTCGCAAGCTGGAGGTGCATCCGAAAACCGGAGCGGCGCAGTTGGTGGAGATCCGGGAGCGGGTCGAGGAAGTTGTTGTTCGCAGATATGTCGAGGCAGCAAAGTATCCGCAGGCAAAGCCGGCAATCTTTGCCTGCTATTCAGCAGAAACCCTTTTGAGTTATGGGGTGCCGGAAGAATGGCTGGACGATGTACTGGTTGCAAGCGAGGACTCGGTCCTTGAACTGGCCGACCATCTGCCCAGCGAGGCTGCCGAGGCCCTGCTCGACTTGGCCACCGGCGTCACCCCGCAAGTGGTTCTACCTGCTGCTCCTGGTGCCGACCCCTTCGATCATCCTGATGCGCAGCGCCGGTTCCGCATGATGAGCAACATTGAGGAACTTGCACGCGCCTTGGAATATCCATGGGAGAAATGGACGATTTTTCTCCATCCAGCCCAGCAGCAACTGGTTGATCGGGATTACAGTGGCCCAGCGCGTGTTTCTGGTTCGGCAGGCACTGGAAAGACAATTGTCGCCCTGCACCGGGCGGTCTTTCTGGTCCGTACCCATCCCGAATGCCGGGTGCTGCTCACAACTTTTTCGGATGCCCTGGCAAATGCCCTGCGCACGAAACTGCGGCGCTTGATCGGTTCTGAACCCCGGCTCGCTGAACGGATTGATGTGTATGCCCTGGATGCTCTTGCGCGGCGGCTGTATGCCGTGCATTGTGGTCGGCCACAGATTGCCACGGTTGAACAAATCCGCCGACTTCTTGTCGAGGCATCAGCAAAAGTCGCGGGATGTGGATTCAGCCAGCGTTTTCTGGAAACCGAGTGGCAGCAGGTTGTTGATGCCTGGCAGTTGACAAGCTGGGAAGCCTATCGCGATGTTCCCCGTCTGGGCCGCAAGACCCGTCTGCCGGAACAGCAGAGACGGATACTCTGGACAATCTTTGCACAGGTCCACTCTGCTTTGCAGGCAGATAATCTCGTGACCGGCTCCGGGATGTTCAGCACGCTGGCGGCCCGGCTCAGTGAGAGTGAACATTTGCCCTTTGATTTCTGTGTGGTCGATGAGGCCCAAGATCTAAACGTCCAGCAGTTGCGATTTCTTTCCGTCTTTGGCCGGAGACGGCCGGATGGTCTCTTTTTTGCCGGGGACCTTGGACAGCGGATTTTTCAGCAGCCGTTTTCCTGGAAATCCCTGGGCGTGGATATCCGTGGCCGGTCCAGGACATTGCGCATCAATTACCGGACTTCGCACCAGATCAGGATGCAGGCAGACCGACTGTTGGAGCCTGAACTGGCGGATGTCGATGGAATTGTGGAAGAACGTCGCGGAACTGTTTCGGTGTTCAACGGGCCGGAACCGACAATCATGGCGCTTGCGAGTCGGGAAGAGGAGATCAGAACCGTAGGCAGATGGCTCGCCGCCCGGACGGAAGAGGGGATCAAACCCCATGAAATCGGCATATTCGTGCGATCCGGAAAAGAACTTGATCGAGCCGGGGCGGCGGTTGCGGAAGCAGGACTCTCCCTTGTGGTCCTGGATGAGCAGGTGGAAACACGAGTTGGCCATGTCTCGATCTCAACCATGCATCTGGCCAAGGGGCTTGAGTTCTGTGCTGTTGTGGTGATGGCCTGTGATGACGAGATCATTCCCCTTCAGGAACGTATTGAAACGGTCACTGATGATGCGGACCTGGAAGATGTTTACAACACGGAACGGCACCTGCTGTATGTCGCCTGCACCCGAGCGCGGGATCATCTGCTGGTGACGAGCGGCGATATCCCATCGGAATTTCTCGATGATCTGCGGATTCTCCGCACCGGAAACAGTTTCATTGGCTCACCAACTCCTGCAGTTCGAGCGCCAGGCTGAGCATGGCCGGGATTTCATCCATGGTCGGCGGTTTTCTGTGGTAGGTGTCAAGATCGCAGATTTCCTGATAGGCATCAAGAGATATGAGCCGTTCCTTGATCCCCCCCCAGTCTGCCGGGAAAATGCTCCTCCATGGCTTCCGCAAGATCACGCATGGTGTGGTTGTAAGGCAGGTTGCCGCTCTGCATGAGCGCGCCCATCACCAGTTTTTCAATGGCCATAGCAATCACGTTGTACAGTATCTCGGAGGTGAAGGCAGATCGTCTTCCGGTAAATGCCCGGGAGGCGGTGTTCAGATATTGTCTTCCTTCCCGCAGATATTCTTCCCATCCCTCGATGGATTGGGATTTAATATCGCTGAAGCCGATCAGGTCGGTTCGGAAAACTGGTGGTGACATATCGGTATTATTTTTCTGTGCCATGGTCATTGGGCATCCTTTGTCACCGTCCCTTTCAGGGCGATAGACGTTTGCGCAGACAGATCAGCTCTGTTGTCTGCCAGCCAAGTTTATCATAAAAATCCAGGGCCGGCCTGTTGTTGCGGTCAGCCAGCAGCTGGAGCCGTGACACCCCTTTTTTCCCGGCCCATTCCCCGAGGCTCTCCATTAATCGCCGGCCGATGCCCCGGCCGTGCCAGTCCCGGCGGACAACCACATCTTCCACCAGCAGGGCAGGTCCGCCTTCCGCGGTGGACACGGTAAGCTGGCCGGAGCACATGCCGAGGACCTGGCCATCGGCCTCGGCCGCCAGGAGGCAGGCCCGGTCGTTGTCCAGCACCATCTGCAGGCCCCGGCGCTGCAGCATTTCGTCAAAAATGAAGTCCTCTTCGATGGTAAAGAGGATTTTCAGTAGGGCCGTGAGGCTGTCAATATCTCCGGCCCGGGCCGGACGAATGGTCACTATGGAAGCAGTCATGCGCTTGCTACGCGATCAGATAATCCGCTGCCGGCTCCCCGTCCTCGAGGCCGTCCAGGATGGCGTCAATGGCATCGGTGCTGTCCACCCCCTTGAACCACCAGTTCTCCGGGTAAATAACCATGATGGGGCCGGAATCGCACTGTTTGAGACAAGTGGTCGCGCTGATCAGGCAGTCGAGGCCGCGGTCGAGGATTTCTTCTTCGATGTATTGCAGAAAGCCGTCGGTCTGCTTGTGGCAGAGGCCTTTTTTGTCGCCTGTCACACGAAAACTCTGGCAGACAAGTATTTGTCGTTCCGGTATTGCCATGTCAATTCTCCTTTTTGTGCTTAATCGTATGATTTTCTTAATTCAAGAATGATGCATTCGTAAAAAGTCGTCACCCCGGTCCTCACATTCGTGAGGATAAATTGCAACCGGGGTCCAGAGAGTACTTAACTCATTGAAAATTCGTCATTCCGGCTTTTGCCGGAATGACGAAAAACGAGGAATTTCGACTTTTTACGAGACCATCAAGAATAGAAAATTGTCGTTTATCTATCTTCTTCCCTTTTTTCCCGCCGCCGTAGAGCACATCAACAGTCCCTTCTATCTCGTTCTCGGTAATCAAAACCGTAATGCCTCGACTGCCCAGGATACGCCTTGGGCTCTCCCCGGCACTGGCTGCCAGGATCGCAAAACAGTCGTGCAATGATTCGGCAAGCTGTTCCCAACGGGAACTGCCGCCGCCCGGTTCCGGAACAGGGCGGGCGCCGAGCAGGCAGGTAGGCCCGTCTTCGCTCGGCCCATAGACCAGTACTTGATAGGCCTGGCCTAAATGAAGATCCACTTCCATACCGTTGGAACTCACAACCGCCACATTGGGCCGCATTTTGGTCGCTTTCGGGAGCCTGTCCGCGATGCTTTCACAGGCATCCAGCCGGGAGGAATAACAAGTGCCGACTCCCTTTTCCTTTTCTTCCAGAAGAGACGTATCAATATGCTCCGCGGCTTGTTGCAACAGACGCTGCATCACCTCTGCGCTTGGGGCGCTGAGCATCTTTTTTTCCAGGTTTGCCGAGGGTGTATATGGTACAAGGATCATTTTTTCCGCACCGCGTCCGGCCATGACCCCGGCAATCTCTTCAATATGCTCATCGTTGAAGCCGGGATAGACGGTGGTACGGACATTGACTGTGCAGCCCGCCCCTTTAAAAGCCACTACGGCACGAGCCTGCTCGTCCAGGAGCATCGCTGTTGCCTGGCCCAGGGGGATCGTTTTCCTGTTCGGACGTATCCAGTCATACAGTTTATTTGCCACCTCCTGGGCTACTGCATCGACCAACAGGGTGACGTGAATCACACCGGTTTCTCCCAGGGGGGTTGGCATATTTTTCAGCATGTATTCCCAGAGTTGTGAGAGACAGAACAATATCCGGGTGGTTTTGCCGAATAAGGCGCATGGTTTCCATGGTAGTGTCAATCTCACCCAGTGGATCGCCTGGCCCGGCTATATCAACAGCAGCTATTTCAGATCCCCTGCGAAGATGTTCTTCCACCCAGTTCAGGGCTCCGTCAGGAGGTACGGCTCGCGCCTGTTTCTCAAACGGGTCAAACCGAATCCGCGATAGTGCCCGTGGCGCAACCGGCAGGGTGAGTGTCTCGGGCACGGCGCTTCCGCCGCCACAGCAGCTCTTCTCTTTCTTTTGGCATTGAATAATTTCCATTGTCTCGCCTTCTCTTTCATTCAGGGGGAAAGACGGGGAGTCGGCCCCCGTGCAGACCCCCGTCTCCTAGATTCCCTACAGAATAAGCTCGAAGCTCTTCTCCGGTTCATCCCGGTCCTTGCGGTCCAGCAGTACTCCGAGAATTTTTTCAAGGAGCCTGAGGCCGCCCTTGTAACCAACCGTGGGGAAATATTGATGCCCCTGGCGGTCCAGGATGGGGAATCCCCACCGGACAAACGGAATATCCTCATCGCGGGCGATGTACTTGCAGTAGGTGTTGCCGATGATGAGATCCACAGGCTCGTTCTTGATCCACTGGTGCAGGAGAAACATATCACCCGCAGCCTTGACTTTGACCGCAAAAGGCATGTCCTTGGTGATTTCCTTGATGCGCGCCTCAAACTTCTTGCCCGGCGTGCCGGTAACGATGTGCACAGGGCACATGTCAATGGAAACCAGGAACTCCGTCATGCTGATAAGCTGGTCCGGATCGCCCACCAGCGCCACCTTTTTGTGGTAGAAATACTGGTGCATGTCGGAGATCATGTCCACGAGCTGGCCCCGTTCAAACTCCACTTCTTCAGGCACTGAAACTCCGGCAATGGTCCGCAGGGCATCGATGAACCGATCCGTGGCCTTGAGACCGAAGGGCATATCAAGCACGTTGCAGGGCACCTTGTGCTTGGAGTCCAACCAGCGGGCCGCGTCAGCCGAACACCATTCACCAAGGGCCAGGGTGCCGATGGAGTCGCCGGTGGACTTGAGTTCCTTGACGGTGACGCCGCCGTCCGGAAACATTTTATACTCACCGGACAGGGGGCCGTTCAACACACCCGAGGTATCCGGGAAGAGAATGGTGTTGACGCCGATCATCGTGGTCAGTCGCTTGATCTCCTCCATGTCGGATGGTTCGACCCATCCTGGGATGATATTCACCTTGCCGTTTTTCTTGCCGGTGGACTCGGCGAATACTGTCATGGCTTTGACCATGTTGGAGAAACCTGTCACATGGGAACCCACATAACTTGGGGTAGCCGCACCGATAACGTACTTGCCCTTGGGAATTTTACCCTCCTTCTCCGCTTTCATCCTGATCTGAGGCAAATCCTCGCCGATGGTCTCGGAAAGGCAAGTGGTATTTATGGCAATGACATCAGGGTTATACACGGCGAATATATTATCAATGGCCTGAAGCATATTGGCCTGCCCGCCGAATACCGAAGCGCCCTCGGTAAACGAGCTGGTGGAAGCGGAGACAGGCTCCTTGTAGTGCCGGGTCAATGTGCTTCGGTGGTAAGCGCAGCAGCCCTGGGCGCCATGACTGTGCGGCAGGCACCCATGGATGCCCAGAGCCGCATACATGGCCCCGATGGGCTGGCAGGTCTTGGCCGGATTGATCATCAGGCTGCTGCGCTCGGTAATTTCTTTTGGTGTGTGTCGTAGTAACATTTTTTTTACCTCGTATAAAAGACGGTTCAAACAGTTCAAACGGTTCCGTTGTTTCTACTCCCACACGTAGGCGGCCGATAATTGCGGATTCTCTTGCCAGGGGGCCTTCATGTAACTCCAGACCTTGCTGTTTACGAGTCGATCGATTTCTTTGTAAAAATTCACCGCTCCCTTGAATCCGGCATAGGGACCGCCGGAGTCATAACTGTGAAGCTGTTTCATCGGTATACCCAGCTTCTGGACGGAATACTTTTCCTTGATGCCGGCGCAGAAGATGTCCGGCTTCATGATTTCCACCAGCTTCTCCGCCTCGTACTGGTTGAGGTCGTCGATGATCAGGGTGCCCTTGTCCATCTCCGTGTTCATGCCGGGATAATGTTTGAAATTGAGCCCGGATTTTTCCAGGGATTTTATCTCCTCCGTCGTCTTACGCGGTTTGTAACGGGTCGCGTCCGGCTCGATTTCGAGCTCTTCAATGTTGCGGCTGTCCGCATCCAGCTTGATGTTTGGCAGGACATGACGGCCTTCATAATCGTCGCGATGGGCGAATTCGTAACCGGTCGAGATCGTTTTCATCCCCAATTCCGAAAAGAGATCCTGGTAGTGATGGGCGCGGGAGCCGCCAACAAACAGCATGGCGGTTTTGCCCTCGGTGCGTGGAAGGATCTCTTGTTGCGCCGCCTTGACCGCCGGCATTTCCTCGGCAATGACCTCTTCCACCCGGTCAATAAGTTTTTTATCGTCAAAATACTGGGCGATTTTACGCAGTGACTTGGCGCATGATTCGGCGCCGATGAAATTCACCTTGATCCACGGGATACCGTATTTGATTCCCAGCATATCGGCCACGTAGTTAATGGACCGGTGACACATGACGGCGATCAGATCGGCGGTATGGGCCGAGGCGAACTGGTCATAGGTTGAGTTGCCTGAAAAAGTGGCAAGGTTTGTGATGCCGCACTTTTTGAAGATGCGGTCGATCTCAAAGCCGTCACCGCCGATATTGTACTCGCCGAGCAGGCTGATCTTGTACTCGCCCGGCTTCTCCTCATCGTTCTCGCCGACGATATGCCGGAAGAGCTGGTTGTTGGCAATATGATGGCCGGCGGACTGGGAGACCCCCTTGTACCCTTCACAGGAAAAAGCAAAGACATTACAGTCTCCTAACTTTTCCTTCATCTGCTTGGCAATGGTGTGGATATCGTCACCGATGAGACCCACCGGACAGGTTGCAAAAATCGCAATGGCCTTGGGATGCAAGAGGTCGTATGCTTCCTGAATAGCATTTCGCAGCTTTTTTTCCCCACCAAAAATGACGTCCGAATCCTGCATATCCGTGCTGAAGCAGTAGGTCATATAATTCTCGCCGTCAGGACCGGGATCCGTCTGGTTGCGGCGAGTAAGCCAGGAATAAAAAGCACAGCCGATGGGGCCATGAGTGATGTTGACGATATCTCGCGTCGGACCCAGGACAACACCCTTGCAGCCGGCATAGGAGCATCCCCGCATGGTAATGATGCCGGGTATGGTCCTTACATTTGCCAGAATCTCGGGCGTTTCGTTTCCATGGGCTTCATTAATCAATATCTGCTTGGCGCGCTTGCGGGCCACCTTGGGCGGATACTTCGCCAGAAGTTCCGCCTTGATGTCGGTTGGATCCCACTGCACCAACTTATTCTTAGCTGTTGTTGCCATGTTATATTCTCCTTGTTGATTAGACGATGGCTTTTTTGCCGGTCTCGCCTGTCCGAACACGGAAGGCATCGCTTAGCGGCAGAACAAAAACCTTGCCGTCGCCCGGCTTTCCTGTCTGGTTGGTATTGATAATCGTCTCAACCACACAGCCGACCTTGCTGTCCTCTACGACCACGGTCACCATGCGCTTGGGGTAGAGCTTTCCTTTCTCTCCGAGCAAGGCGGCGGCTTCCTCGTAACCCTGTTTCACTCCTTCCAGAACCTGAGGGTTGATAAAGCCCTTGCCGCGCCCATGGGCCTCGTGGGCAAAAAATGCGTCGATCCCGCAATCAGTCAAGGCCTGCTTGGTCTGATTCATCATATTTATTCGCACGACTGCGATCACTTCCTTCATGCCGGGACCTCCTCGGGTGCGGCGGAAGTTTCTTTAACACCCGAACTGATGGTGTAGGATTCCTCCACTTCGCTCACAAAGATCTTGCCGTCACCGAAAGCGCCTTTTCCAACGGATCTGGCAGTATTCATGATGGTTTCGATGACAAAATCCTTATCTTCGGCCTTGATCACGCTCATCAGCATGACCTTGGGAATTTCATCATAGGTTACCTCGCCGATTTTTATGCCGCGCTGCTTGCCGCGCCCGGCCACGGAGTATTTGGTCACTGCGGGAAATCCCGCGTCCATGAGGGCTGCGAGGACTTTATCCGCTTTTTCGGGCCTGATGATAGCTCTGATCATAATCAACATAGTATTTTCTCCAGTAATTTGTATTGTGAACGTTCCAGTGTTCCAGCGTTATAGCGTTAGTTCATCAGACCGAAGTCCATAAGCAGTTTTTCCAGTTCTTCGATTGCTATTGGGGTGGGGATGGTGAAGTCTTTGTTTTCATCTATGGCCTTGGCTAAGCCCCGGTAAACATCGGCCTGTGGGACTTTCGGATTCCACTCGATGACTGTCTTACGGTTAATTTCCGCACGCTGTACGTCGTTCTCTCTGGGTACAAAGTAGATCATTTTGGTGCCAAGCTTTTTGGCAAATTCCTCGATCATCTCCTTTTCATTATCAACGGCACGGGAATTACAGATCAGCCCCCCGAGACGCACCGAACCTGACTGAGCAAACTTCATAATCCCCTTGCTGATATTGTTGGCGGCATACATAGCCATCATCTCGCCGGAGACAACGATATATATTTCCTCAGCTTTGCCATCACGAATAGGCATTGCAAAACCACCACAGACAACGTCACCGAGAACATCGTAGAAGGCATAGTCGAGTCCTTCACTTTCTTCATAAGCGCCAAGAGATTCCAGCATGTTGATGGAAGTGATGATGCCGCGGCCGGCGCAGCCGACGCCCGGTTCCGGCCCGCCGGATTCAACACACCAGGTATTACCGTAACCAAGCTTGCGGATGTTATCGAGTTCCACGTCTTCACCCTCTTCACGAAGGGAGTCGAGAACCGACTTCTGGGCTAGGCCGCCCAGCAGCAGACGAGTAGAGTCAGCTTTGGGGTCACAGCCGACTACCATGACTTTTCTTCCCAACTCTGTCAATCCGGCCACCGTATTCTGGGTGGTGGTGGACTTGCCGATACCGCCTTTTCCGTAAATTGCCACTTTTCTCATGATGTCCTCCTTATGTTTGAAATTGCTGCTGACGGTGTCAGCATGAAACCAATTTTTCGAAAGTTGCATTTTTGTTATATTGGCGCATTGTCTATGGCTTTTCTCTGCCCGGCCTGAGCCGTCGTTCGCAATGGGCTCGTTGCTCAGGCTGGGCATGTGATGTTTTGTTTTCTGTGAATTGCAAGAGGTGTGCCATTCAGGCTGGATAAAAATTATTGTTTATTTATCAATATGTTAAGTATGTGTTGCTGGCGAAGAGTACACAGAGGGGAAGGGGATGCAGCCCAGTGCTTTTGTCGGGAAGATGACAAAAAAGAAGATCGTGTTGCAATTTTGTAGCACGGAAACCGCGGGTCTATGTTTGGAAAAGTATAACAAAAAAGTAATGTTTTAATTAAAAAAGTATACATTTTTGATATTTCTGGAGAGCGTGATGAGTAAAAGCAGCGGGGTATTTTGATGTTTTTTTGTTTGATTTCAGCATGATGGGGAAATGGTTTTATAACAGGCCGCCGCGGAATATATTTTGCTTAACCCTGATGCAGGCATATATTGAGACGAATTCATCCATTGATCGGAGCAAAAATGACAGTTTCAACCGTAATACCATCTTCCCGGAAGCCGTCGATTGAAGTTCTTGAGCTGCAAGCCTTAAGCGAGATCTGTCAGCTCATCGGTTCCGCGGTTCATCTGGACACCACCCTCAGCAAAATACTGCGCATTGTGCATGACATCTTGCGCATGGAGCGGGCTACCCTGCTTCTGCTCGATAAATCGGGAGAAAAGTTGAGCATCCGCGCCTCATACGGCCTGACCGTCCATGAGGAGCAGCGCGGGGTATATGGTCTGAACGAGGGGATATGCGGTCAGATTTTCAGGACGTGTTCACCCTTTGTCGTTCCCGACATCCAGAGTGAACCCCTCTTTCTCAACAGGACAAAGGCCAGGCCCCAGATCAGCAAGGAGCGCATTTCCTTTATCGGCGTGCCGGTCATTCTGTCCCAGAAGCCCGTTGGGGTGCTCACTGTGGACCGACTCTTCGGCATGGATGTTTCCTTCGAGGAGGACATCCGTTTTCTCACCGTGCTGTCCACCCTGTTTGCTCAGTTTCTCAGTCTGCACCGGGCCATCAGCCGCAACCAGGCGGTGCTGGTGGAGGAGAACAAGAGCCTGAAGGCTGAACTGCACAGCCGCTATAACCGGCATTACATGATAGGACAAAGCAAGGCCATGCAGGGCATTTTCTGGAGCATTGAGAAGGTGGCGCCCAGCCGGGCCACGGTGCTGCTGTTGGGTGAGTCGGGCACCGGCAAGGAGCTGGTGGCCAGGGCCCTCCATCAGGCCAGCACCCGTAAGGACAAAGCCTTTATCAAGGTGAACTGCGCCGCCCTGCCTGAAAACCTGCTGGAAAGTGAACTGCTGGGTCATGAAAAAGGGGCGTTCACCGGCGCGGTGAGCACTAAGCCCGGTCGTTTTGAACTGGCCAATGGCGGGACGCTGTTTCTTGATGAGATCGGCGAGCTGCCTCTCGCCCTGCAGTCCAAGCTGTTGCGGGTTCTGCAGGAAAGTCAGTTTGAGCGGCTGGGCGGCACCACCACCTTGACGGTGGATGTGCGCATTATCGCGGCAACCAATGTCAGTCTCGAGAATGCCGTGGCCGGGGGCAAATTCCGCAATGATCTCTATTACCGGCTGAATGTGGTTCCTCTCACCCTGCCGCCCCTGCGGGAAAGAAGAGATGACATTCCTCTGCTGCTGGATCATTTTCTCAGGTCAAGCAATAAGCGCAATGAAAAGAATGTGAAAATGACCAAGGAGTTTCTTGATTTTCTGACGGCCAATGACTGGCCCGGCAATGTCCGTGAATTACAGAACCTGGTCGAGCGGCTGGTTATTCTCTCTGACAGCGGATGGCTGCAGATATCGGATCTGCCGGACGGGATGTTTGTGGGGCCGCAGGCGGTTTCTGTTGCTGTTCGGACCTATGGCGAAGATTTGCTGCCTGCGGCGCGAGGAAATGAAGGAAGGGCAAGGGTGCTGAAGGACATTGAGCGGGTGGAAATTGAAGCGTCTCTCAAGCGGCACGGCTGGGTGCAAGCCAGGGCCGCCCGGGAGCTGGGCTTGACCCAGCGGCAGATCGGCTACAAGATTAAGAAGTTCGGCCTGACACGGCCGAATCACTGGCTATAAAACCGGGGAAGGCAAAGTTGTGGGCAGCCGCGCAGATGATTTTTTGCTTTCCCTTTCTTCATCATATCCGGGGCTGGGCGTCTTCTGCGGCGCTATTTGCTTTGCCGCGGGCCTGCGGCAGGTCACCCGCTGATAATCGTACTGATTTCCTCGTCGTTCAGTGGTCGTCTTTTGCTGCCTGCCTGATGGCGGATAAGGTTGACAACCTGTTCAAGTCTTTCTTCCGGCAGGGCGCAGCCAAGGGCGTGCAGCCGGTCCTGGATTGCCCTTTTGCCTGATTTCCGGCCCAGCAGGAGGCGGCGTTGCCCGCCAACCCTTTCCGGGTCATAAGGCTCATAGGTTGCCGGATTTCTGGTCAGGCCCTGCAGGTGGAGACCGGTTTCGCAGGTGAAGATTTCCTCGCCCACCAATGGATGAGAGCCAGGAATCTGCCTTGCGGCGGCATGGGCCACGGTAAGGCATAACGGGCGAAGATGTTCGGTTTTGTAAGGGCGTCTGTCGCCGCGCAGGGCAAGGTAGCCTGCTATCTCCTCCAGCCGGCTGTTGCCGGCCCGTTCCCCGATACCGAGAACAGTGGCGTCAGCCCAGTCGGCCCCGGCCTCGAGTGCGGCAATGCCATTGGCCGTAGCCATGCCGAAATCATTATGGGCGTGAATGCCGATCTCAAGCGAGCTTTTCCTGGCAATCCTGTGGATAAGACCGGTGATTGCCGCCGGGCTGGCGATTCCCACGGTATCAGCAAGCCGCACCCTGACTGCGCCTGCCTGTGCAGCAGTATGAATCAGCTGTTCGAGGAAATCTTCATCGGCCCGGGTGGCGTCTTCCAGTCCCACGGAAACAGCGGGGATGCCTTTTGCCAGAGGCTGTGCCGGATGGCTTTGGCCAAAGTGTCTTTGACCCAGCTGCGGTTGCGGCCGAGCTTTTCGTAGATATGCAGATCCGAGGCAGGGATCGACAGGGAAAGAACGTCAGGGGCCAGAGCGGCTGCAAAGTCAATGTCAGCGGCAACGCACCGGCACCAGAGGGCAAGGCGGCTGGTGCGGATACTGCGGCGTAAAATCCGCATGAGCAGGGGCAGTTCCTGGTCGTAGGGCGTTGCAATGCCGAGCTCGATCTCCTCGATGCCGACCCTGGCCAGAAGTTTGGCGATTTTTATTTTTACCGCCAAGGGGAAAAACACACCGGGGGCCTGCTCTCCTTCCCGCAACGTGCTGTCGATCAGTCCTTTCATGTTCACACCTCTCAGATAAGCAGATCCAGGAAAATGGCAATGGCAGAGGTGGCGAAGATAAAAAGGTAATTGAGGTTCTCCCGCGATTTCTGCAGGGACGACAGGATGTAGGTCACAACCTGCCGGTCGTTGGGTGATAACTCTTCGCCTTTCTCCAGCTTGGTGATCAGGTTAAATTCGCTGTGATGACCTTTTTGCGTTTCTGGGTGATGGAATAGCGGAAGCCGAAAAAGAGGATGTAGCCGATGATTCCCATATACCACACCGGCCGGAACAGGTGCGGCTGCAAGTCTTTAATGGCCATCAGGGCCCGGAAGGCCAGTGCGGACATGAGCCCGATGACAAAAAAAAGATTAATCACGGCCGGGGGCAGCGTATGCGGTGAGTGTTTCATGTCAGAACTCCTCAATCTGCCTGCGGAACCAGCGGAGTTGTTTATCGCGGATCTTTTTCATATCCAGATGATAGATGCTCTGCGGGAAAAGCAGTTCGGCAACGCCGGTGTCAAAGATGCGTTTGACCTCATACTCATCGTGGGAGACATCTCTCTGATAGATATAATTGAGGTAGCTCTGGTAGGTGTGGACGATGAACTCAACCCGCATGCCGCCGAGCCTGGCAAAAAACTTGAACATGGCGGTATTGGAGGAGCTTCCCGTGTTTTTGTTGATCCGGCTTGCTCCGGTGAGCGAGTCGGAGATGTCCTCCAGGGCCATGAAGGAGTTGGCCGCAATAGCGCTGCTGGTCAGGTGCTTCTGGAATATCTTGATGTCCTGGGTCGATTCCAGCACCCCCATGAGACCTAATTCGTCATCAACCGCCACCGCGGGATTTTCCTCCCCCTTGCGCAGCAGCTTCAGTACCTTTGCCTCAGGAGGTTTTTTGCGGATCGAGACATAGATGGGGATTTCCCTGCCGTTTGCCGTAAAGCGCCGCCGCTTGAGCAGGGTGAGTTTCTGGCCCGGCTTAAGCGAGATATGCTCCGCCTCTTTGCGGTTGATGATCTTCAGCTGTTCGCAGGTGAAATTATTTTTTTCGTGGGTGCTGAGCAGATAGACGATTTCCAGTTCGCCGATCTTGGCCTTTTTGCTCCAGACATGATCATTGAGGAATTCGAGGAACTGAGCAAACTTGTTCTCAATGCCTGTTTCTCTTTCCCTCTGATCGATTGAGCCGGCCAGGTTCATGAGGATCAGCTTGCGCTTGGCTTCAAAACGTGCCTTCTTGTGGTAGCGGTCGTCGTAAACGATAAGCAGCAGTTCCGCAGGACTGCTCAGGGCATCGATTTCGTTGGTCATCTCGATATGAGAGCTGTAATTGGCCAGCACCTTGCTGCGCAGATAGCGGATCACTCCGTCGGCTGTTCTTGAGTAGTTGTTGACCCTGGAGACGATTTCCCGTTCCGTGCCTTCGATGCCGAACATGTTGCCCAAAAGCATATAGGCGCGGTGATCGATTTCCTCACGGCGTTTCCGGTCATGGAGCAGGGTCTGAATGGCGGCAAAAGAGCGGACATTGAGGAATTCAAAGATCTGGTTGCTGATAATGCGGTATTTTGTCGACAACTCTCCTCTGCCCAGCAGGGACGCCATGGTGCGGGCCTGACGGGAAAAAAGGCTGCTGCTCGTTTGCAGGCTGTCCAGCGTAGCAAAGGGCCCGTTCTGGTTAAGCAGGAGAAACATGTTGTTCTGGGTTGTCTGGATCATGAGATATCTTTACCGCAAAGAAAATAAAATGCAAAAATATCTTTGGCCGGGTCTAGGCGGATTTTTACATTAACCTGATGAAATTTCTGAAAAATTGATGAAAATGGCGTCTGGTCAGCCACTTTTGTTTTTCCGCATCAGCCGCAATCTGTTTTGTGCTGATATCCTTGCCGGGGATGGAGTCGAGCCAGGCCGCGTCTTTGCTGAGCCATTGGGAGACGTCTTTCGGGGCAGCGGCGTGGTTGTCAAATTGGACTCCGATAATGTATGGTCTGTTCTGCACGGTAAAGGCCTCAACCTGGCATTCCTTTGAGGTGGCCAGGATCTGAAAATGGCTGGGAACGGGTGGTATGACCGCCTGGCCGTGCCATTTGAACAGGGGCGGATGTGTGTCAATGCCCTTGAATATCGGATGGGCGCGGCCATCGCTTGTCAGGTGGCCCTCGATAAAACCGATGCTGTGACAGAAATTGGGGCCGATGCGGCCGCTCATGGCTTCCGCCAGAAGCTGGTGCCCGAGGCAGATTCCCAGGCATGGTTTTTCGCTCTGCAGCCATTGGCGGATGGCCTCTTTTTCCCGGAACAGGAAGGGATGCTCATCCACCTGATTGACGTTGGGGCCTCCGCCGAGGATGATAAGGCCGTCGTACGGCGACAGGTCGGGAATTTGTTGATGCCATACCTCGATGACGTCTAATCTCACGTTATCCCTGGCTGCGGCTTCGAGAAGGAATTTCCCGGGGCCTTCCCACCAGACATGTTTGAAAACGGCTAGCTGTATCATGGTGTTTTCTGGCTAAAAAAAAGGCGCACAGGGCCGGAGAGGTAAGAGAAACCCTGTGCGCCGGGGGGAATATGGTTTTCTTTGCCTTCTTTTAGAAGGACATGCTCAAGGTAACACCGCCATAGATAAAATCACTGTCTTTGCTGTTGGCGCTGCCGGATTCAATGACATCTTCCGCATCGCTGGTCAAAGGAAAGGAGTAGTAGATCTCCGGGGTAACGGAGAAATACTCGCCGAGAGGAAAGGTCATGGAGGCGGATAGCTGGCCGTCGTGAAAGCCGCTGTATGCGTCGCTGGGATCATCCGGGTCGGGTATAGTGCTCTCGTCGTCAATGTCATAGTAGCCGATCTTGGCGCCCAGATCGAGGGCCAGCTGTTCGTTGATGGCAAATGAGTGGGAAATGCCGGCCGAAATGTACCAGCCAGGAACAGCGTCATAGTCCCGGTAAATTGTCAGCGAGGGCGACAACAATGTCTTCAGGGTGGCGCTGACGTAAACTTCCTGGGTGTCCTGCAAGCCATCAACGGCATAATAGATGTAGCCGACACCGTAATCGGCGAAGTCGCAGGAGGCGTCATAGGAGAGGGTCATATCTGTTTCGTTCCAGCTGCTTGAGCCTTCGTCCGTGCCGCCGAGAAATTCATGCTCGTCCGTGTCAAGGTTGCCCCAGAGATTGAAGCCGAAGCCTTTATAGCCGACAGTCATGGAGGGCTGGAGGACGATGCTGTCCTTGCTGAACTCGTACCCGCGCCATACATATTTACTGAGCGCTGATACGCTGAGGTCTGCGGTTGGTTTTTCCTCTTCGGCCCAGGCGGTTGATGCTGCGATGCCGGTGCAGAAAATGCCCAGGAGGGCCATGCTGCCTATAGTTAACATTTTTTCTCTCATTTTCCTTTCTCCTTGGAAAAATAGATTGATTGCAGTGCTCCGGAGTAGAATCCGGGGCGGTAAAGTCTCGTTATTTTGTCACCTGGAAATCGTTGTATGCCGTGGCGCCATGTTCACCGATATCAAGGCCTTCCATCTCCTCCTCTTCGCTTACTCTGAGGCCTATTGTCAGGTCAATGACTTTGAAGAGAATAAATGCTGCCCCAAAGGCCCAGACAAAGGCTGCGCCGATGCCGATCAGCTGCGTAGTCACAATTTTCAGTGTCGGTCCTCCCATGTTAAAAAGTCCTGCAGCCAGGGTGCCCCATGCGCCGCATACGCCGTGTACGGAGACGGCGCCCACCGGATCATCAATGTGCATGCGGTCGATGGTGTATACCGAAAGAACCACCAGGATACCCGCGAGTGCGCCTATGATAACCGAGCTGGTCGGGCTCACATTGGCACAACCGGCGGTGATACCTACCAGGCCTGCCAGAGCGCCGTTCAGGCTCATGCCGATATCAGGCTTTTTGAACATGACCCACGAGGTGATCATGGCTAAAACAGCGCCTGCGGCGGCAGACAGGTTGGTGTTGACAAAAATCATGGCAATGCTCTTGTCCGCGGTGGTGGTGGAGCCGGGGTTGAAACCGAACCAGCCCAGCCAGAGGATAAAGACACCGAGGGCGGCCAGCGGAATATTGTGACCCGGTATTGCGCGCACTTCACCGTTCTTGCCGTATTTGCCGATGCGGGGGCCGAGAACGATGGCTCCCGCCAGAGCGGCCCAGCCGCCGATGGAATGCACTACAGTTGAGCCTGCAAAGTCAATAAATCCGAGTTTTTCCAGCCAGCCGTTTCCGTTAAGCAGACTGCCCCAGGCCCAGCTACCGAAAATCGGATAGATAAAGGCACAGACAACGGCGCTGTAAATCAGATAACCGGTAAATTTGGTCCGTTCAGCCATGGCGCCGGAGACAATGGTTGCCGCCGTGGCGGCAAAGACGCACTGAAACATCCAGAAGGCCAGCACCCAGGGGTCGCCGTCCGGCGTCCAGCCGGAGAGGAAAAAATCAGTGGTGCCGAACCAGCCGGTGCTGGTGGTGCCGAACATGAGACCAAAGCCCACGGCCCAGAAGGCAATGGAGCCCATGGAAAAGTCCATCAGATTTTTCATCATGATGTTGACCGCATTCTTGGCGCGGGTAAATCCTGATTCAACCATGGCGAAACCGGCCTGCATAAAAAAGACAAGGGCGGCTGCGATCAGCGTCCACAGGTAATTGGCGTGTTCCTGAACCAGGACGATGGCTGCGGCGTTACTGACCGCGGTGGGCGCTTCATCGGCTGCCCACGACAGGGCGGGCAATATAAGGAGGGCAGTTGTGAGTAGTATTTTTTTCATGATATTTCACCAAAAATGTAGAGAATTAATCTTTGCTGTCTTTCTGCTGTTAGATGGCGTCCTTGTCTTTCTCGCCTGTTCTGATGCGACAGATTGATTCGACTGGCGTGACAAAGATTTTGCCATCACCGATTTTGCCGGTTTTGGCGATTTTTACGATTGTTTCCGTGATCTGGGCAACCCGGTCCGCTTCACAGACGATTTCAATTTTTACCTTTGGTATAAAATCCACTACATACTCCGCACCTCGATAAATTTCCTTGTGTCCCTTTTGTCTTCCAAAACCCTTGACCTCGGTGACTGTCATGCCGTGGACGCCCAGCTCGTGCAGGGCTCCTTTGATGTCGTCAAGTTTGAATGGTTTGATGATCGCTTCTATTTTTTTCATGGCGTACCCTCCTTAAAGTTGCCGTTAGTTGCTTTGCATGCTTTTATAGCCAGTTGTGTGCCAATGGTTGTTTTTTGGGGAATTTTTTTTGTTAAATGCCCGAAAATATTTATAAATAAGACAAGAACTGGGAGCGCACCTAGCGGAGGTGTTCGGAATATTGTCTTACAATTATGTAATTTTTGTATTTTGTTTATTTTCAAAATTGTAAGCTAGGTGGGTCGGTGGGTCTTCTGAGGCACGTTGTCGCTGGAAGTAATTCCATAGCTGCTGTTCTTTCTGGCTTTACAGGCGGCTGAAATGGGTTGATTTCAGTTTTTGTTAGAATTGATGATCTCGTAAAAAGTCGTCACCCCGGTGAAAACCGGGGTCCAGAGAGTACTTAACTCATTGAAAATACTGGATTCCGGCTTTCGCCGGAATGACGAATAATGAGGAATTTCGACTTTTTACGAGACCATCAGAATTGATATTTTATTTTTTACAAAAATGTAACTGTTCGCCTGGTGATTGGGAGGAGTTACATTAATTTTTTTTCTTTTATTCCGGCAGGTTAATCTGTTTCCGCTGATATTGGCACATCATTTGCTTTTTATTGGGTCAGTAGTAAGCAAATGGCCAATTTTCATAAAAACAAAAGGAGTAGCGACAATGAATACCGGTGATACAGCCTTCATGCTGATTGCAACTGCCATGGTCATGTTGATGACCCCTGGCCTTGCCCTGTTTTACGGAGGAATGGTCCGTTCCAAAAACGTGCTCAGTACGATAATGCAAAGTTTTATCTGTCTGGGGATTATTTCTATTATATGGGTCGTGTATGGCTATTCCCTGGCCTTTGGCCCGGATATGGGCGGAATTATCGGTAACCTGGACTGGCTCGGACTGAAAGGTGTTGGTTTGGAACCGGGGCCATACAGCGAAACTATCCCCCATCTGCTCTTCAGCGCCTTTCAACTCATGTTCGCGGTGATCACGCCGGCGCTCATTACCGGCGCCTTTGCCGAGCGCATCAAGTTTTCCGCCTTTCTCATATTCGTAGTGCTGTGGAGCACCCTGGTTTATTTCCCGGTGTGTCACTGGGTATGGGGCGGAGGCTGGATCAGCGCCCATGGCGGGCTGGATTTTGCCGGCGGCACAGTCATTCATATTAATTCCGGAGCAGCGGCATTGGTGGCAGCGCTTATGGTCGGCAAGAGAAAGGGCTGGGGCAAAGATGCCATCCATCCCCATAATCTCTCCATGACCATCCTGGGGGCCGGCATCCTGTGGTTTGGCTGGTTCGGTTTTAATGCAGGCAGCGCGCTTGCAGCAAACGGTATTGCGGCTAATGCCTTTTTTGTCACCCAGGTGGCCGCAGGATGTGCTGCTCTTTCCTGGATCATCGCTGAATGGTTGATTCAGGGAAAACCGACCACCCTCGGCGCTGCTTCCGGTGCGGTTGCAGGCCTGGTTGCCATTACTCCGGCCGCAGGTTTTGTCGGACCTCTTTCATCGATTGTCATTGGCCTGGTTGCCGGTGTTATCTGCTATCTGGCCGTACTTGCCAAAGGCAAGATCGGTTATGACGATTCCCTGGATGTTGTCGGTGTGCATGGGGTTGGCGGCCTCTGGGGTGCTCTGGCCACAGGCCTTTTTGCCTCAACAGCGGTGAACCCGGCAGGTCGTGACGGGCTCTTTTTCGGCAACCCCCACCTCTTCGCCGTTCAGGCCATGGATGCCTTCAGCATCATGGGTTACTCAATGGTGGTCACCTTTATCATTCTCAAGTTCATTGATCTTGTTGTCGGTCTGCGGGTAACGACGGATGATGAGGTGCAGGGACTTGATATCACCCAGCACAGCGAAATTGGTTACACTCTGTAAGGCTGATGATTGCCGCAAAGTAGAGTTTTCATTGTCCGGATAAAATGAAGAGAAAACCGAGGACAAGGGCCGCAATGAAGATGGTCAGCTCGGCAGGATGAAGAGTGTCATATTGCCGGGTGAGGATGAACTGCTTGAGGCTCACCAGGGCGCAGAGAGGCGGAAAGGCCTCCCTCAGTGGAGGCCTTGGAGTGTAGTCGCCGCCGGCAACAGCCCATTGATAAAACTGGCAAAAACGGAAGCCGATAAACAGGCGGAAAAGAAAAATGCGCCGTGGATCAGACGGCGCATCAAAGCCACAAGATGAACTTGCCGGCTGGGAATTATTAGTTGCCCATGTATTGATATCCCTGCTGCGTATTTTGTTCCTGGGATTCACTTTTGCGCAAATCAAGAGGATACATGAGCACCGTACTGTCACTGGCCGAGAAAACATCCAGCCAGCCGGTATTGGTAATGATGCCGACAAAAAGGGTGGCTGCGTCCTTGTTGTCCGGATCGCGGTCAAGTTGATAGGATGCTACGTATCCGTCAATTTTTCTTGTCCGCCAGAGATCGGTAAGACCTATGCCGTTCCAGGCCAGGGCATGAATCTCGCCACTCGGGTAATTCTTCATGTTTTTGAGAATGCGGGAGGCGGTTGACAGATTTTTGTTGATGACGATATCAGGCACATTATCATTGTTGACATCCTGGATAAGGATGCGGGAATGGATATAGGTCCTTTCTTTTACCCTGGTTTCCAGGTTGTTTCTATCGCTTTTGGCCGTGGGGTTCTCGCCTCCGACATAAGCCAGGCTGCCGCCAAAGGTTTCATCACTTTTCCACAGCTGCTTGCCGCTTGTCTGCAGCACCTTCAGCTTGTCATACTCGTCGAGAGCAATGACCTCGGTTTTCCCGTCTCCATCCAGGTCGGCCAGAGAAAAATCATAGAGGTTGACAGAATCCGGCACAGAAAGCTTCTCCACATGCTGGATGATATTGTCAGTCACCCGCAGCTGGTAAATGCCGCGGGCAAAGGCGGCGTCGATTTCAGGCCTTTGACCGACCAGCATCTTGCCCGGACCTGGAATATACATGGTTCTCACATACCATCGTTCGTTTTTAAAGAGGTAGTCGAACTCCTTTCCCTGCCATTCCAGCCCCATTGAGTTCGGGGTAATCCAGTTAACACCTGTCACATAAATTTCCGCCTTGCCGTTGCCGTTCAAATCGGCAAGATCCAGGGAAATAATTTTGTAACGGCTCTGGAGTTCTATTTCACCGAAGGGAACCAATCTGTTATCCATCTGATGATAGACGAAGATCTTATTTTTGGAGGCAATGGCAACATCCTGTTTGCCGTCCCCGTCAATGTCGCCTGTGTCAAACCCCTGCATGGAGAAGTCGAAGTTCTGGGTTTTCGTGAAACCAAAGGCGCTGGTAATTGCCGTGGGGTAGATGATGGGGGAGCCTCCGCCGTAATTTCCTCCCTGGTAGCTGCCCATGAATTGGCGGTCGGGATGCGCCGTCCTGTATGCAGGATCACCCTGCGGTTCACCGGTGGGTAATGCTGGAGGCTGCATGCCCTGCTGGGCCATGGGCATGGGAACGGCGCCCGGCATTTGCGCCTGTTGTTGATATTTCGGTACAGGACGCTGCTTGCCGAATGATTTCTCGGCAATATCCCAGGCCAGGCTGTTCACCGCGCCGATGATGTCATCTTCCGTGGCGGCTGAGGCATAAAATGTCTCCACCGGCTTGCCCGTGTTTTTTACCGGATAGAGCTTTGCGTCAAGGCTGAGGCTCTGGCCGATAGCGGTGAGCGTGCCGGTCAAGAGATAATCCGCCTGCAGAGCGCTGCCGGCCTGCATCAGCTGGTTTTGTTGTTTGATATCACCGGCTGCCGCAGCCTGCTGGTCAACCCGGGACTGTTCAATGATTCTGAGCCCTGTATCGGCTGCCAGGCGGCTGGCCAGCATGTTCCGGATGCCTGACTGGAGATAGGAGATGTCCTTGGTTGCATTTGCCGTAAAAGGGAGAATGGCAATGGATTCTTTGCCTGTTTCCTCAGCTGCGGAAACGTTGCCTGCTAAAATGACAAAAAAGAGAAGAATGGTAACCAGGGGAAAACGAAAGGGAACTGTTGTCATGTTGAATAATCCTGTTACTATGTTGCCGTGCGGATCTCTCAATTTGCAGTGTTATGAATTTAACAGGCCGTGAAAGAGAGAAGTGTTGAGCACGGGTAAAGATCGGTCACTGACGTTTATTTCGATTGCCTGCACGATAAATTTTTTTTTCAAAATAGTCAACGAACTTACCCTGAATGGGAATGTCTTGGCAAGTTTTTTTCTGGAGTTTTTTCCGGGAGTGACAATGACCGCAACCATCTACCTCATTCGGCATGGTATGACCCGCGCCAACAGGGGAGACCGGTTGCCTGGCAGACGGATGAACCTCTCCATGCCGAGGGGCGCATGCAGATCTGGTTGCGGGATTGCGCCGGAAAGTGCTGCTGTGCACCCATCTGATTGTGGCCCGCTGTCTTATCCTGCATTATAGCGGCAGGCCGCCGGCCCATTTCCACTTAATCAAGGTTGATAACGGTGATGTGATCAGGCTTTGACGGTCTCGCCTTTTTAGCCCTTGAGGAAAAACACCGGCATTGGCCCCAACTTCCCAATGGTTGTTTTTGTATTGTTTCTTTTATAAAAAGACCATACAAGGGTAAAAAGCCCCTCGACCGCCGGTTCATGCCTTGTCAATGTCGCGATGATCGACGAAGAGCTTGACGTTCTGGCGGGAGAGAAACTGTTTCAGTTTCTCGGTGACGGCCACGGAACGGTGTTTGCCGCCGGTACAGCCGATGCCGATAGTAAACTGGGCCTTTCCTTCCTGCCTGTATTGGGGGATGAGAAATTCAAGCAACGGTTCGAGCAGGGCAAAAAAACGCCGGCTTGTCTCATTCTCCAATACATATTGTGCCACTTGTTCGTCCAGTCCGGTATAGGGTTTCAGTTCCGGAACAAAATAAGGATTGGGCAGGAAGCGTACATCCCAAATGGTGTCTGTTTCAGCCGGCGGGCCGTGTTTGAAGCCGAACGACATGAGGTTGACCACAAATCGGTCTGCAGATTCCTGCTTGCCGTAAATTTTGCGAAGCTGTCTTGCCAGTTCATGGGGGGTCATCCTGGAGGTGTCGATGACCCTGGTCGCATGCGTCAGCAGAGGCTGCAGGGTCACCTTTTCCCTGATGACGGCCTGGCGGATCGAGCCCTCGGTTGCCAGCGGATGCTGGCGGCGCAGCTGGCTGAATCTCCTGAGCAGAACTTCCTCGTTGCAGTCCAGAAAAAGAATTTCCTTGTCAACGCTGCTGCTGGTTTGCATGACAACAGAGGTAAAGGATGGGAGGAAGGAGGGGTCGCGACAGTCCATGACAAGCGCAAGTTTTCTGTTGTGCAGGTGCTCTGTGCCTGCCCTGGCCTGCAGTTCCTTGAGGAGAAAGACGGGCAGATTGTCAATGGCGTAATAGCCCATATCTTCAAAGGCGTTCAGTGCGGTGCTTTTGCCGGCGCCGGCCAGCCCGGTGATGATGATTATCTGCAGTTTATGTGAATTCACTGGTTTCGGCAAAAATGTTGGCGATTTCATGGGCGCTCTCCGCATGGAGCAGACGGGAGCGGGTATGTGAGCTTTTGAGAAAGCGGGCAAGCCTGGCCAGGGCCTTGAGATAGGGGCCGGATGAATCCGTCGGGGCAAGCAGCAGAAAAAAGAAGTGGACAGGTTTGTTGTCGGCAGAGGCGAACAGAACTCCGGGAATGCTTCTGCCGAAGCAGATTTCTATCCGGGAAAGACCAGCCAGTTTGCCGTGGGGAATGGCAACACCATCTCCAATGCCGGTTGAGCCGATTTGTTCTCTTTCGGAGAGGATCGTAAAAATATCTTTCGTGCTGCCGCAGGATGGGCAGACTGAGTGCATCAGATCCGCAAGTTCGTGAAGAGCCTCCTTCTTTGTGGTAGCCTGCATGAAAGGGGCTATTCTATTCTCTGTTATGGTGTGAATCACGATGTTGCGTCACAGGGATCAGTTCAGTTTGGGCCGTTTGCGGAATTTAGAAGAGAGAATGGCGAGCTGCTCACGGTATTTTGCCACCGTCCGGCGGGCAAGCTGGATGCCTTCCTTTTGAAATATTTCGGAAAGGGCCTTGTCGCTCATCGGTCTGTCCGGATTCTCCACCTGAATGATCTGGCGGATACGATCCTTGATGCTTTCCGAAGAAAGAGAGTCGCCGCCGTCCTTTCGTTCGATGGAGGAGGTGAAGAAATATTTCAGTTCAAAAATCCCCTGGGGTGTGTGAACGTATTTATTGGTGGTAACGCGGCTGATGGTGGATTCGTGCATTTCGATGTCTTCCGCCACATCCCGGAGCACCATCGGTTTAAGGTAGACGATGCCTTTCTCGAAAAAGTCGTACTGAAACTTCAGGATGCTCTCGACAACCCTGTAAATGGTGCGCTGCCGCTGATGAATGCTTTTGATGAGCCAGGCGGCGGATTTGAGCTTTTCCTGGATATAGTCTTTGGTGGCGTCCTGTTGGCCTCTTTTCGCCTTGAGGATCTCCTTATAGTAACTGCTGATTTTCAAACGGGGCAGTCCTTCATCATTGAGCATGATGACATACTCGTCATCAACCTTCTGGATAAAGACATCCGGCAGAATGTATTGGGGCGGTTCATTAGAGTAGACACTGCCCGGATGGGGGTCAAGGCCGACAATAATTTTCACTGCGACGAGCACATCGCTGATCGGCTGTCTGGTGGCCTTGCTGATGGCGCCGTAATTCTTTGTTTCCAGAAAATGGATATGATTCTGTACGATTATTGCCGGCAGGGAGTTCTCCAGGCCAAGTCTTTTAAGCTGCAACAGCAGTGATTCCTTGACATCACGGGCGCCCACGCCTGAAGGATCCATATCCTGGATCAGGGCGATCATGTTTTTTGCCATTTGCGGATCGCAGCCGGTTTCTTCGATGAGCTCCTCATCACTTATCTTGAGAAAACCGTTGTGGTCCAGATTGCCCAGAATATAAAACCCGACCTTTCTTTCTTCATCCGTGACATTGGAGAGGTTGAGCTGCCAGCTCAGATGGCTATGCAGGTCCGGAGTCTGGGTGAGAATGTCAAGGCGCGAGGGCTGGTCTTCCCCAGGTGATTCGCGCGGCTTATAGGCACCGCCGCTTTCGTATTCATTCGCATAGTCAGCCCAGTCGATTTCCGTCAATGTTGACGGATTTTCTCCCAGGGTGACTTCGATGGTCTTTTCCGTGACAATCGGTATATCGCTTTCGGGCGGAGCCTCAATATCCTGGCCGGGCTCAGTCTCTGCAAGGCTTCCGGGAATTTCCTCCTCCAGCAGCGGATTCTGTTCAATCTCGAGCTGAATGGTGTCCACCAGCTCCAGGCGGGAAAGCTGGAGCAGCTTGATGGCCTGCTGCAACTGGGGGGTCATGACCAGCTGCTGTGAGAGCTTAAGAGTTTGTTTTAATTCCAGGAATGACATTTTTTTCGGTTTAAGCGGTTTCTTTTTTTTACTCTATTTTTTACTCTGAATGAGTATTGTCTGTTATTTGCTATCACATTACAAAATCGTGACCAAGATACATGCGACGGGCCTCTTCGCAATTGACGATTTCTTCCGCCACCCCGCTGGTCAGCGTCCTGCCGTTGTTGACAATATAGGCAAAATCGCAGACGGAAAGGGTTTCCCTGACATTATGGTCCGATATCAGCACGCCAAGACCCTTTTCTTTCAACTCTTTGATGATGACCTGCAGGTCCGCCACCGATAAAGGATCAATGCCGGCAAATGGTTCATCAAGCAGAATAAAGCGCGGATTGGTGGCAAGTGCCCGCATGATTTCCACCCGCCTCCGCTCGCCGCCGGATAACCCATGCCCCTTATTTTTGGCAAGATAGTCGATTTTCAGATCCTTCATGAGCTGAGTGATCCGTCGGTCGATCTCCTTTTTCGCCACGCCCAGAGGCTCCAGGATAATTCTGACATTTTCCTCAACCGTCAGCTTTTTAAAAATCGACGGTTCCTGGGCCAGATAGGAAATGCCGTTCAGCGCCCGTTTGTGGATGGGCAGGGCGGTGATATCTTTTCCGTCAAGCAGCACCTGCCCGGCATCCGGCCGGACAAAACCGGCAATGGCGTAAAAGGATGTTGTTTTACCGGCGCCGTTCGGCCCCAGCATGCCGATCACTTTCCCACTGTCCACCTGCAGGCAGATGCCGTCGACAACCCGCCTGTTCTTGTATGACTTGACGATATTTCTGGCTTCGAGGACTGCCATCACTGGTTTTCCGGATAAAAAAAGGCCTTTACCCGGCCACCGTTGTCTTTGTCCGGTTCAACCACTGTTGTCCCTGTATTGAGATCGAGCATAACCTTCTCACCGGTCACCAGGTTGTTATCCTGCCATACTTTGGTGTCACCTGTCAGCAGCACTTTTCGCTCATCAGCGAAAAATTCCATGTGGTTTCCGGTGGCTACCAGATTTTCCTGGACAATTTTCACATTGCCCTCAGCATAAAGCTTCTGGATTTTCTGGGGACCGTCCTGCTTGGCCCCTGCTACGGCCGGCTGATTCTGGTGGTAGACTGTCATTTCGTCGGAATGAATGGTGAGCAATCCCTGTTTTGCATCCACATTGCCGGTAAAAATAACGGCATTCTCCTTCTGCTTTGAAACCATGCGGTCAGCCTCAACGTGTATGGGCTCATCCGCCTTGGGACCCTGGGCGAAGACGGCAAGGGCCTGCAGGACTATTCCCGACAGTATAAGGCTTACGAGAAAGAATTTTTTGAGCATGGTAACCATTGTGTTAAGTTTTTGATTTCAGCCTGCTGCTTTTTGTCTCATTATTGCAGCATACTCTATTTACTGGAATAATACTGGGTGAAGCAAAGAAAGTAAAGGAGGTAAACAAGAAGGGCTTTAAAATTGCATGAGAAGCAGGTTCGAGCGCTTTTTCTTTGCTTCGGCCGCGGCGATAATGTAATAATTGTGCCTTGCATTGCTCACCTGTGAGTCTGATGGTTGCGCAATAGGTTAATATGCCGGAAATTGGGGACGATCGGCAACGGGACGTCTAGACCGGCAGCGATATCGACTTTTTCCCTTGCCGAAAAATTTAACGGTTTCAGATTATTATGGACAAAAGTATAGAAAAGGCCAATATCCTCATTGAATCGCTTCCTTACATCAAGGAGTTCTATAAGAAGACCGTTGTCATCAAATACGGCGGGCATGCCATGGTTGACGAGGAGCTGAAAAAGAATTTCGCCCTCGACATCATTTTGATGAAATACATTGGCATCAATCCGGTTGTGGTGCATGGCGGCGGTCCGCAGATCAACAAGTTTCTGCAGAAAATGAACATACAGTCAAACTACATTCAGGGGATGCGCGTCACCGATGGCGAGACCATGGATGTGGTGGAGATGGTTCTGGTGGGCAAGGTGAATAAGGAGATCGTCGGGCTCATCAATTTTCACGGCGGCAAGGCCATCGGTCTGTCCGGCCGCGACGGCGATCTGATCAAGGCCAGAAAAATGCATGTCATGAAGAGCCTGGCGGAAGATGCTCCGCCGGAATTAATCGACCTGGGCCGTGTAGGGGCGGTCACCCATGTTAATCCCGAGGTGCTCATCGCCCTGGACAGTCATGATTTTATCCCGGTCATTGCCCCGGTCGGGGTTGGCGAGGATGGCAGGTCTTATAATATCAACGCGGATCTGGTGGCCGGCGCGGTGGCTTCCCATCTGAAAGCGGAAAAACTGATCCTGCTCACCGATGTTGAGGGGGTTCTTGACCGCGAGGGCAAACTGGTTGCCTCCATGACAAGCCGGCAGGCGGATGAGATGATTGCCTCCGGAGTGGCGGTGGGCGGGATGATTCCCAAGATTAAATGCTGCCAGGAGGCCCTGGCCCAGGGGGTGGGCAAGACCCATATCGTTGACGGCCGTCTCAAACACGCCATTCTGCTGGAAATGTTCACCCGGGAGGGGATCGGCACGGAGATCGTTCGCTAAAAGGAAGAAGAAATGACAAATATTATGGAAAAAAGCGATAGCCTCATCATGAACACCTACGGCCGCTACCCTGCGGTGATGGTGGAAGGAAAGGGCTGTCTGCTGAAGGATAATACCGGCAAGGAGTATCTTGATTTTGTCTCCGGCATCGCTGTCTGCAGCCTGGGGCACTGTCATCCCGACGTGACCGAGGCGATTGTCGCCCAGGCCGGCAAACTTGTCCATGTCTCCAATCTCTATTATACCCTGCCGCAGATTGAGCTTGCCGAACTGCTGGTGAGTAACAGTTTCGCCGACCGGGTTTTTCTCGCCAACAGCGGGGCGGAAGCGAATGAGGGGGCCATCAAACTTGCCCGCAAGCATGGCGGGCCCGGCCGCTATGAGATTATTTCTCTTGAGGGATCGTTCCATGGCCGGACCCTGGCTACGCTGGCCGCCACCGGCCAGGCCAAATTCCACAAGGGTTTTGAGCCGCTGCCCGATGGCTTTGTCCATGCCCCCTTTGGCGATCTTGCGGCGCTGGAAAAAATGATAAGCGCCAAGACCTGCGGCATCCTCTGCGAGCCCCTGCAGGGTGAGGGCGGGGTGCGGCCCCTGCCGCCGGAGTATCTGCAGGGCATCAGAAAACTCTGTGACCGGCACGGGCTGGCGCTTATCTTTGATGAGGTGCAGGTGGGGATGGGCAGGACCGGAACCCTTTTTGCCTATGAGCATTTCGGCGTCGAGCCTGACATCATGACCCTGGCCAAGGCCCTGGGCAACGGCCTGCCCATCGGTGCCATGCTGGCCAGGCAGGCCATTGCCGCTTCTTTCTCGCCAGGTGATCATGCCTCCACCTTCGGGGGTAATCCCGTTGCCTGCGCCGCCGCGGTAACGGTCATGAAAACCATGCTGGCCGATGGATTTCTGCCCTCCGTTACCTGGAAAGGGGAGTATCTTGCCGGCAGACTCCAGTCGCTAGTCGAACAATTTCCTGATCTGGCCGCCGGGGTGAGGGGGATGGGGCTTATCCAGGGGCTGGTGCTGACTAGTCGCGGTGCCGCCCTTGGGGATGATATCGTGAAAAGTCTTTTTGTCAAAGGCGTGCTGGCCAATTTTGCCGGAGGAGTGGCGTTGCGTTTTATCCCGCCGCTGGTTGTCAGTGAAGGCCAAATTGATGACATGGTCAGCCGGCTGCAAGATGTTTTAGGGACGCTGTAAAAACGGGAATTGTAAAAGGGGGCTCAACCGGGAAAAAAGACTTCCCAAAGAGATACTTTTTTTGTATTGATTAACGATTAAGTTCTTTGATTATAGCTTCTCGTCAACAGTAAACGAGCCTTGGAGCCCACAGAGTTGGCAGAGCGCGAGATGTGCTCTGCCAACTCTGTGGGCTCTCTGGTTCATGTATTTTGTGTGAATTATATGTCAAATCATCTTTTGAGCCTTTGGGATTTTGATAAGCAGCAGCTTTGCTCCTATATCAGCAGAGCCCTGCAGCTGAAAAGGGAAGCCCGGGAGGGCATCCGTCACCACCAGCTTGACGGCAAGGTAATCGGCCTGATTTTTGAGAAGCCGTCAACCCGGACCCGCGTCTCTTTTGAGTCTGCCATGTATGGGCTGGGGGGGCAGGTCATCTATCTCTCCGGCCGTGATACCCAACTGGCCCGCAATGAGCCGCTCAAGGATATGGCCAGGGTGATGTCCCGCTATGTCAACGCGATGGTGGTGCGAACCTTCGGCCAGGAAGTGGTTGAAGAGCTCGGCCGCTACTCCACTGTGCCGGTGATCAATGCTCTGACCGATCTCTTCCATCCCTGTCAGGTCTTAAGCGACATTATGACGGTGGAGGAGGTGAAGGGCGAGATCGGCAAGCTGAAAATTGCCTGGGTCGGGGACGGCAACAATATGGCCAATACCTGGATACAGGCGGCCTGTCGCCTGGGATTTGAGCTGAAACTGGCCTGTCCTCAGGGTTATGACCCTGATGCAGAGATTCTGGCTGCAGCCGTCAGAGAGGCGGTAAAGCCGATCACGCTCCTCAGAGACCCGGTTGAGGCGGTACGTGATGCGGATGTGGTCAACTGTGACGTATGGGCCAGCATGGGCCAGGAGCATGAGCAGGATGAAAGGGCAACAATTTTTCAGGCTTATCAGGTAAACAGGCAGCTTCTTGCCGCGGCCAAGTCGAGCGCAACGGTTCTGCATTGTCTGCCCGCCCATCGGGGCGAGGAGATCACCGATGATGTGCTGGAAGGCGAGCAGTGCTGTGCTTTCGACCAGGCGGAAAACAAGATGCATATTCATAAGGCTATCTTAGAAATACATATATTGGCAGAAGGTTAAAGGAGTTTTTCATGGCAGGGGATGTTAAAAAAATAGTGCTGGCCTATTCCGGCGGGCTCGACACCTCCGTGATCCTGAAATGGTTGCAGGAGGAGTATCAGTGCCCGGTGGTGGCCTATGCCGCTGATATCGGCCAGGAAGAGGACTGGGATAAGGTGCGGCACAAAGGTCTGGCAACCGGTGCTGAGAAGGTCATTGTCTCTGACATGAAGGAGGAATTCGCCCGTGACTACGTTTTTGCCGCATTCCGGGCCAATGCCATTTATGAAGGCTCCTATCTGCTGGGCACCTCCCTGGCCCGGCCGTTGATCGCCAAGGAGCAGGTGCGGATTGCCCATGAGGAGCAGGCGGATGCGGTGAGCCATGGCGCCACCGGCAAGGGCAATGATCAGGTCCGCTTTGAAATGGCCTATCTGGCCATTGATCCCAAGCTGACCATTATCGCTCCCTGGCGTATCTGGAAACTCAACTCCAGAACAAAGCTTATCGCCTATGCGGAAAAACACGGCATTCCGATCCCGGTGACCAAGGAGAAGCCCTACAGCTCCGATGAAAACCTGCTGCATATCAGTTTTGAAGGGGGTATCCTGGAGGACCCGTGGAATGAACCGGAAGAGTCAATGTTCAAACTGACCCGTTCTCCGGAGAAGGCGCCTGACAAGCCGACGTATATTGAGCTTGCCTTTGAGCAGGGCAATCCCGTGGCCGTCGACGGCGAAAGACTTTCCCCGGCCAGGATACTGGCCCGCTTGAATGAACTAGGTGGGATAAATGCCATCGGTCGTCTTGACATGGTGGAAAACCGTTTTGTCGGCATGAAATCCCGCGGCGTCTATGAAACACCCGGCGGCACCATCCTGCGCATTGCCCACAGGGATCTGGAGACCATCACCCTTGACCGGGAGGTGATGAAGATCCGTGACAGCCTGGTTTCCCGCTATTCCGAGCTTATCTATAACGGCTTCTGGTTCTCGCCGGAGATGAAGCTGCTGCAGAAAACCATGGATACGGCACAGGAAACGGTGAGCGGCGTTGTCCGGCTGAAACTCTACAAGGGCAACTGCACCCCTGTGGGGCGTAAATCGGACCAGTCTCTGTATCAGGCGTGCTTTGCCACTTTTGAGGAGGATGAGGTTTACACCCAGGCGGATGCCGGTGGTTTTATCCGGCTCAATGCCCTGCGCATGACCATGCAGGCCTTACGAAAGGTCTGATTGGTCTGGCTGGTCTAACTTGTCTCATTGGTCTTATTGGTCGAAAAAGTACCAAACAGCAAGCGCGACAAATCGGACCAGCCAGACTAACCAGACCAACCAGACCAGTAGGACTAACCAGACCAGTAGGACTAACCAGACCAACCAGACCAGTAAGACTAACAAGACCAGTAAGACTAATTAGACTAATATGACCAACGAAACGAAACTGTGGGGAGGGCGTTTCTCCGGGAAAACAGCCGCATCGGTGGAGGCCTTTACCTCATCCATTCACTATGACTGCAGGCTTTACCGGCAGGATATTGCCGGCAGCCGGGCCCATGCAAAAATGCTTGTCAGGCAGGGGCTGATCACTGCCAAGGAAGGCGAACAGATCCAAAAGGGTCTGGCCGAGATCGAGCAGGAGATCGAGCAGGGCGTTTTTGTCTTCAGGCCGGAGCTTGAAGATATTCATATGAATATCGAAAAGGCCCTGGTGGACAGGATAGGCCCGGCCGGCGCCAGACTGCACACTGCCCGCAGCAGAAATGATCAGATCAATCTTGACCTGCGCCTTTATCTGCGGGAGGAGACCGATCGGTTGGTGGAGCTGCTGACCGGCGTACGGCGCTCTTTTGTCAAACTGGCCAGGAGATATCTCGGCGCGGTGATGCCCGGCTATACCCATCTGCAGCGGGCCCAGCCGGTGCTGGTTTCCCATCATATGCTGGCCTATTATGAGATGTTCGGTCGTGACCAGGAGCGCTTGCGCGATTGTGCCAAGAGAATCAATGTGCTGCCCCTGGGTGCCGCGGCCCTGGCCGGTACCGGTCTGCCCATTGACCGTGAGTTTGTCGCGGCGGAGCTTGGTTTTCCCGTGGTCAGCGCCAACAGCATGGACACGGTGGGCGATCGTGATTTCGCCGTGGAGTTTGTTGCAGCCTGCACGCTGATCCAGCTGCATCTGAGCCGTCTGTCCGAGGAGCTGGTGCTCTGGTCAAGCAGTGAATTCGACTTTGTCGAGCTGGCCGACAGTTTCTGCACCGGCAGCAGTATCATGCCGCAGAAGAAAAACCCCGACATCCCCGAGTTGATCCGTGGCAAAAGCGGGCGGGTGGTGGGCAACCTGATGTCGCTGATCACCATGCTGAAAGGTCTGCCGCTCACCTATAACCGCGATCTGCAGGAAGATAAGGAGCCGGTCTTTGATACGCTGGATACCGTTTCCCAGGGGCTGGCGATTACCGCCGAACTGCTGGCGAATATGAAGTTCAATACGGCGCGCCTTGAGGATGCCACGCAAACAGGCTATATGACGGCAACGGATCTGGCCGATTATCTGGTGGTCAAAAACGTGCCGTTCCGCCAGGCCCATGCCATTGTCGGCCAGACCGTGGCTTACTGCGTGAAAAAGAAAAAGGAATTAATCGAGCTTACTTTGGATGAACTGCGTCAATTTTCAGAGGCCATTGACGAGGATGTTTTTGCCGTGCTGTCCGTGAAGGGCTCGGTTGACAGCCGCCGCTCCACCGGCGGCACCTCCATTGTCAGAGTAAAGGAGGCACTGGAGAAGGCGGAAAAGGAACTGGGGATGTAAGCGATGAGCCGATTCGGATATGCCATAGCGTTTTGTTGTATTCTGCTGCTGTTTTTTGCCGGTTGCGGGAGAAAAACCCTGCCCATTCCTCCCCAGGCTGCCATTCCGGTGCCGATTGCCGATTTAAGTCACACCCTTGATGATCAGGGGGTCACCCTGAGCTGGACCTATCCCTCTCGTGCCGAATCAGGGGAGAAAATAGATAATATCAGGTCGTTCAAGCTGTATAAAAGCGAGGCTGCCGCGGAAGATTTCTGCCCGGACTGTCCTGTGCAATATGACTTGGCGATCACCCTGAGTGCGACCGAAGTTCAGCCCGGCTCAAAGCTGACCTATACTGACACCGCCTTAAAAAAACATTACCGCTATACCTATAAGGTGGTGTCGGGGTCGGGCTGGAATATTGTCAGTGGCGATTCAAACAAGGTTTCCTTCCGGTGGGAGAGCCCGCTGCCGCCGCCAATCGGACTGACTCTGCAGGTTGCCGACCAGCGTCTGATCCTTGCTTGGCAGCCGGTGACCACTCTGTATGACGGCAGCACGGTTACCGAACCGGTGCGTTATCAGGTCTATCGCAGCAGTAAAGGCCGCGAATTTGCCAGAATCGGCGAGCTGGTTGACGGTCTTTCCTCTGTTGACGATGGGCTGACAAACGGCAGGAAGTATTTTTACCGGGTGAGGGCGGTCCGCACGGTCGATGACACAGAGTTTTTTGGCGAGGCAAGCGAGGTGATAGCAGGTATGGCGCGGGATATGATCCCCCCTGTGCCACCGGAAAAATTCACCATCGTGGCAACCGCTGAAGGGGTGAAAATTCTCTGGGAGAACATCGCCCAGCAGGGCGTGGCGGGTTTCCGTATCTACCGGCGCCAGGCCGGTGACAAGGAAATGGTGCTGGTTGGCGAGACGGGCAGGGCTTCCTTTTCTTTCACCGATCAAGATCTGCCGGCAGGAAATGAGACCCTGTATTATGCCGTGACCGCCATTGATGCTGCTGTGCCGCCCAATGAGAGTGTTTTTTCACGGGAAGTGGAACTCCCGCGATAATTTTTTCCGCTAGATGCGCCAAGTGATCAAAATTTCAATTTTTTTGTGAAGAAATGAACCATTTTCAATACAAGAATGATGTCCTTTTCTGTGAGGAAGTCCCGGTTGCCGATATTGGCGCTGCGGTTGGCACCCCGTTTTACCTCTATAGCACAGCCACTCTGACCCGCCATTTCCAGGCCTTTGACGGAGCGTTCACCCTGCCGCATATAACCTGTTTTGCCACCAAGGCCTGTTCAAACATCGCCCTGCTCAATCTCTTCGGCAAGTTGGGTGGCGGGGCTGATATTGTTTCCGGGGGGGAGCTGTTCCGCGCCTTGAAAGCCGGCATTGATCCGCAGAAAATCGTCTATTCCGGGGTGGGAAAAAACGAAGATGAAATGCGTTTTGCCTTGGAATCGAAAATTTTAATGCTCAATGTGGAATCACACCAGGAACTGGAGACCCTGCAGAATGTTGCCGCCGCCCTCGGCGTGACGGCGCCTGTTTCCTTCCGGGTCAACCCCGATGTGGACCCGAAAACCCATGCTTATATCTCCACCGGACTTGCCAAAAACAAGTTCGGGATACCCATCCATGATGCGCTGGATTCCTATCTTGCCGCACGTGAGATGAAAAATATTGAGATTGTCGGCGTAAGCTGTCATATAGGATCACAACTCACCGATGTATCACCTTTTGTCGAATCCCTGCAGAAGGTGAAGCTTTTTGTCGAGCGTCTTAAGCAGGCCGGCATCCCCATTTCCTTTGTTGATCTGGGAGGCGGCGTCGGCATCCGTTACAGTGATGAGGAGCCACCTTTGCCTGCCGCCTATGCCGCGGCCCTTGAGCGTGAGATGCATGGTCTTGACTGTACATTGATCCTGGAGCCGGGTCGGGTTATAGTGGGCAATGCCGGTATTCTGGTAACCAGGGTGCTCTATACCAAACAGGGTGGAAAAAAATTTGTGATTGTCGATGCCGGCATGAATGATCTGGCCCGGCCCAGCCTGTATGGCGCCCATCATGCGATCAGGCCTGTTGTGCGCAGAAACGATGAGGTGGAGCTGGCAGACGTGGTCGGTCCCATCTGTGAGAGCGGTGATTTTCTCTCCAGGGGCAAGAAGGTGCCGGTGTGCCAGAGGGGTGATCTGCTGGCCGTCATGAGTGCCGGAGCCTATGGCTTCAGCATGTCATCCAATTATAATTCCCGACCCCGGGTGCCTGAAGTGCTGGTGGATGGCGACTTCTTTCACGTGATCCGCCGGCGGGAGAACTATGACGACCTTATTGCCGGCGAGATGATACCTTAGAAACAGATTATGAATTTTCCAGTCGAATTTACCAAGATGAGCGGCACGGGCAATGATTTCATCATCATTGACCATCGGAAACCATATCTGGCCAAAGAGGCAATGAGTTCTTTTGCCAAGGCGGTTTGCCGGCGAAAATTTTCAGTCGGCGCCGACGGACTGATCTTCATTGAAAATTCCGACAGGGCGGATTTTTGCTGGCATTTTTACAATGGTGACGGCAGCGAGGCTGAGATGTGCGGTAACGGCGCCCGCTGTGCGGCCCGTTTCGCCCACAGTAAGGGCATTGCGCCTGCAAAAATGAGTTTTCTCACCGTAGCCGGAATCATTTGCGCTGAGATAAAGGGCACGGGGGTCAAGCTGGCCATGACACCCCCGGTGGGGCTGGCGCTTGACCATGAAGTGATGCTGGATGGTGTTGCCCGCAAGGTGCATTTTCTCAATACCGGCGTGCCCCATGCGGTCTGTTTTGTTAACGGCAATCATGGCACGCCGGTCAAGGCATGGGGGGCCTCCATTCGTTTTCATGAGCTCTTTCAGCCCGCCGGCGCCAATGCCAATTTCGTTGAGGTGCTGGGGCCTGATGCCCTCCATGTCCGCACCTATGAAAGAGGCGTTGAGGATGAGACCATGGCCTGCGGCACAGGCGCGGTGGCTTCGGCGGTTATCGCCGGGCTGCTCGGTCTGGTCAGCGCCCCGGTGAAAGTTACCACTTCCGGCGGTGAGGTGCTCACCATCCATTTTGCCCTGCATGATGACGGGAAAATCTCGGCGATTTTTCTTGAGGGCCCGGCGCATTTTATCTATGAAGGGCAGTTGAACGCCGAAGCTATACTGTGAGCTAAGATAAAATTCATAAAATGATTTCCAAGAATCAAAGGAGGTAATATGACGCCGTTTCGAGGGGCCTTCGTGGCCATAGTGACACCGTTTATTGATGGGCAACTTGATGAACAGGGATTAAAGGATCTCATTGAGTTTCAGATTACCAACGGAACCCACGGCATCGTGCCGTGCGGAACCACCGGGGAGTCGGCTACCATGAGCCATGCGGAGCATCATCGGGTGGTGGAGCTGACCATCAAGACGGTAAACGGCCGGGTGCCGGTCCTTGCCGGCACCGGTTCCAACTCCACTACGGAAACAATCGAGCTGACCAGGCATGCCAAAGAGGCCGGGGCAGACGGGGCTCTGGTCATTACGCCCTATTACAACAAGCCGTCCCAGGAAGGCCTGTACCAGCATTTCAAGACCGTGGCCGAGGCGGTGGATATTCCCCTGATTCTCTATAACGTTCCATCCCGCACCGCCGTCGATATGATTGCCGCCACAGTGGCCCGTTGCGCCGAGGTGGACAACATTGTCGGCATTAAAGAGGCCACCGGGGATATGAACCGGGCCTGTGATGTTATCCGTCGCTGTCCCGCGGATTTTGCCGTCCTGTCCGGTGATGATTTTACCGCCATGTCGCTGGTGTTGCTCGGCGGTACCGGCGTGATTTCCGTGACCTCAAATGTGAATCCCAAGGACATGTCTGACCTGATGAACGCCGCCCTGGCGGGTGATGTGGCCAAGGCCCGGGAGATTCAACACCGGCTTTTCCCGCTCATGGGCGCCATGTTCTATGATACCAACCCGGTGCCGGCCAAGAAGGCGCTGGAACTCATGGGTAAAATTAAATCCGGCGCCCCGCGCCAGCCGTTGTGGCACATGGGAGAAGAGCCCATGAACCGCATGAAGGCCGTTCTGAAAGATCAGAAATTGATATAGAGCTTATTTACGGACAAGCTCAAAATTGCCTTTTTTTGTTTTTTGCCAAATGGAGAAAGAGATATGACAAAAGTCATTGTTGCCGGTGCTGCCGGTCGGATGGGAAAGCGGATTGGCTACATGGTGACCCAGAATCCCGCGCTGCAGCTTGTCGGCGGTTTTGAGCAGGCCAGCAATCCTGCGGTGGGAAAGGATATCGGAGAAGTGGGCGGATATGGCCCGGTGGGCGCCGTCATCGCACCGGATTTACCGACTGTGGTCGATAAGTGTGACGTGATCATTGATTTCACCTTTCATACCGCCACCATGGGCTTTGCCAGGATCGCCGCCCAGCACAAAAAGGCGATGGTCATCGGCACAACAGGCCTCAGTCAGGAGAATCTGGCTGAACTGAAAGAGCTTGCCAAAGAGATTCCCATTGTGCAGGCGCCGAATATGGCGGTCGGGGTCAATGTCCTGTTTAAACTCACCCAGAAGGTCGCTGCCATCCTCGGCAATGATTATGACATTGAAATTGTCGAGGCCCATCACCGGATGAAAAAAGACGCGCCCAGCGGCACGGCCCTGAAACTTGGCGAGATGGCCGCTCTCGGTGTGGGGCGCGATCTGCAGAAGGTTGGTGTTTTTGAGCGAAACGGCATCATCGGTGAGCGGACCAATGAGGAAATAGGCATCCAGACCATCCGCGGCGGCGATATCGTCGGCGAGCATACTGTCTATTTTGCCGGACCGGGGGAGCGGATTGAGCTTATCCACCGCGCCCACAGCCGTGACAATTTTGCCAGGGGCGCGGCACTGGCCGCGGCATGGGTCGCCGACAAGGCCAATGGCATGTATAGCATGTTTGATGTGCTGGGGCTTGCCGATCTCTAAAAAGCGATATGCTGGAAGGCTGATGAAGATTGTCCGTTGCCAGACATCCTCCGGCGCCCGGTTCGGGGTGCAGGAAGGTGAAAACATCCGGCTGCTGCGGGGTGCTCCCTATGGGGGGCTCGATTTTTCCGGTGAGCGAATGAAGGAGAGCGAGGTGACTCTGCTTGCCCCCTGTGAGCCTTCGAAGATCGTGGCAATTGGAATCAACTATGCCCCCCACGCCAGAGAGCTTGATTTTCAGATTCCCGCTGAACCGCTGATTTTTCTTAAACCGCCCAGCGCGGTGATCGGACCGGGGGAGCATATCGTCCTGCCGGCCATGAGCCGTCAGGTTGACTATGAAGGGGAACTGGCGGTGGTCATAGGCCGGCGGACAAAAAATGTCAGCCGCTCGGAGGCGTTGGGCGCGGTTTTCGGTTATACCTGCTGCAACGATGTGACGGCCCGTGACCTGCAGAAAAAGGATGTACAGTTTACCCGGTCGAAAAGTTTTGACACCTTTGCGCCCATCGGCCCCTGTATTGAGACGGAGCTTGACCCGGACCAGGTGGAGGTGACAAGTTTCGTCAACGGCAGGCTGCGGCAGCAGGCAAATACTGCTGCCATGATACGCCCGGTGGCCGAACTGGTCAGCTTTATTTCCTGGATCATGACGCTTCTGCCCGGTGATATTATCGCAACCGGCACTCCGGCAGGGGTGGGACAGCTGCATGCCGGGGATACGGTAAGCATCGTCATCGAGCCCATCGGCGCCTTGACCAATCCGGTGCGGTCATGACGGCGGCAGGCAGGACGTGATTCTAGTGGCGCACGCCTTTATCGGACTCGGTTCCAACCTGGGAGACGGGCGAAGAAATCTGCTTGCCGCCTGGCAAAGGCTGCAGCAAGAGGCGGGACGGGCTGTGGCCCTTTCTCCGCCCTTTCTGACTGAACCGGTAGGCATGGAGAGCGACCGCCTGTTCACCAATGCCGTGGGGCAGCTTGAAACCCGGCTTGCTCCGCAAGATCTTCTTGATAAAATGATGGGTGTTGAAGCCGAGCTGGGACGAGACCGGCAAAAGGGCAAGGACCGGACGGTTGATCTTGATCTGCTTTATTATGACGATCTGGTGATCACGACAGCCTCTCTTACCCTGCCCCATCCTGCAATCGCCAACCGGCTTTTTGTTCTTGCCCCTCTGGCTGCGGTGGCGCCGTTGCACGTCCATCCCATCCTGCGCATGACATCGCTTGAGATGCTGCAGCATCTTGCCCGGCAAACCGGGGTGAAGCAGATCACCTGGGAGAAAACATGAATCCTTTACGTATCATTATTCTGGCAGCACTGTGTTATTTTCTCTATCGGCTGCTTTTTGCCGGCAGAAAGAGGAAGAAGCCGCCACTGCGATCTGTCTCCGACAGTTCCACCACCGCCCAGGACGTGCTGGTGGAAGATCCGGTCTGCCATACCTATGTGCCGCAGAAGCAGGCCATTCAGGCCGCGAAAGATGGCAAAATTTACTATTTCTGCAGTGAAAAGTGCTGCCAAACCTTTTTAACGGGTAAAGGAGAACAACAATGAAGTTTTTTATTGATACCGCCAATATTGAAGAAATCAAAAAAGGCGTGGCAATGGGCATGGTTGATGGCGTAACCACCAATCCTTCCCTTATTGCCAAAGAAAAGAAACCTTTTGAAAAGATATTGAAAGAAATCTGCGCCGCGGTCGATGGTCCGATCAGCGCCGAGGTAGTCAGTCTCGATGCGGAAGGTATGCTGGTTGAGGGCCGGCAGCTTGCCGCCCTCCACTCGAACATCGTCATCAAGGTGCCGATGATCACGGAAGGTCTCAAGGCTGTCAAACTGTTCGCCGCAGAAGGGATCAAGACCAACGTTACCCTGGTCTTTTCCGCCACCCAGGCCCTGCTTGCCGCCAAAGCCGGGGCAACCTTCGTCAGTCCCTTTGTCGGCAGGCTTGATGATATTTCGTTAACCGGCATGGATGTGGTCAGCGATATCATGACCATTTATGACAACTACGGCTACCAGACGGAAGTTATCGTCGCCAGCATCCGCAACCCGGTGCATGTGCTTGACGCCGCACTCATTGGGGCGGATATCGCCACCATCCCCTATAATGTCATTGCCCAGCTGGCCAAACATCCCCTGACCGACATCGGCATGGAAAAATTTCTGGCAGACTGGGAAAAAAGAAAAAAGTAAGCTGACGGGAGATTTTTTTAGAACTATAATAGATTCATGTCAACTTTGTTAAGGTCATGGATAATTATTGTAGTTTTGTGGGCGTTTTTCCCGTCGTTTTCTTCCGCTGCCATGTATACTTTTGTGGATGAAAACGGGGTGATACATTTTTCCAATGTGCCCAATGACGCCCGCTACGTGAAGGTGGATAGGCCGAAGAGCAGCCGGATCCGTGCCCCTTCGCCAAGGTATGTCAACCAGCGGGATTATGAGCATTATATCAGATCGGTGGGCAGCCGCTATCAGGTTGATCCGCTGCTCATTCAGGCGGTGATCAAGGCCGAGTCGAATTTTGACAGTCAGGCCCTCTCCTGCAAGGGAGCACAGGGACTGATGCAGCTCATGCCCGGCACGGCAAGAGATATGAGGGTGTCGGATGCCTTTGATCCGTTGGAGAATATCACCGGCGGCACCCGCTATCTACGTAAAATGCTCAATATCTTTGATGATGATCTGCATCTTGCTCTGGCGGCATATAATGCCGGCCCTCAATTGGTGAAAAGCATCGGCCGCATTCCCGACTTCCCGGAGACCATTGAATATGTCGAAAGAGTCATGCGTCATTACAGGCGTTATCAGGCCGCTTCTTCCTATGGCAAAGGAGGATGAGGCGGCGCGAAAGGTGTTGATACTTTGAGTTCGTTCACCCATGTCCCTAATATTCTGACGGGCTACCGGTTTGTTGCCGCCCCGCTCCTGCTCTTCTGTTTTTACCCCGGCGCTGAAACCTGGGTCAGCCTGCTGGGGTTTGCTCTGTATCTGTCCGCCGCGCTGACTGATCTGGCTGACGGCTATATCGCCAGAAAGTACAAGGTGGAGTCGGTGCTGGGCAAACTGATGGACCCGCTGGCTGACAAGGTGCTGGTAGCCGCAGTCCTTGTCATGCTGATTCCTCTTGACAGGATGCCCGCCTGGGTGGCCTTTCTGATTCTCTCCCGGGAACTGGTGGTAACCGGCCTGCGGGGGGTTGCCGCTTCATCCGGTCTGATCATTGCCGCAAGCCGCCTGGGGAAATGGAAAAGCGTTGTCCAGCTCATTGCTCTGGGGACACTCATGTTTCCGCTTGGCGTCCTGCCCATTCCCTATCTGCACCAGATCGGCATGGTGATTCTCTACGTTGCTCTCTTTCTGACCATCTGGTCCGGCATCGACTACTTCTACCGCTTTCAGAAGGTTTATCTCAATCCCTGATCATCTCTTTGACGTTCCAACTTCTGCCGGCAGGCTTGTAGCGGGCTACACCGGCTGATCGTTTTCTGCTGTACATCAATACCTTACCTATGGTGGATCCCTATGTCATCCGCTTCCCCTATGTTTCAGCACGCTTGAATCAAAATTTCCTATTTGACTTATAGGTAAATACTTATATTTTGTTAGCCTGATAGAAATATTTATTACTTACAAAATGATGCGGCTGCAAGCGCAAAAAAATGAGATCATCCAGCGGCCGGAAGGCTTGGAGGGAAGTGAAACATGGCGGATTTTGAAGTGAAGGCGTACCCCGAATTGTGGCAGGAGCTTGACATGGATGTGGCAAGGTTTGATAAGGCGCGGCAGATGCTGGGCAGTGCCTATGCCGCAATCTATCTTACCCAGCAGAACCGGCCGGGCAGGATGGATTATTTTAACAACATGGTTGCGGAATTCCATGGCGGCCGGGTGCAGGAGCTCATGGCTGCGAAAAAAGAGGGACGACCGGTGGTCGGTACTTTTTGCGTCTATATCCCGGAGGAGGTGGTTGTCGCCGCAGGCGGAATCTGTTTGGGATTGTGCGGCGGCTCGCAGGGCTCCATCCCGGATGCGGAAAAGATTCTGCCGCGCAATATCTGCCCCATGGTCAAATCAGCCTATGGGTTCAAGGCCGGTAAAATCTGCCCTTATTTCCAGGTCGTTGATTTTGTCTATGGCGAAACGACCTGTGATGCCAAGAAAAAGACCTGGGAAATACTGGACAGGCTCGTTCCCACCTATGTCATGCAGATCCCGCAGATGAAAAACAAGCGGAGCAAGGCCCTGTGGCTGGAGGAGGTGAAGGAGTTCAAGAGCAAGGTTGAAGAGGTCTCCGGGAAAAAGATATCCGCCGATGATCTGGCCTGCGCAATCAAGGTCATTAACGGCAAACGGCGAGCCCTGCAACGCCTGACCCGTTTGCGGGCAAATAATCCGGCCCCTATCAGCGGCAAGGATGCTCTGCTCATTGAGCAGATCGCCTTTTATGATGAGCCGGTACGTTTTGCCGAGAAAGTAAATGTCCTGTGTGACGAGCTGGATGAGAGGGTCAAAAAGGGGGAAGGAGTCATGCCGGCGGATGCGCCCCGGGTAATGGTGGCCGGAGTGCCCATGGCCCTGCCCAACTGGAAGGTGCA